>Ga0210377_10000087_pt1 | contig 80043 bp, 72 predicted proteins | sample PLM4_65_b1redo_FD_155480 | JGI IMG/M metagenome (GOLD analysis project Ga0210377, IMG submission 155480) | Groundwater sediment microbial communities from an aquifer in East River, Colorado, USA - PLM4_65_b1 redo | ecosystem: Environmental > Terrestrial > Soil > Riparian zone | place: USA: East...
CCGAATTAGCGGATCGTTTCTTGAACCACTTGAATTCGACTGCTTTTAGAAGTTCTTTTCTGGATCGCTATGGCTATAACGCTATTTGTCCGAGGTTTAATTAATTCGTCTATTAGATATAGTGTCAGATATAAGCCGATGAATCTGTGTAGCTAAATCAACTCGATCTGCTAAAATGATAATATGGTTGTTTTTTATCTTGGGAAGTTGCTTTACTTGTAGTAAATAGTCGACCAGCGTCTTTCCTAATCCTGTTCCAATCGTTTGCCAAATTATGCCAGCCCTTCGATTCCCCTTAGGTGGCAAGGCGTTTTCCGTAGCTTTTATTGCATTTGCAACAATTTCCTGACGAAATTGTTCACTAAATTTCTTTACGGGTTGTGCTATCTTTCGTATTTCGGGAATTCGATTTTTTGTAAAGGCTTCATCCAATACTTCCCTCTCAAGCATGAATAACAAAGGGTCAAGGATTTCTGAAAGTAAGTTTGAGACCGAAGCTATGTCTAGTTCTATAGAAAAACGAACTACTTTATTGCGATATTTTGTTAGTTCATCGATTTTCTGGCGAAGGGGGGCATTTTTCGTAAGTTCAGGAATTGATAGAGTAACCGCGGCTCGTTCAATTAAATTCCTGAATCCTACGGACATAATTTTGTCATCATTGTCGAACAAATCCAACACGCCTGCTTTTTCCATTCCTTTCTTTTCTCTGAGATTACCCAAACTCAGCACAGCTTTGTTTACATCCTCAAAAACCATGAAGGCATTTGTTTGTGCTAAGAGCTGTTTAAGTGCCAATTCAATTCCGTGATGTACCCAAATGATTGACTCTTTTAATAACCATGCATCTTCAGTTTTTTTCCACTGGCTCCACATTTCATAGCCGCGTTTCAAAGAATGATAACTATTATCAAGTAATCCGATTCTAAGACTATGAGATTCATTCGCCATTTATTCCTCCAAAACTCTCACTCAACATTGACTCAAACAACCCATCCACCTGCCGCGTGGACTCGCTCATCCGCCCCCGCAGACCCTCGACCCGCGCCACCACGACCGCAAACTCTTCTTGCATCGTTGCTATTTCACTTTCCGCCAAACGGCGACTTTGCTCTCAAGCCCAAAAATGTTTGGGCTGTTTTTATTACCCACCTGTTCAACTAAATCTTTATATCTTTTTAGCCTCTTGCCAATTGCCATATGAGTTCTATTAAATGGCAAGTTTTCGTTTTTCCTTGTAAATAGTGCTTGGACATAAAGTTTTTGGTGTTTGCGAGCCAGCACCAGAATGAAATCATGAGAGTCAAATTCGTCAGGCATCAATTTGACGATCTTGGGAAAAACATCTTCTAAATCTTGCAAAGCATCTTTTGACATATGATCTCCTTTTTTTACTAACTTGAAAACGATTGACTCAACAACGACTCAAACAACCCATCGACTTGCCTCTCACTTTCCCCCATCCGCCCACGCAGAGACTCGACCCGCGCCACCACGCCCGCAAACTCTTCTTGCAGGCTCAGCGGTGGAAGAATAATCTTTCTTTCAGCAACAGGTGCAACATAGATTGCTTGTTGCGCAGAAGCACTAGAAGTTTCCCTAATGTAATCTTGAAATTTTGAATTCTTGAAAATCTGCCCTAAAAATTTTGAGTTAATCTTTTGCCCATCGGGCTTTATCAAAATAACACTTCCCATTAAACAAAACGGCTCATGGGTATTTACTACACAACTTCTTCCAATGGTAGCGCCACGACTAACAAGTAACAAATCCCCAAATTCAGGTTTGCATTTTCGGGTAAATTTTTTGAAATCTTCTTCCGAGACGAATTTGCAGTCAGCCAAATTTACACCGCTTGCTTCTACCTGCTGTGCCATGACAATGGGCAAACCTGTTGGCAATGTTTTCGGTGTTAAATGTTCGCCATCAGTAATCTTTTTTGCAACATCACTTAATTCAACCATTTCCCAATGATTGGTATTTTCAATTGGATCTCCAAACATCTCCAAAAACACGGACTGGAGCAGCGCATCGCCGAGATCGTGTGCAGTCCGCCGCAGTTGACGTAGGCGGTCGGCGCGCGCCAGCAGGGACGCAATCCGCTTTTGCTCGGTCAGCGGGGGATAAGCAAATTCAATTTCAGATAATCTTTCATTATTTAGAATCGGCACAATCGCTTGATTTGCTAAATTGACCAACTTTTGCTTGTTTGAAACAAACCAGTAATAAGCAAAATCTGAATCAATATCGTCTTTGAATTTCAGCGCAGTAATTTGTTGGTTGCTATAAGATGGCTGTTGAAGAATACCTACCCGTCCTATATCTCCAATGCAAGTGACAAGCAACATACCTTTTTCAAAAAGTTTGGCTTCACCTTCGGAAATTGCTTCTTGAGTTAATGTTCTTGTTGATTCAACTAAATTCTTTGTTGAACCAATATCTCCTGGTGTAAACCAAGGAATATCACCGCCAAAATAACCTGCGTGAGAAGTTGGTGGTGTTGAACCCGTTTTCATTTTGGCAACGGCATCACCAAGCGGGATGATTTTCAATTCATCCTTCATCATTCATCCTTCATCATTTTCTTTATTTCCCCAATTTCATCAAGCATCACATTCTCCAACCTTGCCAACCGTTCCAGCGTCACAGACGGCTTCTCATGATAGACGGCGTCTGCATCCACTTGACGGTAGCGGCTGGCAGAGAGATCATACTTGTTCGCTCGCGAAGCGACCTGCTCCTTCGTCACCCAGAACTGGCGTGTCAAACGATCCAATTCAGATTGAGGAGCAGAGATTAGAGAATGGATATTAGAGAGTAGTTCTTGCGCACGAGCGAGTTCGACCCCCACCCGTCCTCCCCCAAATCCGACAGAAGTATTCTTGTTGTCATCCAAAGTTTCCATGTCGGATTTGGGGGAGGTGCCGAAGGCGGAGGGGGTTGAAATGCCACTCGAAACAGAATCAACCGCCAGTTCGAAAGTGAGGCGGTTTATTTCCTCATGCAACTTTATCCGCTCGGCTTTCATCGGCGCGAGCAATCCTCTTAATTCTCCAATCCTCTTATCTCTCTTCTCACTAAACTTCTTATCATTTCGCTTCTCCCAACAATTCACCACATCAGGAATATCATTCGCATCAATCGCTACCCGCTTATCGTCCAGCGAAAAACCATCGTGCGCCATGTCATAGAACCATATATTCCGAGTCTGCGCGCCGCGCGTGAAGAACAGAACCGCCGTGCTCACCCCCGCGTACGGCTTGAACACACCCGAAGGCATCGACACCACCCCGTCCAGCCGATTCTCCTCGATGATCCTCCTTCGGATCTCCACATGCGCGCGGCTCGACCCGAACAGCACCCCATCGGGCACGATCACCGCCGCCCGTCCGCCCATATCGAGCGCGCGCAAAATCAAATGCAGAAAAAGCAATTCGCTCTTCGTCGTATCCGAAGGCAGCGTGGGATGAACGCCGCCCTTATCCACCGCGCCCTTGAACGGCGGGTTCATCAGGATCACGTCATACTCGCGCTCATCATCGAACGACTTCGACAGCGAATCCATGTAATAGAACTGCGGCGACTCGATCCCGTGCAGCATCAGATTCATCGACCCGATCCGCAGGATGGTCATCCCCGAATCATTATCGAAGCCCCGCAAATATTTCTTCGACGACATGAACGTTCTTTCCGCCGCCGATAACTGGTCGCCGATCAGATGGTGTGCCTGCCCCTCGGCATCGTACTCCAAAATCCCCGCCGACGTATGCTTCTCCAAAATATGCTGGTGCGCGTTGACGAGAAACCCGCCCGTCCCGCCTGCCAGATCGCCAATACGCTCGCGCGGCTTCGGATCCACCATCTGCACCATCATGCGGATAATATGCCGCGGCGTGCGAAACTGTCCACCGCGCCCCGCAAACTGCATGTGACCCAGCATATACTCATACAGATCGCCCTGCACATCCTGATTCTGCTCCGCGATCTTCATCTGATCGATCAAATTCACGCCTCGATCAACAACCCCGTCTTATTGATCTTACACTGCGCCCCCTTCATATACTCCCCAAACGACGACTTCACATCAGCCAGTTCGACCAACCCTGGGAAGACGACATTCTTCAGATGACTCAACGCCTCCTCCGCCTTCATCTGCGTCCAATACCCCCAACGCATCTCCTTCGGGATTTTGGGCTCGTACGGGCGGAGCGCCACTCCGCCCCCTACCGCTCGACGTTTTGCCTGCCTCTCAGCCGCATTCTCGCGGTCATCCAACCGCTTCAAAAACAACAAATACGAAAACTGCTCAATCGCATCCAGCGGATTGGACAGTCCCCCCGTCCAGAACTTATCCCAGAGGGCATCTACTTGCGAACGAAGTTTAGGGTCGGTGAGCAATTAAATCAGTCCTTTGAGTTTGGCTTTTGTGTACGCAGCAATGGTGAAGCCATCGGTGATGTCACCATCAGCAATCATTTGTTCAAGTTCGGTAACAACCACCCATTTAAATTGATCGACACCAAACTTTGGTTTTGGCTCGCCAACCGAAGACATTTTGGCTAAGAAAAGATAAATCGGATTTCCTTCCAAGCCTGTATTGTTGAAATACAGCCCAAGATTGGTTAGTTCAGCAATTTCACCACTTATTTCCTCTTCAATTTCTGCTCTGGCTTGATCTTCTGCCTGAACCCCAGGCTCACCAAAACCACGGGGGATTTCCCAATGCCAGGAGCGAGTCGCATGACGGAACTGGTGCATCAACAAAAATTTTCCTTCCATCTCAGGCAACATGACAACACCCGCCGCTCCGCCTTCAAGATAGGCACGGTTATACAGGCGAATGTATCCGTTACGGAATCCACCAGGAAATTCAACCAAATCTCGAAGAATGACTACAAAAGGGTCATCAAAAACCACGCCAATATCTGCCCATTCCTCAGGTTTATTTTTTTCAGCCAACTTTCTGCGTTTTTCAGGTTGCCAAGAATGAACGTCTTCCTCATTTAGCAGTATTTGGAACAAGGCTCCTTTGTTATTGAAAAAACTGGGCTTGTCCTTAATCATTGAGTCGTATTTCATGGCTTTATTCTCCCATATTCTCTGGGGGGCTTTGATTTGCATCCAGCACATCCGAAATTGCTTTTTCAACTAACTTGAAATCCGAATCGGATTTTAGTTTGCCTAACATCTCATTCCATATATCTCGCCCATTTGAAATTGTTCCGCGCATAAAGTCCAAACTAACTTCCAAATCGGCATCAACTTCTGTAAGAGCAGCGACAGACAAACGCATAACAAATGGCGTAACACCCGTAGATATGGCGCCTGTAGCCAAAGCAGTCATAAACTTTTGTTGTGGGTCAGCGGGGTTCAGCCACAAAGAAATCACACTTGTACCGACTGTAATCATAAACTTGATCCAAGGTTCCCATTTAGCTTTTGTGCTTTCAATTTTTGTCTTGGTAACAAGGCGATTGAGAGCCTCAAATTTTGAGTAAAATTCAATGCTTTTCTGTGAGAAATCTAAAGGATTGTCCAAAAGTCTATGAACCGCATCGTTGTACGCGTACCACTCTGGCTCATTTCGTATCTTGATAACGTCTGCAAGGTTTAGAGCACCAAGGCTTTTGATATACATTCCCTTGGCAATATCTTCGAACGCAAGTCTCCGCAATGCGAACAAAATTTCATCCACATTTTTATTTGAGATTGGCTTACTGCTAATAACCTCATCAAGATCGCCAAGTGCAGAACGCGGAGGAGAATCTTGAGGGGTCAAAGAATAGCGACCAAGTGCGTCTGGTAAATTCACGTTGTATTTCAAGTCGGCTATTTGTTTGATTTCTGCCGCAAATGGCTTTTTACTGTACTGACCCAAAGCTACATTGGAACCTTCCTCAACGACAAATTTTTCGTAGATATCATTTCGGATAATGTCTCTCTTACTCGCAGTTTCAAAGGCAAAAAATGCAACCTCTCGTAGCCTCTCTCGAAAGGCGGGAAAATCACTTTCTTTTATGCCAAAATGTGCCGCAAACCCTTCAGCTCTTTCCTGTTTATTCAGTGTTTGAATATAGTTATGGAATATTCTTGCAAGCCGTTTAAAATCATCGGCTTGGTCGCCCCAATCTAAGCGAACGCAGCCCATATGCGAATCGTTGACTATATCCGTCCAAGCATTCCAAAGCCTATCATCCACTTGGAAGCGTGGTTTTTGATCTGGACTGTCCTCGCCAAGTAGATAGAGCGCAATTACTCCAGTGTTAAGCAACTGCTTGAATTGTTGTCGATTTTCTGAATCATCGTAATCATCAACAACTACAGAGTTGTTGAACATAAAAGCACGGTTTACTACTACCTGTTCGCCGTAAACCAGGGCACGTCGCCATTCTTTCAATATATATTTCTTTCTTTCATCGGCGACATCTTCCAGCTTCTTGCCTTTCTTTATCATAGTGGAAAGAAGCCCTTTTGGAACCCATTGATTGTCCAACACTTGCGGAACAATAGCGGCTTTCTTCAGTTGGCTGGGGTTGAGTTGTTCAAATTTATCAGACATGTTTCCTCCGAATCCTTTTATAGAATGTTGCTTGTCTTTGCAAGGGCATATGCCCACAACGAGAACCAGTCACCTAATTGACCTTTTCTTACAAGTTCTTCCAACTTCGACTTTCTAATCCACTTATAACTCGCTAAACCCTCGCCTGCATCAAGGGTAATTTTTTGATTTTTTGGAATCTCTACTAGAAACACTGCCGTTCCACCTTTCCCATCCTTAACTTTTGTCAAGCAAGTCAACTTTGCATTGGAAACACCGATTTCTTCTTGCAACTCTGTTCTAGCGTTTTTCTCCGCTGACAAACCAGGTTCTCCGAATCCGCGCGGAAACTCCCAACTCCAATTCCGTTCTTCATGTCGAAATTTGCGAATCATCAAAACTCGATCACCTTGTACACACATCAACACTGAATTGAATCCACCACCTTCTGAACTTTTTCGATTAATCCAACGGATATACCCGCCCACTTTTCCATCGGGAAACTCGACCATGTCTCGCAAGATATAAAACCATTGATCTTCCGCCAATATGCCAATATCAATCCAGCAGGATGGCTTGCCTTCTTTTTTGAGTCTAGAGCGAATCTTCTTTTGCTCTGCCCGAATTCGGTTTTCGTCAGTGATTATTTTTATCTCACCCTTTTCGCCTTTGTTGCGAAACAGTTCGGGGTGGTCCTGCATCAATGCTATATATTTATTCAAAGTGTCCATTTAAATTGTCCCTTTTAGTATCTGCTACGAGTATATCATTTGGAAAAGTATTATTGCCCATTGAAATCTCGACATTAAGTCGTATAATATTCACAAGCATTGAACTCGTAAAGACACTTTTTAGGAGGTATTATGACGCTCTCCGCCTTTCCACTTACCAACCAACCTAGAAATTTTCTAGCACTTTTCAAATGCAAGCAATGCGGACAGGATTTATCCATGGAAAGTGCGCTTGAATTTCAACATCCATTCTCCGGCAGAGAAATGCGTCTTTTGGATGGCATTTATTGTGCAGATTGCCATGAAACATTAGTTTTACAATTTAGTGGTAATCGGCAAGGCTCGACAGATACATGTACAACTATGTACCATGCAGCTAAGTGCTGTGAGGCTTGCGGCAAGCTTGGTGGTTTGTGTTGAAGTAAGTACTTGTCCTGAAATCTTTTACAAGTAATCTTTGATATCCCATCAATTTAAGTGGGAGTTTTATGGTTTTCAAAAAGATGAAAATGGGGTTCAGTCAGCAGAGGCTATTCAACATGGCTGCTGTTTTGACCCAAAACGAATCCCCATTTGGGTATTGGTCAAGCCAGATATTTTTTCCACAAGATCGGAGAATGATACTTTTTTTACTTTATGCTTATTTTCGTTGGGTGGATGACACTGTAGATAAGCCAGGTTTCAATTTTGATTTTAATCACAAATTCATTTATCGCCAAACCAAGATTGTCCAAGCTTGGTACATGGGGGAAAGCGCGGTTTTATCAGAAAACCCATTTGAGGCAATGGCAGCTACCGCAATCAAAAAAGATAAAAAAGATGGGAGCCAATTGCAGAGCATGATATTAGGTTTTTTGGAAGCAATCACATGGGATATTGAACGAAGAAATAAAATTGTTAAACAGTCGGAACTCGATCGTTACTCATTGCTTTTGGGTCGTTCATACTCTGAAGGACTTTTATATGGCTTGAAGCTCAATCCATGCAAACCAATTTTTAGAATCCCAAAAACAATTTGTGGCATAGCAGCTCATTGGTCTCATCTTTTGCGAGATTTGAGCGAAGACCTGAAACTTGGTTATATAAATATATCTGACGATGATATCAAAAAATATTCGATCAACTTGCAAAATCATCAAACCCTCTTACCTTGGATTCGAGAAAAATGCTATCGAACATTGGATATGTTTGCTGAGGGACGTAAATCACGAAATTTGCTACCAACGTACAAAGCCCAAGTCGTCTTTGATTTGAATTGTCTAAAACACATTTCAATTGTCAATAAAATTATTTATCAGATAGATACAGAATGTTCATAATGAACAGGGACATTATATGATTGGACTAAAGTTAATCCAGCGTAATTATCTTTCTGGCGATGACTGGAATGTTGTTAGTAAATCTTATTGTGGAGTTTGTGCAGGTTTGCGGGAAGATTTTGGTACTTTAGCAAGTTTCCTGCTAAATGACGAGGTTCAATTTTTAGCTCTACTTATTGTTGCTCAGAAAAAAGAAATGCTTAGCGATTCGCTGACAAAATGTCCGATCTATGCCCATACTAGAGAGTTTCCAATTTTAGGCGATAAGACAGCTCTCCAGTATGCAGCAACAGTCGCCATGCTGCTCGCTGGAGAAAAGCTCGACGATAACATTAGAGATGAAAATATATTCATTGCCAAGTCCCTGCGAAAAGTATTGTCTGGGCACATCGAAAAATCACAAAATATCATTTCCCTGCATGGTTTTCCATTAGAAAAATTGATCCAGATTAGAAGTGAGCAAGCATTGGCAGAAAAAAGATTGGGAGAGACACTGGAATATTATCTATCCCCAACTGCCAAGATCGTTGAAGAAATTTTTTCTAGAACAGCAGTCTTGTCAAATGCCCCCGAAAACTTTTTAGCTCTGCGTGAAATAGGGTTTTCTGCGGGGAAGATTATCACGCTTATTGATGCGTGTGAAGACATTTACTTGGACAGAAGGCAAAAACAATTTAATCCAATTATTTCATCTTACGGACAGAAAGCAATCCTCGATTTGAAGGTAATCAAGAACATTTCTTATATTTTTATGAAAGAACTTAATTCTATTCGAAAGGCTCTGGCGCAACTCAATATTTATAGATTTGAAGGCGTTATTGAAAATGTTCTGACTAGGGGGCTCCCTGAAAGAATCCTAGAAAGTTTGGCATTCTTTTGGAAGAACAACCACTGGAAAGGCAACTTGGATTTACTAAGTGATCTTGATTTAGATATCCAAGCAATGGAATGCCCTCAATGCCATCAACCACATCATTTTTCAAGAAAATATTCTTTAGAGTTAAAAGAGAAACCAATTCGTGCACCTAAAAATTTATGGGTTATCACATCATCTCTGTTTGAAAACGGTAACCAACTCGCGATTCAGTTTGGTTTTCATACACCTGAAGATTATTTATTCGTGTGCCTATTTCCATCCCTAATAATAGCTAACGCAAAAAATGACGGCTGGAAAAGCGGTCTAGAACGACTAAAGCGGATTACACAAGATCAAAATATAAATCAGCCAATACCATGGCAGTGAAATTCTTTAATTATTCCTAATTTCCATTTTCTTTACAAATTCAACTACCTCGCCGACCTCCTTCTCCGTAAACCATCGCTCCACCGCATCCGCGCCAAACATATCCAGCGGCGGCTCATATAAATCCGCCGTTTCGAGATGGCGCTTCTGCAAGAATACGCTTTGCACGGCGCGCAAAAAGCGAATCTGGTCGGCGTTGTAGTTGTGCTGGGTCACATAAGTTTCAAACTGCCGCGCCACAAGGTCTTTGTAATCGGGCAGGTACTGCATGTCCAGCACCTGACGCACAAGTCCAAGAAAACTATCGGCGGTATGGGCAAAAACTTTCTTCAAGTTCTCAGGCGTAACTTCCAAGTCGCCTTCGCCGAGTTCCTTGGTCAGCGTGCGCTCCAATTCGAGCAGTTGCCAGTCATCAATCTTTTGTCCTTGCTGAATGGCTTTGATGGTCGGGTGATTGATAACCAATTCCAGAATACGCTGCTCTACCAAGCGGCGATATTCCGCCACGTACATTTTCTCTCCGCTCTTGGTGAGCAAAATGTAACCGCTGATGGCGATGGAATCCACCAGGTCAAGTTCAAGGAATGTGTCATAGCGCATTTTATTCTTCATACATGGCGCAAGCACATCCCGAAGCAAATTCAATTCATTGTTCGAGAATTCAATCAGTTTTTCAGGGACACACATGCTCTTTGCTTTGATTTCGCCATCAGACAAGATCGTGTCACGCAAACTCTGCGCATCTTCCACAATCGTCCCAATGAGACCTGACAGGTCTCCAAGACCTGTCAGGTTTTTTTCACGCTTCTTCAACTTCAAACGGTCCACTTTGCTGATGAAGGTCGCGGCGGCGACATCCACACCAGGGACGAGCCGCAGGTGTGGAGCAACTTTCAATTTCAGGAATTCGATCTTGCTCGGGATCAAATAATCCCAGAAGGCATCTGTCCATGCCTCTTCGATCTCTGGCATGTGCTTGCGGATGGTGAACGAGTCGGTTGGGATTTGATGAATCTGCTCGCGCAGGTCAGCAATGACTTGCTTGCAATCAGAGTCTTTCTGGTCTTTGAGATAGGTCTCCAACAGGCGCAATCTTGTATTGAAGATCGTCACCAACACAGGCGTGGATTGGTCAACGACTTCCTTGGCGTCCCGACTAAAGTTATTCTCCCAAAAATCAATGATGAGAAAATCCTTCTTCTCGAAGTTCGGCAGTAATGCCAGATTCCGACATGCCGCCTGCACCCGCGTCCCACGCCCGATCATCTGCTGTAATTTGATCGGCGATTGCACAGGCTTCATGAACACGAGATTGACCACCTCGGGAACATCGATGCCCGTATCGAGCATGTCCACAGAAATGGCAATACGCGGCTCGTCCTTCTTCTTGAACGCATCCACCAACGTACCGCGATATTCGGATTTATGCGTGATGACCTTCGTCAGATTCGGGAATTGCGGATACATCTCATCGAAGGCGGCTTGTAAGCGCAAGGCATGATCCTGTGTGATGGCAAAGACAATGGTCTTGCCAGGCAACTGTCCCGACGAGTCTTTCTTGCACACTTCCCAAATCTCTTCCCACTGTTTGCGCAGCGTGTCGCGGTTGCTGACTTCCCTCTCCAGTTCCGTGCCTTCATAGTTGATATCGTCGGGGTCAAGTCCCTTTTCGATCAGGGCGTTGCGCTCTTCCTCGGTCAAGTCCACGCCGTGAATGCCCTGCCGCTGGAACTTGGTCCGCGCGGCGTAGAGTTCATAATCCACGAGATACTTGTCTTCGATGGCTTGTTCGTAGGTGTAGAGATAGGTCGGCTTGCCGTCCGTGCAATCGAAGGCAAGGAAGGTATCGCGGTTGATGTAATTGGCGGGTGTGGGGCGGTCAGTCCCACCTGACGGGCATCGAAATACTCCAACACTTCATTGAACTTGTTATAGATCGAGCGATGGACTTCATCGAAAACGATCAGGTCAAAGAAGGCAGGCGAGAACTGCTCGAAGATATTGCTCAGCGTTTGGAGCGTCACCGCGTACAGGCGTTGCGTACGCGCATTCGGATCGTCCCAACTATGCAGGCGGGTGCAGGGTTCATTGGGAATGAATTTCTCGAAACCATCATCCTTTGCCTGTTCCACAAGCGCATCACGATCTGCCACGAACAAAATCCGCCGCGCCTGATTGGAACGCATGAACACATCGATCAAACCCATCGTGGTGCGCGTTTTTCCTGTCCCTGTCGCCATGACGATCAAGGCTTTGCGCTTTCCATTGGCAAAGGCTTCTCCCACGCGGCGGATGGCTTCGTGCTGGTAGGAACGGTCAACGATATGATTGTTGATTTCAACAGAACTGAGCGGCTTCGCATTCTGACGGATGTAAAGCAGGCTCTCCAAATCTTCGCGCGTGAAGAACCCGAACACTTCACGCTTGTGTGCGATCCCTACATCCAGAAAATGGATTTCAAGACCATTGGCTAAAAAGCCAAACGGTCTGAAGGATTGGTGTTTTTCAATTTCGGTGACGTAATAAGTGAGTTGAGCTTCTGCAAGACGGACATCGGTTGAAGTCCGTTTTGCTTCTACGACCGCAAGAACTTCCCCATTTTCGCGGTACAAACAATAATCGCTTACTCCATTCCACGGTTCTGCATCGTATCCATCTACGGGAATTTCTGTCTTTACCTTGGAATGGTCGCGTAATAACCAACCCGCCTGCTCCAACTGCGGATCGATCATTTCCTTGCGTGTGCGTTCTTCGGATATTTTGCGGGGCATATTTCCCCATTGGGTTGAGTGATTAGGTGCGTTAGGTCAAGGATACTCGAAACACGCTACGCAGACAAGTTGACAAAGGTCACCAAATTCCTTCCAGCGAATCTGCTGTACGTGGAAAGAACTTGCCTGAATCCGTGGAAGGAAAATTAAAACACGTGGGAGAAATTTATCTAACTAAATTCGGATAGTAAGTATGTCTACCTACTCAGCTTTTGATGATCACGATCTGCTCACGGTTATATAAACGGATTGCCAGCAGTGTGATTCCCACCGATAACACCAGGGTCACGATCGTGGAAACGACCACATCAGAGGGGCTGACCGGCTCCAACCGCATGAATTGATTGATCAGGATCTGCTGACCGAACGTGGGAATGAGCATCGTCCACAGATCGGGCTTCACGGGGAAGAATGCCAGCGCCAGACCCGGCAGGGATGGGATCAGCGCGATGAACGGCAGATACGTGCCCGCCTCCTTGGTACTGCGCGCAAAAGAAGCCACCAGCATCTGGATGGCGCTCGCCAGAAAGACGATCGGCAGGCACACCAACAGGATCAACGTCAGCGTGACCGCATTCAAGCTCATCTGCACACCCAGGTAATCCGCCACCGGTAATACATTAAAGACAATGCCGAAGCCGATCAGCGTGATCGCCAGGCTCGCGAACGAAAACGGAAACGCTGCAAGTAATTTACCCAACACAAAAACCCAGCGCGGCGCCGGGTTGATCAACAGCGGTTCCAATGAATGGCGTTCGCGCTCTCCCGCCGTTGTATCGGTGATAATTGGCGCAGCGCCGTTGAAAATAGCGAAGATGATGAAATACGGCAGGAACGAAACAAACAACGTTGCCCGGCTTTGCGGCGTCGATACATCCACCTCTTCGATCTTCACCGCCTCGATCACCTCCGGGCTCACCCCACGCACGATCAGCCGCAGCCTGCCCAGATAGGCGCTATAGCCTTCCAACAGGTCCTGAATTCGATTGATATCAACCTGCGCCGATTGCCTGGAGTTATCGAGCACCAAGCGGACAGTGGCAGACTGACTCGCCGAGAAATCATCCGCGTACTCCTCCGGGATGATCAGCACGACATTGACCTCGCCTCTTTTCACAGCCGCTTCTGGGTCCGCCGGCGCAGGCTCGATCACCACCTCATGCTGTTCCAAAAACCGGATCAGGTTAGGCGCGTTCTCCGCGTATTGCACGGGCAGGGTCAACGGCTTGTCGATCTCGTCGCGCACCGAGGAGCCGATCATCATCAGAATACCACCCATCATCAGCGGACCAAATATCGCCCAAAACAATCCCGTAGACCAGCTCCGATAATCGCGCAGACTATCGAGCATTTCCTTGATAAAAATGATCCAGACCTTTTTCATTGCAACCCATCCTCTGAACCGAGCGCAGCGATGAAGGCATCCTCAAGATTATCCCTGCCTGTCTTACGCAACAATTCAGCGGGCGTGCCCTGTGCCACCACCTCCCCGTTCGAGATGATCACGATCTGGTCACACAACGCAGCCACCTCCTGCATGATATGACTCGTAAACAGAATACACTTCCCAGCATCGCGCAACCGCAGAATGAACTGACGCATGGCGCGCGTACTCTTCACATCCAACCCGTTGGTCGGCTCATCCAACAATACATTCTTAGGGTCATGTACCAGCGCCCGAGCGATCGCCACCTTAAGCTGCTCACCCGTGGAAAAACCTTCAGTTCTGCGGTCAGCAATGGACGCCATATCGAGCAGACCAATCAACTGCTCCATCTGCTTTTCGAGCGCCTCGCCCTGCATATCATGCAACTGCCCGAAGTAGCGGATGTTCTCACGTGCCGTCAGCCGCGGATACAAGCCCTGAGAATCAGAGAGCACACCGATGTGCGATTGAACGTCGAGCGGCGCGGCGGTCACATCAAAGCCGTCGATGCGCGCAGATCCGCTATCGGGTTTGAGCAACGTGTACAGCATCCGCAGTGTGGTGCTTTTGCCCGCACCGTTCGGTCCCAGCAACCCCGTGATCTGCCCATTGGCAGCCGAGAAGGAAACATTTTGAACTGCTTTTACCTTGCCAAACGATTTATAAAGCCCTTGAACTTCGATCATTGCATATCCTTCAATTAATGTGCCTCGCGCTGAGCGGAGGGTCGTGATTGCCGACCCGAAGTCGAAGCGTGGTAGCCACGACATCAGTGTGGCAGGTCGTTACGGTTGCGGCCCGCTGAAATCCACAAAGAACGGCGGCGGTTCCACCTGATCAACACACGCCGTATCCAGCCCAACAATGGACCCGCTTTCGATAAAGTTCTTCATGATGCGCGTTCCACACTCAGTACTGGCATTGCCATGCCCCATGCCCTCGAAAACCAGGTGCAGGCTGTTGCCCAATGACCCGGCAAGTTTCTCAGCATGCCAGGGCGGCGTGATCGGGTCTGCCGCGCCCGAGAACATCAAGACCGGCACATCCGACGCGACCGGCTCACGCAGAACTTGCGCTGATTCACCCTGGGGCCACGCTTCACACACCTCCGCGAAGTATTGGGCACTACTCCCGAACAAAGTCTCGCCATCATCGGTCAGTGAGAGGAAGGGTGCATCCTCAGTACAGGCGACAGAATAGAACATGCCATCGTAGATGCCCGCGTCCACCATATACGCCTGCGTGATCAAGGGCGCATAATTCCCCTCGGTATATGCCAGATGAATGGCCAAGGGCAGCATTGCCACCAGGTCTGGCACATACAGCGTATTGAACACAATGTTAGCGAGCGCAGTTTGCGTGACCGTAAATTGCAGAGGCTTGCCAGTGATCGGATGTGGGAGCGTGACTTCAACCGGCTGCTCATCCAACGTCCCCAACAGCGTCTCAAACTCGGACCTCAAATCTGGGTACGTGGAACTACAAGCTTGATCTGCCTCACAGCGTTCAAAGAACAGATCGAGTGACTGCTGTCCATCTTCCGCGGCATCCTGATACAGGATGAAGCTGGGGTCAACGACCGCATCCAGCACCACACTTCTCACATGCTCCGGGTACATCTTCAAATACACAAGTGCCGCGCGCGTGCCGTACGAAATGCCATACAGGTTGATCGTCTCATAGCCCAGCACCGCACGGACATGGTCCAGATCTTGCATGGCGATGTCGGTGGTATAGAACCGCAGGTTAGCCGCCAGCTTTGCAGGGCATTCCTTCAACCGGGCAATGACTTCCGCGTCTTCTACGATCTCCTCTTCTGTATTCAAACAACGCAAAGGATTCGAAGCCCCCGTGCCGCGCTGGTCAACCAGCACAATATCCCGCTTCTCATGGATTCTGAACAGTGTGCTCGAGATGGCAGGATACGTCTCGATCACAGATTGACCCGGTCCGCCGACCAGCAGAAACAACGGGTCTGGTTCGGGGCTGCGGCTAATCGAATCAATAACTGCAATGCGGAGGTCGATCTGCCTCGATGCTGGATCCGAAGGATCTTCAGAAACAGTCACTGAACCACAGCGGGCGTCTACCTGGCTTTCGATGCTCGGCGATTTCAAAACACAATCGGTTAATGCAATGCCTGCCTCATCCACGGCAGGTGCTGGCTGATATGCACAAGCTGAAATGAGAACTGCTAGAACGATCAAACCAATGACAGCATTACGCAGTCTGGATAATTTATTTGTATTCGATGGCATTGCAATATTATACGCCCCCTCCTTTGTTTGCATCCTAGCGATCAATGATCTCAAGCAACTGCCGTTCAATATTCTGCCACGGAGCTGTCAAGTCAACCGACTCAATTCGAATGACATGGTCTTCCAATTCAATGCGTTCAGATACGTGCTGGCCAACAGCAGGATATAACAATATACCGCTTGCCTTGCCATGTCCCTCTGACAGATGTTCCTGTGACTTAAGATACGCATACATCTGATACAGGTGCGAAGAATCAAACACCTGCTTACCCCATTGGTTTTCTATCAGGTTTTCAGCTGTAAATTTGGTGTCCAAGATAAGCACATTCCCAGAAGCAGTCCTTTCGAGCATTAGATCAGGCTGCATAGCCGGAAGATACGGATTGTCGCGTTTTGCATGCCAGGAAAGGCGGGATTGCGCTCTCACCTTCCAACCCCGCAAATGGATGCGATAAAAGTTTGCCACGAAACGCTCATAAATATTGTGCATGACCAACGTATCACGGTCAAGTGCAGGTAACCCAAGTTGACCCGTCTGTTCAGCCGGCATCTGGCGCATGAGAATCAATTCGCAAATCGCCAGCATCAGACGATAGTCACCATCGTTGCGTCCCAATTGCTGCCGGCGGATGAGGTCAAGCTTCAGCTCCACCAGATCGATTCCATCCAATGCTCTGGTGAGCACCCGCAAGGTATGGCTCAACTCGTTTGCCAAAGTATGATTGGGTCCGAAATTTCCAACTTGGACAAGGCGCGCGAGCGTGCTTCTGATAATCTGATTCCTTGGGACATTCGCGCTATATTGCTGAAACTCACAATAAGCCTGACCTTGCTCGAAGGCTTGTTGTTTCAAACTTTCCGCAAAATCAATCCGCCCGCGAAGCCCACGAATAGACTCTTGCTGGTTTATATAACCTCGCCCCAAACCGATTCGTAATCGTTGCTGCAGCGAACTCGCCAAAACAGCTGCAAGCAAGGCATCCAGCGTTGGCGCATCTTCAACCGCATCGAATATCCAGCCTCTCTTCGTCTGCACTTCATTCCATGCATAGAGGCACATATGCCACAAATTACGGATCGGGATGCCGTACTCTGTGTAATGGACAGAACCAGGCACAGGCGTAGAGGTGGAGGCGCTTTGAAGCATCAGGCTAACAGCCTCCGTTCGGCTTCATCCGCTTTCGATGGATTGTCGAACCAGTATTCTTTCAACAACGGGATAATTTCAGTTTGTACGATGCCCTGATACCAGTCCCAATTCAGCCCGGCGAAGTTATCACCTTTTGGGCAAAAGAAGCTATGACCGAGCTGGTAGTTTTCTCCCAACAATGGATCGTCTTTTATTTGTTTATTGAGCACTGTCATGCGTTCGATGATCAACTGGACAAGCTCAGGTTGCATGGACCGATCCAACAGCCACTGGCGGTACAGGTCGCTTTCATATTGGGCTTTCAAGGTCACGAACACAAACCGACGACGCAGGGCATAATCCACCATTGCGAGCGAACGGTCTGCCACATTCATCAAGCCGATCAGATAAAGATTAGGCGGGATGTAAAAACGTGGCTCAGCTTCGTTTCGATAGATCAACGGAACGGCAAATTCAGGATCGCGTTTATCGGCTTCGATGAGCATCAACAACTCACCGAAAATCTGACTGAGATTGCCACGATTGATCTCATCGATGATGAACACGTATTCGCGGTCCGGGTCGTTGATGGCTTTTTGACAGAACTCGTAGAAAACACCGTTCTGCAAACCAAAGCTGCCCGCCTTCCCCTCTATAGGACGATACCCGCGCACAAAATCATCATAAGAATAGGACTGATGGAATTGCACCATCTCAACCCGTTCCTCATCAACTTCTTCCATCAGTGCGTAAGCAAGTTTCCTGGCTATAAAGGTCTTTCCCACACCAGGTGGTCCCTGCAGGATCATGGCTTTTTTGGATTGCAGGCGTGTCAAAATTTGTGCAAGTTCAGTATCCGGCATAAAGACGCCCGAAGCGACCATATCCTCAATGCTATAAGGTGGATTTACTGGTTTCATATCTTCTTTTATTGCTTCTCCTGTATCTTCAAAGATACCCCAAAGTTTTGCCCACCAAAAATAATCCTGCTCTTTGCCATACCAGACAAAGTCACGGAGTCGTAAAGAAAGCTCCGGATATTTATATTCTTTATCAACACGCAAATGCCAGAGTGTGCTGCGATTGGTGTAAAAATACCAATTCTTTTCATCAAAGCCTCGATCCCACTCCACCTCGACAGTTCTGCCATCTTTGCGATTCGCAACAATTGTCCCGATCTCTTTGATGGTCATGCGTGAGATGGTTTTATTTTTGTTGTCGAAAGGTAAGTCCTTTCGTTGGGTTGAGGCGGCTTTGATCGCGATCTTGTCACCCACCTGCATAGATCGGACATCTGCCAGGAAACGGTTGATATATCCGTTTTCCCAAATGCCCTCCTCCAGAAAGCGTTCCGTTTGGTCGGCGGGGTCACGGTCGCCCCAATAAGCACCCACCAGCCAGTAATTTACATCTTCAGTGCGATACGGTTCCTTTGCATCCGCAATGGCTTTTGCTTTTTCACTGCCGATGCCCCAGGCTTGCAAGGAGATTTCTGCGAAGGATTTATTAGGGGTTTGGAATTGTTTAACCGTCTCTGCATAGAATTTCGCGTTCAAGCCACTGGCAGGTAACTTGATGCCCAAATAAGCGCGGTTATTTTGATCAAGGCTTAAGAAAATGTCCGGGCGTATCCAAAAGAGGCCCATGGTCAGATTGATATTCGTCTGCTTGACAGAGAGCGCATCATCGAACGCCTGCAAAAAATCGTTGTTATCCACTGGAGCTTTCTCCAGTCCCAACTTAAACACCCGCCATAACTTTGGTATATCATTCACGGCCCTTGCCGTTTGATTGGGGAAGAACCATGATTTCAAATTATTGAGGATGGGCAGCCCATCAAAATCATCGGGGAGGTCGCTTTTCAATTCGAAGAGTTGTTTGATTCTGGCAAGAATGGCAATACGTTGGTCGTGACGTATACCGCGATTGAAAACACCAAAGAAGGTAAAAGGATCGATCTCTTTCAAAAGGAAACGCGCCCCGTCATGATCTTTATCGTTCAAGGGCGTGATCACATAGCCCTGCTCACGCAATTCCTCCAAAAAGGAAATCAGCTTCTCCTGCCGGTCTTCCCAGTTCGTCAGTTTCTCTGCAAGTTCCTGATAAATGGGCATCCATGTAAAGTTGCTTGTCATCTCTTTTTCCTCAGAACTCTATTTTACCTGAGTCTAGAGTCCGGTCTTACGAAGCTGGTGACTGATCCTGTACAAGTGAGCGTGATGCGGCAAATCGCTTCTTTCATCTGCGCCATGGGCGTGGCACAAACGAACTTTGTTTAGCGTTAATACATCGTAAGAACGATGCACAACGATATTGTTACCCCGCCGCCTTCGAAGTATGCGAGAATACCGCACACAGAAACAGGAGAGAAAAAATGAAAATAAGAATCAGCCTTATGAGTATTTTGATCCTGACGTTAACTGCCTGTTCACTGGGACCTACGGTCTCCCCCACATCCCTGCCGCCAACCGAGCCCCCCACCGTCCTCCCCACACTGCCCGCACCTACAGATACTCCACCTGTTGTAGTGCCAACAGCAACAGTGCCGCAACCCACCGCAACGCTCGCCATTGCGCCCACCGCCGTGAATACATCCACTTCCCAACCACCGATTACTGGCATCTATAATCCGTATGCTGTTGTATTGGTGATCCCTGGTGATGTCCTCAACATTCGAGCAGGCGCGGGCGTGGAAAATGTCATCGCAGGCACGCTCCAGCCCACGGCGTCGGGCGTGAACCGCACAGGACCTGTATCCAGTGCAGGCGGTGACCGTTGGATGGAAATCCAGAACCCAAGTGGAGGCAATGGTTGGGTCAATGCCAACTTCCTGACTGAATATGTGACTTCATCCACATTTTGTTCCGATTCACGCGTGACCGGATTATTGAACAGCCTCGAAACAGCTCTGCTCAACTCGAACGGTGAACTCCTCAGCTCGCTCGTCAGCCCTGCCCACGGGTTGGACTTGCGTCTCTGGCGTTACGGCACTGTGGCGAATTACTCGCCTGAGGAAGCCCTGTGGGTCTTCCTGTCTGACTATGTCGTGAGTTGGGGTCCCGCTCCCGGCAGTGGCGAGGAAACCTCAGGGACGTTCAGTGCGCAGCCTTTACCCAAATTGCAGGAAGTGTTCGGCGCCAATTATTCCCTGCACTGTAACGACACGCTCGACTTTGCCACCTTCTCGCTCGAGCCCTGGCCTCCCGAGTATTCCAATATCAATTTCTACACCATATATAAACCTGGCACCGAGCAATATGGCGGAATGGATTGGCGCGCATGGACCGTGGGCATTGAATATGTGCAAGGCAAGCCAACTCTCTTTTCTCTAATTCACTATCATTGGGAGCCATAGAACGGATCGAAATCTAAATTCTTCCCGCGAAATTAAAATTTTGCGGGAAGAATTTACTTAATCACTGGAAAGAAATTCAAAACATGTGGGATAGATATATACCCATTACCGCTGGATGGGATCCGGTCTTACGCAGCCGGCAGTTGGTCCTGTACAAGTAAGCGTAGTGAACACTTCAACCTGCAACACCCACTCACCACCCTCCGCCCTCTGCCATTTCGCGGCGTAGACGCCTGAAGCATGGATTAGAGTTCCGTCTGCGGTGTAATTGCCTTTCCAGTTTCCCAATTCTTCTGCAATACCCCAATCTTCATTGATCGTGATCTCGCGCGGCATGCGATGGTAGATGGCTGTTGGGTCGGCACGAAAGACCTCTGCCCAACGAGTCGCTTCCTCGTCCGCGCCGTGGTTCTGGGCACTGCGTCCCGTCACAATGTGATAAGTTGGCGCAAGTAACGCACGAATGACTTCAACATCTTTACTCGCGATGGCAACATTGAAACGTTCACGTGCAACGCGGATGATTTCATTGGAACTTCGTATGTTTTGCGACATTGTATTTTCCTTATGACATTCTGGACGACCATAGGAGCGTTGCATAGAGGGAAGAGCCTCATACTACCGTCGCAGGTCCCGATAACCTAGATCAATCATCCACTGACATAGAACGGGCCCTCCATATCGATCAGGCGTGGGCACGCCTCCAGCTTCAAAGGGTAAGCCGTTATAGCCACGAAAATACCCTGCCTCCCCAGTCAGCTGTTCCTCAGCCGCTACAGAGAGTTCCCCATCACCGATGGCAATGGCATGGATATGAATGGGCGAATCCTGATACAGTTCCCCATATTCACGCAACCAGGCCGCAAAGCCCGCTACGCGCAAGGCATGGATCAATGGTTCGATATCATCCCACAACACAGTGTAGGTACCACGGCGCAGCACGGAAAGATCCACAGCTCCACCACCTAGATGCGTACCAAAGGATGCTGCGCCATTGTCATGATAACTGCCCTGCGTGATGGCATGACCGGTAAGCTCCAATTCACCGCTGTAAAGTTCCTGAGCATGAGCCAGCATCGTCAGCGTGCGCTGATTGACAGTCCAACCGTTCACTTCCACGTAGGTGTAATCATCGGGCGGTTTCAGGCAACCCAATGGCTCCGGCGTAGACGTTGGCAATGGCGTTTTCGTGGGAGGAGGTACGGGCGATACAGTTGGCGTAAGAGTAAGTGTAGGTGGAACAGGTGTTAGCGTGGGAGTCACTGATAATGTGGTTGGTTGCGATTGACTGAGGCATCCTACTAGTATCAATGCCAGCAGAATCCATCCAGCAAGGAGTTTACGCATGGGTTGGTGATCGCCTCCCTGCATTTCTATCCACCCGCAATCTTGACCTTGTACCCCATCTTTTGCAATGCCTCCGCGATCCGCTCACGATGCTCGCCTTGAATTTCAATCTCGTCATCTTTCACAGTCCCACCGGTGCCACAGACTTGTTTTAACTTTTTTGCCAATTCCTTCAAATCATCTTCAGAGAGCACAAGCTTCTTTATCAGCGTGACCGTCTTCCCGCCACGACCCTTGGAGTCACGATGCAGATAGGCAGTCTGTTGTTGAGGTGGCAAAGAGATAACTTTACGCGCACCCGATGCGTTCTTACGTATGTCACCTTGATTCGAAGTCCACACAGTTCGATGTTCATCTTTTGACATGGTTCACCTTCAAGATTTAAAAAGATTCGCGATCAGCACGATCGAATGATTCACATCCACACCCGCACCCTGTTGTATTTGCATCCGACACGCCGCACCAGTTGAGACAATTTCTAATTCACTACCCTCTACTTTCCATTCTCTGATTTTCGGAAACAACTTCAACTCACCCACCTGCATTGAAAGCTCATAATGTTCCGCTTCATAACCGAACGTCCCTGCCATGCCGCAACAGCCCGCATCGATCAACTCCACGTCATAACCGCACACGCGCAACAACTCAATAGTAGCATTTGTGCCGCTTGGCAGGCCGTCCACTGCCAGTCCCTCCGCGCGCTGATGGCAGTGTGGTTGAAATTTTATTTTTTGCTTTTTCTTTTCAAGATGACTTTGTTCACCTAAAGTGCCTATACGCAGAACAGAAAACTTTTCGGAGCGCAAAAGATATTCGTCCAGCAGCCAGGTTCGAGCGACGCGCGAAGCGATCTCATCCTTGCGTTCAGGGATCAAGTCCAGATAGTCATGCTTGAGCGTATATATTTCAGGCGGCTCAATCCCGACGATCGTCGCTTCATGCTGCGGGTCAAGTTGATTCAGCGCATCGAGCATTTTCCCGGCGTGACGCTTCGCCGCTTCGAGAAAACCTTTCGAGAGCAGTGATGCGCCCGCGCCAATAACAGGCACAACGTGCACATCATATCCACACATGGATAACACATCGAACGCCGCCTGCTCCACCTGCGGTTCGATATACGTCGAGAATGGATCGGACAAAAAGATAATTCGCTTTTTCTCTGCATGCTCAGTGGCTGAAATCTTTGCTCTGTGAGTTGTAAACTTCGGGAATGGACGCTGTGGCGTGATCTCCAATACTTTTGCCATCAGGTTTTTAAACATCGGAATTTGTGTGATGGCATTCGATAAAGGCGCAACTGAGGAGGCAAACTTCGCTGCGACATCAAAATATCCAAACACATAATCACGCAGCGGACGGCGATGGGTCTTGTAATATTGATTCTCAAACTCATATTTCAACTTCGCCATATCCACCCCGCTTGGGCATTCAGCCTTACAACCTTTGCAAGCGAGACAAAGATCAAGTGCCTGGGCAACCGCTTCGATCAGACCATCATTACGTTTCACGGAGTACGTATTACGTAAAGCGTATTGCGTAATCAGTGAACGCAAGAGATTTGCACGTCCTCGCGTTGAGTTCTGTTCTTCGCGTGTAGCTTGATACGATGGGCACATCACCCCGCTGTCTTTTCTACATACACCTTGTCCATTGCACTGCTCGATCGCCGTGACAAGACTTCCGTTGCGCGAGAAATCCAACACGGGAACCCAGGCTCGTGCTGTGGAGTTTTCCTTGTAACGCAAATTTGAATCCATTTTAGGCGGGTCAAACATTTTATTCGGGTTCAGCAAGCGATCAGGGTCAGCGGCTTGCTTGAGCATGTGCATCGCCTGTGTTACATCTTCGCCATATGTTGACTTGAGCCACTCGCCGCGCGCGATGCCATCGCCATGTTCGCTACTCATGGAACCGCCAAGACTCAACGTTAGTGCGAGCACTGCTTCGGCAATCGAGCGCATGGACTTTATGCCTTCACCAGTCTTCAAATCCAATATGGGGCGAATATGCAGACAACCGCCAGAAGCGTGGGCGTAAATGCTGCCTTCAGTTCCATGTGCAGATAAAATCTTTTCGATCTCACGCACAAAGCCCCCGAGTCTATCTACCGGGATCGCACAATCTTCAATGAATGCCACGGGTCGCTCAGAACCCGGACGCGAATCCAGCAGGCCTAAACCAACTTTGCGGACATTCCAAATGCGTGCCTGGTCTTCCCCAGACTCAGCAAGCGTCAAGATTTCTCCAATCTTGTGCGCCGCTTCTTTCAAAGCCGACGGCTGATCACCGCTAAACTCAACGACCAGTACAGCAGCAGGGTCACCGGTCACCCACCCCATTTGACGCGCATACTCGGAGACACCGCGCGCCTGCCGAATGATAAAGCGCGGGATCAATTCCACAGCCGATGGATGATGAGTTAGCAAACGCGGCACGTCATCACACGCATCTGTAATGCTTTGATACGACAATACAGCAAGGATTGTATGCCTGGGCTTTGGGACAAGATTTACTTTCGCCCGGGAAATAACAGCAAGCGTTCCTTCACTCCCTGCCAATATGGATGCAAGGTTGAGTTTTGAAGGAGGCGTGGGAGGATAGTCCCCATCCCATTGCGATGGTTTCGATGGCGACCAGGGCAACAGATAATTTAAGCGATAGCCTGCCGAGTTTCGCCAGGTTTTAGGCCAGTTTTGCGTGATGGCATCCACATATTTTTCGCGGATTTCCAAGACAGACGCATAGAGGTTGGATACCAAAGAATTATCAAGTGTGCTTCTCTCACCAAGCATGGCAGGAGTTCCATCTGCCATCACCACATCTGCCGAAATCAAATGATCAGCGCTCATGCCGTAAAGAATGGAATGTGCCCCAGTCGCATTGTTGGCGATGACTCCGCCCATGGTAGCGCGCTCGGCAGAAGCAGGGTCGGGACCAAACATCAAACCGTGTTGTGTGGCGGCAAGATTGAGCGTAGTTAGAACGACACCTGGCTCCACAATGGCGGTCCGCGTTTCGGGGTTTATATCCGCAATATGATTTAGGTAGCGTGAGCAATCAATAATTAATGCATGACCAACAGCTTGTCCAGCGAGGGATGTGCCTGCACCGCGCGGCAGGATGGGAATCTTATACTTTGCGGCAAGTTCAACTGCCGCGATCAGATCTTCCTGCGTGCGCGGTAAAACCACGCCAGTCGGCTCGATTTGGTAGATGCTGGCGTCGGTGCTGTATAGAATTCGTGAGGCAAGATCGGTGCGGATATCCCCCGTAAAATGTTTGTGTAGTTCGTAAAGGAATTCAGTGGGCAAAGACATGCATTGATTTTACCGCTTGTCTCTGCAATTCATAAATCCAAGAATTCAACTTCTTAACAGAAAACCCCGAGTTCTTTGATAACGAACTCGGGGTCTATTCTTTACACAACCTCGATCACTTGAGGCCTTGAATTAGGCACCCGGCGGATATCGCCATGCGCCTCCATATCCAGTTTCACGGTGGTGTAATACCACAGGATCGAACCAGTAAATGTGGTGTGGAGTTGCTCATCCACCAGCGCGCCCAATTGGGTAAATGTCATGGGACCGTATTGCCGCAGGTTTTCATAGATGGCTGCATGCACAGCTTGATATTTAGTCTGGTCAATGCGGACACCCTGTTTGGCAGGTTCGGGATGGATCGTGAGAAAAATTTCTTCACTTGCCATGGCATTTAACTTGTAGGATTCATACTGGTGTAAACGGCAAGCACGTTGCCGGTTGGGTCTTGAAACACTCCATACCAGCCAGTTTGTGGAATCTCGGTCTTTTGATGCAGCACCTTACCGCCCAGTTTTTCCACTTTCTTCAGATCGGCTTCGATATCATCACTGGCGATATAGACCAACACCTGACCAGCCGGGTTCTCCTCCGAGACTTGCGGGAAGCCGCCATACTCATCGCCATTGCCTGCCTCAAACATGGTGTAGTTCATATCAGGCATGGGTTGGATCTTCCAGTCAAATAAAGACTCGTAGAATTTGCCAGCGCCTTCCACGTTCACAGCTGGAATCTCAACATGGACAATATTCCGTTTGGACATGCTATTCTCCTTTGGGTAATTGGATAACGATAGTCAGATTATAGAACGCACGTTCTAAATCGTCAAGCGTCAGATGTGGAGAGGTTGATGGAAGAGGGAACAGATATGGGGGCGAACGAGGCGCTACTCGTATTTGAGCGCCATCACGGGAATCATCGTCGCGGCACGCAGGGCTGGGTACAGTCCTGAAAGCATCCCGATGAAAGTGGAAAAGATCAAAGCAAAGATCGGCAACCAGACCGGAGTATATACTGCCACGCTGGGGGGAACGCCACCTTGTGAACCAGCCTGACCTGCAAGATATACGATCGCGATAACGTTGATCGCCTGACCCGCCAGCCAGCCTACGATCACGCCGCCCAGCCCACCGAGAAAACCAATGCCGGCGGCTTCGCCCAAAAAGATCGCCAGCACGTTGCGGTTGGTCGCGCCGACGGCTTTCATCAAACCGATCTCACGCGTGCGCTCAAGAATGGACATCGCCATGGTATTCGCAATACCAATCGCGGCAACCAGCAACGCGATCGCACCGACACCGCCGAAGATGATCTGTAGGATCTGATAAAAATTATTGATGCCCTGTACAAAGGATTGCGGCGTGAACGCTTGAAAGCCCATTTCGGTGATCTGTTCAGAGATCGCCAGCACCTGTTCCACATCGCTGACCTTCACGATCACCTGGCTGTAACCTTCCTTGTTGTAATTGATGCGGCGATTCATTGCCCATTCGTTGAGCAGTTTGATCTGCTCAAGTGGCATGTACACCGTCCAATCGGATTCGCCGCGCGTTTCCTTGAGGATGCCCACCACCCGCAAACTTAAGTTCTTGCGAATCTCTTTGCCTTCGGCATCCCATTTCGTGACGACCATTTGAATCTGTTCATCCATTAATACTGGCGGCGTGGGCGGGTCCTGCCCGGGTCGCAAAAAGGGATCGTAAAAATTCTGTGGCACCATCACACCAATGACAATGACGCCACGTCCGAGTGCAGTATCACCTTCAGAGGCTTCGATGCCCAGCGTCGAAAGATCATCTGTGCCAATGCCAATGATATTGACCCCTGCCTCGAGTTTTTGATACTTGAGCATCGCGCCGGTCATGATATATTCGCGCGGGATGACGATCTCCACGCCCGGTATGGCGCGTAATTCATCTAAGGCAGAGTTGGTGAGCAGGCGTGGCTCGTCAAGTCCTCCGCCACCTTTTCCACCACCACTTGGACTCATCACCACTTCGCCGCCATACGATGGATTCACTTGAATCTGGGTCAGATCACCGATGCCATAGAGTTGTTCATTGGCACTTCTTTGCAAACCAATCGCCAGTGAAACCAAAATCACCACCGCGGCGGTACCAATGACCACACCGATCGCAGTCAATGCCACGCGCGCTTTGCGACGACTCAAATTTCCAAAGATCAAACGAAGCAGGTCAAACGGTTTCATAATGTTGTGAGTTATCCGCCTTTTCCGGCTGGCGCGATGGGAACCGTCTCTTCGAATTGAGATTCAACACCCCCGCCCGGTGCCTGCCAAACGGGCCAGGCGCTATCCAAGCCGAACAGTCCTTTGATAAACCGGAAGATCTTATGCAGGGTTGTTTCTTCATCGGTGACAAATTCTCCACCACCGCCTCCGCCGCCATCCACCGATGGATCTGGTGTCGGTTCGATAAAGCCTTCCATGACCTCGATCTCCAAAGTTGTAGCCACTGTGCGAGACTGGTTGAAATCGTCCACATATTCGATCTGGACATCGAGAGTCTGCGTACCGGATTGCTCTGGCGTAAACATCGAGTCCAAAGTGAAATAACCACCCGCATCCAGCGACCCGACAAGGCTGGTCCCGTTTTCGACGAACCCGTTACTCGCTGACACCTTCATGTTCCCCAACACCGCCAGGCGCTTGCCAAGATTCACAACCTGAATTGGTAACATGCCGGGCTGTCCCACCATAAAAGGATCGGGCGGACGATAAAAACTCACATCCACTTTCGGCAGACTATACACTAACAATGTGATCACCTGTTCATCATTGACCACTTCGTTCTTGTCATTCAAATACGAGAACGTGATGCGCATTGGGTACGCACCCGGAGCAGTATTCACATTGACGATCAGACTCTGACTCGCCTGAAGTTCTTCGCCTGCTACCAGATCGCCCAGCGATTGCACGTTCGAAGCGCCAACCGGCGCAAAATTCGCAAAGTCACCACCACCACCTGCAACGCCATCCGGTTGCGGTGTGCCGCCACCTGAACCACTGGAACCGCCGCCCACGATCATGGTGATGCGTTGGGCTTTGGCATTGCCTGCATTTTGAACAGTGAGCTTCAAAGTGAAATGTTCACCAGGCTGCAGCGGGTCTACATCCGCCGTATAATAACCTGAGATCACCAACTGCGAACTCTTCACACCCGTGGGTGTGGCAGTTGGATATACTACGCCGCTGCCAGATCCGCCACCACCACTGACAGGGATGGACAATGTAAATTTATCAGTATAGGTCGCGCCTTTGTCATCATAATAAGTGACAGTCATGTCAACGACAATAATATTTTTTCCGAACAACTCTGCAGTAACAAAAAATACCTGGCTGACATCTACTTCATCATCATAAGCAACCGAACCGAATGCAGCCACTCCACCTGTTTTCACAGGCACGAGATCGGCAGATGTAAAAACAGCCTGGCTGTTATAAGCAGTTGCCTGTCCGGTGTTTTCGACAACCACTTTCAAGTTAAATTCTTTACCGGTTTGCACATTGCCTACCGCTCTGGAGGTCCGCACTACAATTTGAGGGCGGGCAAAAGGCAGGGGTACAGGTGTAGAAGTAGGAGGTGCATTGACCGTTAATACAGCAAAACCATTGGCGACACCACTGGACATGGAAACCGTTACCGTATAAGAACCCGCAGCAATCCCTGCAGGAACAATCGCCGTCAATGTTTGTGCATTTACAAACGTCGTGCTTAGTGTTGATCCCTCCAATAGAACCACAGCGGTATTGTCGAATCCTGTCCCATTGACAGTAAGTGTGTTGGCGCCGCTGTTTACAATAGTAGATGGTGAAATAGAAAGCAAATCTGCGGCATACACGGAAGCCATCGGAACAAGCGCCATCAACATGGCAAGAATGAATGAAAGAGGCATCAAACGCGAAAAATTAAGTTTCATAGTTCTCCATAATGTACCGCGACATTCATGTCGCATTACGAGATCATCATACCTGTGTCATTTCCAGTGCGGCGGATTGATAATCTGCTTCGCTGACTTGTTTGCCATCCAGCAAAAAGATCTTGTGCGTGGCAAAACGCATCATACGCGGATCATGTGTAACGACCAACACTGTCCGCCCGGAACGATGCAGGTCAGAAAGCAATTGCATCACCACCACGCCGCTGGATGTATCGAGGTTGCCGGTCGGTTCGTCAGCGAGGATCAGGCGCGGATCATTGACCAGTGCCCGGGCAATCGCGACGCGTTGTTGTTGTCCGCCAGAAAGCTCGCCAGGTTTATGCTGACCGCGGTCACCCAAGCCGACCTGCTGAAGAAGCTTTGCGGCACGCTCGATCCGTTGCGCGGAAGAGGTGCCATTGAACTGCATGGGGAAAGCTACATTTTCCATGGCAGACATACTCGAGATCAAATTGAAGGATTGAAAGACAAAGCCCATCATGCGGCGGCGAAAGAGAGCGAGCGCGTTCTCGTCCATTTCTGTGAGGCGCTCACTATCTATCGATATCTCCCCAGAAGTCGCGCGGTCCAAGCCACCCAAGAGATATAACAACGTACTTTTGCCAGAACCGGAAGGACCCATCACCACCGTGAAGGTATGCGCCTCGATCTCAAGATCCACGCCATCCAACGCGCGGACAACTTGTCCGCCCATTTCATAGTATTTTTTTAAACCGCTGATACGAATGAAGGGCTTGGTCATTTTAGAATGGACGCTGAACGGCTGTGCCGCTTAAACCAGAAAGCATTGTCCCCAAGCCAGCTTGGGCAGCAAGCAACAGCAACGCCACTACAACAACACCGACCACTGCCTTGCCACGTGGCAAACCATCTGCGATGGAAAAACCAATGATCAACAGGGCTATGCTCCAAAACAGGAAAATATCTGTACGCGCCAAGACCTGCGCCATAAATGCACTGGTTGCAAAACCAGAAAGCCCTGGGCTGGTGATCGCGTGGCTGGCAGATAACATATATACGACTTTCAACAAATCCCGCACAGCAAACGGCAAAGTTGCCCAGGCAGTGATATTCAACGCGCCTTGCATGGAACCGCGCCCGCCTAGGAGGGTTGAGCCGAGATGCAATAAACCGCCCAACACGATCCAGCCTGCCCACAAGCCGCTCCACGCGCCGACCAGTGGAATAACATACATGAACACTTTGCCCTGCGTAAGTTGCTGGGCTTGCATGTAGTTATTTTGCATTTCAGGCGTCCAATATTGCCAATCAGGTGGCAAAGCGACCTCGCCCATCATGGCGGCACGGGTCTTGAGATAGCCGCCAACCAACACAACCAGCAAGGCTGTGATACTTAATATCAGCATGGGCGTAAGCCAGGTGGAACGGGCTTCAGAGCTTGTTGCCGTAAACGTTTGACGCGGACGAAGCAAAGTTGCAAATATTCGTGGAAGATCAAACCGGCGCACTGGTTGTTTTTCGGAGATTGTTTCTGCCATAGGAAGATTTTCCCTTATCAATTACCACACAGAAATTTTAGTTGCGATACCCTGGAATCAAACCACAAAGATTCTAACATGGTTTGAACCACCTATTTTTAACGCAAAAATGGCTGGGATTGTTCCCAGCCATTTCATAAAATCTTCCTACTATATAAGATAAGTAAGGCTTACTGAGGTTTTTCGAAGAAGTCGTTTACTCCGAAATTCTTGTCAAAAAAGACGAGCAACGCATCGGCTTTTTGTTGAAAATCGGCATCCGCATTTCCATTTTCTACCTGCTCGATCAAACGCTCGCGAAAGCTGCTATTTGGCACAACAGGCAAAAACACTTCCACCTCGCGGATCATCTTCATTGCCCGTTGAACGGTCCGCAAGGCTTTCGGAAGCGAAACACTTTCGTCAAGCACTTCTCTGAGTAGTTTACACTTATAAGAATCACAACCGCGCGGGTAATGTGGAGAGTGATAGATCGTACAATTTCCATTCCACATGGGACAGGGCTGCGTAAACCCGCGCTGGCGCGGGTCGGAGCGAATAACATTCAAGCCCAATTTCTCCAGAGGAGTTAATTCAACGGCTTTCAAACGAACCCAGGAAAATAAATGTCCTGTACAACAAAGTCCACACGCCTGGCACAGCGTGCTCGCCTCAGAAGCCCGGGAATATTCGATCTTCGTCATGGCAGAGGTTTATATCCCGTCGAACAGATCGCGCTTGAGCTTGAAACTTCCATTCACCGGCGGATAGGCGCGCATGTAATCTTCTCTTTCGCCAAAGAAACGCGTGATAAATCCCATCAGTCCACGCCGCATTTGCCCACCACCTTGTGAGGCATGTTGTACGCTGGCGTGATGTTTGATCTCGCCCACCGAACGCAGATCCATGCGGACGTGAACCGGGAAATCCACGATCAGGTCGGTCAGGTCAATGTCACCGTTGCGCCCGAACTTTTTCGGGTCCTTGCCAAACAAAGGCATCAGGCGAACTGCCCACTTGAGGAAGCCGCGCGGGAAAACCTGATAGTAGAGAGCCAGTGGCTTGAAAGGTGAACCAGCCTCGGGGTGGAAAGAGGCGTTATTCGCTTTTTCGAAGGCGAGCGTTGTCGCCTGTTGAATATGAATGTGGTCAGGGTGTTTATATCCACCAATGGGATCAAACGTCAAAACCACTTCGGGTTTGAGGTCACGGATATATTTGACGACCCGTCCCGCCACTTCATCAATTGGATGTGCGACTTGTGCGTTAGGGTGTTTGTTATCCTCGGAGCCGGGCATACCCGAATCGCGATAGCCCAAAAAGAAAACTTCTTTGAGCCCCAGTATTTTGGCAGCGCGCATCAACTCGGCTGTGCGCATTTCAGCCGTATCTTTGTAGCCTTTCATAAATTCTTCATCGGCTGAGCCGACTTCGCCGCGCGTCGCGCAGACGTAATACACGTCAAAACCCTTTTGGGCATAGAGGGCAAGTGTGCCACCCAAACCAAAAGTTTCGTCATCGGGGTGAGCCAACACTGCCAGGATTGTTTTCGTCATGCAAACTCCTTCATTTTTTAAGTCCGTTCATAGACAACATTATCATCAGGTTCCATACATATTAAAAACGCGAGTGCCTGCTCGCGCTTTTATAGAAAGCTCGCCGAATTATACGACCAAGTCTGATTCTTCCATAGCGAAACATTGCTCAAACAGGGGTCATCCAGTATGATTTCGCAAACAACCAAAGGAGATTAAATGAAATTCGAAACACTTGCGATACATGCCGGGCAGGAACCTGATCCCAACAACGGCGCGGTAATGACACCCGTCTATCTCACATCCACATACATGCAGGATGGCGTCGGCAAACCGCGCCAGGGTTATGAATATTCGCGCACCATGAATCCCACCCGCAAAGCCCTGCAGGATTGTCTCGCCGCACTCGAAGGTGGAAGCTACGGGCTTGCATTCGCATCGGGACTCGCTGCAACGGACACCGTGCTTCGCTTATTAAATGCGGACTCACACATACTGGCTGGCAACGATGTATACGGCGGCACGTTCCGTTTATTCGACAAAGTGCTCCGCCGCTTCTCTCTCGACTTTACATTTGCTGACACGACCGATCCTGAATCTGTCGCTGAAGCCTTGACTCCCTCCACCCGCCTCGTGTGGCTCGAGACACCCACCAACCCGATGCTGCGCATTACAGATATTCGTGCAGTGGCTGAGATCGTGCATGCGCATCCCAACAATCCTTTACTGGTTGTTGATAACACCTTTGCCACACCTTATCTGCAACGTCCGCTTGAATTGGGCGCGGATATCGTCGTCCATTCGATGACCAAATATCTCGGCGGTCATTCCGATGTAGTTGGCGGCGCCGTGATCGTGAAAGACAAGGAACTCGCCGATAAGCTGTACTTCCTGCAGAATGCCGTCGGCGCCGTGAGCGGACCAATGGATTCATTCCTTGTATTACGCGGCATCAAGACTCTCCCCTTGCGCATGGATCGGCACTACGAGAACGCAAGCGCGATCGTTGAATTTTTATCCAATCACCCCAAAGTGGAACGGCTCATTTATCCGTTCCACGAAAGCCATCCACAATATAAAGTTGCCAAACAACAAATGAAAAATGGCGGCGGCATGATCTCTTTTATCGTGAAAGGCGGCAAAGCAGCTGCCATCAAAATGGTGGAAGCCACAAAGATATTCACACTTGCCGAATCGCTCGGCGGCGTCGAATCGTTGATCGAAATTCCTGCCGCGATGACTCATCTCTCCGTCGCCGGCTCACAGTTGGATGTGGATCCAGCGCTTGTGCGTTTGTCAGTGGGGATCGAAAACAAAGATGATTTGATCGAGGATATTAAGCAGGCGCTGGCGCAGGCGTAAATCAATCTCTAGATTCATAAAAAAAGAGCCCGAGTTTCAAAAACTCGGGCTCTTGCTATTTCACATGAACTGCGACCAGCGTCACATCATCATCTTGTTTTGAGCCGTTCTGATAAGCCATCAAGGTATCAAATAATCGGTCGCAACCAGATTGGGCACTGAAACCCTTGAAATCGGCTATTGTGGATTTGACTCGCTCCAATCCAAATGGCTCACCTTTCGGATTGCGACAATCCGTCATACCATCAGTATACATCATCAAGAGCGAGCCTTTTGGCATCACAAAACTATACTCATCCAGGGTAATATTTTCCCACAAACCCAACGCCATACCCGGTTGATGCGGTAAGCGTTGAACAGTCCCATCTGCTTCCAACAATAGCGGAGGTTCGTGCCCGGCGCGCGCATAAGAAAATTCGCGGGTGGTCGTATCCAGAACACCGTATAACGCCGTAACAAACTGAGATGACTTTTCAAGGCGTGTAATGTGTTGATTCACCATGCGCAGAACTTCACCGGGTGTGGTGACATTATCCGCCTCGGCGATGATCAAGGCGTGAGCGCGCGCCATAAAGATCGCAGAGGGCACGCCCTTATCAGCCACATCGCCGATCAATACACCAAACCTGTTATTGTCAAGTTCGAAAACATCGTAAAAATCGCCGCCTACCTGACGGGCTGGCAGAATTCGTCCGCCAAAATCAAAGTCGGGATGAGATGGTAAAACATCAGGGAGGATCGATAATTGAATTTCGGCGGCAACCTTGAGTTCGCGTTCGAGTCGTTCCTTTTCAATTAACTGTGCCTGGGCAGCCTTAAGCTCATCATAGGCTTTTTGCAATTGACGATTCTTTTCAGCAAGGTCACGGAAGGTGGCAATATTGGTGCTATCCAGCCGCTGGCTGAGCACACTGACCATGGCATTTGACAACTGTGGATGATGATGCATCATATCGCTAAATCGATTACGGCTCATACTCAACAGAACAACATCTCCACGTGCGCGAGCGCCGGCAGTCCGACGTCCGCCAGGCATGATCAGTCCCATCTCGCCAAAATATTCCCCTTCTTTCAGCACATTCAAAACGATTTCATTATCCGTGCCTGAACCCATATTGATCTCGAGTTCACCGCTAACTACAATGAAGAGGTGCCCGGGCACATCCCCTTCGCGAAATAAGATATCGCCGGATTTTAAATTTACCACCTCAAGAGCAGACATCATGCGGTCAAGCTCTTCAGGTGGCAGATCAGAAAAGAGGGGAATACGAGCCAGCAAATTAACGGACATGTTTTATGTTCAATTCCTGTTCGATGAGATACACAGACCTATTTTACACGAGAAACGAGATTACTACGCCACCCACATATTAAAGGCGTATAACATCGCAAGCAGTCCCATCAACAGGATACTTAAAATCGTCCAGGCACGATCAAACACCGGGTTTTTACCCCAACGTGCCAGAGCAACAAACACAGCCGGAGCACCCAAAACATAACGATGGATTCCCTGGGCAGGACCACTACCCCAGGATATCAACACAACCGCGATGCTTAACCAGGCGATCTCTGGATGGGTCTTGAATGTAGCAATACAAGCCGCGATACCAATTGCAAAACCCAGAAACTCGGTAATGTAGTATGCGGTATGTTGTGGGTTGGTCCCAGAGAACATGGATCGAAAGGCTTCATCCCAGGCATAATACGCATACCCGAGCGACAGGAAACCGCGTCCGAAGAAATTTGATTCGATGTAATTAAATGCGAGTCCCAGATAGGAAAACTTCCAGATCAAAAATGCAAGCAAGGGTGAGATCGCAAGTATCGCACGGAATAGCGGTCGCAGCGGGATACCTTCATGAAAGATCTGCCGCCATTCGAGATCAACATCCACCCACTCACCCAAACGAATCCACGAGACCACCATTGGTATCAACAACGTGACGCCAACAGCTCTGGTCATCGTGGCGCAGATGCCGAGAAGCGCTGCAGTAAGCCAGTGTTTACGCTTGAGCATTGCGAGACAGGCGAAAGCCAATCCCACGAACAGTCCCTCCGTATAGACCTGGATGAGAAAAAAGCTTGTTGGAAATATGATCAGATAAAAGGACGTGCGAAGCGCTCCTTCTTCCCCGAGGCTGTCGCGTGTCAGATCGAACAATGCCAGCATCCCAAGCAAAGTCCCAAGCGCAGATACGAGGACACCAGCTAATGTTGCTGTGGCAATTTCATTCATTCCAAAGATGCTTAGCGGATAAGCAAAAATACGAATCATCAACGGATAGAACGGAAAGAACGCATAGCTCAATGAGATACTGTCGCTAAAACTTGAACCCGATTGAGTGACGACATGGTCGGTCACCATTGTGGAAAGTCCGCGAGGCGTCAAGTGCGGCGCACGGGGATCTTCATAACCACCCACTGCGATGGCGAGATAATATTCAGAATCCCACGCTACTTGGTTGTTCATAAAAGGCTCAAGCAGGAAAGGACGGCCAGCTTGATAATCTTTACTGGCAGTCTCGTTAGTTGTCCATTCCTGTGCGCGATCTGGAAATTGGGGCACCAGACGCGCGGTTGCCAACGCTTGAAAAGCGATCACGATGACCGCCCAGGCTAACCACATAAACACAATGATACGAGTTGGTTTCATTTTTATTTCTCTATTTGAGTAACGACCATATCTTGCATGAAGAAACGTTGGGAGATGAACAAAACAACGACCGGCACCACCATCACTACCAAAGCGCCAACCATGAGGACCTCCGGCGTAAAGAAAAAGCTCTGACTGCGTTGAACGCCAAAGGAAACCATTTGTAAGGTTGGTGAAATCCCAAGATATAGACTGGAAAGCCGCGTCTCATTCCAGATATAAAAGAAATGTAACAAAGCGACCGTGGTCACAACCGGAACCGACTGCGGCAGGATAACCGAGATCAGAATCCGCAGTGGACCAGCACCATCAAGCATCGCGGCTTCATCCAATTCGCGCGGGATGCTCTTGAAGTTCTGGCGCAGCAAAAAGATCAAAATGGCGCTCCCAAAGAAATGCGGGACGATCAAAGGCAGCCAGGTTCCGATCCAATTGAGCATGTGTCCGCTGTACAGAAAATAAGTTGGCACCAGCGTAATATTGCTGGGAATCATGATCGTGGCGATCAAGAGGAAGAACAGATATTTGCCGCCCGGAATACGGAACCGTGAAAATCCATATGCCACGGCGATGGACGAAAACAATACCCCGATCTCACTAATGACCGCAACAATGATCGTGTTCTTGAACAACAATGGCAATTGAGTTATACCAAGAAAATCCTTGAAGTTATCCAGGGTCGGCTTGGGTTCATAGACTGCTTTGAGGGAGCGCCAACTGCCTTGCCAGGTGATCGTTCCAGCATCCGGGTTTTCAGGATCAATGAACTCGCTGGATTGGCGCGATGATTTATATAAAGCGAGATGTCTTTCACCACTTTCGAACGGCACCTTATAGACAATCAGGTCTTTACCGTCATAATTGAACTTCACACGCGCAGAAGGCAGGATGGGCGCATTCGCATCAAGGAACTGATCGCTCGGCGTCAACGCAGCGATGACCATAAATGGCAATGGGGAAAGATACGCAATAATGAATAGGAACATGAACAGGTTGAGTAAGGCTGTGCCTGTGAAATCCCATAACCGGAATGTAAGTGTGGAGACACCGCTATTGTGCGGTGATTTTCGATTAAACATTTGCCACCTCGTCATCTTCCGGAAAGTACACCCAGCGATTCGCCGAACGGAACAACAGCACCGTGAGGGTCATCATGACTGTGAATGTCACCCATGCCAGTGTGCTGGCATAACCGAGATTGCCATCTCTGAACATCATATTATTGATGTAACTTTCCATGGGAGAAAGGCTGAAATTCAAAATATATCCACGGTCTAACAGCACCGCTCCACCGAAAGCGCCTGTTAGATTCACCACCAGCGTAAAAAAGATCGCGGGCGAGATCATGGGCAAAGTAATAAAAACGAAACGCGCCCATGGACCAGCGCCATCTACTCTTGCCGCTTCATAGATTTCATGCGGCACACTTTCCATCGCGCCCAAGATGATCATGAAACCTGGTCCAATGCTCCACAACGCCATGAATGGAAGCAGCAGTCCAAATCCGTCGATGGGCGGCAGATCAAATCTTTGTACGATCAATCTTTGTGCATATTCCAACGACCCAATAAAGATAAAGAAAATGGAGGTCGCTGGAATAATACTGGTCATAAAGATCAGCGTCCGTGAGGTGCGTTTATTCTTGAGTCTGGGGCTCGTGAACACGGCCGCCAATGCTAGTGCCACAACCATCTCAAGCGGTACAGTGAGCAGAAAGTAGCCCAGTGAACCAAATAAGCTTGAACCAGCAGCGGTGTCTTTGAAAAAATGTATATAGTTTTCCAATCCGATGAACTTTGTATCGCCTGGCGATAGCATTTTGAAATTGGTCAATGAAAACACAAACGCCGCGATGATCGGGAGCGCTTTTAGCAATACAAAACCGATCAACCAGGGTGAAAGAAATAACAACCCGATCCGAGCTTCCTGTTGAAGACGCGTACCTTTTGGCGATCTGATCTCCAATTGCTTCCCCTCTTGTTGAGTGACATCCATGAATTTCTCCTAGAACTCCACAACTTCCTTACCCGCCAGTTTATCCTGTATTCTTTCGATCACCGTATCGAGATGCCTGGGCTGATGGACAAAATCAAGGTCATCTGATCTAAGCGTGAGCACCGGGCACATGTCGAACGCACCCAGCCACTCGTCGTAAAAAGTATCGAGCAAGGTCAAATACTCTGGCGTAATGCCGGTTTCCATATTCCGGGCGCGGCGACGGATCCGATCCATCAGTACGTTCACGGGCGCCTTAAGATAGATCAACAAATTCGGGCGCGGAATGCTACTTACAGTCAACTCATACAGGCGGCGATAGGCAAGATAATCACGTTCGCTTAAGTCACCCATATGATGTAAGGCGCGCGCAAAAATATGAAAGTCCTCATAAATACTTCGATCCAGGATCGCCGAACGCACATCCCGCGCCGCTTCCATATATTGCTCCGCGCGATGTCCCAGAAAAAAGACCTGCAAATGGAAAGCCCACGCGCGCATATCCCCATAAAAATCCGCCAGATACGGGTTATCCGCCACAGATTCATAGCCCGTCCGCCAGCCTAACCGCGCACCGATCCGCTCCGTGAGCGATGTTTTTCCAACTCCAATATTCCCTGCCACTACGATGAGATGCTTGGTCATAGAAACCTCACAAGATGAAGATAAAAACAGTATAGGTGCAAGAATCAATTTTGTCGAGGCTCTGGGGGACTGGTATAATTTTATTCATCAAGGAGATTTCATGGCTGCCAAATTAAAAATAAAGGATGCCTCCGGCTGGACTATGTTCGTGTTCGGAGTCATTGCGCTTCTTCTCGGACTTTTGGGCCTGTTACGCCCCGAAGCGCTTTTATCCATCCTCGGCTTTTCTGTACTCGAACGTGCCGCAAGAACCGCAGGAGATTATACGCTGGTCTTTGCAACAGCTTCATCCATGGCTTCATTCAATATTGGCGCCTACTATATTCTCGCCGCATTGAACGACTTGAAGCAATTCTACAAGTGGACGGTTCCATACCGTACCCTCACATTCATTGTCTTCACTACGGTCGTACTAACAGGTTTGGCGCCCAGTCGTTTCATCCTTGTGGGCGCATGGGAATTGACCGGCGCTATTGCTACAGGGCTTGCCCTGCACGCTGAAAGCAAAAAGTAGGAGTTAATCAAATCATGCGCTCAAACTGGATCGAATATAAAGGCAAAAAGATCTTTTATCAGGATTTCTCCAAACACTTCTATAACTCTGCCGCCGTAAAAGCAGAATTGGTTGAGGTGCAAAAAGTTGTCCTAGCCGAGCCGAATAATTCAGTGCTTGTGCTGACCGATATGCGTGATACCAATGTCGGAGGCGACCTGCTCCCGGCGATGAACACCGCCTCTACTGCGACAAAAAACCACGTGCTTAAAACAGCCGTGTTGGGTGTATCAGGCATGAAACGCAAGCTCGCCGATCTGCTAACAGCATTAACAGGGCAACCGCTTAAATACTTTGACGATATCGAAGCAGCCAAGAATTGGCTGGTGGAAGATGAAGAATAAGAATCTCAAACTCCGGGATGCTAAACATCTCGGAGTTTTTATTTTGATATAATCTAAAATCATTACTCAACAGCTTTGTCGAACCATCATCTACCAGGCGGAACCATGAACGATTTTCTACATTTTCTAAACACAGCCAATATAGACTCGCTAACAAAAATCTCTGGTATTTCCCAATCCCTGGCTGAAAATCTGATCGCCGCGCGCCCATTCGACTCTGTGGATGATTGTTTGAAAGTCCGCGGCATGGGGAAGAATTTATTGGCGCGCACACAGTCCGCTTTTGAAGCCATGCAACCTGAAATACCTGAAACAGAGGAAGTCGCCATGATCCCCATTGAAGAAGAACCCTTGCAAATCGAAAAGCGCCAGCCAACCATTGAACCGCCACCGGAAAACAGACCGTCCTTTGGCAGGCGTGTGGGACAGGTGTTTCTCAATGTTCTGCGGGCGTTGCTGCGATTGGTTCTGCTTGTTTTACTGATTATCGGAGTTGGCGCGGCGATCTATTACGGCGCGCCCTATTTGCGTGACAAATTCATCGCGCCCGTGGAGCAAAACACAGCACGCGTTAACGAACTTGAAAACGAGATCGCGGATCTGCAAACCCAACTCACTGAGATCAACACTCAATTAATCAAGGCAAATGATCAGATCACGGAAACTAATAACCGTATTGACACACTTGAACAATCCATAGATGCACATACGGCTTCGCTTGAAAAACTCGCAGGAATACAAGCCGCGCTCGAAACACAACTCAAGGAAAATGACAATAAAACCCTGCTCGCATTGAAGCATGAAGTCGTTCTTACTCGTATCCTGGACATGCTTGCACGCGCCAGACTCTATCTTGCGCAAAGCAACTTTGGTCTGGCAAAAGAGGATGTGCAAGCCGCGCGCGATCTCTTGACTGAACTACAAGCCGAGTCGCAGGATGAGGTCCTTAACCAGGCAGGCACCCGTTTAGATCTGGCGTTAGGCAACCTGCCTGCTTTCCCCGTTGTCGCTTCAGGTGACCTGGAGATCGCGTGGCAAATTTTAATAACTGGTGAAACCATCGCAACGGCAACACCCGAACCAGTAGCGACCAGCACTGCCACACCAGAGTCATTGCCAACACCTTCAACAACTGCAACAGCAACTCCATAACACAATCAAACTCCGAGAGTTTTTCTCGGAGTTCTTCTTTTTGGCTGAAATACAATGCCCGTGGCGGGTATAATTTTGTAAGTCATCATTTTTTAGGAGAACATTCATGGCATTCAAAATCAAATTCGGCACGGACGGCTGGCGTGGAGTCATTGCGGATGATTACACATTCGAAAATCTGCGGCGTGCCGCACAGGGCTTCGCATCGTATCTACTAGAAAAAGGCTATGCTGGCAGATGGGTCGTGGTCGGGCACGACAAACGCTTCCACTCGGAGAATTTCGCGGCGAGCGTGGCGGAAGTGCTGGCTGGCAATGGACTCAATGTTTATCTCACCGACGGCGCAACGCCAACTCCGGTAATCGCATTTGAAGTGGTCAATAAGAAGGCGTGCGGCGCGGTCAACATTACGGCATCTCACAACCCTCCCACCGATAACGGGTTCAAAGTCCGTGACGAGCATGGCGGAGCGATCGACCCCGAGGGGTTGGTCAGGATTGAAGCGCTCATTCCAGATTCGGCTGTGGCAGTGAAGCGGATCGACATCAAAGACGGAATCCGCGATAAACAGATCGTCAAGTTCGATGCGTCTGAAGCCTATTTCACACACGTCCAAAAATTTGTAGATATTCAAAAGATCAAGGACGCGGGCTTTACTGTGATGGTCGATGCCATGTGGGGCAACGGCGCAGGCTGGTTTACCAAATTACTCAGCGGCGGCAAAACCAAGATCATTGAAATCCACAATGAACGTAATCCATCCTTTCCCGAAATGAAGCGACCAGAACCCATCCGCCCGAACATTGACGAGGGACTCAAAGCCACGGTCACCAACAAAGCGGATGTGTTACTCATCACCGATGGTGACGCTGATCGCTGCGGCATCGGCGATGAGAACGGCGAGTTCATCAATCAATTGCGCGTGTACGCGTTGTTGGCTTTTTATCTTCTGGAAGTGCGCGGCGAACGCGGTGCGATTGTGAAGACGCTTTCGACCACTGGCATGTTGAACAAACTCGGCAAGCTTTATAACGTGCCTGTGTATGAAACTGGTGTGGGCTTCAAATATGTTGCGCCCAAAATGATGGAAACGAATGCCATGATCGGCGGCGAAGAAAGCGGCGGATACGCGTTCCGTAATAACGTCCCTGAGCGCGACGGGATTCTCGCTGGCTTGTATTTCCTGGATTTTATGGTGCGCACCGGCAAGAAGCCCACTGAACTTCTCAAGATGTTGTTCGATAAACTTGGCGGCGAATATTATTACGATCGTGTGGATACGCCCTTTAGCGGCGACCGCAAAACCCGCGAAGAAAATATTCTCAGCGCCAAACCTCAAACCCTTGGTGGTTTGAAAGTGACCGAACTCATCACTGTGGATGGCTTCCAATTCAAACTTGAAGATGGTGGCTGGTTGCTCATTCGGTTTAGTGGTACCGAACCGATCATGCGCGTGTATTGCGAGACCATGCATCAGGACAAGGTTAAAGCGATCCTGGATGATGGTTTGAAGGTAGCTGGGATCAAATAACTGGTAATACAAATCTCCGAGACTTCAATAATCTCGGAGATTTCGCTTATAAGGCAGGGATTTGTCATTCGGGACAATATATACCCATTTTCTATGAATATGGTCATGTGACAGTGCTTGAGTACACAGTTATAATCTCCAAGCCTTTACTTTAGAGATTACGATGCTCACAGATACTCATTGCCATTTAGATTTCAACAAGTTCGACGAAGATCGCATCGTGGTGCTTCAACGCGCACTCGACGCAGGCGTTACGCGGATTCTGGTCCCAGCGTTGGATTACGAATCAAGTCTCGCGGGGATCAAGCTGGCAGAGTCGCATCCAAATATTTTTGCGGCAGTCGGCTTCCACCCGACTGATTTGGATAAGTGGGAAGAAGATTCAATAAAGAAATTAAAGTCACTAATTACCAACCCTCATGTCACCCTGAGCGATAGCGAAGGGTCTCTCCCCTCGAAATCAGAGATTCTTCGCCGCAAGGCGGCTCAGAATGACATGACAAATAAGATCCTCGCCATCGGTGAGATCGGACTCGACTACTACTGGGTCAAAGAAGCCGATAAGCAAGCAACTCAACGCGATATTCTCATGCAACAACTCCAACTCGCACAGGAAGTGAACAGGCCGGTCATCATCCACATGCGTGAGGAAAACGATGCGTGGTTCGGGCAGGCGTCTATTGACTTGCTAACCATTCTCACCGAATGGTATCAAGAACTCAATGTCCAGAATCATCCTCTGAAAGAAAAGCCCGGCGTCTTACATTCCTATAATGGTAATCTTGAAACCGCACAAAAGGCACTTAAACTCAATTTCTATATTGGCGTCACCGGTCCGGTCACGTATAAAAACGCGGAAGAAAAGCGTCAGATCATCCGCCAACTTCCGCTGGAGCGGTTGCTTATCGAAACTGATGCGCCATTCCTCACGCCCGTCCCGCATCGGGGCAAACGCAACGAACCTGCATTCGTGGCGCATATTGCTGATAAAATTGCAGAAATTCACATGACAACCCGCGAACAGATCGCCGAGATCACCTCGGCAAACGCCAATCGTCTGTTCGGTTGGGGAGGCTAACGTTTGAGCACGACAACCTTTTTTACCTCGGTACAAGATCAACTTCAATTCGTTGAACAACGGATTCGGGAACAGGCGGGCGAAGAACAGCACCCTGACTTGCGTTCTGCGCTGGAACATTTGCTGGCAGCTGGAGGCAAACGCATCAGACCAACCCTCGGCTTGCTCGTCGGAAATATGTTGGGTGCCCCCGAAGACAAACTCGTCACCCTCGGCGCTTCCGTGGAGCTGCTCCACACGGCGACATTGGTTCATGATGACTTAATTGACGGCGCGCTCCTGCGCCGCGGCATGCCCACGTTAAATGCACGCTGGTCCCCTGCTGCGACAGTTCTCACCGGCGACTTCCTTTTTGCGCGCGCCGCCAAACTCGCCGCAGAGACCGATTACCTGCCCCTCATGAAATTATTTTCTGAGACCCTCGCCACCATCGTCAATGGCGAGCTGACTCAAATGTTCTCCGCGCGCGGCGTGATCGACCGCAATAACTATTACAACCGCATCTATGCCAAGACCGCCTCGTTATTTGAAATGTCCTCTTTAGCAGCAACCATGGTGGCAACTGAGGATCAGAATGTGCGCGATTCGATGAAGTCCTTTGGCTACGAAGTCGGCATGGCATTCCAGATCGTGGACGATATTCTCGATTTCACCGGCGATCAATCCACAGTCGGCAAACCCATCGGTTCAGACCTGCTTAACGGACTCGTCACACTGCCTGCGATCTATTACGCGGAAGAATACCCCAACGATGAAGATGTACTGTCCCTGCCCGGCGGCGGTTGGAAGGATACCGAACGTGTACAGAGACTTGTGGATGGCATCCGCAGGAACGCCGCGATCGAGAAGGCAATGAACGAGGCGCGTCAAGCTGTCAGCCGCGCACTTAGCGCCCTGGAAGACGCACCAGTTTCCCCTGAAAGAGAAGCGTTGGAAGAGCTCGCGAAATTCATTGTTGACCGAAAAGTGTGATCAATCACGGGATAAAAAATGGACATTGGCATCGAAATCCAGATTGCGGACGTGCTGAAGATCAAAGCTGACGTTTTGGTGCTGAAGTATGCTCAAGAATTATTTGCCATCGAATCCCAGGTTTATTTCCAACTTGCAACTTCGCACAAAGGTGTTGAAACAAAATTACCCAAACCAAATGAATTTTTATTATTGAGGGCTGGCGGCAACCTTGGGGCAAGTCAGGTTTTGTATTGCGGCGTTGTCGATATATTCAAATTCAGATACAAACAAATTCGCGATTTCACTTTTCGCTCCTTAAAACATCTATCCGAAGTTAAACCTGATACCCAACATATCTGTCTCACGCTCCATGGCGCAAATTATGGTTTGGATGAAGCTGAGGCATTTCGCTCTGAAGTGGGTGGATTAGTTGACGCCATCGAGAAGGGTTTGTTTCCACCCAGCCTAAGAAAAATAACCGTAGCTGAGTTTTATGAACCGCGAGCGAAATTGATGCAGAAGATCCTGGCTGAATCATTTCCGAATGGCGTGATCAAGGCTTCCAGCGGAGAATATGAAACAGCCTTTAGGCGGGAAATCGGCGCGATCGACCCATTGAGCGAAGCCGGGGTAACATCGGAAGAAAAACCCCTTATCTTTGTTGCCATGCCTTTCGATAAGAAGATGGATGATGTGTTCCATTATGGAATCCGAAATGCGGTGAACAACGCAGGTTTTCTGTGTGAACGAGTCGACGAAGTGAGTTTTACAGGAGATATTCTTGATGTAATAAAACGTCGAATCAAGGATGCAAGTTTGTTAATAGCAGATTTGACAGCCTCAAATCCAAATGTATATCTGGAAGTAGGGTATGCCTGGGGGATTGGGATACCAACGGTATTGCTTGCTCAAGATGTGCAAGAATTAAAGTTCGATGTCAAATCGCAGAAGTGTATAATCTACTCAGGAATCAGAGAATTGGAAGAAAAACTCAGTCAAGAACTTCTGGGTTTGAAAAAGAATAAACATCATGGCAAATCCCCGTAAACCATTCCGTATTAATGTCGGTTTTATTGTTCATGAGGAAATCGGTTATGACCACGAATTTCCTTTTGAAGTCAGCAAGACCGTTATCGATGACCTTGAACTAAGAAATGTGGAAGGCTCTGTTCACGTTGGGCGTACACAACAGGGACTCGTGGTGCAGGGGAGTTTTGAGAGCGACACTACCATTGAGTGTGTCCGTTGTCTGAAAGATTTTTCGCATCACTTGAACTGGGAGATCACCGAGCTGTATGCGTTCCACAATAAACCAGTTGATGAAATGGGATTGATCCTGCCGGAAAGCGCTCAAATTGACCTGGCTCCCATTCTGCGTGAATACGCCTTGCTTGAAGTGCCGATCAAGCCTTTACATGACCCTGAATGCAAAGGCTTATGCATCGAATGTGGACAGGACTTGAACCTTGAAGATTGCGGTCACAATCAGGATGTGGACGATTCGCCGTTTGCGGCGTTGAAGAAATTATTGTAGCTAGATTGCAGCTAAATCGGGATTAACCGCAGTTAACGTCTTTATTTTTTCTTCGCCTGGTAGCGTTTATATACTCTCTTCCATGTGTCTGTGGGATTCTCGGGTTTTAGTTTCTTATGAGCATCCTTGCTCAGGTGAAAAGCGAAATCTTCCAGCAGACCTGAGATCGACTCATTCGGCTTGTGATAAACAGGCGGCTGCCCCAGGTTAATGGCCTCCACCAGAACGTCCTGCACATAAGGAATAGTGGCAAGTGCAGATATTCCCAACCCGGTTTCAATTTTTTCTTTTGTCAGGCTGGAGTGCAGGAATGGGGCGCTTAATACGAATTTGGTTTTTGTTTTTGGGTAGCCTAATTTTTCATAGGTATCGATCGCAGCGATCATGGCGCGGATGGACGCCATATCCGGCGATGCGACCATGAGAATCACATCTGCCACATCCAGGGTTTGAATGGCAAAATCACTAAAGTCGTGCGGCAGGTCAGCCACGATATACTCATACTGGGTCTTGAAAATCTGCAATGCTGCTCCCAAAGTATCACCCCGCAAGGTATCCACTTCAGATGGAAAAGTTGGCGCCGCAATAAAGTGCAAGCCGCTCTCATGGGTGCTGACAACTGAACTTAACGAATCTGCATCCAACTCATTCGCAGAATAATGAGCGATATCAGCCCAGGTACGCTTCAAAGGCATATTGAGCATCAGCGCTACCTGCCCGGCTGTCATGGACAGATCAAGCAAAATAGTAGGCTCAAGCCACAAACTCGTCAAGGCTACCCCCAAATTGACAGCCAGGGTGGAAGAACCTGTTCCACCGCGCAGGCTGTGGACTGCAATCACGTGTGCCCCATCGCGTGCCGCACCTTTTTGCCCGGATAATTTAACGGCTTCCACCCGCCTTAGCAATGATGTAATTCTGACAACCAATTCTGAAGGGTCAAAAGGTTTGGTCAGATGGTCATCAGCGCCAGCTTCATATGATTTGAGCTTATCTTGCAATCCAGATTGAGCGGTCAATACCAGAATTGGCGTGGCGGCAAACTGAGGTTCGCGGCGCAGGACGCGTGTCACTTCGTATCCATCAATATCTGGCATCATCACATCCGTGATGATCACATCAGGTTTCAGGGTACGGGCCTGGGCAATGCCACTCTTGCCATTTTCAGCATAATGAAGTTCGCATTGCAGCGGCATGAGCGCACGAGCAACCAGTTGATGGTTGATCGGTTCATCGTCAATGACAAGGATACGAGTCATGATGTCTCTCCTTTTAATGATTTTTGTTGGAAAGGAATTCTGTCAGTCGGGCAACTTCCTGATCGAGCTGAGCGACAAGAGCAGTTACACCTGTCAGATCTTCGCGAAGCGCCATCTTTTCAAGACCAAGTGCAACCTGTGCAACCGGACCTGCATTGATATTCAATGCCACACCCTTGAGGTTGTGCGCCTGGCGGCATAGTGAATTTACATCTCCGGCTTGCAGAGCGTCATGGATTTCCTGCATCCTCGCGGGTAGATGATTTCTAAATTCGCCGATGATACTTATTACGAAATCACGGTCACCATCAAGTCGGTCGATTACAACTTCAATTTCAATCGGAGGGCTATCGGGAGAGATAACTTCCAGTTTAACAGAAGCCTCGACCTCGGTCTTGGGCGAAGCGGACGGAGCCTCGCCAAACAATCCATCATCGAAGTCCATCGAAAAAACTTCCGGTTGAGATGAAAAATCTTGTACTTCTTCCTGAACATCGGTGGCTGCCGAATCGTTTTGGATCCAGCGATTTAGTGCACTAAACAGTACCCGAGGTTGAAGCGGCTTGGTGACGTAATCGTCCATGCCCGCTTCAAGACAACGTTCGCGGTCGCCCGGCATGGCATGAGCGGTCATGGCGATGATTGGAATATGAGTCCCTTGATTCTGCTCCCATTCACGGATCTGTTGGGTTGCCTCAAGTCCATCCATATCAGGCATTTGCACGTCCATCAGAATCGCATTATATTGATTCGACTTTGCCTTTGAGACGGCTTCCAAACCTGTGTCCACTGTATCTACTGAGTAACCAGCTTTCTGCAGTACGATTACTGCCAGCTTCTGATTAATTGGGTTATCCTCAGCCAGCAATAGACGCAGGTTAAATTTTCTCTGCTCAGAAAGCACATGCCGCGTAATCAACCCGGGACCTGCCTCCTTTTCGCTACCCAGCACGGCTAATATGGCATCAAAGAGCATCTGCTGTTTGACAGGCTTAAGCAAATAGCTTGAACAACCCAGCAATTCCATGCGCGCTGCATCACCGCGATGACCCATTGAGGTAAGGATGATGATCTTTACGTCTTTCACAGCCGGGTCGCTCTTGATCGCGCGCGCGGTCTGTTCGCCATCCATGCCGGGCATTTGCATATCAAGGAGGACAACATGATAGGGGTCAGCCGCCCGATGCGCATTGCGGAGACTCTCCAAGCCTTTTGCTCCGCTTGAAACAGACTCAACGCGAGAGCCCAAAGCCTCGACATTCTTCGTCAAAATAAGGCGATTGGTTTGATTATCGTCTATGATTAGGACGCGCGCCTGGGCAAGGTTCAATAGTTTGGGGGAGAGCGGCGCGGTGACATGTTTTTTAGTGGGCTGTTTCTCGAATTTGACTTCAAACCAAAAAGTACTTCCGATTCCAGGCTTGCTTTCAACACCAATTTTTCCAGCCATTGCATCGACCAGTTGTTTGCTGATCGTCAGGCCCAGGCCCGTCCCACCATATTTTCGAGTGGTGGATCCATCGGCTTGTGTGAAGCGATCAAAAACAGCGGCCTGCCGTTCGTAGGGAATGCCAATGCCAGTATCCTGAACTGCGAAATGCACAAGCACATGGGAATCAGTTTCTTCGATGGGCTCAGCGTGAATCACGATCTCGCCCTGAGGTGTGAATTTGATCGCATTCCCAACCAGGTTGACCAGGATTTGTCGCAGGCGACCAGGATCGCCGCGCAAGTTGGAGGTTATATCGGGGTGTATCAAACAGGCAATCTCCAAGCCTTTAGACTGGGCACGGGTTGCAAGCGTGTAAGCTACATCTTCCACGGTATTTCGAAGATTAAAGTTGATTTTTTCCAATTCCAGCTTGCCTGCTTCCATCTTGGAAAAATCCAAAATGTCATTAAGCAAAGCCAGTAGTGCCTCAGCACTGTGAAGAGATGTCTCAAGGAAATCCCTTTGTTCGGATGTCAATTGCGTATCCAAAGAGAGTTCGAGCATACCTATGACACCATTCATCGGCGTGCGGATCTCATGACTCATGTTAGCAAGGAATTCGCTCTTGGTGCGGCTGGCATCCTCCGCTTCTCTACGAGCTCTGTCCAATTCAGTAATGTCATGATAAATGGCGAGCGCACCAATTCTTTCCTCATCCACTATCACGGGTACACCGTAAAACTCCACATCCACCAGCTCTCCGTTCTTCCGACGACGTTGGCCCACACCGCGTACGGGACCAAGCATGGCCTGTTGAGTATAGAAATTAGCCTGACCCAACAATTCCTGGGTGGTAACTAGCGCATCTAAATTTTTGCCGATGATCTCAGCAGGTGTGTAGCCGTATAAATTCTCAAACGCTGGATTACACGAGACAATATTTTCCTGGTTATCCAGTACAACGACCGCAACCGGGCTGGTCTTGTTCAAAGTTTCAAGAAATTGTTTTTCGCGGAGAAGTTCTATCTCAGCCTGTTTACGTTCAGTGATATCCCGGTTAATGCCTACAGTGCCTATAATAGTTCCCTGGCGATCACGTAGGGGCACCTTGGTTGTCAGCAACCATTTTTGCTTGTCATCCTTATCCACAGCAGGTTCTTCCCGATTAATCAGACCTTCACCAGATTGTATGATCTTCTGCTCATCTGCAAAATATGGCGCAGCAAGTTCATCGGGGAAGAAATCAAAATCTGTCTTGCCCACAACCTCCTCCAAAACGGTTGTTCCCAAAAGCCGTCGATGTGCAATGTTATCCATAATCAGACGGCTATTAACATCTTTAACAAAAATGTAGTCTGGCAGGTTATCAATCACGGTACTTAATAAATTACTCTCGGCCACTAACCTCTCTTCGGCCTGCTTTTGTTCAGTGATATCCCGGCCGATTCCCACCAGGCCAACAACCTGTCCTTTCTCATCTCGTAAAGGCGCTTTGGTCGTCATCACCCAAATCGGGTTGCCCTGGACATCCAGTCCAGGTTCTTCACGGTTTATGATGGGTATTCCTGAATCAAGAACAGTTTTATCATCCGCCCAATACTTGTTCGCCAACTCAGCAGGATACGAGTCAAAATCCGATTTACCGATCACATCTTCCATACGTTTCCCACCTGATGCCTGCCAGTCGGCGACATTGGAAATGGTCTTACGACCTTTTGTATCTTTAACATAAATACGGTCGGGCAAATTATCAACGAGCGTCCGTAGAAGAGTTCGTTCCAGCGACAGATTGTTTTCCATTTTCACGCGCTGGGTGATATCACGCAGGATAAAAAGGTTTTGCGGATTGGCGCCTTCCATCACAATTGGAACTGTGGACACGTCGTACAGGCGACCCAGCCAGAAGAAGCCATTGGCACTGTTTGTGAGATCTTCAATATCGCTTTGTTCATCAGGGACTAATATCTCAGAAATAGATCTTCCGATCACGTTGACATAGCGAGTATTGAGCCGGTCGATAACTGCATAGTTGCAACGGACAATTAGTCCCTCTGAATCGGTGACAAAGATCAGATCAGCAAGGGCATCAAAAACCGTTTCCCAATCTTTTTTTGCGTGTGAAATTACTTGCAGGAGGTTTTGTTGTTTATCCAGCAACCAGCCTATCACCCCAAAAATGATTGGGGCAAGATCATATGTAATCATGATAGGTTGAATTCTATGAAGATAAACCAGAGCCCAAAATGCGTACGGCAACTTCTCATTGTTGAATTCCAGCCATATGCCAAACCCCAGAACCAGAACGCCAGTAAGAAGCCCGTAAAATGTGTACCGATATTTTTTGAAGTTCGTAGTCCAATCCATTTGTTTCTCCTGTAGCTAGAGGCACAAAATTCAAGAACTCGATGCTCCTGAGTCTAGCACAATCCCATGCAAGTACAGGTTAAATTTACATGATATTACTGATGGATAGAGGTAGTAGAAACCCCTATTGACAAACCTACTACCACAGCCTAAAATAGCGAGCATGTATATCAAACCTGCTTACCCAATGGTGACAATGACCATGTTGATGTCTCCCGTAATGGAGATGTCGCGTCGCGCCTGGATAGCACGTTAGGTTTGTTGCACCTGCCGAAGGTAACGGGCTGTCCATGATTGGGACAGCTTTTTTGTTTTATTTAGCAATTAGCGATTAGCTAAGAGCCCGAAGCTAAAAGCTAATCGCTAATTGCTTTACCGAAAACCTAGAAAATTAAGCGGAGTTATCCAATGAGTGAAAACATTCTAATTGCCATCGCCTGGCCCTATGCCAATGCAGAAATCCATGTCGGCAATATCACCGGTTCCCATTTACCTGGTGACATTGCCGCACGCTACCATCGCCTGAAAGGGAATAAAGTTCTCGTTGTCAGCGGTACGGACTCGCACGGGACGCCAGTCGTAATCGCCGCGGACAAGGAAGGGAAACCCGTCGAGGAAGTGTACAAGAAATATCATGACGGCTTCCTCGAACTCTTCAAAGGCTTTGGAATCACCTACGACCTGTTCACTACCACGCACACCGAGAATCATTTCAAGGTGTCACAAGCCATCTTCCTAGCTTTGCAGAAGAATGGCTTTATGTTCAAACAATTCAGTAAGCAGTGGTACTCCCCCTCTGCAAAAAAGTTTTTGCCTGATCGCTACGTCGAAGGGACTTGTTATATCTGTGGCTTCGAAGGCGCACGTTCTGATCAATGTGATAACTGCGGCAACGTGCTCGAGCCAGAGAAGTTGATCAATCCGCGCGCGAAGACCGGTGATGGCGCGCTTGAATTACGCGAGACCGAACATTTTTATTTGGACCTGTCCAAACTCGAGCCAGATGTTAAAAAGTTCCTACAGGAACGTGCGCCACATATGCGTGATACCGTGTTGGGCGAATCGTTGGGCAAGATCGAAAGTGAAGGGCTCAAAGCACGCTCCATTACACGCGACCTCGATTGGGGCATTCCCGTCCCGATTGATGAAGAAGGTTGGGAAACGAAAAAGCTCTACGTGTGGTTCGAAGCAGTGATCGGCTACCTCTCCGCTCCCATTGAGTGGGCGCAGTTGGCGGGTCAGAAAGACGCGTGGCGCGAGTGGTGGACGAATCCCGCTGCGAAGCAATTCCACTTCATCGGCAAGGACAACATCTTCTTCCACACGTCGCAATGGCCCGCTGAATTAATGGGCGCAGGCAGTGCGTTCATGGAGATCTTCGCAAATGATGAAGCGCCATTGACCCTGCCGTATGACGTGCCTGCGAATCAGTTCATGAATCTCGAAGGCAAAAAGATCAGCGGTTCGCGCAATTGGGCGGTGTGGGGACGCGATGCGCTGACGCGGTTCGACCCCGATGCGCTGCGTTATTACCTGACGGTGAATATGCCCGAAACCAAAGACAGCGATTGGGACTGGGCTGAATTCGTGGCGCGCAATAACAACGAATTGGTGGCGACGTGGGGCAACCTTGCGAATCGCGTGCTGGCGTTCTGCTACAAGAATTGGGAAGGCTATGTCCCTGATGTGGATGCGAGCACGCTTCGCGACGCGGACCGCAACCTGCTCGCCACCATCGAAAACGGATTCAACACTGTGGGCGCGGAACTCGAAGCCGTGCATCTGCGCGCGGCTTTGGGCGAAGCGATGAAACTCGCCACCGCCGTGAACGTCTATCTCGATGTTAACGCGCCGTGGACCGCCCTCAAAACGGACAAAGCCGCCGCCGCGCTGACGGTCTACACCGCGCTCAAAGCCATCGACTCGCTCAAGGTAATGTTCGCGCCCTTCCTGCCGTTCACCTGCGAAAAACTACACACCTTCTTCGGCTATGAGACTCCGCTGTTCGGTGAGCAATACACCGAGATAGCTAAAGACTCACTTGGTGAGCATACCGTGCTACGCTATAAAGGCGTTGACGGCTTGCAATGGAAACCCAGCGACTTGAAACCGGGACAGAAGTTGAATCAGCCGGGTCCGCTGTTCAAGAAGTTGGAGGAAAGTGTGGTGGCAGAGGAAAGAGCAAGATTAGGAAAATAGAGAAACAATAAATTGAAAATAAAAAGCAAGCCTTCCTGGGTTCTTGAATTCAGGAAGGCTTGCTTTTTAACTTGAACCGGGCATTCATTTTTTTATTTTATTTTTCTTTTTCTTGGCGTCTTGCTTAGGCTTCGTCTTGTCAGCTTTTTCCGAGCTTTTCTTCTCATCCTTTTCAACACCTCTATCGCTATTATCCTTAAATGCAGGAATCTGTTCCTCAAAACGAAGAATGAAGTAACCGCTGCCTACTCCTACAAGAAGAAACTGTGCTACACCTAATACAGTGGTGAAGTAACCATTTTCTTCTTTAAGTCCTAGTTGAATAAGAACATTCGGTGTCACTAATACTACTGCAAGTATGCCAGAAATAATTAGCATAATCACATTTACAGAAGCAGCACGGGATGATGATGTTTTAGAAAGAGCTTCTTTGGCTAATGTAAGAAGAATGCCTTTCATTAAGACCAAAAAACCTTCTGCGCTTTTTCCCACAACATAAAGACAGCCAGTTAATACTATTGCTATAATAGCAAATTGCCACCAATACTCAATTATTTTTTCCATAGCCTAGCCCTCAACGCCAAAAAATCTATTTTTTCTTGAGTTGCTCTTGCCAATCAATACCCATTAAAAATGACATAACAAGAAAGCCAAATGAAAAGAACAATCCTAAGTTGTTCCAGAAATGAGTGATAATTGTCACGTCAAAAAACACTTCCGATAGAAAGGAGAAACTAAAGAAAGTCAGGAAAGCAAATGCATATTTAGCGAGCTTTTTATGAGGCACATTAGCTTCTTGCATAGATCGCAGAATTTCAATTTTATTCTGAAGAGATTCGTTAGCTTGTTGTTGGTATTGCAACAATTGATTCGTCTTTTCAACAAGATCTTCACGTGTAGCTACCTTATCCATTAGCTCATCGATTTTACCTTCCATTCTTTCTTGTGAAACTTCTACACGAAGCGCGAGATCGCGCGAGATAACTTCTCTGCTTAATTCACTGGAAAAAAGAATTGGCTTTAACTCATAAGTTACCTTCCCTAAATTAAACCGTGCCTCCAGTTTGGAAACCTCAATTCTATAGGTGTCAAGCTTGATTTCACCACCAATATATTTTTTAGTAAGACTCTCTAATTCTTGCTCTAGTTCTTGTTTAGATTTTGTCTCTTTTATGTTTACATCAAAGTCAGCGCTCATTTGGTCTTCTCCGATAGCTTTTTAGTATGATCACGGTTGGTTACATTTATCAAATCCAAGCAACTGAGTAATATTTCAATTTTTTGAGAAAAGTAAGCAAGAACACCCATCAATGCTTCCGCATTACGAAAACCATTCTCCTTAATAGATGCTATAGACAAAATAGCAATTGGATTAACATTTTCGGATTCTAGCCCTCGAATGATTGGGAAAACTAAAATCGAGCCTTTTTTCGAATCACTAGTAGTCGTTCTAAGCCAAAGCTCTTGATTGGTATCCTCCGCTAAGCTATTTACTATAACAGGCTTTCGTTGATTCATTGCATGACCTGCAAGCGAGAATGTTTTTTCGCCATACTGAAAAAACTCCTCCATTTTCACAACTCGATAATTCTCAACACCAGAGTAGGCAATAACTTTGAATTTGTTATTCTGTGGAATTAATAAACTTATTTCTGGATGATGCGATTGGTCTAATCCGATGACATTAGGTATCTCAGAAATAATATATTGAAGAGCTCGTTGAATCGCCTTTGATAAGTCGCCCCCTCTCCTTTCATTAATCTCACTAAGGATATAAGAAATCTGCAAGTCAATCGTGTTTAAGGCAACCAGTAATTTCTCCGCAAACCCAACAGCTGTAACATCACGTTTTTTTACTATGTAGACGATAATAAAAAAACAGGCTGAATTAAACAATATAATGCCTAGAGAATAAGCCCATCCTGCAATAATTGAAGCAAAAAAACCGCCTATTAAAGACAGCAATAAGTTAATGAAAAGTGCTACAGTAGTAGGACGTTGAAATTTGTCATCTGTGATTATCTTCAACAAACTTGTATTCATTGTAATACTAACAATGAACAATCCAGCAAACCACACCGATTGAGCGACGGTCATATTTTTCTCCTAAACCTTATCCCTATTGTTATCATTATAACTTCTGAAAAAAACCTTCAAAATTATTCAACTCTTGACCAGGAAGGAGTTTCTCTTCATCCAGCTAGGGATCAATCCAGCCTTCGGCGAGAAGTTGCTGGTAGAGTTCGCGCACGATGGGTTTGTCTTGAGACGAATGACAGAGGAAAACGCGGAGTTTACGGTCAGTGGTTGGCATAATTTTATATTTAGAAACTAATTTTCTTTTGAATTAAGATTTCCCTCAATCGTGACTGAAGGTCTTTATCAAAGTCGGGCGCCTTCATTATCCGCGCTTCCGATAGATTGTTTTTTCTGAATTTTCTATAAACATCCCAAATATGATCCATACACTTCTCAAAGAACTGATCGTCAATATCATGGAGTCCAATAGATGATATGGTGGCGGTTTTAGGTTGGGGAACGCCCGATTTCATTGCGGCAGCAAACATAGCCAAGTGATATCTGAAATTGTAAGAAGTAGCATCTATACCTTTCGGTGGCATATGAGAACGTACAAAACCTTCGACGCGTCTCATAAATCTAACGCATTCGAAATATACTTCCCATGGATAATGCACATTAAATATTTGCTTATATGTCGTTTCATCATTTAAAAGCGTAGACGGGCGTCCCTTCGCATTGTTAGGTTCTTGAAGGGCAATTGCAACAATAGCTTGTGCCAAAAAAGTGATACTGACAATGCTTTTACGAGGCTTGCCCTGATTTTTGTAATAGTTCTTGCGACGCTCATAAAAATAACCTCTGGACAAGAGATAATCTTCAACCTTCTCCTGAAACGGATCTGTAGCCCTCAGAGAGGCTGGCGGAACACGAGTTTGGTAATTTGTCGCCTTGATAATTCTATCCCGGCTACCTGAGTCACTGGACTTAATAAGTCTTACCAGAATATTTCGAGGGTCTTGAACGATTTTGCTTTGTTCTTCCAAAGCTGAAAAATAGTTGTAAATCTCCATCGAAGTCTGGAGACCATTTACAATCTGCAGACCTTTTATTGTGAGTTCTTTATGAGATGGTGTCACATCTGAAGCCAAAGCAGTTACCCCATTATTTAACCACCAAAAATCATCCCCTTTTTGCGGAGAATCGAGTGTAGATCTTATACTCTTGTTTACATCAACATCTCCCTCATAATCCCGAACATTAGATTCAAACACCCCACCAAGCAATTCTCTTTTATTCGTTACTGGATCAACAAAAGTTATAAAGTTGTAGTAATCAGCTAAATTGACCAAACAAATGTAATTGCTTCCTACTGTAGATATTGGGGTTTCACTCAGCCGAAGGTTTACAACTGGGACTGAGGACTTACTTGCGGTTTCATAAAGCTCTCGGGCTCCTACGAACTGAAAAGAAAATTTACACTTAGGAAATAACCGTTTAATTACCTTCTCCAATTGAACTGTTTTTCTTGCCGTATTATCGTGGATGTGATCCTTTGAAGATGCGCGAGTCACGTAGAAATAATCAAATTGAATTTCTGGAAATAGTGAGGCGGTATTTTCAAAAACGTTTCGAAATGTGCCGGCTGATTCCAGTAGATTTGGATTGTATGTTGCTCCTAAGTCATCTAAATCATTCTCCGCATCAAACAAGTCATTTGCGCTTGCAACAAATTTATTTATGGCATCTTCGCCAAATCCAGCCTCTGTTTTCGCTTGGATCATAACAACTTTGACAATAACGTTTTGTTTTGGATATGAATGCGCTTCTGGATCTTGAACTAATTTACCATTTACCAGAACATAAATAGCATCAATCCCCCCATCATTAGAATCGCCTACAATCCCTGATTGCAATTCTTCATCAGATAAATCTAATTCCTTCAGAATTTGGTCTGCACAAAAATATTCGAAGTAATCTGAATCGGAAGATTCAGGATCACGCTCTGCTTTTTGATGCTTGAGCAACGTATCTAAAAGTATTTGATCATTTGAGAATTTCTTCTTTTTAGTGGCTTCTGGCATAGCAATCCCTATTTGAACACAACTTTTCTTTTTGAATCCTGAAAGGTTTCCTCGAACGCGGGAGAATGGTCAAATTATACGGCAGAATTCGCTGGGCAGGGTTTGCCCCTTTCCCAGATTCAGGTATACATCACATCTAACTTATGAAGAATGGATTCTAAGATGATTGCTCGGGTGATAAAATCATAACAATGTTTTCGGTTGCAGATTAAGTTATTAGGAGTATAGGGATGTTTGTTTTGGGAATTTTTTCTTTAGTTCAAATCGTTTTTCTGCCTGGATTAATTTCATTACGCCTTGTACGGTTCCGGGGCAGTTTCTGGCAAGGCGCAATTTATACATTTGCCTTGAGTCTATTGATCAATTATTGTTTGGTTTTCTTTCTTACGGCGCTTAAGCTTTACTCCCATTGGCTTATTCTTATACTTTTTGCTGCACAAGTGCTCTGGGCGATCTGGCTGTATTGGGAGGACTTGCATAAGCCATTGCTGGAAGTTTTCCAAAATTTGTGGGATAAAAGCGTTTCAGCGTTGGCAGGACTTTTTCCCACTCCAGCGGATGATCTTTCCCGGTCGCAAAAAGCCGTTCACTATGTTTTCATGTTATTTACATTGATCGCGCTTTTATTGGCATTTGACCGTATGGGGTGGCTTTTTGGACTTTTTCGCGACAACCTCGGCACCGTTTTTGACGGGTGGGATGCTGTATTTTCTTACAATCGCTGGGCGGAGGTGTGGTTCGGTGGCAAGATTCCATTGGACAGTAGATTCTATCCACAACTGATTCCAACAAACTGGTCGCTCACGTATGTTTTCATGGGCGAGTCAACTGTGCAATTGTTTGCCAAGTCCATTATGCCGTTATTCATGCTTGGTATTTTCCTGCAATTATTTGATCTGGGGATCACATTTCTGCAGCCTGGTTTTTTTGTGGCGATCATTCTTGTGAGAGCACTATTGACGAGATTTATTCATACCGGGATCCACAATGGTTTAGTAGATGTTGCCGTCGCTTTCTTTGCGCTTTTACCGTTCTATACGATTATGAAGGCGCAGACTATGAAAACCGAAACAGAAAAACAGATATTGTGGATTTTGGGCTTTTTCTTTGCAGCCGCTGCGGCAGTCACAAAGCAGCCTGGTGTGCTTATCTTTGTGCTTTATCCTCTACTCGTGTACATACTCTTATTGCGCCCAGCTTATGGCAATGGGTTGAATCCGCCAATATGGCGGAAGGTATTGACTTGGGGGACACTCGCCGCGCTCATTCCTGCATTGTGGTATGGATTTAAGCTGATCCTCATTTCGCAAGGGATAGATGTCTCAGAGGTGCTTGACAATGCTGGTTTTACAGCACAGTCATACGGAAATATCGGTCTTGGCTTACAAATCATTCAAGCCCTTCGTAAGCTTGACACATACCTCATTTTATTCCCATTGATATTGTGTGCATTACCATGGTTGCCGTCCTCGGTGCGCTGGTTGGTTGTCTTATTCATTCTGCCTTTTCCGATCGTGTGGGCAGTGATGGCTAGTTACGATATGCGGAATCTTGCCCTCGTTGCGCCTGCTCTTGCTCTGGCTGGCGGGCTTTCCATGGAAGTGCTTTTCCGCCTTTTCTTGCGTTTATTGACAGTCGCCAAAATCGAAAAGTGGACTTCCATTCTCATTCCGGCAGCAGCGCTGGCAGGTCTATTTGTTCTGGCATACCTTTATCCGAATTCTCGGATCCGCGCTGAAGATTCAGTGGCACGCCAGGAGGTATTTAGTCCATCCCTTAATAAGGAACTGCGACACCTGCTGGCAAATGAACCAAATGCACTGATCCTGACCTATTACCCCGTGGCGTATGTGCTGGAACGCGAAAACAGCCAGATTGCGTTTTGGTATACCGATGCACAAGAATTCGAACGCCTGATGCAAAACGATAAGATCACCCACCTGTTAGTGCCAGCGTTTAACGTTCATCCTGAAATCGCAGATCAGATAGAGCAGTGGGTAAATAATGGCACCTTAAGCTTTGTATTGCAAGATGAAGGCTCGACAATCATACCCTTCAAACTTTATGTCATTAGGCGTTAAGTTTTCTTGGGAGTTATTGTAATGGAAGCTCAGCGAATTGAATCCATGACAGAAGCTGTATCAGCTGGGTCCGCTGTTCAAGAAATTGGAAGAGAGTGTGATTGAAGAGGAAAGAGCGAGGTTAGGGAAGTGAAATAAGAAATTGCCCGAACTGTGGCTTGGGCAATTTCTCATTTTGCTATTCAAAAAAATCAGGACACTCTCGGGCGTCTTTTTTCCAAATTTCTCGAAAGTCTTGAGAGAAGAAATCAAAAGCACCAGCTGGTTGAGTTGAGGTCTTCACGATTTTCTTTAGTTGAAGAATAACACCTTTATGCCCTGTCACATACAAATTGTTTGGCTGCACACGAATTTGCCCATGTATATCCTTTGGTGGATTACCAGTTAAATCACCATCAATCATAACGCCAATGAATGGCGGTAATTTACTCATGAATTTGATGAGAAAGGTTGGGCTTTTATATAACCCTGTCTTTTTTATAGTGCGAATTGTTGCCATAATATCGTCTCGAATCGACCTTTCTTCTCTATCACTAAGCCATACAACATCATCAGAGTCAGGATGAAGAATCATTGTATATATCTGTTTATTTTCCGACAGTAATATCTTAACCAAATCTATATGCTTATGAAATGTCATATATAAACTTGGTCCAGCAATAAACACCTCATTGTTTGCTTGCTCATAGAATTTAGTTGGAGGAAGTTCGTATTGAAAATCATCCCGATTCTCAATGTCAACTAAACCTACCCTGTCTAATGCCTCAGATAGAGGTAACCCGCGCATTGTTAAGCGTTTTTCTGAGTTTTCGCTCACATTCGAAATCCTTCTTAAGCGTTTTTCCAAATCAGGCCACAAGTGGTTAAAAATATTGTCTAACTGTTTTTCACCAAGTGGCTTTTCTAAGACATTGTTTATAGAGTCGACCAATTTTTTAGTGTCAATTTTGTCTGCCTTGGTAGCTTGAAATTGGCCAAGCGGCCCTTTTACTTCATTCTTCTCAATCTCAAATAAATAAGGGCAAACAAGCGACTTCTCAAGGATTTTCGACAAAGCGCCAGTCTCAAAAAACATCCATGGCGATGGAAAATCCAAGTTTTCAGGAGTTAAGCAAATAATGCCAATTGCTGTTTTCTCCAATTCGTCAGCGATTACTGAGGACCATCTTTCGCCTTTGTTGATATCTTCTTCGGACATCCATGGCTCAACACTTTGGATAACTAATGGAAGCCAATGCCGTAAAGCCTCAGCCACAGCCCTGCTTCTACTACCAGACCAGCTAATGAAAATCTTCATGTTTGCCTCATAGACTTTATTTGATTCAAATGCCCATTCAATCGATGTCATTTAAAAGCGACCACATAAACTCGGCTTTGATGACATCGTCTGTAAATCTCCATGTCCTTGTAGTTGATATTGGCAACTGATTGTCCTCATAGCATGCTAAAAAAATATCCTCAAGTTTTACATTTATGATCAGTGGTGAAATTGATTGCAAATAGTTTCTAACTTCTTTTTCAACACGTATCGCATTATTATTTTCGACAGAGTCGATATCAACAATCCCAACTCGGAAATAAAAATCATTGTCAATATCATTTGAGTCACGGTGGTATGCATGTAAAACATTATATTTTTGAAAATCTCGACGGAAATCATCCAAAATATTGGGGTAAGTAGCCTCTTGCTTGTTCCATAGGCTGTCGTTATTTTTTATTGGCCAACCAATCATTACAGCCTTATCTTCAACAATTTGAAACGACCTTTTGTATGGAGTTTCTTGTCTACTATAAAAGGGAATATAGTCTTCATTAAATCCCCCAAACTGCACCATGAAAGGAATATACTCATAGCTCCTAATGAAATTAATTACACCTTCAAAATCCATTTCTCTGTATTGATTTCTATAGTTTACCAAGTTCAAATTGAACTTGGTATCTCTAAAGCGTTCAAGGCTTATAAGAGTTGCATGGATTTGCCCCTCCAAGTATGGGCGAAATGAATTGTTTTTACTTATGCCAGAAATAATTTCTTGACATTCGCTGATGACATTTCGTAATTCCTTATCTTTCTGTCCATATAAAACATTTATAGTAAGTTGTTTCATATAAATACAAACCTTACAAAACTTGGGAGGGGATTGCCTTCATCCAACCAGGGATCAATCCAGCCTTCGGCGAGGAGTCGCTGGTAGAGTTCGCGGACGATGGGTTTGTCTTGCGAAGAATGACAGAGGAAGACACGGAGCCTTCGGCGGTTTTCAGTCATAAGAGGTTTCCCCGGTGGGAATATAATAAAATTATTATACGGCAAAATTATTCAGATTACATAAAGAAAGAGTTTCAAATGGAGAAGATCATTCAAGACACGCAAGCCAGCTATGATGCCGTTGCACCCGAATATGCTGAGAGATTCAAAGACGAAATGGACGACAAGCCCTTCGACCGTGATTGTCTGGATCGTTTGTCAAGAGAAGTCGGCGAACTGGGTCCCATTTGCGATCTGGGTTGTGGACCAGGTCAAATCGCACGGTATCTGCATCGTCAGGGTGTGAAAACGCTTGGGGTTGACCTCTCAGCCAACATGGTGGCTGAGGCGAGTCGTTTGAATCCCGAAATCCATTTCCATCAAGGCGATATGCTGTCCCTGTCCGATGCGGATAATTCGTGGGGCGGTATCGCCGCATTTTATTGCATCATCCATATTCCGCGCGCACAGATCGTCGCTGCGTTGCGTGAGATGAAGCGCGTACTCAAGCCGGGCGGCGTGTTATTGGTCACATTTCATATTGGCACGGAAATCGAACATCTCGATGAATGGTGGGAGAAGCCTGTCAATTTGGATTTTGCTTTTTACCAGCCCAATGAAATGGAAGGCTGGTTAAACGAAGCAGGGTTTGACCTGGAAGAGACAATCGTCCGCAAGCCAAACCCTGAAGTCGAAGTTGCCACACAAAGAGCCTATCTCTTCGCGCGAAAACCTCCCACGGCTGTCATTTGAGGCAGCCGCTTCTATATTTTCTACATCTTTATTGCTTCCCTGGTATTACTCATCGCCGCTTGTACGTTGATCTTGTTCTCAGCAATGTAGGTCAACTTATCATTCGCCTGCTTTTCCTCGGTCAAAGTTTGATCAAGCAAGTCGGCTATTTCAGTGAAGCCCAACTGACGGGCGTGCGCACGTGCCGTACCATACGCGGCAATCTCATAATGTTCCACACGTTGCGCGGCTCCGATCATGCCCGCCTCCAACGGCTCGCTCTCGCCCTTGCCGTTGAGGAACTCTTCCCCTTCCTCGATCAAGCCTTCCATGCCCACACACTTCTTGCCTTTCGGGTTGATATCCAACTTTTGGCAGATCTTTTCGAGGCGTTCCACATGCTTGTGGGTCTGCTTAAGATGTTCCACAAAAACAGAACGCAGATCTTCTGAATCAACTGCTTTGGCAATCAAAGGCAGCGCTTTGACCAACTGATGTTCAGCACTGTAGAGGTCTTTTAATTCATCGATCAGAATGTCTTCAAGTGTTGTAAATTTCATGATCATCTCCGTTTCTATAGCTAAATTGAGTTTGGAATCAGCCACATATTGTGGCACTATTTATTTAAGCAACGGAAGGTTAAGATGCCATTAAACACGGATGATAACGCCATGAAGTGACATGGGAAATATGGGTTAATGACCCGGTTTGCTCCTGGCAGACCTCGTCGTGAGCAAGCGCCATTATTGCCATTTCGCTTCGGAATATTTTACAAAGAATTTACACCACCCTATCACTTGAGTTACAAAAAGATTTTACAATTCCTTCATCATACAGAAGGAGACAATATGCAACCAACTTCAAAGAAAATTTTCTTATTTATGTGCGTTCTTGTTTTTCTGCTCAGCGCCTGCAAAGCAAATATCGCACGCAATCAGGATGGCTCATTGACCGTCGAAACTACTATTAGTCAGCAGGAGTTACAAGATGTAGTCAGCGCGGCAATTGCCGATCCATTGGTGAAGAACATAACCGTCTCGCTTCAATCGGGATATGTATCTGTCTCAGGCGAACGTCAACGGCTGAACGATGCCAGCAAGACCGACATTCTCACCTTCCGCCTTGACCTGAGTGTCAACAACGGACAACTCACCTCGTCCATTTCCAACGCGCAACTCGATGGAAAGCCGCTTGAGCAAAACCGTGTGGACAACTGGAATCAAACCATTGCCAATCGCATCTCCAATCTTGGGCAGCGGAATCAGAATAGCACGCTTCAATCCATCAGTATTACAACCGAAGCCGTCACAATGACCTGGACAGTGACGAAATAAGAAAACACTTGTAAACTCACCGCGGATTTGGTCAAGTCCGCGGTGAGTCGTTTAAACCCAAATGTTATAATCCTGAAAACCGAATCGCCAAAGGATTTGACACATGAAAATCGGCATCATCGGCGCCATGGACGAGGAACTGCTCCCCATCCGCGCCGTTCTCAACAATTTGGAAAAGCTCGAAAAAGGCAACCGCACCTTCTGGCACGGTGAGGATGATGGCAATCAGATCTTCCTCACGCGCTGCGACCCGGGCAAGGTCAACGCCGTCATTGCCACACAACAAATGATCGATCACTTTGCTGTGGATGCCATATTCAACATGGGCAGTTCCGGCGCGCTCGCCCCTGAACTTGAGGTCGGTGACCTGGTCATTGCATCCGAATTCATTCAACATGATTTCGATGTCACTGATTGGGGCTTAAAACCCGGCGAATTGATGTTCGATATCCTCGTGTCCAATGAGACCGGGCAAATGCAATTCCGTACACAGCAGGTCTTCAAAGCGCACCCAGGGCTCACACAACTGGCAGTCGAGATCGCAAAAACCACCGAATTGACCCCGCTCGGTGGTCATTCACCCAAAACCTATACCGGTCGCATTCTGACTGGCGATCAATTCATCGGCAAACTCGAAAAAGCACGCGAACTCTGGAACACCCATCACGGTCTCTGCACCGATATGGAAGCCGCCGCCATCGCACACACCTGCGAAGTCAACAATGTTCCCTTCCTTTGTATCCGCGCCATGTCTGATAAAGCTGATCATTCTGCGGTCGTCTCTTTCACCGATTTTTTAGTGGGTGCCACAGCCAATTACGGGAAGATCTTCGAACGCATCCTCAAGCAAATCGGAAATAGTCTGTAAATCAGGCAAAACTGACCATTTCGATAAAGGGAAGAAAATGGTGCTTCCATTCCAAGTTAACCTTTCCTATGTAATTAGGGTTCACTTTAGGTATAATTTAAGGGCATGAACGATTGGATCGGAAAATCGCTGGGTAAGGTTCGAATCGACTCACTTCTGGCGCGGGGCGGAATGGCAGAGGTCTATCTAGGTACCCACACCACCCTGAAACGTGAAGTCGCTGTGAAGATCCTCCGCGCCCAATACGAGGACGATCCAGAGCTTTTGGAAAGATTCGAACGTGAGGCGCAGGTGGTGGCAAAACTACGCCATCAAAACATCGTCCAGGTATTCGATTTCGATTCGATCAACGATAGTCCATACATTGTGATGGAATATGTACCAGGTCCATCGCTTTCAAAATATTTATCTGTACTACACAAGCACAACCTGCGGGTTGAACTATCCAATGTTAGCAAGATCATCACCGGGGTGGCAAATGCGCTTCAATACGCGCATGACAACGGCGTGATTCACCGCGATATCAAACCGGGAAATATCATCCTCACCTCGCACGTCCGACAAATCACCCCAGGCGAAACCCTGCCATTGGACTTTGCTCCGATTCTTACTGACTTCGGGCTGGTCCGCTTTCTAAATACCTCCCGCCAAACCTCAGCCGGTCAGACCGCCGGCACGCCAGCGTATATGAGTCCCGAACAGGCACGTGGCGAAACTACCGACGCTCGCACCGATATTTACTCATTAGGTATTGTGCTCTATGAAATGCTGGCTGGCAAAGTCCCCTTCGATGGCGAGACAACTGTCAGCATCCTCCTAAAACATATCGCTGATCCACTGCCCCCCATTCCCGGGCTATCGGCGCCCCTCCAAAGAGTGCTGGATAAGGCGCTTGCCAAAAATCCAGGCGAACGCTATGCAACGCCCCTCAAATTTGCGAATGCCTTCAATATAGCCACCGAAGCGAAGGCTGAACAAAGCACCTTCATGGATATCACGCCGGTAACGGACCCTGCCGCCATCCCATATTCGGATCCTGCTCAATCACTGATCGTTATTAATTCGCCGCCGCAGCCAGTAGCGAGAAGCTGGCGACCGATTGCTCTGGGTACCGTTGCACTCGCTTTATTTGGGGTGGTCTATTTTTTCAATGGCTTCAAATCGCCGCCTGTCGCTGAAGTCCCAACTGATACTCCACCAGTGGCTACTACTACCAGTACTAAGATTCCTGTTATCCCAATTTCAGGCACACAACTGGGGCGTACAGCAGTCTTGCATTTTCGAGATGGTGATGTGCTCATGGATCAGGCTATGTTGGAAGCGCTGGCTGTACCCGCTCCGCCTGCAGGCACAGAATATGAAGTCTGGCTAAGCGGACCAGAAGAACGCATTAGTCTGGGCATTCTTTTACTGAACGCTGCTGGAAAAGGCACACGCACCTACAATGCGAGCACCGGCGAAAACCTCTTCGCAAAATATGATCGGGTTGAAATCACGATCAAACCCATTGACGCAAACTCAGGTGAAGCAGAACGTGTCGCTTACTCCTATACCCTCCCTCAGGACGGATTAATTTACATTCGTCAATTGTTGGTCGCTGACCCTGAAACTCCAAATCAAACCGCATTGATCCAGGCCCTTGCCACTGATACTCAGCTCCTCGAACAAAACGTCAGCGAAATGCAGAAAGCCTATGCAAACAGTGACCAGACCAATGTGAGATTGAACGCCGAGTCCATCATCAACCTGCTGGCTGGGAGTCAAAGCCCCGAACACAAGGATTGGAATGGTGATGGGCAACTATCCGATCCGGGTGCTGGGTATGGCTTCTTACTTAATGGAGATAATCTGGGGCATGTGCAAGCAGTATTTATACATGCAGACTATGCCGCCAATTCATCAGGCGCATCACAGAATATCATCGCCCGTGGTGGTGAAGTGAAGGTCTGTGCTGAGAATCTGGCACAATGGATTCCTCAACTCAAAGAGCAAGCCCAAAAGATCGTTACAGCTGCAGCCCTCGCCAATATGGATGCACCAGTTAAAGAAGTTATTGCCCTCGCTGAAAAAATTCAAAATGGCATTGATCTGAATGGCAATTCCAAAGTTGAGCCGCTTGCCGGTGAATGCGGAGTTGTTACTGCGTACGAATCTGCCTACGCCATGGCAGATATGCCTTTGCTCCCTGTCAATCTTGGCACCCCAACTGTAACATCAATCACACCCGGGTTCGGCAGCACAACCGTCAACCCCACACCCACAAAAGGCACCGGAGGTGGTGGCGGATCATCACAACCAGTCGCAACCAATGTACCGCCGGGCCAGCAAAAGACAAAGGAACCAAGGCCTACCAAAGATACTGGTGGTGGTGGCGGAGGAGGTAATAATGGCGGCGGAAATAATAACAATCCGTAACCATCAAAATCTTTGGCATGGACGAAACTAGGGAACATCTTAACGTTGATCAGGGACAAATCATAAGGCGTTCAAAAGATTCAATCCTCCAGTGGGGTGTATATTTATTTACACACAACTAAAATATAAGCCACCTTAATTTCAAAGGAGTTTCCCATGGCAAAAGTTACCGAGGAAGTCTTTGTTCTCGCACCGGTGAAGCTGGCGTATCGCGCTTTCACCAACTCTACAGCCTTGCGTGAGTGGTTATGTGATGTGGCAACCATTGAAGCACATCCAAATGGACGCATGTATCTATGGTGGCGCGGGGATTTTTACTCAAGTGGACATTATCTTGAATTGGATGAAAACAAACGTGTCCGCTTCCGCTGGTTCTCCAATATCGATTCGGCCCCGACCGAGGTGACTGTTTCGGTTTCCGAAAAAGAGGGTGGCACGCTGGTTCAACTTGCTCATGAAATTCCAGATGACCCTGCATGGGCGCATAAGGCTGAACCTTTCCGCGAGAACTGGGCGGACAGCCTTCGGAATCTAAAATCAGTTCTTGAAACTGGCATCGACCTGCGCATCGCTGAACGTCCCATGCTAGGGATTCTCCCCGGCGATTTTACAGAGGAACAGGCGACAACTTTAGGCATCCCTGTTCGCGATGGCTTGCGACTCGATGGCGTTGTGGATGGCATGGGCGCGCAAAGATCAGGTTTGCAAAAAGATGATGTGATCGTGGAGATGGCAGGTCATCCAATTCACAATGATGCAAATAGTCTTCCACTCGCAATCGCTGGCAAAAAAGGCGGCGACCATATCGATGTAGTGATCTATCGCGGACCTGAAAAGAAAAACATCGATCTGGAATTAAGCAAACGTCCCATGCCAGAAGTTCCCTTTGATGCCAAAGAACTTGCGAAACGAGCACGGACGTTATACGAAGCTGGTTTAGCGGAAGTGGAACAATGTTTTGACAATGTCACTGACGAGCAGGCAATGACCAAACCTGATCCAAAAGAATGGAGCGCTTTGGAAGTTATTGCGCATCTGATCCATGGTGAAAGGTTTAATCATACCTATTTAACTGGTTTGATCGATGGCTATGAGCCTGTCACTGACGGCTTTGGAAGCAACATCGATGCGCAAGTTGCGGCAACGGTGAAAGCCAATCCATCTGTGGCACTGATGCTGAGTGCCTTACGCCGTACGGTGGAAGAGACTCTCGCCTATGTGTCTCTCATCCCTGATGACTTTGTCGCGAACAAAGGCAGCTACTATCGCTTCGGATTTGGGTTGCTCCAACCCAACTTCCATTTGACAGGTCATACACAACAGATCAAAGCGGCACTATCTGCGGTAAGCAAGTAAGTTTACAAAAGCGCTCTCGCCTGAAAAGCGAGAGCGCTTTTGTGTATGTCACCCTCCCGAAGGACATCGGGACGATGTGAGCGTTAGCGAAGGGTCTCTTCAATTAGACAAGGGATTCTTCGCTGTCGCTCAGAATGACACCGTTTACTTCGAATACCACCCAAACTCCTCCACTGCATCCACCATCGCGAGGACATTTTCAGGCGTCACATCTGACATCACCGTGTGGACAGATGCCAGCATATAACCGCCGTCTTTGCCAAGCACATCGATGATGCGCTTCACTTCCATGCGGACTTCATCGGGGGTACCGAAAGGCAAAATGCGATGCGTATCAATACCGCCGCAGAAAATAATATTCTTCCCGAACTGCTTCTTCAGCCCATCCAAATCAGACATTTTCCCCGCAGAGGTTTGGATCGGATTCAAAATATCCACGCCCATTTCGATGAAATCAGGAATCAATGGGAATACATCCCCATCGGTATGAAAAAATACTTTCGCCTTGGTATGTGATTTGATAAAGGCAAGGTAGTCCGCATGAAATGGTTTGAGGATTTCCCGATACATCTTGGGTGACATCAATAGGCTGTTTTGCATGCCCAGGTCGTCGCCAGTTTTGATCATGTCAATATTGTCGCCGCACTCGCGCAGGAAATGTCCCATCAGAGTTTTGCATAGCTCGATGATTCTGGCAAGCAGGGCTCGCGCAAAATCAGGATGCCTGCCCAGGTTCAGCATGAACTTATCCATGCGCTGCATGGCGAAGGCGCGTTCGAGCGGAAAGGCAAGCCAGGGCGTAGCAAGAATTGCGTATTTATTTTCCTGCGCCAGTTTCTGTGCCTCGGCTTTTACGTTTGCAACCCGCGTTGGGTCGTTCATATCGGGCCAGGGATACGATTCCACATCGGCGATCGAATGAGTTTCAGCCAGTGGATGAATTGCCGGGAACCACGTGCCGGGATCACCTTCCACGGAACCAACACCCCACGAATTGAAATAGGGTGAACCCGGTTCACGATTCAGATTCCTTTCTCGGACGGCAGCAGGCTCACGATCCAGCACGCCGCGCACGTCCGAGTGGAGTCGTTCCAGAATCACCTCGTCTATTTTTGCAGTGCCGAGCTCGGGCCAATCATATAAAAATCCATCAGGTGATTCGACGCCTAATAATTTCTTGAGCTTTTGGTAGGTTGGCAGGCTAATGCCCGTGGCGTTGCTCGCGCCAATAATGATCGGCACGCGATCAGGGACTTCATGATTAAGGACAGCAAGGACGCGTTCGCGGGAAGTGAGGGGCATAATTAATTAATGCTCTTGCGGGGGCTAAGCCCCCGCAAGAGCATTTGTGTTATCTCGCCTTCGCCTGATTAGCGACCGCCGCAGCTTTCTTCGCGGCTTCTTCAGGATCGCCCAGATAATAATTCTTGATGGGTTTTAAATTATCATCAAGCTCATAGACAAGCGGCAAACCTGTCGGAATATTTAATTCGGTGATATCGGCTTCCGAAATATTATCGAGATATTTGACGAGGGCACGGATCGAATTACCGTGCGCAGTGATGAGCACACGTTTGCCCGATTTGATCTCAGGTGCCAGCGTGGAGTGCCAGTAAGGCAGAACCCGGTCGAGGGTGATCTTCAGCGATTCGGTGGCGGGCAGTTGTTCGGGAGTTAACGAAGCGTAACGTCGGTCAAACTTCGGGTGACGCTCATCGGTCAACTCCAAAGCTGGAGGCGGCACATCGTAAGAGCGACGCCAGATCTTCACTTGTGCTTCCCCAAATTTTTCTGCCGTCTCGGCTTTATTGAGTCCCTGCAATGCGCCATAATGACGTTCATTCAATTGCCATGCGCGGATCACCAGCAGCCATTCCAGATTCATTTCCTCTTGAACAATGCCCAATGTTTTGATGGCACGCTTCAACACCGAAGTGTAGGCGATATCGAAATCATATCCACCTTCACGCAAAAGTTTTCCGGCTTCATGCGCTTCTTCCTGACCAAGATCGGTGAGGTCAACATCCGTCCAACCGGTGAAACGGTTTTCGAGATTCCAGGTGCTTTGTCCATGACGGACTAATACAAGTTTATACATTGTTGCTCCATAAATATAGTGATGAGATTTGCGATAGAGAAAACTCAATGAACCCAGCATTCTCCATAGCTAATTTTCAAAAGGTATGCGCGAATTATACAGCCTCATAGTAAAATCATGTCATGTCCACCAACGATGACGCTTCCCCTGCCCGCCAACAATATCTAGAAATCAAGCGTGAATATCCCAACACTATTGTCTTCTTTCGTCTCGGTGATTTTTACGAGACCTTTGATGAAGATGCCGAGATCACCGCGCGCGAACTTGATATTGTTTTAACTTCACGCTCCATCGGCAAAGGCGTGCGTGCGCCGTTGGCAGGCATTCCTTATCATGCTGTGGATAATTATCTAGCACGGCTCATCGAAAAAGGTTATCACGTCGCGATCTGTGAACAAGTCGGGGATGCGCCAATCAAGGGACTCTTTCCGCGCAAAGTTGTCCGCGTTGTGACTCCGGGGACCGTGACCGAACCGGGACTCTTGCCTGGGGATTCAAACAACTACCTCGCCTCGGTCATTCTTCAAGAAGGGTCTGCTTCCGTTTCGTATGCCGATATCACCACTGGAGAATTTGCCGTTACCGAACTTCCGCTTGAAGCCGTGCGTGCCGAACTGACACGTTTGCATCCCGCAGAAATTCTTTACGCGGACAATCAAAAATTAAATGATGGCGTTCAAGGACATCTTACATCTTACCCAGCCTGGAGATTTGAACCCGGCAAATGTGAAGAAACTTTACTCGCTCACTTCAAAGCATCCACGCTGGCAGGCTTTGGACTCAAAAGTCACAGTTTACCTGTCCGCGCGGCGGGTGCGATCATTCAATATCTAAAAGATACACGACCCGATTCTCTCGCTCTGCTGACCAGCTTGCGATCTTACAGTATCAATGAATTCATGACTCTCGATGCAGCAACACGTCGCAACCTTGAATTAGATGAAACCTTACGCGGCGACCGTAAAGGCTCATTGCTCGGCACTCTTGATCAGGCGATCACCCCGATGGGCAAACGAATGTTGCATCAATGGGTCAGCCAGCCATTGCTCAACGTGGAAAAAATCATTCATCGTCAAAATGGCGTGCAAGTTTTCTTCGATGATGGCATGAAGCGTGCTGAACTCCGTGCCGCACTCAAGCCACTCGCTGATTTGGAGCGGCTCGTCAACCGTGTTATTGCAGGTCAGGCACAGCCGCGCGATCTGGTGGCAATGCGCGATACGTTGGGAAGATTGCCAAATATTGTTGATGTCATTGGGCAGGAACAATCTCGACCCATACCAAAAATCGAATTATCGAATAACGAATTATCTCTGCTCCAATCAGCAATAGATGATGACCCACCATCCACTTTACAGAACACAGGCATCATCCATTTGGGATATTCACAAGAATTAGATTCAGTCATCGACGCATCGAAACACGCCCGCGATTGGATCGCAAACCTTGAAGGCGTAGAACGTGAGAAGACTGGTATCAAGACTCTCAAAGTTGGCTACAATAAAGTCTTTGGATATTACATCGAAATTTCGCGCGGCGCGGCAGAACGCGCACCTGAAAGCTACATAAGAAAACAGACTCTCGTGAATGCTGAGCGATTCATCACACCAGAAATGAAAGAGTATGAGACCCTCGTACTCAACGCTGAAGACCGTATCCGCGAGATCGAATTACGGCTGTTCAAAGAAATCTGCGCAACAATATCCAAGTCCGCTTTCAAGCTGTTGGAAACTGCGCGCGCGCTTGCCGAGTTGGATGTGCTGTCTGCTTTGGCTGAGGTTGCGGCGCTCGGAGGCTATAACAGACCCGAGGTCCATGATGGAAGCGAGTTGGAAATTAATGAAGGTCGGCATCCAGTTGTTGAGCAGTTGTTGCATGGCGAAAGATACATCCCGAATGATGTCACGTATGAAAAGGGCGAGATCGTGCGCGTCATCACAGGACCGAACATGTCTGGTAAATCCACGTATCTTCGGCAGACCGCGTTGATCGTGTTGATGGCGCAAATGGGATCGTTTGTCCCTGCTGATTCTGCAAAGATCGGTCTCGTTGATCGCATCTTCACCCGCATTGGCGCACAGGACGAGATCCATGCAGGGCAATCCACGTTTATGGTGGAGATGATCGAAGCGTCCAATATTTTGCACCACGCGACATCGCGCTCACTTCTGATTTTAGATGAGCTTGGGCGCGGCACATCCACCTATGATGGACTTTCGATTGCGTGGGCAGTGATTGAATACATTCACAATCACCCACATCTGCGCGCCAAGACTTTATTTGCCACTCATTATCATGAACTGACCCAACTTGCAGAATTACTGCCGGGCGTCCGCAACTATAACGTGGCAGTCAGTGAAGCTGATGGGAAAGTTGTATTTCTGCATAAGATCGTCCCCGGTGGTGCAGACCGCTCTTATGGCATTCATGTTGCGCAACTAGCTGGCTTACCTGCCCCAGTCATTCAACGCGCCGGTGAGATCATGGCTGAGCTCGAAAAGACATCGGGACGTGCCGTGAAGATCGATCCGCACGCGGCGCAACAAGTGATGCTGTTTCCTGAGTCCAGTCCGCTGTTGGATGAGTTGAAGAATGTTGACGTGAATGCCATCTCCCCCATCGAGGCGTTGAACAAGCTATTTGAATGGCAAAGAAAATTCATTAAATAAAAAAAGCGCCTGTCTTTCGACAGGCGCTTTTAAGTCAAATCACTTACTTCTTCTTGCTCTTACCAGCACTTTTCGAAGCCGGAACAGCTTCCGCTGCCATTGACTGTGCAGGCGTCTTGGAGCTATTTACAGCCCAGGCTAAAACGCCAATCAAAATGGCGGCAACAACTAATCGAATCGCAGTTGCATCTGCATATTGCACGACCACTGGAGCAACAATAACTGCCACCAAGTTCACAACCTTGATCATCGGATTGAGTGCAGGACCAGCGGTATCTTTGAAGGGATCACCAACTGTGTCGCCTACAACGCCAGCTTTATGACGCTCGGATCCCTTACCGAGATTCTTCGCTGGGTCTCTGGGCTCATCTTCGATCAACTTCTTGGCATTGTCCCATGCACCACCGGAGTTGTTGAGGAACACCGCCAGCAATTGACCAGAGACGATGATACCAGCGAGGAAACCACCCAACGCTTCTACGCCCAAAAGTAGACCGACAACGATCGGGGTAACAATACCGAGCAATGCCAGTGAAACCAATTCCTTCTGAGCGGCAGTGGTGGAAATGGAAACTGCCTGTTTGTAATCAGGTTTGACTTTACCTTCCAACACACCCAACTTGAATTGGCGGCGAACTTCCAACACGATTAGCGAAGCAGCACGATTCACAGCTTGAATGGCAAAGGAGGAGAACAGCCACGGCAAAGCGCCACCGATGAGCATACCCACAAAGATCTGAGGAACGTCAACACGGATACCAATCGACTGAATTTGGTCAGCCAAGGCAATACCCATGCCGCTTTGGGCACGGGAAACATCCACAAGGAATGAGCCAAAGAGAGAAACAGCTGCAATCACAGCTGAACCAATTGCAACACCTTTAGTAATTGCTTTGGTGGTGTTACCAACAGCATCCAAGTCAGCCATGATTTGTTGGGCATCCTTGGTAGCCTTATCAGTTTGACCCGACCAAGCCATCTCGCCAATACCATTTGCATTATCAGAGATAGGACCAAAGGAATCCATTGCCACATTGTTACCGGTGAGTGTGAGCATACCGATACCGGTCATCGCTACGCCGTATAGAATGAATGTCGCCCGTTCTGTACCAGCCACACCAGGGATCGTACCAAAGATGAAGATGGAAGCAACAATGGTCAAGGCGATCACAAGCACGGACCAGACAGAGGATTCGAAGCCAACTGAAATTCCGTTCAGGATAAGGGTTGCCGGACCAGTATCTGCTGCTTTTTTGATATCGTTCACCGGAGCAGTTTCCGTACCAGTGAAATATTCAGTCAGACGGTCGATCACAACCGCTAGAATCACACCAACGGCCACTGCGGTTGGCAAACGCCACCAGCCACCCCATGCATTCATTGCAGGTGTGTTCAGGTAGAAGAAGCCAGCAACATAAAATAACACCGCCGAGATCCAAGCCGATGTAACGAAACCGCTAAAGATCGCCTTCATTGCATCGGCAGCCTTACCAGTCTTGCCAGCCTTTACAAAGTAGGTGCCGATAATGGATGATACTACACCCACGCCGCGCACGATCAACGGGAAAATGATCCATTCAAGACGATCAGTAATATGCCAGAGGGCTAGACCAAGAATCAAACCTGAAACAATCGTCACTTCATAGGATTCAAAGATGTCGGCAGCCATGCCAGCGCAGTCACCGACGTTATCACCTACGAGGTCAGCGATCACAGCCGGATTTCTCGGATCATCCTCAGGGATACCTGCTTCAACCTTACCGACCAAGTCTGCGCCGACGTCTGCTGCTTTCGTAAAGATACCGCCGCCCACGCGCATGAATAACGCCAGCAGAGTCCCACCGAAGCCGAAGCCAAGCAAAGCATCGGGAGCCGCAACGCCGAGGATCATAAAGATGATCGTGCCACCCAGCAAACCGAGACCATCAGTCAACATACCGGTGATGGTACCAGCGCGATAAGCAATGCGCAGCGCCTCGCCAAATGACCGCCTGGAAGCAGAGGCTACACGTACATTGCCCTCGATTGCCATACGCATACCGATCTGACCGACTGCCAGCGAGAAGCCGGCGCCCATGATAAAAGCCAGACCACGAGCGATACCGATCCACAACTTTAGTTGCGCATCGGTCATACCCGGGAAGCGATCATGCGCCTCCGGTGAAGGCGGCACCACATAGACTGAAAGAAACAAAACAACCGTCAAGATAGCGATTAAAGGCAAAATGGAGCGGAATTGCTTCTGTAAATAAGCATTCGCTCCATCTTTGATCGCGCCCCAAACTTCCTGCATTTTTTCGGTGCCTTTGTCTTCGCGCAGGATCTGAGAACGCAGGAAAACCGCGTACGCAAGTCCCAGCCATGCGACGGCAAAGACAGCCCAAATCGCGATCTGTTCAAAACTTGTGAGGTTCATATTGACCATGTAGAGTGATTCCTCCTCAGGAATTAAGAGTATGGGCTTATGCCCTAAGCAGGAGGATTTTACAGGCGTAACAGGGATGTGTCAAGAAAAAACAAAAGTGCAAAGCCTTGGTTGACAGTCTGCCTCTAATTTGATAAGATACGTCCACTTCACTCCAAAAGGAGAAAACCATGTTACAAGAACTTGAAACAAAGATTTTAACAGATGCCAATGCTGCAACCATTAATTTATCTACAGCGGCATCTGATGCAGTAAAAAACATTCTGAACGAACGCAATCTTGAAGGCTATGCCCTGCGCGTGTACGTTGCCGGTGGCGGATGCTGTGGCGTGAACTTTGGTATGGCTTTGGACAATAACTTCCGCGATGTGGACACCACATTTGAAGTCAACGGCGTCAAGGTCGTTGTAGATGAAGTGTCCATTGACTACCTGCGCGGTGCAAGCATTGACTTTGTCAACGACCCTGTGCGCGGCGCTGGTTTTGCCGTGGATAGCCCCAACGCCAAAGGACATTCGCACAGTGAAGGTGGATGCGCCTGCGGTAGTGAAAGCAGCGGTTCATGTGGCTGCGGTGGCGGCTCCTGTTCGTGCCAGAACTAAGTTCGTCGAAATCTATAAAATAACAAAAAAGACCGATGACTCGGTCTTTTTTGTTACATGACGCTATATAGTTTTTATCGTCCACGTAGATAGGAAAGCACAACACCAAAGAAACCGAAAAGCGCCAGGCTGAGGATCAAAAGTCCAGTTGGGACGCCAGTCGTTTCAGAGTTGGGATCGGTATCAGTAAACTGAGGCAGATCAATGGGCGGAGCCAGCGTAAACGTCGGCAGGCGAGTCGCGGTTTCTTGACCGATGAAAGCTGCAACCAAAGTCGGGTTGATGGTAGGAGTCGCGAGCGGGGTTGGCGTCGCGGGAATTTCGATCAAATCCAGATCCGCCCCAGGAGAGAGTCTTACATAAAGCGCAAACACCCAGCCCCTTGAGCCAGGAACCCCAGGATAATAAATCTGAAACCAATCCAGCTTTCCTCTGGCACGCGCGAATACCGGGGCGGTCTCATTCGCGAGCAAGACACCGATGGCAGGATATTCTCCCAAAGAACTGGGACCGGCGTAGACTCGAATTTGCGGAATACTCCCATCTACAATAATAAAGGGGCCTTCCGGTGTTCCGGTGACGGTGGGTACGGAGCCCGTGGGTTGTTGCGCAAAAGCATTTGAGGCATTAGGGCTAAACAACCCTAATAGAACCACCCCAATAAAAGCAATAACCAGTAGTGAGCTCTTTCCAAGATGCCACATAAATTTATTTTCGTAAGACAATCGAAACAAGCAAACCGATCGCACCAAGCAAAACAAGACTAACGACAAAAACGCCTGGGGCAACCAAGGCCCGGCGTGGCGTGCTAACTTCTGTAAATTGTGGGACGGTCAACGGCGGCGGAGGTGTGAACGTCGGCATACGCGAGGGTGTTGGTTGAAAGTTGAAAGCCGCTGCCAACGTGGCATCGATCGTAGCGGTAACCAGCGGTGTGGGAGTCGACGGCTTTTCCACAACCAAAAGCTCGCCACCTGAAATACTGACATAAATCGCATACACCCACCCCACTCCGCCGGGCGCATCGGGGTATGCAACTTGAATCCATTCACGGCCGGTAGAAACGCCCAACGCAGGCAACATATCACCCGGAAACAATCGTCCAACAATGGGATAATCGACCGTATTGGGTCCGCCTCGCACATTGATCGGATCTGAATATGTCACCGTGATATAGACACCCGACGGAGTGGACGCGTCTTGATATGCCTCAGCCTGCTTCACCGAAAAAAGCGTTCCCACGCTCAAGCCTGCCACTACCAACGCCCCCAAAATAGTTTTAAACCAAATTCGTTTCATTGCGTATATAGTCTGTATAAGAAGGAATACGACGACCTTTCGTCGTCGCTGATAAAGCGGATTATAATCTAAAACATGGACAGACGAATTTTTCACGGAAATATCGAACCTTCGGACATTGCACAAGCATTATTAGGAGAATTCAACCGCGGCAATATGCATGCGCAGGTTGTAGGAAAATCCCAGAACATGGCTGTGCAAATATCCACCCGGATGGGTTCACAATCTGGCGGGCAGACCGCCCTAACGATCACCATTCAAGATACTGATGACGGCATCATGGTTGAGATCGGGCAACAAGCCTGGCTGGGAGTTGCGGCAAGCCTGGGGCAGACAGCCTTTTCAGCCTTACGCAATCCCTTCAGCCTGTTGGGGCGGCTGGACGATCTGGCACAGGATATTGAGAACATGCAACTCAGCGACAAGGTTTGGAAGGTCATTGACCGAACGGTTGCCACAGTGGGTGCGTCTCACGAGCTTTCTGACCGCCTTAGAAGGGTGATCTGTGATCATTGCCAAACAGCTAATCCAGTCGGCGAAGGCTCTTGCATTGCGTGCGGTGCGCCGCTGGGCAATGTGCACCCAACTTCCTGCCCTAATTGTGGATTTGCAGTCTCTCAAACTGAGACAGTTTGCCCAAACTGTAATAAAAAACTGTAGGCGCACCTTCCAGATTTACCCAAAACTACATCATTTTGAAATTGTAAGCATATTGTTCTTGCAGTTTTTACAGCTCGCCTCTATAATTCTTTCCACTAGTACGTAATGCAGGCATATTAATGAAGTTAAATTTGGATCAACTTGAAGCAAAAATCCAATCCCTGGTTGAAAATCAATTAACGGGGATGTTGCCCGGTATCAAGCTGGAAGATCGAATTATTCAAAAACTTGCCGTTGCTTTAAAACAAAACATTATCGAGCAAAAAGACAAAGGTGTTGTGGCACCAAATGTATATGCCTTGACCGTCGCGGCTGAGTCTGCTGCCATGTGGAAAGATCCGCGTTTTATTGATACACTCAAGTACATCATATACACTGCCGGCAAAGATGTCGGACTCACGTTTGAGACCGCGCCGACAATCACGATCACAACAGATGCTGGTTATTCTGAAGGTGAAGTGAGTGTCATTGCTTCTCACAAACTGGAGCCGGTGGAGGAAACGCAAGGTATGGCAACCAACCCAAACAATGAACCCGAAACCAATAATGACACAATTCCTGATAATGCCTTTTTGATCATTGAAGGTGTTAAAGTCCATCCGCTTAAGGAGTCTGTCATAAATATTGGGCGCCGGCTCGAAAATCATCTGGTGATCGATGACCCACGGATCTCACGCAACCATGCCCAGTTGCGCGCGATCAAGGGACGTTTTGTACTGTTCGATCTAAATTCCACGGGTGGCACCTTCGTCAATGGACAGCGGACCAGCCAGACAGTTTTATATCCCGGCGATGTTATTTCGCTGGCAGGTGTAGCCTTGATCTTTGGGCAGGATAACCCGCCACCACGCCCAGACCTGATGGAAACATCACCCTTAAGTGACCCCGGTTCCAACGACCGCCCCACCGCCACACTCGATAACAATCAAACTGTGGATATCAAAACTGGCAGTCTTTTCGATCAAGATAAACTGGGTAAATGACCGCGCTTCTGGTGCTTATTTTGCGGATTGCGCTCGCAATCGCACTATATGCTTTTTTAGGAAGAATATTTTTAACGCTCTGGCAGGACCTTAAACAACAAGGGGAATTTTTATCGTCCCAAAAAAAGCCGGGGATCCATATTCATGCAGTCATGGATAGTGGCAAAGACATCCAGCGTCGCTTTGTTCAATCAGAAGTAACGATCGGGCGTGACCCCAATTGTGACTTCCCGGTTATGGATGATGCAATTTCTGCGCATCATGTCAAAATCTCATATCATCACTCACAATGGTGGCTGGAAGATCTCAATTCAACCAATGGCACCTTCATCGGCAAAAATCAGGTAACGGTTCCAACCGTGTTAATTACCAGCGACCAATTCAAATGCGGGGGCACCACCTTCACAGTTCTTGTGGATATGGTAAACAATAAACTTTTGTCTTAATAACACAGCAGCAAAAACCCGGCATAGAACAGCAAGCATATATTCAATGAATAAACTCATCCAAAGTCGCCTGCTTCAGATCACAGCGGTGTTCCTGTTTTTACAGACGTTGATCATTACCCTGTCCCCCGCTGTCCGCGCGCGTACCTGGGATGTTGATTATCGTTTTTCACAATGGATCGCACTGGGACTATGGGGATTGTTCGTGGCGCGCGCCCACTACGATATCACACGAAAATTACCAGACGCCGACCCTTATTTT
>Ga0210377_10000088_pt1 | contig 79660 bp, 82 predicted proteins | sample PLM4_65_b1redo_FD_155480 | JGI IMG/M metagenome (GOLD analysis project Ga0210377, IMG submission 155480) | Groundwater sediment microbial communities from an aquifer in East River, Colorado, USA - PLM4_65_b1 redo | ecosystem: Environmental > Terrestrial > Soil > Riparian zone | place: USA: East...
CGCCTCCTCGATCGTCATCGGACGGGAGCGGGCATAATCCACGAATTGGATCGGGGATAATTCCGTGCTGATGTAACGGCCATCGTAAAAGATATGCTGGTCGATCAACCCCTGACTGCAGCCGTCACACATGCCAAACTGGTCGAAGAACAGATTCCCAAGACCGTAGTGGATGAAAGAGCCGTTCAGGAACTCCATCCCCTGCGGCTGGTGTGCCTGGCTTCCACTGACGATCACTGCCCCGGCCTCCGCCATCTGACGGAAGTCCCGCTCCTGGTCCGGCTGGGCTTCATATGAGTAATATTCATGGTGTTGAAAAGTGGCGATCACCAGCCAGCCTTCCCCTTTCAGGCGGGTGATCTCCCCTGCCATCCAGTCCATATTACAAGCCACGGCGCCCGGGTGCGATTCGTCGGCCCGGGCGTAGTAACCGCCCTTCTCATTACAGCCGATGAACGCGATCCGGTTGGAATGGTCCTCGATCAACAGGGCCTTTCGTCCATCCGCGAGATCCGCTCCACCGCCATAATAGAGCCAGCCACGTTCCCGGTACATGTCGAGGGTATGGAACATCGCCTCGGTCCCCCAATCCTGGAAGTGATCGCCGGTCAACTCCACCACGTCCGTGCCGACATCCTCCAGCAATTCGATGTAACTATCCCGGCTGCAAAACCGGAGCTCCACCTGGCCCGGGTTTGGATACGGACAATCGACGGAAAACGGCACCTCATTGCTGATGTGCGTGATATCTGCGCTGAGCAGCCAGTCGCGAATATCCTGAGCCGGATACGTCATGCCGCGTATTTCCATGGTATAGGCGGTGGCACGCACCAACGCCGTGACTCCGGTCATGGCGACGATCGTCATCTTTTGCGGGTCGAGATTCGTGGAGGGAATCTGAAAATTGCTTTGGATGAGCGCGACCAGGTCCGGATCACTACTCTGGAGCGAGATCGGAATCGTTAGCCGGTAGTTCTGCAGATTGAAGTCTTTGTGGATCGGCGACAGACCGTCCACGGGCAGGACTTTCCAGCGCGGCTCCAGGTCTTCGAACGGGACGAGCGCCAAAGCGGGTCCGTGCGCCCAGGCAGTATCGATCAACTCCTGTTTCGCCAGCACCTGTACACTCGTGCCCCCCGCCGGTCCCCATAAGGCACTGAACATTTCATAGGTATTTTGGTCCATGAGCAGGGGTTGGTTTCCGTAGGGACCTGCAGACGCGCCCTGCCAGCTCAAAAGCAAATCATCCCCGGAGACCCCTTGAAGGGTTGAAGAAAAGGGAGTCACCAGGGCGTATACCCATTGACTGACCAGGTTTCCTTCCCCCACTTCCAAGCGGATGTTCGCCATCGCTGCATCACTCACAAACAATCCTCGCAATGGATCCTCCAGGGCTCCGCCCAAAGTTTCTGCAAGATAAGGAGGTACCCAAATGGAAACCTTGATGATCCCGGCATTTGGCAGGTACGTGGCAGTGGGGTTGGCTTGCGATGGCGGCGACTCCTGTTTTGCCTCCGGCTTTGGTATGTCAACGACAGCCCAGTTGGATGGAGCAGGCGTCCCAGGTTCCGCACAACTGGAGAAAAGGAGGGCGCATACGATCAGGATGAAATAAGATTGAGGAGGACGGTTCACAATATGATCCGGGATATGGCATAGGAATGAGGCCTGCTCACATCATCAGTAGTAGGGACGAGTCTACCATGTGAGCGGGAACAATCCTAACCCCCTTCCCGGCCTTCCCCCATTCGACGAACACGAATAGGGGAAGGAGAATATACTATATTTATGATTATTCTAATTCTTCCCCAAGTTGAAATTACTCCTCCCCCATTTCCGCTCGTTGAAATGGGGGAGGCAGGAGGGGGTCCCAATGCATAAACGGAGAACACCCAAAGTCTTTGCCCGCGCCAAAGAGTTGCGCCGCGACATGACGCCGACTGGACTCAAACTCCATGCACGCTTGCGAGCGCATCGGATGGCAGGCGTCCACTTTCGACCACAACAAGCGATCGGCAACTATATCGTTGACTTCTGTGCCCCGCGACGAAAGCTCATTGTCGAACTGGATGGCAGTCAACACCTTGAACAAGGGGAATATGATGCCGAACGAACCGCTTTTCTTGAATCAAAAGGGTATCGGATTCTCCGCTTCTGGAACAATGATGTGACGAATGATATGGATTCCGTTCTCAATGTTATCTGGAATGCCTTGATGAAATAAATATACCAATTTCACCAAAATAACAATTCACAAAAAGGCTTCAATTTGTTGCCAGACAAAGGCTTTGAACCGCTAAGTGTCGCCACGGCGACGCCCGCAAAGAACGCCAAGAAAAAAGCCTTAATATCTTCGCGACCTTCGCGCTCTCCGTGGTGAACATCAAATCGACGCCGGGAGCAACAAACAAACGCAAATAAACCCTGCATCACCTGCCTTGTGACAGAACCTGTCACTTATACCTTGACGCACTGAACATTTGTGCTATACTTTCGCCTACACACAATTTACGTAGTGCCGCATAATTATCTAAACTAAAACTTTGAATTTTTGCTTACAGATCCTTTCAAAAGTTTGGTAATTAATGAGACAAGCGGCAGACCTTTACATTTGTATTTGGAGAATAAACCATGTCCCCTCGAAAATCATCCAAAGAATCCAAAGCCGCCGCAATGGAGGAACAACAAGCCAATCGCAACGTGGATGGCGCCAAGCGCGCCGTGCTCGATAAAGCCGTTGGCGATATCCTCAAACGCTACGGCGACGGATCCATTGTGCGTTTGGGAGAAGCCCAACACATGCAGACCGAGTCCTACCCCACCGGCTCGCTCTCCCTGGATATTGCCCTCGGCGTCGGAGGCGTCCCACGCGGGCGCGTCACCGAGATCTACGGACCCGAGTCCTCCGGCAAGACTACCATTTGCCAGCACATCATTGCCGAGGTCCAGAAGATGGGCGGCGTTGCCGCATTCATCGACATGGAACACGCGCTCGACCCCGTCTATGCCGCACGCGTCGGCGTGGACGTGGACAACCTGCTCGTCTCCCAGCCCGATACCGGTGAACAGGCGCTCGAGATCACGGAGACCCTTGTACGTTCCGGCGGCGTGGATATTGTCGTGATCGACTCAGTTGCTGCACTCGTGCCCCGCTCTGAGATCGAAGGTGACATGGGCGATGCCAGCATGGGCATGCAGGCCAGGCTCATGTCACAGGCGCTTCGCAAACTCTCCGGCGCCATCAACCAGACCAAGACCACAGTCATCTTCACCAACCAGCTCCGCCAGAAGATCGGCGTCATGTTCGGCAACCCCGAAACCACCTCCGGCGGTCAGGCTCTCAAATTCTATGCCTCGGTCCGTCTCGACGTGCGCCGCATCCAGGCCATCAAGGTCGGCGACGAGGTCATCGGCAACCGCACGCGTGTCAAGGTTGTCAAGAACAAGGTTGCGCCGCCCTTCCGCACCGCCGAGTTCGACATCATGTTCAACGAAGGCATCTCCAAATCAGGCGATGTGCTCGACCTCGCCACCAAGTTCGAAGTCGTTCAGAAGCGCGGCGCCTTCTTCTCCTATGGCGACATCCGCATCGGTCAGGGACGCGAGAACGCCAAGGAGTACCTGCGCCAGAACCTGGACCTGATGAACGAGATCGACGCGGTCATCCGCCAGAAGGCCCTCAGCGGCGAGATCGCCGTCCCACTGGATATGAGCGTAGGCGATGACTCCGGCGCTGCGGTGGCCGAAGAAGAATAGAACCCCGTAGGGGCGGAGCGATGCTCCGCCCTTTTCATTATGAAGAAGATGAGACCCCGTTTCTCTCTAAGCCGGACCCTGATCCTGTTCCTCTGCGTTTCCCTGTGGTCAGCTTGTTCCCCCACCCCCAGGCCGACACCGTTCATCCCGCCCACGCTCGAGGCTCCGCTCATCGAACCGACCTTCATCATTCAGCCCACAAAACAGGTCGTCGTCGTACAACCCTCACCCTTACCGACGATACCCACCGCTTCCCCAACGACAAGTCCTGAAGAATGTGAGGACAACCTCACCTTCATTGCCGACCTGACCATCCCCGATAACTCAGCCTTCACATTCGGTTCCGTCATGGACAAGCAATGGCTGGTCGAGAACAGCGGCACCTGCAACTGGAATTCCGACTATCGCTTGAAGCACATCAGTGGCTCCGCACTCGGCGCGCCCGAAGTGATCGCCCTTTACCCGGCGCGTGCAGGCACACAAGCCACCATTCAGATCACCTTTACCGCGCCCTTTATCGAGGATTTCTTCCAAAGCGAATGGCAAGCCATCGACAGGGAGGGAGTTGCATTTGGAGACCCCATCTATATCAGGGTCATCGTCCAGCAAGGAGGCTGAAATGACAGAACCCTACCTGGTCAGCGACCATTTCATCAATAAGGATGCATCTATCCGTGCGCTGTACGACAGGCTGCTGAAAGTCATGCATGCCATCGGCACAGTCACGGAAGACCCCAAGAAGACCTCCATTCACATCAATCGCAAATCCGCATTGATCGGTGTGGAGACGCGCAAGGACTGCCTGCTGATCAACATCAAATCGGACCACCAGATCAAAAGTCCGCGCGTGGAAAAGATGGAACAGATCTCATCCAAACGGTTTCATCACAAGATGCGGATCACATCACCAAAGGATTTCGACGACGAACTCAAAGGCTGGTTGAAGGAAGCTTATTTATTGTCGGAGTGAGCATGCCACCCCAAAACGAATTCCCACTGGTATTCGAAGGACTGAAAAAAATACTCAAGCCCTACGCTCCCAAACTCACCGTTACCGCAGATACACCGGACGCTTATTTCCTGGATGGTCCCTACAACGAAAAATGGCAAAAGGTGATTTTCTTCGGCGCGGCACAGGTCAAAAAGAATTACGTCTCCTTTTACCTGATGCCTGTTTATATGTATCCCGATTTGCTCAAGGAGGTATCGCCTCCACTCAGGAAACGCATGCAGGGAAAATCCTGCTTCAACTTCAAAAAGGTCGAGCCTGAACTGTTCAAGGAACTCGCCGAACTAACCCGTAAAGGCGTCGAGCGATTTAAGAAGGATAATTGACGTGGAGCGGGATGGTATCCCGCACAAAGGAAAATTCAAAATGAACGGACAAGACATTACTTTGAATGTAAATGGTCAACCCTCGGCAGGCTATCTGGCACTGCCTGCCCAACCCGATGCGCCCGGTGTGATCGTCCTGCACGCGTGGTGGGGATTGAATCCGTTCTTCAAGAGTCTCTGCAACCGGTTGGCCTCGGAAGGCTTCGCCGCCTTCGCACCTGACCTGAACAACGGCAGGGTCGCCAAAACTGTAGACGAGGCCAAGCAGATCATGTCTGAAACGGATTCTGAGCGGAAGCAGGCCATCGTGGCCGCCTCTCCAGATTATCTGCGCAACAGGCCCGGGGTCCGGAAAGAGGCGTTTTCGGTAATCGGTTTCTCGATGGGCGCGGCATGGTCACTCGTCCTTGCCAGCGAACGACCGGAAGATATCCGCAAAATCGTGATGTTCTATGGCGCCGGAGAAGCGGAATTTGCCAAAGTCAAGGCGGATATTCTCGGGCACTTCGCCGAAGTGGATGAATGGGAAGATCCAAAGTACATCCGATCCATGCAAAACGACATGCAAGCCGCCGGATTGAAGCCGACCTTCCATTTTTATCCAAATACAAGTCACTGGTTCTTCGAGGATGACCGGCCCGAGTTCGATGCGAACGCCGCAGATCTGGCATGGTCCCGAACACTCGAATTTCTGCACATGTGAATCAAACGAAAGTCTTTTGCCACAGAGACCACAGAGAATGTGAGTTTTTCTCCAGGGTCTCTGTGTGCTCCCCTGGCACCGCCCGTGATTTGCCTAGCAAATCAGGCAGGTGTGTGGCTAGGCAATGGTTTGCTTATGCAAGAGGTCTATTTTAGAGAAAGTAGCATCCTATGAAATTTAGGATCGAACTCCCCATCAACAGACCCCGCCTTGAGGTGTGGAAGGCATTCGACAACCCGCAAAACATGAAGAAATGGCAGCCTTCGCTCACCAAATTCGAGAACATCAGCGGGATGCAGGGACAGCCCGGCGCGGTCTCGAAGCTAACCTTCGAGGAAGGCACACGCGTATTTACCCTGACGGAGAAGGTCACGCGCCGCGATGAACCCAACGGCCTGGACGGCGTTTACGAAAACGAGTTTGCAGACAATACAATCAAAAATTCGTTTATCGAACAGGGCACCGACCAAACGCTCTGGGTGGTGGAAACGGAGTTCAAATTCAAGACACTGGTGATGAAAATGCTCGGTCCCCTGATGAAGAAGAACTTCGTCAAGCGCACCCAAAGGGATATGCAGCGCTTCAAGGATATGGTGGAAGGCAAATAGACTTCTTGCGAATGTCTTTTAGCCACTGATTACGCAAGCGCACACAGAGATAATGAGTTTTCTCAAAAGTCTCTGTGAACTCTGTGGCTGGGATCGGGAAGCAGGGACAAAATGTCAAAGATCACTGATTACCGCAATATCCTGAAAACGCTGGATGACTGGATTCCCTTCCTGCTCAGAGAATCCGGTTTACCGGGTCCGCGCGGCAACCTAGAATTGGCACATGCGGTTGCCGAAGAGGGAAACAAAAAGCAATTCGAAAAGCTCTTATCCTTTCAGGCGGAGGAAAACACACCGGAAGTTTTCCTCGTCTTTTGCGGCGTAATTGGGTTGGGGAAATTGGCGGCAGGCGAGCCGGGCCTGTTCGACACGTTACGCGGCTACGCGTCCGACTCGCGTTGGCGCGTCCGCGAGGCGGTGGCAACGGGACTGCAACTGGCTGGCGACCAGGATATGCACTCCTTGTTGAAAGAAATGAAAAAATGGAGCAAGGGGAACTGGTACGAAAAACGTGCCGCCGCAGCGACTCTCGCTGAACCGCGCTTATTGAAAGAACCAAAGCATTCGAAGCAGGTCCTTCAAATTCTTGATCAGATCACCGCATCCATGCAGGAGGCAGAGGACCCGAAGGAGGAGGCTTTCAAAGTCCTGCGGCAGGGAATGGGTTATTGCTGGAGTGTCGCCATCGTTGCACTGCCAGAAGAAGGCAAGCCGATGTTCGAGAAATGGTTGAAGAGTCAGAACACGGAAGTTCGTTGGGTGATCAAGGAAAACCTGAAAAAGAATCGCCTGGTCAGGATGGACGGGGAATGGGTGAAAGCCTGTAATACGAAACTGGGACAATCCAATTAAGATTTTGCTACCATACAAATGCAGAAATTGAACCGCGAAGTCCGCAAAGATCGCCAAGAAAACCCATTTAACTTCCTGGTCTTCGCGCTCTCCCTGGCACCGGGCAGGTGTAGCGGTAAAAATAGCACCATGTATGGTAGTGAAGAAAAAATAAAAGACTCCGTGACTCACATGTCCCGATGCTTTTTGGGAGTGTCTCCGTGGTGAAGAGTTGGGACTATTGCAAGTGTTCATTACACGATCGCATTCTGCAATAGATCAACAGCCTGTTGCTCGACCGCACTGATCTTCAACAGGATATCCCGCAAATTCGCACGCAACTCTGCCGCCTGAGCATTGGACAATGGAAAGTCGGCCTCAGACTCTTTTAGCAATTCCCTCAAACGGGCATTCATCTTTTTGATCTCCGGCAACGCGGTCTCGCCTTTATCAATAAATAGGTCATGTTTCTTCCGGATCAGTTTTTTGCCTTCTCCCAGTAGTAGGACGTCATCGGGGAGTAATGCCTCCGCGAACTTCAACCACAACGTATGACTCTCACGGAACTTCTCCGCAGATCCCTTCAGGGCAGGTTTCTTCAAGATCTGTGCAGCTTCGAGAAGGAAATCGGCATACAGGCCGCGGTCCGCGCCATCGGTTGACACCCAGGTATTTACCCACTGGTAGGCTCCAGGCTGTGCGGGTGAGCCCGCCAGCGCATGAAACATGCGGATGCCGGGTGCAAAGTATCGTTCCCAGCCATGTTTGTTGCGCGTGTTGACCAGCATCTCGGCGAGTTTTTCATAGGCGGCAAACCCGAAATTATCACGTGCGCCGCGCGGGGGTTCCTCGGTAAACAAGGCGATCGCCTGGGAAATACCCTTATGGACGGCGCCTGCCAGTTTGGTCGGCTGAGGCGCATCGAGGGTCATGAGTCGATATTTATCCTCCTTGACGCGTCCGCGTGCCTTCGTCAGATCAGCCATGGAGATATGAATCGGCTGGCTGGAACGATCCACGACCGTGGCAGATTTCCCGTCCGTTTCAACGGCGAGGATGGGGATCATGCCCCACATGGCATCATGCGCATCGAGGCCGTTATATGGCAGACTGAACTGGTGTCCGCCCATAGCAACGGGACCAGGCCGCTGTCAAGCGCATCCCGCAGGTTTTTCTCGGCGATCTCTACCTTGTTGGTCCGTCTGACGTCCTGTGCGATGCCCAGCCGTTCGAGAATGGTTGAAAACGGATTGAACGTATTGCGGGTCAGCATGGCGACGTGCGGCAGATATCCCTTGTATTCAAAGGTGAAATACCCGAACGTAATGCCGCCACTGACGCCGAGCAGCAGTGCCTCCGAATAGGGTTTGCCTGTGTGCGGCGCTTTGACGCCCTGTAACGCCAGCGCGTTGTGGATCGTTCCTGTTTCCCAGTGCCGGCCTGTAAATTGAGTTTTCGTTTTCATGACTGCCTCCAAAATTGATCTTGCGGCATTATAAGCAGTGAAAAACCACTTTTCCAAAATTAGCGACATACTCTGCACTTTTTGGCCGTACATCGATAAGCTGCCAGCCACAGAGTCACGGAGACACTGAGAAATAAAAAAAGGCTCCGAGACTCCGTGACTCTGTGGCAAAGATTTTTTCAACTCAAGTATAATCACTCCATGAAACAGGGAACGTTCCAACAAGGGATCTTCACCCAGCCGGACACGAGGAAATGCTCGAACACATCAGGAAGTTTGTGGAGAACAAGTGACAGTCACCTCCAAGGCGACTGTCACTTTCTAATTTAACAGGAGGCAACATGAGTCACATCACACTCAGCACCCGCAAGTCAGAGGAATGGAAAGGGATTCGCATTGCATTGGCAATCGCTCCGCAAGACATCAGCCCGGATACGGCTGGCAAGGAGGCGGGAGATCTTCGTTTTAATCCCTCAGAACAAACCGCAACACTATCGCTTGGTACAAAGGAAAAATTGACTCTGGAGATCGTCCGCCGTGCAGGCGGCGCGCTTGGAAAGTGGGTCACAAAGAATAAAGTGACCGAGGTGGGCATCGACACCGCCTCCTTCGCGGACCTTGGGCCTGCCCCCGATAAACTTGCCTTTGCCCTCGCCGAAGGGATCCTGCTTGGCTCCTTCCGCTTTGATAAACATAAATCCAAAAAAGAAGAGCCTACACCTGCAAATATTTATTTCCTGAACGATGATCTCAAACAAGTCATCGAACAGGCAGGCATCATCTCTGAAGCGACCAACCTCGCACGCGCCTGGGCACATGAACCCGCCAACATCATCAACCCGGTGACACTCGCAGAATGGGTCCAGGAGCTTGCGAAGGTAGAGGGACTCAAATGCACCGTGATCGACGACAAGCAACTCGCGGCAATGGGCGCGGGAGCCCTCGTCGCGGTGGGGCAGGGATCCGCCAACCCGTCGCGTCTGATCGTGTTGGAGTATCAGCCTCCGGCTGGGAAAGACGCGAGCCCTGTCGCATTAGTAGGCAAAGCCATCACCTTCGACACGGGCGGATATTCCATTAAGTCCGTCGAAGGCATCGTTGGCATGAAATATGATAAATGCGGCGCAATGGCTGTGCTTGGAGCAATTGTCGCGGCGGCGCGTCTAAAACTTAAGACCCCGGTTGTGGCGGTGCTCACCGCGGCGGAAAACATGATCTCAGATATTGCTTATCGCCCGAACGATATTCTCACCACGCTTTCCGGCAAGACCGTTGAGATCATCAGCACCGACGCGGAGGGACGGCTTGTACTCTGTGACGCGCTGACTTACGCCCAGCAACAATTCAAACCACGCGCCATGATCAACGTCGCCACACTCACCGGCGGAGTTGTGGTCGCGCTGGGCGACACGCGTGCGGGCTTGTTCTCGAACAACGATCAACTCAGCAATACCTTGTTCGCCATCGGCGAGAATATCCATGAAAGACTCTGGCGAATGCCGCTCGATGACGAATATTTCGAACTCCTCAAAAGCGTAGACGCCGACTTTAAGAATTCAGCCGGTCAACGCAAGGCACATCCCATCGTAGGCGGCATCTTCCTGAAACAATTCGTGAGCGATGAAACGCCGTGGGCACATCTCGATATCGCCGGTGTCTCAGATTGGGATAAGGAGATGCCCTACTGCCCCAAGGGTGCCAGCGGCTTCGGTGTGCGTCTGCTGGTGGAATATCTGCGTGGATTGGAATAGACCTCTTGCATAAGTAAACGGTAACGATTGTCAATTCCTCTTTGAACCACTGAGTCACGGTACCCTACGGGCATGATAAGACACTGAGAAAAAAATAAAAACTCCGTGGCTCACATGTCCCGATGCTTTTTGGGAGTGTCTCCGTGGTTAAGGGTCTGAGACTTTTGCAAGAGGTCTAATAAATAACTCACCTTACCACTCACGTGGAACGTCCCAAAGGTTCCCTTGAAAAACATGGTTGAGCCGCTCGATCCTTCGGGACGGTGCGTAACATCTGTAGATAATTAATCTGTCGTTAAACGAAAAAAATAATTTCCTGTTAGAATAGAAAAGAAGAAGCCCTTCACGGGCTTCTTCCATGTAAGCTAATCAAGGATACTCACCCTCAATGCACTATAACTTCCGCCTGTTCTGGCGCACCTTCTATCGCTCATTCTTCACCGCACGAAATACCCCTGCCCGTCTCACCCGCAAACGCACCATCTTTCTCCTCCTTTTCTACATGGTCTGGCCCCTCGGGTCGCTCGTCCATTGGTTCTGTTTCTTTCTGGATGATATTTTCTTTCCCGGACACAAAACCCAACCCATTGAAAAACCCCTTTTCATTCTGGGAAATCTGCGCAGCGGCTCCACCTTCCTGCACCGCCTGCTCTCCCGCGACTCTGAAACATTTACCAGTCTGACGATCTGGGATATCTACCTCACCCCCTCCGTTACACAAAAGAAGATTACGCAATTCTTCTCCCATCTTGATAAAAAACTTGGCGGGCATCTTCATCGTATGCTTTACGAGTTTGACCGCCGCACGCTTGGCAAATTCAAGATCCATCCCATCTCATTTTTCCAGCCCGAAGAGGACGAGAACGTTTTGTTTCACATTTGGGATTCCTTCTGGGTCAGTTTCCTCTTCCCCTTCATGGATGAACTGCCCAATTACCAGCATTTCGATGAGGCGCTCCCGCCCGAGCGCAAACGCCGCATTATGGCGTTTTATAAATCCATGTTACAGCGTCACATGTACGCGACGGGCAAAAAATATTATGTTGCCAAAGCCCCAGCCTTCAGCGCCAAGATCGAAACGCTCGCAGAATTCTTCCCCGAAGCGCGCATCATCTATCTCGCGCGCAATCCGCTGGATATGTTGCCTTCCACTATTTCATGGATCAACTACGCGCGCCGCGTCTTCACCGAGCCAAAGGAAACCTATCTCTATCTTGATGAGATCGTGGACTTTACCCAGCATTGGTACCGCCATCCCCTCAAATATCTGGACTCGCATCCTTCCCCCCGGCACCTGATCCTGAGCTATGACGATTTGATCCAACGCCCTGAGCAGGTCCTGCGCGCGTTCTACGAGCAATTCGGTTATCCCGATAAACCCGGCCTGGAGGGGATCGTGGACGAAGCCGTAAAAGAGACCATGTCGTTCAACAGCGACCATGTTTATTCCTACGAGGAGATGGGATTCACGCGCGAACAGATCATCGGTCTTTATCCGGAGATCTTTGAACGCTTCGGGTTCGACAAGCGTGAGCCGTTACACTCCAAATCTGAGAAACAATCCGCCCGAATCCCCGCAACGGATTAAACGAAAAACAAAACGCCCGGAGGAAATTTCCTTCGGGCGTTATTTTTTCAGGAAGACTTCTTCTCTCGCGTGGTCGTTTTCCTCGTCATGCGTGAAGAAGCTTTTCGCTCGACATCGGTCGAACTGTCCGCAGTCTTTTTCCTCACCACTCTTTTTATTGTCGTTGATCTTGCCTTTAGAGTGGAGGTCCTCCTTGCTGGTTTTGCAAGCGGAGCTTCCTGCTCTTTTACAGGTTCCTCCTGCGGTTCCGGCTGAGTGGAAATCTTGTACTCCTCTTCCCAGTCTTCAGCAAATTGAACATTGATCGCCTTGTAACGTATCATCAACATCACCGCGCCGGCAACTGCCATCAATGCCGCGGCGATGCTCGAGTAGCTGATACCCAACCCATCTATCTTTGGCTGGTCAGGACGGAAAAACTCGATGATTATGCGTCCGACACCTGCCAGGATCAGCCATCCCGCGAAGAGTGCGCCGGGTTTCAGATCCTTTTCATAACGGCGGGAGAGCCACAGTAATAAACCCGCTGCAGTTAAGTTCCACAACATCTCATAGGCAAATGTCGGATGAAAGCGCGTAACCTGTAGATAATCGAGGATTTCCTGCGAGGAACGCCCCCTCATCTCGATTGGTATTTGATGCGGTTGGGCCGGGAAAATCCTGATCCCCCAGGGAAGGTTGGTCGGGGGACCATACAATTCCTGATTGATAAAGTTCGCGATCCGCCCGATCGCCTGGCCCACCAGCATGGCAGGCCCTGCGGCATCGAGAAATAACCAGGGATCGAGCTTGTTCCAGCGAAGATAAGTCAATAATGCAATCCCGCCGAATAACAGACCCCCAAAGATATGCAGACCACCGTTCCAGATCCTGAGTATTTCCGAAGGGTTTTGGGTGTAGGTGGGATCCCCGCCAAGCGTGGCATTCGCGACAAACCACAAACGGGCGCCGATAATTCCGGGGATTAATACCCAGAGCAATGCATCCCAGATCAGATCGCTGTTCTCCCTGCGACGTTTTAGTTCGCGCTCAACGATCAACGAGCCGGCAACAATGCCGACCATCACGATCACGCCATACCAGCGCACAGGCCAATTTATTACAGGTATTGTAAATATCACAGGATCAATCATGTACACCTCTGAGAAATAATTTCATGAGATTATAAACCAGATGGAGGGAAATAACTTAAACACTGATAAATGTAATGGGAAATCATATTGAGCTTGCTCCCGGCGCCATGGCGAGATGGCGACACATCCTGTGGACGGCGCAGGATTGCTCGAAAATCACCGCGGCCTTGAAAAGTCGAAGGTGGACGGCGGCCTGAGCCTATTTACTAACAAACTTTGAGTGCTCCCTTAACACAGATAAATGCGGGTCAAATTCAATTATTACATCCATCACCTTGCAATTGTGATAATTTGCACATCACGTCAAAACAGAAATGCTTACAATCAGAGTCAACGTTTACTGAAAGAGTAAGAGTTTAGAAAGTAACCCCATGCTCAAGATAAACCGCCAGACCGATTATGCAATCCGTGTCGTACTTGCCCTTGCCAAGCGCGGTGAGGGCGTTCGTATTTCAACCGCAGCGATCCAACAGGAAATGTTGATCCCGAAGGCTTTCATGACCCGCATCGTTGCACAGTTATCCCGCAAAGGATTGATCAACACCTTCCCGGGCCGCGATGGCGGTTTGATGCTCCCGTGCCCCGCATCCAGGATCACGCTCAAGGATGTGGTGGAAGCGTTCGAAGGGCCGATCCTTCTTTCGGAGTGTATGCAGGTCAAGGGTGAGGATGACTGCCCGTTCCAATCCAATTGCCCGGTCCGTTCGAAGTGGGGACGCGTCCAGGTGGCAATGCTGCGTGAGATGGCATCCATCACATTTGAGGATCTTGTAAAGGAAGCGCTTGGCGTTCCCATGGTAATGCCAAGTTTTGTTTAGTTAATCCGTACGCCCGGAGGGCGCGTACATAATTTTTTGAAGGAGAGTCTATGGACCCAATCACACTTTCTCGATTGCAGTTTGCTCTCACCACCATCTATCACTGGCTGTTCGTTCCGTTGACATTGGGACTAGGCTGGTTCGTGGCGTTCATGCAAACTCGCTATTACCAGACCAGGGACGAGACCTGGCACAAAATGTCCAAGTTCTGGGGAAAATTGTTCCTGATCAACTTTGCCATCGGCGTTGTGACAGGTATTGTGCAGGAATTCCAGTTCGGGATGAACTGGTCGGAATACTCCCGCTACGTTGGCGATATCTTCGGCGCCCCGCTCGCCGTGGAAGCCTTGCTGGCCTTCTATCTGGAATCCACTTTTCTGGGGATTTGGGTATTCGGTGAAGGCAAAGTGCCTGAAAAAGTACATCTTGCTTCGATATGGCTCGTGGCAATTGGCTCGAACTTGTCCGCATTGTGGATCCTGCTTGCCAACGGCTGGATGCAACACCCGGTCGGCTATGTGATCAATGAAGCCAATGGTCGTGCGGAATTGGTGAACTTCTTTGCTCTCATCGGCAATCCCAAAGGCTGGATCTTCTTCTGGCACACCATTTCTGACGGACTGGCAATGGCAGCATTCCTGATCCTGGCTGTCAGCGCTTATCACCTCATCCGCAAGCAGAATGTGGAATTCTTCAAGCGCTCGTTCCAGATGGGCGCCCTGGTCGGTTTGATTGCCAGCGTTTTGATCTTCCTCGGCGGGCACACCATGGGCCAGTACATGTACGAAAATCAGCCGATGAAATTTGCGGCCATCGAAGCCCACTGGGAGACCTCCCAACCTGCTGATTTCTCGATCATCACAATTGGCGACCTGAGCGGCAAGCGTGAAGTCTGGTCATGGCGCATGCCCAAGATTCTAAGCTTCCTTGCCTGCAACAACTTCAGTTGTGAAGTGACGGGTGTGTATGACCTGCAGGCAGAAGCTGAAGGACTGTACGGTCCAGGCGATTACATCCCGCTGATGGTCGTCACCTACTGGACCTTCCGCATCATGATGAGCTTCGGCTTCATCATGATAGGCATCACTGCTTTCTTCGTCCTGGTAAACCTGCGCGGTGACATCACCAGGGCCAAATGGATGAAGTGGGTGCCTGCGATGCTCATAATCCCGTATCTCGCGAACGCCAGCGGCTGGATCCTGACCGAAATGGGACGCCAACCCTGGATCGTCTACGGCTTGCTCAAAGTACAGGATGCGGTCTCCCCGAATCTCACCACTCTGGACCTGCTCATCTCCTTGATTGGCTACACTGTTGTCTACGGCTCATTGGCTGTTTCCATGGTCTACTTGATGAAGAAATATGCCATTGCCGGACCCGATGAGGCAATGCACGAATCCGTTGATGTTGTTGAGGTTGTTCCCGTCCTCGCAGGCGCGGACGACTAATCGGAGGATCAAAATGACGTACGAATTTCTCCAAACCCTTTGGTTTATCCTGATCGCCATATTGTGGATCGGCTTCTTCTTCCTCGAAGGTTTCGATTTTGGTGTGGGAATGCTCCTGCCCTTCCTCGGCAAAAAAGATGAAGAACGCCGCGCCATCATCAATTCCATCGGCTCCGTCTGGGATGGTAATGAAGTATGGCTTCTCACAGCCGGCGGCGCAACTTTTGCAGCTTTCCCACATTGGTATGCCACCATGTTCAGCGGTTTCTATCTTGCGTTGTTCCTGCTGTTGATTGGTTTGATCCTGCGCGGTATCTCTTTCGAATATCGCTCCAAGGATGCCGCCCCTGCCTGGCGCAACCGCTTTGACTGGATGATCGCGATCGGTTCATTCCTCTCCGCCTTGCTACTCGGCGCGGCTTTTGCCAACCTGGCGCGCGGCGTGCCGATCAATGCGGATATGATGTTCACTGGTAACTTGTTCACCCTGCTCAATCCTTATGGTCTACTCGGTGGATTAACGACTGTTGCGATCTTCCTGCTCCATGGCGCGAACTTCCTCGGACTCAAACTCGAGGGTGAATTACGCGAACGTGTGAACGCAACTGCGAAGAAGCTCTGGGTCGTGACAACTGTGTTGTATATTGCACTCGGTGTGTTCACGTACGCCGCTGGCTTCTGGGCGCGTGGCATCGTCAACCCCGGAATCGTCCCGATCACCGCGGTGGTTGTTCTGTTGGTGGCTGGTTATTTCATCAATCAAAAAATGGAAGGCTGGGCATTCATCATGGTGGCGCTCAACATCGTGTTGACCCAGGTCACGTTCTTCTCGATGACCTTCCCCAACGTGATGCTCTCCACCACCAGCCCTGCATATAGCCTCACCATTTACAACGCATCCTCCTCGCAATACACACTCACGGTCATGTCCATCGTCGCTTTGATCTTCGTCCCGATCGTTCTCGTCTATCAAGGCTGGACGTATTACATGTTCCGCAAGCGCATCAGCACCGACAAGAAAACATTGGTCTACTAAGCCAACATAGTCTGTATAATTGGAAGGTTGACGGACTCTACCATCAACCTTCCAACTTTTTAACCTGCAACCTGGAACCTGATACTTAGCCATGCATCGCAGACTACTTACCCTTACTCGTGATACCCGCTTCCCCCTCTTCTTAACAGTTCTTTCGGGACTATTAGCTGGTCTGTTGACGATAGGTCAGGCCTACCTTGTCAGCAGTACCGTCAATGGAGTCTTCCTCGAGGAACAGACTCTCAATGAAGTTTTCAACTGGCTGAAATTGATTCTCCTCATCATTGCCGGGCGCGCGCTTCTGACCTGGGTCAACGAAGTCAGCGCGAACGCGGTGGCCGTGAAGATCAAAACCGACTTGCGCGAGCGACTCTTCAACCACATCCTGAATCTCGGTCCCGCCTACACACGCGGACAACGTACCGGCGAATTGACCACCGCCGCCGTCGAAGGTATCGAAGCGCTGGACGCGTATTACAGCCAGTATCTTCCGCAGCTTGTCATCACCACGCTTGTCCCCATCAGCATCCTGATCTTCGTCTTCTCCATGGACTTGTTATCGGGGATCATCCTGCTCGTCACCGCGCCGTTGATTCCCTTCTTCATGATCATGATCGGCAAAGGAGCCGAGATCGTCACCAAGCGGCAGTATGAAACACTCTCGCGTTTATCTGCCCACTTCCTCGACAGCTTGCAGGGACTGACCACTCTCAAACTATTTGGGCGCGGCAAAGCTCATGCAAAAAACATCGAAAAGGTAAGCAACCAATTCCGCGACACAACGCTCAGCGTTTTGCGCATCACATTCCTTTCCGCGCTTGCCCTTGAACTTTTGGCAACCCTCAGCACAGCCATTATCGCTGTTGAAATTGGCTTCCGCCTGCTTTACGCAAGTATGGAATTCCGCGAAGCATTTTTCCTGCTCATCCTCGCGCCCGAATTTTATATGCCGCTACGCATGCTCGGTACACGCTTCCATGCGGGCATGTCTGGCACGACAGCCGCAAAGAGAATCTTCCAGATTTTGGATATCCCTATCAATCTTAGTGACGACTTAAGTCGCCCAAAGGCGATTGAAGCCGCTACTACGTTTGAAACCGTCGAATTTGAAAGTGTATCCTTCACATACCAGGATGAAACAACCCCCGCGCTCGAAAACATCAACCTTCAAATACAAGCAGGGCAGCAGATTGCCCTCGTCGGCAGAACAGGCGCAGGGAAAAGCACACTCGTCAACTTACTGCTCGGTTTTATAAAACCTTCTTCTGGAAAAATTACTACCTGCTACTTACAGGATATAACACTCCAGGCTCCTCCATCCCTCTCATCCATCGCCTGGGTTCCACAAAAGCCGCATTTATTCCACGATACGATTTCAGCAAATATTCGTCTTGGCAAACCGGATGCAACAAATAAGGAAATCATCGAAGCCGCACAAGCCGCGCATTTGCATGAATTCATCGAAACACTTCCCGACAAATATGAAACCGTGATCGGTGAAAGCGGAGCGCGTCTCAGCGGCGGACAGGCCCAACGTCTCGCACTGGCACGCGCCTTCCTCCTGAACGCGCCGCTCCTCATTCTCGATGAACCCACCTCCAGCCTCGACCCTGAAACCGAATCCCTGCTCGAAGAATCCACGCGCCGCCTCATGCAGGGACGCACTGTCATCACCATCGCCCATCGCCTGAACACGATCTTCAGAGCGGACCAGATCATCGTTCTTGACGAGGGTCGCATCGTTGAACAAGGTACACATCGCGAATTGCTTGCTCAAACCGGTGCATATGCAAAAATGGTAAAGACCCTCAATTCTGATATTCAGAATTTCAACATCACGCCAATTGAGTCTTCAGCCATCGATCAACCCAATCTTCCAACACCACACACCAATCTCCAGTCTCCAATCTCTAATTCTCCAATCCTCAAGCCTCAATTACTAATTATCGCGAAGCATCCCTCTGAGACCAATCACTCCTCCATCCTCCTCCGCCTGCTCTCCTTCCTCAACGGCTCGTGGAATTGGGTCGCGCTTTCCATTCTGCTCAGCACACTCACCATCGGCTCAAGCGTTGCGCTCATCGGCACTTCGGCGTGGCTCATCTCCACCGCCGCGCTTCATCCATCCGTTGCGGACCTCGGTGTCTCGGTTGTCGGCGTGCGCTTCTTCGGCATCAGCCGCGGCATCTTCAGGTATCTCGAAAGGCTCGTCTCGCACAACGTTACCTTCCGCTTGCTTGCCCGTCTGCGCGTCTGGTTCTATGAAAAACTCGAACCTCTCGCCCCGGCGCGCCTGATGGAATACAAAAGCGGAGATCTGCTGGCACGCGTCATTGGTGATGTGGAGACTCTGGAAAACTTTTACGTCCGCGTGATCTCGCCGACATTGACTGCTGTATTGATCGCGATCTGCGTTTCCATCTTCTTCGCTTCTTTCTACCCGCTCATTGCCCTCGTCCTCATCGGCTTTTTCATCATCCTGGGCGTGATCCTGCCACTCCTCTCCCAGATCGTCAGTCGCGCACCCGGGCAGAGACTCATCACCCAGCGCGCCGACATCCAATCCCAGCTCGTGGATGGGATCCAGGGTCTTGCTGATCTTCTCGCTTTTGGTCGCGGCAGAGACCGAGCCGATCAAATTGCTTCCACAGGCAATCAATTTGGATCTTCCCAAAAACAAATGGCACGCATCAGCGCAGGCCATTCTGCATTGGGAACACTGCTGACTAATTTCGGTTTATGGCTTGTTCTATTGCTCGTCATCCCACAGGTGATTGCAGGAAATATCAAGGGCGTGATGCTCGGTACATTTGCATTGATGACATTCGCATCCTTCGAAGCAGTCAATCCCCTGCCCCTCGCCGCGCAAATGTGGAACTCCTCGCGCGAAGCGGCAAAGAGGTTATTCGAAGTGGTGGATGCGGAACCAGCAGTGAAAGAGATCAAAGGGAAGAAGATGGAAATCGGCGCGTCTGCTGCCATACAATTTTCGAATCTCTCATTCGCCTATCCAACGCAATCCACTCCGGCATTGCAGGAAGTGACTTTCACCGTGCCCGACGGGAAGTCCGTTGCCATCGTCGGTCCGAGCGGCGCGGGAAAAAGCACCATCGCGAATCTATTGCTCCGGTTCTGGGAGTACGAGTCGGGTGAGATCCGTTTGGGCGGCGAACCGCTCAAGTCGCTGAATCAGGATGAGGTCCGGAAGAGATGCGCTCTCGTCTCGCAGAATAGTTACTTCTTCAATACCAGCATCCGTGAAAATTTGCGGCTGGCGCTTCCATCCATGCGTGAGGTCGAAATGGAATCAGCTATGCGTGCCGCACATATCCATGAATTTGTCATGAATCTGCCAAAACGATACGACACCTTTATTGGTGAACAGGGTTTAAGACTGTCAGGAGGTGAACGTCAGAGACTGGCGATCGCACGGGTATTATTGAAGGACACGCCGATCCTGATCTTCGACGAGCCCACGGCAAACCTTGACCCGTTGACCGAAAAACAGGTGCTTGAAACCCTCTTTGAGACCATGCATGGCAGAACATCCCTGCTTATCACACACCGCCTGGTTGGGCTCGAGAACGTCGATGAAATTCTGGTAATGGATCGCGGGAGAATTATCGAACGCGGCAGGCATCAGGAGCTTTTGACACACGAAGGACTCTATCGCCGCCTGTGGGATCTGCAAAATCAAATCCTTGACAGGGATATAAACGGGTAAAATTATCGCATGCGCACATTTGAACTGAATATCTTCATTGAACGACCGCGAAACGAAGTGTACGACCATGTTTCCGAGCCGATCAATATGATCGGGCTTCAGCCGTTGCTCACCACGATCGACGTTCTAAAGGAGCAAAAAGATGCAAATGGAGTCACCCTGCGCCCCTTTTACACCGTGCAAACCTTCCGGTGGGCGGGCCTTCCAATCTTCAGAAACCGTATCTATTCGGTCATTCATTTGACGAGACCCAGGGATGAACTCGAATTTCATGTGTTCAGCAGGCCCAATATAAAGATCGTCTTTAGATATTTCTTTAATGAGGACGATGAAAACAGGACGCATCTGATCCAGCGGGTCGATTTTGAGCAGGTGAACAAACTGATGGAAAATTTTGTTTTTGAACAGGCGATCAAGTCACAACGCGCACTACTCACAAATTTGAAAGTTCGGCTGGAAAAGAATTGAAACCTGCTTGCACTGCGAATTCGAACATGCTATAATATTGGCAACTCCCCCGATGCTTTACAGACTCTTGATTGCGTAATCCGGTTGCACGGCAATTTAACCTGCGCGGGTTCCGCGTAACATAAACTTGAACGAAAATCCTGACTCATCCACAACCTAAGGGAAAATCCCCGGCCTGCCCCTCGATGAGGGCGCCGGTTTGGTTACCATTCAACTCATCATTCCATCCCAAATCGAGAATAGAAAAATGAAAATACTTGAACTTGAGAACGAACCTCTTTCCAAATTGCGCGGTATCGCGAAAGGATTGAACATCCCCAACGCCAACCGCCTGAAGAAAGAGACCCTTGCCATGATGATCCGCGAGGCAGAGGCGCAAAAGGAAGGCATCGAACTGCGGGGCGGCATCCTGGAGATCATGAGCGAAGGGATTGGCTTCCTGCGTGCAACGAACTACAGGATCAGTGACCAGGATGTGTACGTCTCGCAGGCGCAACTCCGCCGTCATGAACTGAGGGCAGGAGACCTGGTGATCGGGCAGGTGCGGCCCCCACGAGAGAGCGAACGGCATTTTGGACTGTTGAAAGTTGAGTCGATCAATGGCGTGGACCCCGAAGAAGCAACCCGCCGGCCGGTTTTCGAAAATCTCACACCGATCTTCCCGGACAAAAGATTTGATCTCGAAACCGATCATGATACACTAGCCCCACGATTGATCAACCTGATCGCTCCCATTGGTCGAGGGCAACGCGGACTGATCGTTTCACCTCCGAAAGCGGGGAAAACCACAATTCTCAAGCAGATTGCGAACTCCATTTCAACAAAATATCCTGATGTGCATTTGATCGTCGCACTCATTGGCGAACGCCCTGAGGAAGTGACAGACATGGACCGCTCGGTGGATGCCGAAGTTGTCGCATCCACATTCGATGAACCGGTCACGTCCCACGTCCGCACAGCAGAACTCGCCTTAGAGCGGGCTAAGAGGCTGGTGGAGATCGGGCGTCACGTGGTAATCTTGATGGACTCGATCACCCGTCTCGCGCGTGCCTATAACCTGGTCGTTAACCCATCCGGACGCACGCTTTCCGGCGGTATGGATCCATCGGCTTTGTACCCACCCAAGCGTTTCTTCGGTGCGGCACGCAATCTCGAAGAAGGCGGCTCGTTGACGATCATCGCGACCTGTCTTGTGGATACCGGCTCACGTCTCGACGATGTGGTTTACGAAGAGTTCAAAGGCACAGGCAACATGGAATTGCATCTCTCCCGCAAATTGCAGGAACGACGCATTTACCCGGCAGTGGATATCGAACGTTCATCCACGCGACGCGAAGATCTTTTGCTGGGCCCCGATCTACTGCAACGCGTCTGGCTGATGCGCCGTATGTTCATCCAGATGACCACGCAACAACCGCAGGGCGCCGGAATGGATCATTCCATTGCCACCGAAGCGATCATCACCCGCCTGGACCGTGCACGCAACAACCAGGAATTCCTTGAGAATCTCGGAAGAGATGATTAATCCTGCCTGAGGCGGTTTGAGCTGACAGATGTCCAAACTTATATCGGCCTTCAAAAACAATCGATTCAATATCATCAGCTGGATTGTCACGTTGGTGCTTGTGGCAGGCATGGTCAGCGGCGCGTGGATGTGGAAGCGATCCACATCCACGGTTCAGGCACTCGCGCCCGAGCCGACCGCCGCGCCAGACGAGAATCCGCCTGAGGTCGCTTTACCAGCTTTGGGCGCGCCTGAGGCGTTTGCATCCATTGAGCGGGAGATCCAGATCAAGACGAACGTCCCGGCAGATAAACCGCGTTATGATCTCGTCGAATACCGCGTCGCACGCGGTGATGCGATTTTTGCCATTGCAGAATCATTTAAACTCAAGCCTGAAACTGTATTGTGGGCAAACTATGATGTCCTGCAGGACGACCCTCACAGCCTCAAACCTGGGCAGGTGCTGAAGATCCCGCCGACGGATGGGATCTATTATCAATGGAAGGAAAACGATACACTCGATACAGTGGCAAATGAGTTCAAGGCAAATATCGATGATATCCTGAACTACCCGGGAAACGATATTGACCTTACCAATCCCGAGATCGAATCAGGCTCATGGGTCATGGTACCCGGAGGGGAGCGCGAGTTTGTCCAATGGATCGTACCCACAGTGGCCCGCGGTGCATCCGGTACGTCGCCGACAAATCAGAATGCGTGCCCCGGAGGCGCAGTGGGCGGTGGCGGTTTTATTTGGCCGGCAAATGACCACTTTCTCTCAGGCAACGATTACTGGTCAGGTCACCTTGGCATCGATATCTCGGCAGGTGCAGGCGCTCCGGTTTACGCGGCAGACAGCGGGGTGATTACCATGGCACAGGGCGGCTACAATTATGGCTACGGAAACGTGGTCCAGATCGATCACGGGAATGGGTATTCGACGCTTTACGCACACTTAAACGCGTACTTCGTGACTGTGTGTCAAAGTGTTAGCGCAGGTCAGCAGATCGCCACGTCGGGAAGCACTGGCAACTCACAAGGTGCGCACTTGCATTTCGAGGTCCGTCAAAACGGCGGCTTTATCAATCCCTGGTTCGTATTGCCATAAACAACACAGCATCAATGAACCAATACGAGCTCACCAAACTTCTTGCAAAACTTAAATTGGGCGATATTCGTTATTTCGATTCCATTGGCTCAACAAATGACGAGGCTCTGGCATGGGCAACAAGCGGTGCGAAAGACCTGTCGCTTCTCGTTGCGGATGAACAAACGCTGGGACGCGGCAGATTTGACCGCCCCTGGTTCACCCCTCCCGGAACGGCACTTGCATTCAGTCTGATCATCCGTCCCACTTTGGACGAAAAACCGCATCTTTCCCGACTCGTCGGGCTGGCCGCGTTATCCATTGCCAAATCCCTGCAGACGCGTGGACTCACCCCAGAGATCAAATGGCCCAACGACATCCTGTTAAACAGTCGCAAGGTCGCGGGTGTATTGATCGAATTGGTATGGTCAGGGGAAGATGTGGAAGATGTCGTGATCGGGGTGGGGGTCAACATTCTTAAACGCGCGGTGCCTAGCACAGATATCCTGCGATTCCCTGCAACGAGCCTCGAGAACGCGTTGGGGTATGCCGTTGACCGTGCAGAAGTCTTATACGATATTCTCGCCGCGCTCGTAGCCTTGCGGCCTCAAATGGGGACAGATGCATTCATGACCCAGTGGGAGGATATACTCGCGTATCGCGGCAGGCAGGTGCAGGTGGAGATGGGCGGAGAGCAAACGGTCACCGGTAAAGTGATGGGTCTGGAACCAGATGGAAGTTTAAAATTAAGCGATGAGAATGGCAAATCAGTAACAGTACGTTTCGGGGATGTGCGCCTGCGTCCATTCGCATGATATACTCTGGCACGAGGTAAATATGTTTGATAATTTACGAGACTCAGCTGACTCATCCTTCTATGAAGAGGAACCGAATGATCTCTACAAAGAGCCGGCATCCAAACCTGCAGCCGCGTCACGCAGCCGGGGTAACGGGCGATTTCTCGGCATGACCGCGCAACAGCGATTCTTCGTCTCCTTGATGTTTATGTTCACAGTTTGCATCTTTGGGACTTTGGCAATGTTCATATTAGGCAGAATGTCGTTGTAATCCCGGATCTTCAAAAAACAACGGCGATCACCGGAAATGGTGATCGCCGTTTTGGTTTTATTCTGGATGTTTTATATCAACTGCGGTTGAGGTTCAACCTTCTCTTCGCCATCCATCTGCGCGCCAGCCTTCTTCAGATCTTCTGCGGCAATGCGGGCAACGGAAACAACACTATCACCCGGCTGTGGTTTGATGAGATGTACACCTTTTGTGGCGCGTCCTGCCTGTTTCACATCCTTGTTCTTGATACGGATCGCAACGCCATTCGCAGTAATGATTGTCAGGTCGTCATCCTTCTGAACGACACGCGCCGCAACGATCCTGCCGATATCTTTCAGGGCCTTCTGGTCAATCGTGGAGATCCCACCTGTGGCACGTCCCTTTGCAGAGTATTCCTTCAACGGGGTTTGTTTGCCAACACCGCCACTGGTGACGACCAGCAGTGACCCGTCTTTTTGGACGACATCCATGCTGGTTACTGCATCGCCATTCTTGAGGCGAATGGCCTGAACACCCGCGGCCTGACGTCCCATCGAGCGGACTTTTTGCTCGCTAAAGCGTAAAGCCTGTCCATTTTCGGTCACGAAGATCACTTCATCCTTGCCGCTGGTTACTCGCGCCCAGCCCAACTGGTCACCCTCCTCCAGGTTAACGGCGATCAGGCCCGATGGGCGGACAGAGGCGAACTCTTCCATTACAACGCGCTTGACCTTGCCACGCACGGTCGCGAGCATGCAGAAGCCGTGTGCAGAGAAGTCCGAGACTGCAATGGCCGCCGTAACGCGCTCATTGGCGTCCAGTGAAAGTACATTGACGAGCGGAATTCCCTTCGCAGTACGGTCTGCATCCGGGATTTGATAGACCTTCTCGGAATAAACCTTGCCTTTATCGGAGAAGAACAACATAGTGTCCAAACTTCGGGCCGGGATGAGCGCAACGACCTCGTCCTCCTCCTTGGTGGTATGCCCCATCACCCCGCGACCGCCGCGGCTCTGCGAACGGAAAGCAGATGCCGCCACGCGCTTGACATATCCACGCTCGGTGAGGCTGATGAGCACAGCCTCGTCTTGAACGAGGTCGGCTTCGCTGAGTTCCTCTTTGGCATCCGTGGCAATGCGCGTACGACGGTCATCACCATATTTTTCGGCAAGATCGCGCATGTCATCCTGAATGATCGCAAGGATCTTCCTGGGGTGTGCCAGTAAATCTTCAAAATGAGCGATCTGCTGGGCGACCTGCTTGTGCTCTTCTTCGATCTTCCAGCGTTCGAGAGCAGCCAGCCTTCGTAACTGCATATCAAGGATCGCCTGCGCCTGTAATTCGCTTAATTTGAAGCGGTTCATCAAATTCGTTTTGGCAACATCAGCATCCTGTGATTCACGGATGGTTTTTATGACAGCATCCAGGTTGTTTAGTGCGATCAAATACCCGTCGAGGATATGCTGGCGTGCACGCGCTTTGGCAAGTTCAAAATTCGTACGGCGGACAATGACAGTCTGGCGATGTTCAATAAAGATCTGTAAGGAACGCTTGAGCGACAGGGTGCGCGGCTCGCCGTCCACGAGGGCAAGTAGTTGGACACCGAACGTGGTTTGCAAAGCCGTGTATTTATAAAGTTGATTCAGCACCTTTTTCGGTTGGGCGCCGCGCTTGAGTTCGATCACGATGCTCATGCCGCGCTGGTCTGATTCGTCACGCAAGTCTGAAATCTGGTCGATCCTGTCCTCACGGACAAGTTCCGCAATCCGTTCGATCAGGGTTGACTTGTTGACCTGATAGGGAATCTCAGTGATCACGATATCGTGTCTGCCGCTTCTCGATTCTTCAATATGGGCCATGCCGCGCACGACCAAACGTCCTCTGCCGGTCCCATATGCGGACTCGATCCCCTCGCGTCCCACGATGATGCCGCCTGTCGGAAAGTCCGGCCCCTGGATGTACTTCATCAACGCTTCCAGAGGGATGTCATCCATTGTTTCATAATTTTCGATGAGGAAGATGATCGCATCCGTTAGTTCGCGCAAATTGTGCGGTGGGATGTTGGTGGCCATGCCGACAGCGATGCCTGAGGTGCCGTTGAGGAGCATATTCGGCACACGCGCAGGCAACACGAGCGGTTCTTCGAGCGAGTCATCGAAGTTGGGGCCAAAATCGACCGTATCCTTATCAAGATCGGCGAGCAATTCTTCGGCCAGTTTCTGGAGGCGGGCTTCGGTATAACGCATCGCGGCGGGCGCATCACCATCCACAGAGCCAAAGTTGCCCTGTCCATCAACAAGCAGGTAGCGCATGGAGAAATCCTGTGCCATGCGTGCCATCGATTCGTAGACCGCCGAATCGCCGTGCGGGTGGAATTTACCAAGTACTTCACCCACAATACGAGCAGACTTTTTATAGGCTGAATTTGACCTCATGCCCAGTTCGTGCATGGCGTACAAAATGCGGCGATGCACGGGTTTAAGCCCGTCGCGGGCATCTGGAAGGGCGCGCGCCACGATCACGCTCATGGCGTAATCAAGGTAGGCATCCCGCATCTGGGAATCAATATCAACTTGCTGGATGTTTCCTGTGTTTAGGTTGTTTTCGACCATCGAATTCTCTTTTTTAGGGGATAACTGGCATAAAAAAGACACGAAGAAGTGATTCTGCGACTCCGCGTCTTAACTAATGAAGAACATGCCTGATTTACTCTAATTATACCACCTCCCCACGCCTGTCGCGGCGTGCCCAAAGCATTCTTAGCCACGGGTTGCACGAATTTTCGCGGATTTGTTTTTTAAAATTCGTGCTAATCAGTGAAATCCGTGGCAAGTGCTCTTGCGATCTTCGTCTCACCCAGATTGTTTTTGCAGTAAACAAAAAACCCGCCTTTCAGCGAGTCTCTTTAGGTGACACTATTGTGCCGAAGGAGGGATTTGAACCCTCACGAGATTGCTCCCACTACGCCCTGAACGTAGCGCGTCTGCCAATTCCGCCACTTCGGCAAATTTATTTGCGGACTGAATTTTATCTCAAAGACCGGTTTTGTCAACCTGAGCATTGATTCGCAAGATGCACAATACTTTTTCTTCACTTTGCAACATAATCATCATAGAATCGTATTAAATAATGGAACAAAACACCGGGTTCCTCGTCATGTATATGTCCTCCGCAGTAATGAAACTTCGATCAATATCAGTACTGTTAGGGGATATAACTTTTCAGATCGATAGAGGTTTAATAAGTGTATAGAGAAAGGAGAAAACCTATGTTCGCCGTTGCAGTCGTAATCTGTTTGCTCGTGTTCGCCGCTCTCGCGGGCGCGGACTTGCTCGTCTCGAACATCAATTCGGATGAGTTGAGCAACATGGGTGTCGAGAAGAAATCATGACAGAAGACGCCCAAATTCCCTAGCCCGATGCATCTTCAGCGTCGGGCATTTTTTATTTAATAATTCTGTTGATCGAGTAGCCCCGAATGCTTTTAGAGGGGCGTATCGAGATCAACAATTGGAAGAAAACATTTTGCTACACTGCGGTCTCGATACGCCTTCGGCTGTCGCCTCAGGCTACTCGACCACCATTGGTCATGTATAATTAGAGAAAAATTTCACTGAGGATACATCCATGGATTTCTCCCTCTCTTCCGAACATCAAATGACCCAGAAAATGGTGCGTGACTTTGCACAAAAGGAGATCGCGCCGGTTATCAAGGAATACGACCGCAGGCAGGAACCGATCCCGTTCATGCTCAAGCGCATGGGCGAACTCGGCATCCTTGGATTGCCGTTCCCGGTCCGCTATGGTGGGCAGGGCATGGATTACATCTCGTGGGGCCTGGCTTGTGAAGAACTCGAAGCGGTGGATACACATTTGCGCGTCGTCATGTCTGTCCATACCGGACTGTGCGGGATGACGCTCTTCCAATGGGGAACAGAGGAACAGAAGCAGAAGTTTTTGGTGCCGCTGGCAAAAGGCGAGAAGATCGGATGCGGCGCGTTCACCGAGCCGGGCATGGGATCGGACGTAGCGGCAATGTCCACCACGGCAAAACGGGACGGCGACTTCTACATCCTCAACGGTGAAAAGATGTGGATCTCGCTCGCCTCCAAAGCGGACCTGGCGCTTGTCACCGTTAAAACCACTTCGTCTCCCCGAAAGCCTTCCGAGGGCTTATCGTCTTTCGTTGTTGACCTGCAAAGTGACGGGGTAAAGACGGGCGACCTGCATGGCAAACTCGGGGTGCGCGCTGGCTCAACTGGTTGGATCTCATTCACTGATGTGAAAGTGCCTGTTGCAAACCGCATCGGCGAAGAAGGTGAAGGATTCAAGATCACGATGAGCGGCTTCGACCATGGACGCTATACTGTGGCCTCCGGGGCGACGGGAATCATCCGTGCGAGTCTCGATGCGAGCGTGAAATATTCCAGGACGCGCAAGACATTTGGTAAACCTATTGCCGAACACCAACTCATCCAGGAAAAGATCGCGAAGATGTCGCAGGATCATGAGATTGCACGTTTGCTTTATCTGCAAGCCGGTTGGATGCAGAACATGGGCAAACGTAATACCCTGGAAACCTCCTATGCAAAGAAGTTCGCCACGGAAGCCTCCTTCAGCGCAGCGAGCGAAGCGGTCCAGATCCACGGCGCGTATGGGTTCAGCGACGAATACGATGTGGAACGCTACCTGCGAAATTCCAAAGGCGCAGTTATCTACGAAGGCTCCAGTGAAATTCAGGTGCTGATTCAAGCTGGCTACGCGCTGGGCGAACGGACAGACAAACCTCTACGCTGTGAACTCCCCGCATATGACGAGGCGTTCTGGCAAGGATAAGGATTGATGGAAATCAAACCCCTTCACACAAAAGTTGATAAGTCTATTCAAACGCTGTTTGGATTTGTTGTGTTGGAGAGTCCCGACGGCTTCCCGCGCGGCGAATCCAATCTATATTGCGTTTCTCCAGATGGGAAGATCATTTGGAAAGCTGAAAAGCCCGACCCATACACGCTATATTCCCGCGTAAAACTCAACGAAGATGGCATGACAATATCAACTTATACAATTGGCGGTCACGCCTGCGAATTGGAACTGGGTACAGGAAAAATCCTGAGCAAGACGAGTATTCAGTGAATTCTCAACCACAAAGTGTCACAACGGAACACAAAGGTTTTATATCTTTTCCTTTGTGACGCTTTGTGCCCCTTCGTGATGATAAAAATAAATGACCAAGGGTTTTCTCAATCTTCCCTGTGATAACATTCGCGGCGAAGTAGGGTTATTACCATGACACTATTTGTAGAAGTTCGTTCTTATAATCTAAAAGCTGGGACTCGACAGGAATTCCATCGATTATTCGTGGAACGGTCCTTGCCGATGCTCAAACGCTGGAAAGTGGACGTTGTGCGTTATGGTGCATCACCTCACGATGAAGATTCTTACTATCTAATGCGTGCCTTCACCGGCCTGGAAGACCGTGAGCAAAGCGAGGACGCCTTTTATGGCAGTGACGAATGGAAACTGGGACCGCGTGTGGCCATCCTTGCGCTGATCGAGAATTACACGACGATCGTGATCGAAATGGAAAAATCGACCGTGGACGCGTTGAGGATGTGACATTTACAGTAATGGATAAACCATCGCTCGGATTTGTGCTCATCTTTCTCCTCTTTAGTTTGCTGTTTCTTTCTAACTCCTACAAACTCTGGTTCAAAACGGACGCGTACTACCAGGACATTTATAATAGCCTTACCCGCCAGCCTTCCCTCTACCCGTTCAGGGATTTCTTCCTCAAGCGGCTGGAAAACAGAAAAAGATGGATACTCTGGCAAAAGATTTTCAGCCTGCTCGGAATTTTCGCGGTCCTCGCAGCGGATGTTTTAGTGATTGCGGCTTGGATAAACCTTATTGACTAACGAGATAACCTTGGTTATACTTTAGGTATAACGAAAGGTATAAAAATGGAAAGTATAAAAACTGCTATCTCAATCGACAAGTCTTTGTTTGCTCAGGCAAATGCACTCGCTCGAAAACTGAAGGTGTCACGCAGTCGTTTGTTCGTGCTTGCGCTTGAAGATTTTATTCAAGAGCAGGAAAATCGCGATTTGCTCGAAAAAATTAATGCTGTCTATGCAGACGAACCCGATGAAACAGAAATAATCCTGCGGCGTAAAGCACGCAAGTCACATCGCCGCCTTATAGAGGGACAATGGTAATTAATCAGGGTGATATTTATTGGGTGGAAGTAGATGAACCAACAGGTTCAGAACCTGGATACACTCACCCACATGTTGTTATACAAAACAACTTATACAATCAAAGCAAGATAAGAACAGTGATTGTTTGTGTGCTTACATCCAATCTCAAATTTGCAGGTGTGCCTGGTAATGTTCTACTTGAAAAAGGGGAAGCGAATTTACCAAAAGCAAGTGTAGTCAACGTCTCTCAAATTCTCACAATTGATAAAACACAATTGGGCGAATATATTGGCAATCTTTCACTAAAGCGTGTGAATGAGATTCTCGATGGCATTTCTTTATTCCTTGAGCCTCGCGACCTAGATAGGCTATAGTCCGCTTGAGCGGACTTCCACGGACTGAGGCAGGGCTTTAGCCCGCCGAAACGGAATTCTGGCAGTTCTCGCCGCGGATGTTTTGGTGGTTATGACATTTGTAACTGGTAAATAGGCATATAGGATTTATGGTAAATTACAAAGGAGGAAAAAGTGAACTGGTTACGTGAAAAATTTTCAAATCTATCCATCCTATTAGGACTTCTTCTTGTCTTAATAGCTTTTGTCCTTCTTGGTTTTGGGTTAAATATATTTGGATTCAGCTCAGACGCTTTGCTTTCTTTGGTTAGTGCCATTGTTGGCGGCTTAATTGCCACATCTAGCCAAGCTTGGGTTTCAGCCTTAGATCGCCAAAATCAATTAAGACTTGCTGCAATTGAAAGACGATTACAAGCTCATCAAGAAGCCTATGCGCTTTGGCGAAATCTAATTTTTACAACCATCGAACATGAGGAAGGAACTAAATTAATATTAGAATGCCAAACTTGGTGGAATAACAATTGCTTATATCTTGATCCCAAAGCCAGAAAAGCCTTTTTTGATGCCTATATGGCTGCATCCGACCATCCTAAATTCCTTCGAGCGGGAGACGCCAATATAGTTAAGGACAATTACGATAAATTATCTGGCGCAGGAGAAATTATTGTTAGAGGTATAGCGCTTCCAACAATTGGCGAGCTTGAATATAAAATCATAGGAACTAAAAAATGAAACAGCACAAACTATTTGGAGGCTCACTTTGAAAATCATCGCTTGCATCAAACAAGTCCCGGACTCGGAAGCGAAAGTCAAAGCCGAGGGTGGGCAAGTCACGTGGGGGGACGCGCCGCTGGTCATCAACCCGTTCGACGAGTACGCGGTCGAAGGCGCGCTCCAGCAAAAGGAAGCGACTGGCGGCACGGTCACTGCGCTGTGCATCGGACCCGAATCCGCGAGGGATGCGCTCAAGCACGCGCTTGCCATGGGCGCGGATGATGCCGTCCTCGTCTCAGACCCCGCGCTGAGCGAAATCGATTCGGTTGGCGCGGCGCGCGTCCTTGCCGCGGCGATCCAAAAGATCGGCAGCGCGGACATGATCGTGTTCGGACGTCAGACGCTCGACAATGGGTCAGGTCTCACCACCGCGCAAACGGCAAGAGTCCTCGGGTGGCCCCTGCTTGGGTTGGCCGGGCAGATCAAAGTCCAGGATGGAAGCGTGACCGTTGAACGAGTCACTGAAGAAGGCCGACAAACCGTCAGCGCAAAATTGTCCGCTGTCGTGAGCGTCGTCCAAAGCATTGGCGAGCCGCGCTACCCATCGTTCATGGGCATCCGCAAAGCGTCGAAGGCGAACATCCCTGTATGGTCATTGGGTGATCTCGGCATCGAAGCGCCCGCCGCAGTGGTGGTACGCACCGAGTTGATGAACCCGCCCGTGAAAGACACCGTCGTTGAGATCATCACGGGCGAAACACCCGAAGCCATCGCCGAAACACTCGTTGAAAAAATCCTTGCGGAGAAGGTTCTATGAAAACCTTTGTCTACGTTGACCACTTCAAGGGCGAGATCCAGCCCGCTTCGTGGGAGGCAATCGGGCTTGGCAAAACACTGGGCTCTGTGAGCGCGGTCGTGTTTGGCTCTGGCGTGGATGCGATAGCCAAAGCCGCGTTTGAACATGGCGCCGATGAAGTCTTCGTCGCGGATGACGCGGCGCTGGAGGATTTCCGCGCTGAACCGTATGCATCCACCCTCTCGGCGCTCGCTTCACGCTTCGCGCAAAGCCTGGACTTGATCCTGTTCCCGATAACGGCTCGCACCCGTGAGCTTGCCGCCATGTCCGCAGTGGATTTGTCCACAGGCGTGTTGACCGATGTCTCAGCTCTCGAAATGGACGGCGACAAGTTAATTGCAACACGTCCCATTTACGAAGGCAAAGTATTGGAGAAGACCGTTTGCTCGGGCAAGCCTGTGATGGCGAGTATTCGCCCGCGCTTCTTCCCCAAGCCCGAACCGGACGCCAGCAAATCAGCTACCGTAACAAAAGTGGAAGTCAAATCCGACGCGTTGACAACGGTCGAAGGTTATTCCGCCTCTGAAAGCGCGGTGAACCTGGGCGACGCGGGCGTCATCGTCTCTGGCGGACGCGGCGTCTCGAACAACCCGTCCCTGCAACCGCCCTCCGGACTCGACGACAAGCAAGCCGAGATCTGGCGCGCACAACAAGGCTTCGCGTTGATCGGCGAGCTCGCGAATGTCCTCGGCGGCGCGGTCGGCGCATCGCGCGCGGCTGTCGATGGCGGGTATATTCCCTATTCCCATCAAGTCGGGCAGACCGGTAAAGTCGTCACACCTGATCTCTATATCGCCTGCGGCATCTCCGGCGCGATCCAGCATCTGGTGGGGATGCGAAACGCAAAGTTAATCGTGGCGATTAACAAGGATTCAGATGCGCCCATCTTCAAGCAGGCGCGTTATGGTGTGGTGGGCGATCTATTCCAGATCGTCCCCGCGTTGACAGCGGCGTTCAAGAAGAAGTTAGGGAAGTAAACAAGTAGACTCGTATACAAGTAAACAAGACCTTCGGGTTGATTAGCTCGAAGGTCTTTTGTTATAGTAAATAAAAAATCTGCCTTGGCACGAGCAGGCAGATTCAATTACCAGAATGTTTTACATATTCATTGTACAAGATTCTGATGGTGATTGCAATATGTAAAATACACATCAGGCTGAGGATTAAAGATACTTTTTCCTACAAAACCAGAGTTGTAAAATGCAAAGGGATTACACACTTCGCAAACCGAAGAGTTTTCCCTATCTCTAATTCCCGAAACTTAATTGACTATTGGATTTTCATAAAGGAGAAAAGATGGATAAGTCCCCGCACAAAAGTGACTTTGTAAACGTGAACGGAATCCGCCTGCATTATCTGGATTGGGGTGGAAGTGGAGAAGTGATTTTGTTTTTGGCGGGCATGGGATGCAATGCTCATATCTTTGACCATCTTGCCCCGCGCTTTACGGACAAATTCCATGTGATGGCGTTGACCCGTCGCGGGCACGGGGAATCGGATCACCCCGAAACGGGATACGATGTTGACACTCTGACAGAAGATGTTCTGCAATTCTTGGATGTGCTCGGGATGGAGAAAGTGATCCTGGCAGGACATTCCATGGCGCACGTGGAACTTTCCCATTTTGCCACGTTGCATCCTGAACGAGTCCTCAAACTGGTATTTCTGGATGCCGCCTTTGATCGTACTTCCCCTTCCTACAAAAATATGCTGGAAAAGAATCCCCTGAGAAAGTTCCAGGCTCCGGGTTTGGATGTTGATTATTATTCTCCCGAAGACTATTTTGCCTCAATTAAAAGAGTTTATCCAGCTTTAGCAGCAATTTGGGGTGAATTAATCCAAGAACAAGGGTTGCATGAGATCACGCAAACCGCTGATGGAAAAGTAGTTGACAAAATGACCGATGCTATCAGCCAAGCCATCAACAACACCCTGACCAGTTATGTGCCGGAGGATGCGAACATCAAGGCTCCCACACTCAGCATCTACGCCATTTCCAACGGTACTTACTACACATCGGATGAGTGGATGACAGAGGAGCAGAGGGCGCAGGTTCTCGAATTCTTTGAAACGGTAAATTATTCCTGGATCAGAGAAAATATCGAACGATTCCGACAAAATGTTCCCCACGCCAGGATCGTGGAGATCCCACAGGGACATCATTATTGTTTCATCAAGAAGGAAGAGTTTGTCTACGATGAGATGCGAAAGTTTTTATTGGAATAATTCTGCACATTCATGAAAAAATCGAATCCTTTCAAAGGCAAAAAATTCGATACATTTATTCTTGCCGGAATTCTTTTCATCTCCGGTGCTTTGGCTTTATTGAACTGGGATGTGTTCCTGCGTGCGATCCACAGCTACCAAAACGGAACCTTGACCATGGAAAAGTTCCGTCTTGATCTCGCTTCCTTCGATATTGGCAGAACGTCACCCGTCAAACCCATCGATACACAAACATCAGAAATGGATGGGATGATCCAGGTCTATGTCCCTGAGAGTGAATTTGTGATGGGGTCGAATAACGATAAAAAATCGAAGAGCTTTCCCGCCCACACCGTTTATCTGGATGCATTTTGGATGGATCGGGTGGAGGTCACAAATGCCATGTACTTCATGTGTATAAAGTCTGGCGGTTGTTCAGATCCGGTAACAGATAATATTTATTACGACAAATGGGCCTATCGAAATCACCCGATGATCTACGTGACGTGGTTCCAGGCACAGGAATATTGTCAATGGGCAGGTCGGCGGCTGCCAACCGAAGCGGAATGGGAGAAGGCAGCGCGCGGTCCAAACGGGAACAATTATCCGTGGGGGAAGGAAGCGCCAAATCCACGGCTGGCAAATTTTGATCGGACCATGATCCACGAAGCAGTCCCATCCTACCGTTATCCATTGGGCGCGAGTCCATATGGAGTGCTCAACATGGCGGGGAATGTGCGTGAATGGGTCGCGGATTGGTTCGACAAGGATTATTACTCCAATTCCCCATATACCAACCCCATGGGACCCGACACCGGGACCACCCGGTCCCTGCGCAGTGGTTCCTACAATGAAGACCAGCATGAAATTGCGGTGTTCGTTCGTTACAGTCACGAACCACTATCAGCGGGTCTCAGCCGCGGGTTTCGCTGTGCACAAAGCGTGGAAACAGGAAAATGATCAATTGATGATTGACTTGCCTCCTTGAAAATGCTATTCTATAACCATCACACCGGGAGACAAGCATGGACACATCTCCGCACAAAAGTGACTTTGTCAATGTAAATGGAATTCGCCTGCATTATCTCGATTGGGGCGGAGAGGGTGAAACGTTGATCTTTCTCACCGGCATGGGCTCATCTGCTCATGGCTTTGATCACATTGCCCCACGTTTCACCGATAAATTCCGCGTGCTCGCCCTCACCCGCCGCGGTCAGTGTGAATCAGATACTCCCGAAGCCGGATACGGCATGGATACCCTCACTGACGATATCCTTGATTTCATGGATGTGATGAAAGTGGAGAAGGCCATTCTCGCGGGACATTCCTTCGCGGGCGTGGAACTTACATATTTCGCGGAAAAATATCCCGAGAGGGTCGCAAAACTTGTTTATTTGGATGCAGGTTATGACGGCAAAGGCAGGAGGGAAGTTCTCAAAAATAGCCCGGTGAATGATATCCAGCCCCCTGAAATGAAAACAGAATTTGGTTCCCTTGAAGAATACGCGGCTTATGTCAAATACACCCGTCCCGATCTTGCTCAAATATGGAATGAAACCCTGGAAGAGACGATCATCCACGACCTGGAAAAAAATCCCACAGGAAAATACGTTGAGAAGGATACATCGTCAATCGGGCAACAAATGTTACAGGGAGCAACAACTTATAGTCCACACCATGCAAATATCAAGGTGCCTGTTTTAAGTTTTGTGGCGATCTCCAACCCCGTTCGCCCCATATATTTTTCAGAGGAACAAAAAAGAGTCGCTGATGATTTCCATCGAAGTAAATGGCTGCCGTTCCAGAAAAGGGAAGTCGCCCAATTCAAAAAAGATATTCCACAGGCAAAGGTAATTGAAATTCCAAACGGACATCACTACTGCTTTATAGCGCAGGAAAATCTTGTCCATGAGGAAATGAGAAAATTCCTTCTCGATTAGTAAGTTTCCTTTGGCTTGACCAACTGTCCGCCAATGATCGCCGCGAGAACCATAAAGAATAAAACAACCAACCCGCTGCAGATCCCCGCCGCGGTGAATGAAGCACCCATCCCTTTGAACGCGATCTCCTCGTTGGGGACGATATTCTGTGTACCATCTTCGAACGTACAGATCCATTCCTCCTGATGCCCGGTCGTGCCGCTGGGACTCGTGGTTACGGGACCGGAATTGTATTCTTCCTGCGAGACCGAAACAGCTCCAGGACAAACCGCCCACTCAGTTAACTTGTCAAATAGGGGTGGCATTCCTATGATCATCGCGCCTCCAACCGGGACAAAGAAGAGCAGTGATCCTCCGCCGATCAACAAAACAAGAAATGCACCGATGCAGGAACCCTGCCAGCGTTTCATGGAATTCTCCTCGTAATGAAAACGTCCCGAAGGTTTCCGTGCTAGCTCTGTCACTAAATTCAATCCTTCGGGACGGTGTTATGACAAATTATAGCAATGGAAACAAAAACGCGTAGAGCTTTTGGCTCTACGCGTTCGATCTCAAATCAAATTCAATTATGCATGCGCAAAGGAAGGTATTTCGACCTGATAGGCAGTGGGAAGAAGCCCTTCGAATGAACGAAGTGATCTTCGGATCTGCATCCGGGCGCGTGCCAGACGGCTCTTGACCGTCCCCACAGGGATGTGCGCGGCTTGTGCAGCTTCTTCATAGGACAAGCCTTCGATGTCCACGAGGACGACCACAGTCCGATAATCGGGGATCAACTCCTGAAGACTATGCTGGATCGCATCACGCATTTCGGAGGATTCAGCCATCTCTTCCGGCCCGGCGGAGAAGTCCCGGATCCAAAGCGGAGATTCGATCTCATCCCCTTCGTTGTTGCATTGCTCCAGTGACAGGGTGGGTTGTCGTCTCCAACGGCGCAGTTCGTCATAGGAAGCATTGACTGTCACCCGCGCCAGCCAGCTTTTGAATGAACCACCGCGGAATGACTTGATATTGCGAAAGGCCTGGATCATTGCGGTCTGCGTGGCGTCATTGGCGGCAAATTCATCATGAAGGATCCTCCACGCAATGCGATAAAGCATATCCTGATATTTCAACACAAGCATATTGAACGCATCCACATCGCCGCGCTGGGCTGTTTGTATGAGCATGGTCTCGGTGTCTGGTAAGTTCTTCATACATATATAATACTCCCCCGCTGTTACAAGCTTGTCGCAGAGATGTCACAGTTTTGTAACATCGCCCTGGCAACAAGTGCGTCGCACCTCTCTTAATGGGACGAACTAACCCGTGGATTTTTCTTGATTAACGAGCCAATTCCACCCGTTTGGTGCGACGCACCCTCCTACCGCCTCGGCAAACGCATTGTAAATACCGTGCCACGTGGGTCGGTCTGGCTCGAACGGACGCCCACACCCCCACCATGCAACACTGCAATACGGTGCACAAGCGCCAGCCCAAGCCCACTCCCCTCCGTCCCACGGGCATTGGAGCCGCGATACAACTCCTCGAATATTTTCGATATGTCTTCGGATGGGATTCCCACGCCTGAATCAGCGACTTCGATCACGATGGATCTTCCGTCCTCCAAGGCACGGACTTCCAGCGAATCATCCATTGACGTGAATTTGAGTGCGTTTTCGACGAGGTTATACACCGCCAGGACGAGCAGATCCCGGTCACCCGTGATCATTGGGAACGGTGAGGGTATCTTCGGGATGAGCAGATTAATGTTTCGCCCTTCATAAGCAGGGATGGTGCGCGCAGCAGTCACAACATCATCCAGCAATTCCGGCACACTCACGGGCAAACGCTCTATCGGGCGTTCCTCCAAATCTGACAGTTTCCGCAGGTCGGTCAACAAACGCGTAAGACGTTCCACGGCACGGCTCGCATTCCCCACGGCACGGACACGTTCATCCCCAGCCTGTGCCTCCTGAAAGTTGACCAGCGCGGCCCGCAAGCCAGTGAGTGGATTCTTGATCTCGTGGTCGAGCCTGCGCAGGAAGTGTCGGCGTTTTTGTGCCGCATCCTGTAAATAATCAGCATACATCGATTGAGCGTCCCAGATACGCCGCCTGTCCCAATAATAAACGCCCAGACCAATCAAAGTAATAAAAAAGCCAAAAATAAAGGCAAAGACACTCGGTGCGCGAAGTGTCAGCCCAAGCACGAAAGCGGCGATACCAAAATCAACACTGGTGAGGATTGGGGAAGCTGCAGGGAAAAATATTTGGACAACTATAAAGAGAATCAATCCAACCAAAAACGGCAACAACGACCAAAGAAGCAATGGTATCCACCGGTTTTTGAGCATAAGACTTTTATCCTTCCCCATGGACCTGTGCTATAAAACGATATCCCTCACCGGGGATCGTTTCAATAAAACGCGGATCGCCGGGATCATCGTTCAGCGCGCGGCGGAGTTCAGCCATGCGTGTGTCCACGGTGCGCGTGCCCGCGGGATATTCCCAGCCCCAAACAACCTCCAGCAGGCGTTCACGCGTTACAGCTTCATCGGGATGGGTCATCAAATATTCCAGAACGGACAATGCCTTGGGTGTCATTTCGAGAGTCTTCCCTGCAAGGGTCGCACGCCGCGCACGACGGTCAAGAGACAGGTCATGCGCGGACAACAACCACGCGGCAGTAAGTGAACGCTCGCCGGGTCGCGCCCGTCGCAACACGGCACGGATCCGCGCCAGCAATTCGTGAGGATCGAACGGTTTGTTGAGATAATCATCCGCTCCTTCTTCGAGAGCCAATGCACGTTCGGATGCCTCCCCCACCTGGGTCAACAGGATGGTTGGTGTCCACACATTGGTACGGCGCAACCGTCTCAGGACTTCGCGTCCATCCATGCGGGGCATGAGCACATCGAGAATGATCAACTCAGGATGGTGTGCCTGCGCTTTTTCCAATGCACTTGCTCCATCGGAAACGACAAGCACATGGAAGCCAGCCCGCTCAAGGAATGGTGCAAGGCTGTCCGCGATGGTCGGGTCGTCGTCTGCAAGGAGGAGGGTGGGTCTATCGTGGGGCATGGGTCGCGAAATGCACTTCGACTACGAGCGGGACACTCATCCGCTCTCCGCTCACATCGTCCCGATACTTTTCGGGAGCGCGAACAAATAATCAGCTTGAGAAAAGCCTGGTCGTACAGGACCAGGCCTTTCGTTAGAATGAAGCGATGCAGTCCTATTGAATCCAGTTGAAGGAGGACATGATCGTCGTGAAGACAGCTGACTCAGCCGCCTTGTCAAAATTCGGCGGGGGCGTTGTGTAGACGCCGGGGTTGGCGGAATGTAGTACGAACACCATGCTGATGCAGGCATTGTTTCGCGTTGTCGAATATCCGGTCCAATCATAGACATTGCCGGCCGCGGCACCGACCCCAGTCTCCTTCAAAAACTGAATGTTATTGATCGTGGCGTTTTCAGAACCCGAAACACTCTCCATACTCTGAACCTTGCATGGGGTAAGCCCATCAGTGACAGCCACTTCAAGATATTTTTCAAGGAGCAGGGTTCCCGATGCCATCGTCATATTGACGCGGCCGCTATTATCGGCTTGATTTGCAATCGTTGCGCCGGTTGGGAGTGTGAACTTGAATTTATATTTCGCGTTTTGATAAACATTCGCAGATGGGGTGGGAGTACAGGGTGGCGGTGGCGTTGGCGTCGTTACCGGTATCGTCTCTGAGCGTGAGTTATTCTGTTCATTGCTTTCCGCGATGACGCCGCCCGGGTCAACAATCGCTGTAACTGGATTGCTGAAACCGACGAAGAAGACAGGCTTTGTTTCACCAACTGCCAATCCATTTACGGTTTGTTGCGCATCATTTACTTTGACAATGAAACTAGCCGCAGATGCCTGACCGCTATTGGTAACCCAAACACGTATGCCAAACGCATCGCCCGGCGCCAGACAGCTTGTATTTGGCAATTCTACTTTCATTTGGGTAATCGTCAGGTCAGGCAAGGCAGAACTGCCGCCAGGGCGAAAGATACGCGGAGCAACCCACATGGCGCGGTCGCCTGTTGCCGGACCAGCTGCAAGAACGGTGAGAATGAACTTCACATCCTTGCCAGCCAGCGCGTTCAGGTTAACATCCACTGAATAATATTGACCTTCGTATCGTTCAAGGAAGGGACCCCAGAACGTCTTGATGGGATCGGTGCCGGTTTGATAATCGAGGCGGAAGGCAACATAACAAGATGTCGCGCCACCTTCGCAGTTGATGATGGATTGGAAGCGATCACCGCTCTGCACTTTGAACGGAGGATAGAATCCTTGAATATATCCATTCTGAATATTTTGCGGGAAGGTGAGAATGCCGGGGCGGTTATCCGTGGCACCCGTCTCAAGTTTGGGATTGCTCACTTTTAACACGAAACCTTTGGCATCACCATCCGTTCCCGGGCATGGAAGTTGACCCGAGCCACTGTACCACGTGCCGGCACAGGCATTGGCGAAATCCAATGCTGTTCCCGCGCCGGATACTGGCGTTGATGTAGGCGTGGAGGTCGGTCCACCGGGTGTAACGGAAACGGTCGGCGTCTTGGTGGGTCCGCCAGGCGTGACTGTCGGACCGGAGACCTTGATATCAACCCACCACGGTTTGTTCCCTTGCGGACCGATACCGAAGAGCGCGCCATTTGCATTCTTGAACATCCAGTTACCGCGATAGGAACCGGCTGTTGAAGGCGCGGTCATGTTGATGGAAATATCAACCGTCTCACCTACTGCGACATTCTTGGGGAAGGTCGCAGAGGAAGCGGCACCCATCTGGTCACCACTGAAGAACGCGAGTTGATAGGAGGTGCTCCATGCGCAGGTACCAATGTTCTTTAAGCGCCAGGTCTTGGTGAACTGCGCGCCGGGTAGCAGAACAGTACCATCGGGGATGCTCACATCAGAAATGTATTGCACCTTGTCACACGTGGAGGGTGGAACTGTTACCGTGATGGGCCCGGGCGTTTTGCTTGGGGTCGCAGTGGGAGGCGTGCCTGTAACAGTCACTGGAGGAGGAACGATCCCCTTGCGTGAGATGACCGGGTTGCCCCATAACGCACGGTCGCCAGCAGGTGAACCATAAGCAGAGATATAGAGAATGAACTTGACTTCCTGCCCAGATAATGGAGCAAGACTAATGTTGGCGTTATAGGTGAGGCCTTCAAATCTTTCACGGAAGGTCCAGAAAGTTTTGATCGTGCCGCCAACTTCGTAATCGAGTCGATAGGCGACGTAACAAGTGGTGGCGCCGGATTCACAGCCGATCGTGGATTGGAACCTGTCGCCGCCCTCCACCTTGAAAGCAGGATAGCGCGCCTGGATAAAACCGTTTGTAACGTTTTGCGGTACAAAGAGCAAACCCGGCTGGGAGGCTTCAAAGCCGCTCTCAAATTTCGGCTTGTCCTTCTTTAACGCAAAGCCTTTTGCATCGCCATCGGTGCCAGGGAAGGAGAGTCCACCTGCGCCACTGGACCACGTGGCAGAGCTGGCATTCGCGGTAAAGTCATAGGCAATACTACCGCCTGGTGAGGAGCTGGTAACATTGATCTCAACCCAGAATGATCTTTTGGCAGTTACGCCAATGCCAAACAGAACACCAGATGCATTCTTGAACTTCCAATAACCAATGTAACGACCTGCATTGCCCGGCGCGGTCATATCCACGGTCAGGTCAACGGTCTGACCTGGCGCAACACTGGCCGGGAAATTGATCGAAGCAGGCGCGCCCATTTTCTCACCCGAATCGAACACAAGGGAATAGGATGTCGTCCATGTGCAGGTGCCAATGTTCTTTAATCGCCAGGTCTTCTTGAATGTTGTTCCCGGCTCGAATTTGACGCCATCAGGCACAGTCACATCTGCGACGAATTGTGCCCAATCACATGGAGTTGCCGCGGATGCAGTGGATGGGAAAGCTGCAGCTGGCACCATGGATATGAGCAATGCCAAAATGAGGGAAAGCGATGCAAATTTGAATCGAGTAGTCATTGTCTCCTCCGAAAATAAACCGAATACGCGTAATAATAGACGTATTTTCCTGAAAAAGCGTTCCAATTTGGTCTTAATCATAGCGCATAGACCGAATTCATACAACTCCCAATTTGTACTTTTACATAGATTTTTCCCATTTAAACGAATGGAGGCATTGTTTCCCAATGCCTCCATTTTCTCAATCTCGGATTATTTTACAGAACAAACCTGCTACCTCCATCCAAACGTGGACATCGTAGAGTCGAACACATTTGACTCAGCAGTTTTATCGAATTGAGGTGCGCCATTGTTCACGGAGTGAAGGACAAAGTTCATATTGACACAGGCATTGTTATGCAATGCCGAATAAGCCTTCCACTCATAGGTGTTACCCAGCGCAGAATCTGTACCCGTCTCCACAAGGAAATTGATCCCGTTGATGGTTACATTCGACGAACTTGCGGCGGGATTCGAGAAGTTGGTTGTGCGGCAGGAACTCATGCCCTCCACAACAACGACATCAAGATATTTTTCGGTCAGATTCGTTCCGGATGTGAACGGAAAAGCCACGCGCGCCCTGTTATCAGAAGTTATGGCAAGGGACGAATTTGCGGGAAGTGTAAATGTAAAGCCATACTTCGAATTGTTATATGCATTCGAAGGGACAGTTGTCGAAGTGGCTGCCGGGATGATAGACGACTGCGGTGTAGCAGTAGCCACCGGGGTTCCAGCCACTTTGATGGCGGCATAAATGGGCGTGGTGTATAGAGAGCCAACGCCAAAGGTTCTCCCATTTATTGTACTCCTGAGGATCCAGAAACTGAGATAGGATGCAGGAGTCGCCGGAGCAACGAGATTCAAAGAAAGGTCAACGGTCTGCCCCGGAGCGACACTTGTAGGCAATGGAATGGAGTCGGGTCCACCCAGCCTGTTTCCGCTGTTGAAGACCAGCCTGTAATCCGTTGTCCATGCACACGTGCCAACGTTCGACAGCCGCCATGTCTTTGTAAAAGTGGCATTTGGCGCAAATGTTGTCCAATCAGGGACGGTAACATCCGCGACAAACTTTGCGCGATCGGTACATTTATCCGGTGGTAGTGTCGAAATGGGAACAGGCGTGGGGCTGGGACCGGGCGTGGCGGTAACCGGAACAACATCCACCTGTCGCACTAATCGCGGCTGGACCCACAATGCTCTGTCACCTGTGGCGGGGCCAAAAGCCGATACTGCCAGTACAATACTGATTTTTTTCCTCCATGCGATCGGTGTGAGGTCTATATCCACATTCACATAACGACCATCATATTTTTCATTGAATTTCCAAAATGTATATGTCTGCCTGTTCGTGGTCATGTATTCAATGCGATAGGTCACATAACAACTCACTGCCCCTCCTTCGCAGCCAATTGTCGCCTGGAAGTGATCGCCAGGGAAGATATCCATGATCGGGTACACACCGCGGATGATACCGTTATATTTATCTTGAGGAACAGTTAAAATGCCCGGTCTGCCTGCCGAAGTGCCATCCTCCAAGGTTGGGTTATCAAACTTTAAAACATAACCATATTGTTTTTGAGTTTCCCTTTGTGGGCATCCGACTGGCCCGCCATCATAAAACCATGACGCCCCACAAACATCGGCCGTGAAATCGAACGCAGTGATAAACGGCTTTAGTACGTTGATCGTTACCCAAAACGGTTTGGCGGCTGTTGTGCCAATTCCGAATAATCCGCCTGATGCATTCTTCAGTAGCCAGAAGCCTCGATAAGATCCTGATGTTGCAGGAGCTGTTAAATTGACGGTGAGATCCACGGTTTGGCCGGGCGCGACGTTGGAAGTCAGGGCAACCGAATCAGGACCACCCATTTTCTCGCCACTGGAAAACACGAGGCTGTATGAGGTTGACCATGTACAGGTGCCTATGTTCTTCAAACGCCAGGTCTTGGCAAATGTAGCCCCCGCTGAAAAACTTGTCCCATCGGGTATGGTGACATCCGTTACGAACTGTGCCCAATCGCAAAAGGTCTGGGCGGCAACATTTCGCGAGGGAGCGCCAACTGATAAAACCAGTAAGATAAGCACCAAAAAGGCTGAGAGAGTTCTCAAGGGTCTAGGTTTCATTTCGTTCTCCTTCCGTTTACAGTATATACCCCCAACCGCCTGGCTTCAATAGGTAGTTCCAGCTATTTGCATTACACTATAATTATAAAAGATGGCCCGAAAAATCCTTCATCTCGACCTGGACGCTTTCTTCTGCGCGGTGGAAGAGACCCACAACCCCGATCTACGCGGCAAAGCCTTTGCCGTGGGTGGAAAACCGGATGAACGCGGCGTGGTCGCGTCCTGTTCCTATGCCGCGCGTCGGATGGGAGTCCGCAGCGCGATGCCTATGAGCAAAGCGCTCAGACTCAGCCCGGGGTTGATCATCGTTTCGTCGCGTCATCGCCTTTACAGCGAGGTCTCGCGCCAGGTGATGGACATCCTCCACAACCAAAGCGGACTGGTGGAACAGATCTCCATCGACGAGGCCTTTCTTGATATATCGGATATTCAGGATGACCCTGAACGCCTCGCGCGCCGACTTCAGGCACGGATCCGTGACGAGCTGCATCTCCCCTGCTCCATCGGGATCGCGTCGAACAAGCTCGTGGCGAAGATCGCGACCGAGGTGGGGAAAGCCCTTGCTCTTCAGAGAATAAAAGCCCGGGGTCTGGTCGAGCCTCCTAACGCGGTGACCGTTGTCCCCTTTGGAGAAGAGGCGGCGTTCCTGTCTCCATTGCCTGCGGACATGCTATGGGGAGTCGGTCCGAAAACATTTAAACGACTATCTGATCTGGGAATCCATACCATCGGCGATATCGCGAAATGGCCCGAAAGTGAATTGATCCGCATGTTCGGCGAGAACGGGCGCGACCTGTCACGCCACGCCAAAGGGATCGATAACAGACCCATCGTAACCGAGCATGAGACGAAATCCATCAGCCAGGAGATAACATATTCGGTGGATGTGCGCGACGACAAAATTTTACAAAAGACGATCCGTGAACAGGCCTCACGAGTGGCGGAACAATTGCGAAAGAACGAACTCGCCGGTTCGACGATCAAATTGAAGATCCGCTGGCCCGATTTCACAACACTGACGCGGCAGACGACCCTCAATCACCGAACGGACCAGGATGACGAAATTGCAAAAGCCGCACTTGAATTATTGAAAACAGTTCGAAAACCAAATCAGGCAGTGCGCTTGATCGGCGTTGGCGTAAGCGGACTTGGTCAACCGATCCGTCAGTTGGGATTGTGGGATATGGACACAGAGAAAACACGGAAGGTGCAAAATGTGTTGGATGAATTGCAGGAAAAATACGGCAAAGGTGTGATCAAACGAGGGGATGTGAGTTAAGACATCGAAAGATGTGATAAATGGATGGAATTCGTGAACCGCATATATGCCATAATTTGACATATATGCGGTTACTATTTGTAAAGGATGTGACACATGACCAATACCGCCACGCGACTGATCACGCTCATCTTTCTCCTGCAAAACCAGCCGAACCAGAAGGCATCCGAACTGGCTGGGAAGCTCGGCGTTTCATTACGGACAGTTCACCGTTATTTCGAAATGCTCGACGAAATGGGTATCCCCGTCTATTCAGAGCGCGGACCTTACGGTGGATTTTCACTCGTGCGAGGCTACAAAATGCCGCCCCTTGTCTTTACCCTCGAAGAGGCTGTTGCCATTGTCCTGGGAACCGGCATCGTTGAAGAAATGTGGGGAGAGCTATACCGCGAAGCCGCGCGCGGCGCTCTGGCGAAATTGGAAAACCTGCTTCCCGATGAACAAGTCCGCGAGGTGTCGTGGGCCCGGGGGTCACTGGTCGCCACCGGGATGAACCGCGCTGATTTGAAGGCGCAGACTCCCGCGTTGGAAAAATTACGTCGCGCCATCCGCGAACATCGAAGCGTGAACATGAATTATCAGAGCAGTCAGGTTCCGCATCCATCACAACGCGGGCTTGACCCGTACGCGCTGGTCCATCGCTGGGGTTGGTGGTACGTGATCGGGTTCTGTCACAAACATGAGGAAGTCCGCACCTTTCGCGTGGATCGCATTTCTGATGTCACTTTGCTGGATAAAACCTTCGTTCCATCCCCCGACTTCAACCTACAAGCCTACTTGAAGAATGAACTGCATACGCAGCCACAAATCATCGCCCGTCTGCGGTTTGAACCATCGTTCGCAAATATCCTCGCTGGAAATTACTCCTATTGGGAAACTGTCGAACCACAATCTGATGGTTCGGTGGAAGCAACATTTTCAGCGCCGACGCTCGAATGGGCAGCAAGCACCACACTCGCGTATGGACCGTCAGTCGAAGTATTGGAACCCGCCGAACTCCGCCTCATGGTCGCGGAATGGATCGAGGCAACTGGAAGGAAATACAAGGCATGAACGATAAAACCGTCGAATGGCTTTTGCAAGGCGAACCCTGGATCGAGTATCGCACACGTGTTGACCTGCTAGAACAACGGATGACTGATCCGCAAGTGATTGCGGCGCGCAAAGCGATGATCGCCGATCCGAAAATCAAAACTCTATTAGCCGAGTTAACGGATTGGCCTGGTACTGTGTTGAATAGTCATCGATCCGCCAGCCAGTCATTCCACAAACTGGCTTTCATCGCAGACCTGGGATTGAACGTCAACGACCTGCCTGTGAAGAAAATCATCGCCAAAGTGATGGAACACCGGTCCGATCAGGGACCTTTCCAACTGCCCATGAATATTCCAACACATTTCGGCGGGAGCGGGGAGGATGAATGGGCGTGGGCATTGTGCGACGCACCCGTGATCCTTGCATCCCTGATCCAGATGGGCATGCACGAAGACCCGCACATTCAAACTGCGATGGAATATTTGAACGGTCTCGTCCGTGACAATGGCTGGCCCTGCGCTGTCTCGCCGGAGTTGGGAAAATTCCGCGGTCCCGGGCGAAAGGACGACCCTTGTCCCTACGCGACGCTGGTGATGTTGAAAGCGCTGGCATATGTGCCAGAGTTACGTGATAGCAAATCCGCAAAAATTGGAGTGGAGTCTCTGCTTTCCCTCTGGGATGAAAGCAGGGAACAACATCCGTATATGTTCTTTATGGGGACGGATTTCCGTAAGTTGAAAGCGCCGTTGTTTTGGTACGACATTCTGCACGTGTTGGATGTGCTAAGTTATTTCAAATGGGCGAGGAAAGACAAGCGCTTCAAGGAAATGTTGAAAGTCGTGGAATCAAAAGCGGACGGTAATGGACAATACATTCCCGAGTCCATTTGGACGGCGTGGAAGGATTGGGACTTCGGTCAAAAGAAAACCCCATCAAAGGGATTGACGTTGTTTGTTCAACGAATCCTGCTCCGAAGCATTTCGAGAAACTGATGTTGGAACACAAGAAAGGAGTTTGAAATGAAAATTCTGGATCTTCGCAAACAATATAAGGATTTGTATAAGCCATCCGCGAAAAAGGCAATGCTGGTGAAAGTGCCGCGACTACAATTTGCGATGATAGACGGCGCAATTGAAAAAGGCGGCGAGCCGGGAACGTCACCCGCATTTCGGGAGACGATGATGGCATTGTACGGTCTTTCGTACACATTGAAGTTCACGTCCAAACTGCGGAAGAAAAACCCTATAGATTATCCCGTCATGGCGCTGGAGGGATTGTGGTGGGTGGAGGACGGTCACTTCGAGATCACGGTCAAGGACAACTGGTGTTACACGGTGATGATGCTCCAGCCTGAACACATCTCACAGGAGATGTTCGAGGAGGCGCGTGAGCAGGTGCGCAAGAAACGTGGGGATTCGCCTGCGCTCTCGAAGGCGCGGCTGGAATACTTCGAAGAAGGGCTTTGCGTGCAAATGATGCACATCGGACTGTACGCCACCGAACCTGCCACCATCGAAGTCATGCACGCTTTCGCCGCGGAGAATGGTTGCCGCGACCGAGTCGGGCCGAATGGCAAGCATCATGAGATCTATCTCGGTGATCCGCGCAAAGCCAAACCGGAGAAACTAAAAACCGTCTTGAGGCATCCAGTGGAGAAGATATAAAGTATGATTGGAGTCCAACGTCTCCCGGCGTTGGACATTGGTTCAACGTCGAAGTCTGGAGACTTCGGATTCCAAACAGATGACCGTAAAATCACTTACTATTCACCTTTCCACTCGCGGTGATGCAGATATCCACGACATTACCGATCAAGTTGCACATCAGGTAGCTCAAAGCGGTCTCAAAGATGGAACTGTTACCATTTTCTGTCCGTCTTCTACAAGTGCGTTGACAACCATCGAATACGAAAGCGGCGCATTGAGCGACCTGAAACGACTATTCGATGAGATCATTCCGCCTAACCGTGAGTACGCACATAACGCGCGCTGGGGTGATGGCAATGGTCATAGTCATGTGCGCGCATCCCTGCTCGGACCATCGTTGACGATCCCTTTTGTGAACGGACAGTTGACTCTCGGCACATGGCAACAAATCATTTACGTGGATTTCGACAACCGACCGCGCAGAAGAGAATTAGTCTTACAGGTAATAGGAGAATAATTTGGTCTGTTATTATCACCCTGATAGACCCGCGGTTGGATTATGCAAATACTGCCAGCGTGGACTCTGTTCCGACTGCGCCGCACCTGCAGGGGATTCACTGGCTTGCAAAGGTCTGCATGAAGAGCAGGTCAACGCGATGGAAACACTCATGCAGAAAAACATCCTGCAATCCAAACGCGTCGGGTCGGATTATATACGGAACACAATCTTCTACGGGATCGTTGGGATATTGTTTAGCGCGTTTGGCGTCTCCCAACTCAAGTGGCTGGGATTGCAGGCAGTCGTCTATTTGATGATCGGGCTGGCATTGCTTTGGGCGGCAATAGCGAATTATTGGGAAAGCAGGAAGTATAAGTAACACGCTCCCGCTGGGGCTAAGCCCCAGCGGGAGCAAAAGAGAGTTTATGGGCACCTGGATTTCGCACTTACGAATTGCTGAAAATTTACTCCCCCACTTCCCGGAACTGGACGAAGTCACCTTTACGTTTGGTAATCTCTCACCCGATTCCGGAATTCCCAACGCGGATTGGACGGAGTTCAACCCGCCCAAGGAAGTCACGCATTTCTTGCATAAGGGAGAAGGCGAACACGCCATCCATGATCTGGTGTTTTACGAACAATATTTGGCGAACATAAAGCCCCAAGATGACATTGCACTCTATAGTTTTCGTCTCGGTTACTTCTTTCACCTGATCTGTGACATCATGTGGGCAAAGAGAATCGTCCCAACGACGAAGCGTGAATTCAAGGATTTATTCGACAAGGATCCCGGGAAAGCAGTTGGCATCGTCAAAGATGACTGGTATGGGCTGGATCAGCTCTACGTGCGAGACCATCCCGAAAGCAGTTTCTGGCGCGTGATCATGGCCAACCCGGACCCGCCATCCTATTTGCCTTTTGTGAAGAATGAAGCGCTCCATCAACAGTATGCTCACATCCGCAAATTCTACAGCGAGCAGGAAGACAAGTGGTTTCTTTCCATACCGTATCAGTACTTGAATGAGAAAACGATGACTCGCATGGTGGATGACAGCATCGAAGCAGTCTTACTTGTTCGAGAAAAAGTAAGGGATGTGAAGAATCTTGATGGGTTGAAAAGTAGCGTCGGTTTACTTCCAGAACTGTTGACGTCGCCTTACGAGTCGCCTTTGGGGAATCAAACGGTGGTCGAGTAGTCCTGAGGCGATAGCCGAAGGACGTATCGAGACCACATCATGTGATTTCATTCTTACTTCTTATTGGTGGTTTCGACTGCTTACGCTCAACCACCGAACGAACTCCTGCAACTTCTTTCAAGCCCCTGCGTATGTCCCTGTAGAAATCATTGAAAGGAGTGCAATAACATGAACACCAACTACAAGCAATTGACCCGCAGTACGTCCAATCGCATGATCGCGGGCGTGTGTGCAGGCTTGGGCGAATATCTCGGCATCGACCCAACCATCGTCCGCTTGCTGGCAGTGCTGGCTTTCTTCACCGGCTTCGGCGGCATCGCGCTGGTCTATTTGATCATGGCGCTGGTTGTCCCCGAGCAGACGACTATTCAGCAGTAAGGCTTCGTTAACAAGTTGGCAGGTTGGAACATCTAAACGTTCTGACCTGCTAATGTTTTAACCTCCCAACTTTTCAACGCGCTAACGAAATAAACACGTCCTCCAGCGTCGGCTCGCGGCAAGCGCGAATGCGTCGCACAATGCTAAACGGGACAATCTATTCGATAAACATCAGCCGTTTAAACGGATTCTCTCGTCCGTAAGGTACGACGCATACTCCGCGCCTCACCTTGCCAACGAAATAAACACATCCTCCAGCGTTGGCTCGCCTACAACGATATCTATCACGTTCACGCCTTTATTTTTCAAAGCCCTCAACAAATCCTCTTTCTTCTTTCCTTTTTCCGTGATCGTTCGCAAATGATCGCCTGCAAGCCCAACACGTAACACCCCATCCACTCCAGGTAAAACTGCCAACCCGTCCTGTAAGTGGAGGGAGTACACTTCCCATACGTCGCCAGAGATAATATTCTTTTTCAAATTCGACGGCGTGTCCATCGCCAGCAACTTTCCATCGCGCATGATGCCGACGCGCTCGCAGTATTCGGCTTCGTCCATGTAATGCGTGGTCACGAGAATCGTCACGCCGCCTTCGGCGAGTTCATAGATCAGGTCCCAGAAGGCGCGGCGCGCGGTCGGGTCCACGCCGGAGGTGGGTTCATCGAGGAACAGCAGTTTCGGTTCGTGCACCAGTGCAATGCCCAAGGCGAGTCGCTGACGCCAGCCTGCGGAGAGGGAACGCGTCAGTGTGGAGTCATGCCCGGTGAGGCCGACCAGTTCAAGGGTCCGCTTGATGCGGGCCTTATCGCGAATCCCATACACACCGCCGTAGAACGTCAGATTTTCCAGCACGGTCAGGTCATCATAGATCGCGAACTTCTGCGACATGTATCCCGCGCGCGCCCGCACCTCTTCGCTCTGTTTGAACGCGTCGAATCCCAGCACAGTCGCTTTGCCATCGCTCGGCTCAAGCAGGCCCAGCAACATGCGGATCGTCGTCGTCTTGCCCGAACCGTTCGGACCGAGATAGCCAACCACTTCGCCTGCCTTCACCTCAAAGTTGATGTGATCGACCGCGACAAAATCGCCGAAGCGACGTGTCAGATTTTCGACGGAGATTACAGATTCAGTCATAAAGTTTCCTTCCGAATCGCAGAACGAATAAGTCCAGCCTTTTGTATACGCCCCATATTTTCATAAGCAAGAGCTTCATGCACGAGAGAAAACGCGGGAATCGCCAATCCATGCCATTCCACCCATACGAGAACAGACTCAATCTCCAGTGACATGCCCCAGGTGCCATCAGGTTGGCGATGGCGAACATCACCTAACAATTCAACCTGCAGCCCATTGATCTCTGCCTGTCCATGATACGATAGTGTATGTTCAGATTCCCAAAGATGGACGGGAACTTTCATGAATTCAGCAAGTCTTTTCTCAAGAAGATAAATTGTCTCTGCATCTGTTTGCAAGTCCAGGTCGTGTACAGAAATATCAACACCCTGCAAACGCAAACCAGCGCTTCCCGTTAATGCCCACAATTTTTCAGCGGGCGGTATTCTCTCAACAAGAAAAGACAGAACATCCGCATGTTGCTCAGGGAGATCGAGGATCGCTTTCATCATGGTTACTCCGACAGGGCAATAAACACATCTTCGAGGGTGGATGGAACGGCGCGCAGCGTATCCACCTGACCACCCTCGCTTCTTATCCGGGACTGCAACCTGGTGAGGACATCCTGGGCTTTGTTCTCCCCGACGCGTATGTGCAGTCTATCGCCGAAGGCCTGGACATCTTCGACATCCTGATCCTTGTGTGCGATATGACGGAGCAGATTGATCGGCGAACCGCGCAGTTCGAGAACGCGGTTATTGAGGCGGGCACGAAGATTCGATGGCGTATCCTCGGCGATGATCTTTCCATCTTTCATAAACCCCACGCGATGACAGCGTGAGGCTTCGTCCATGTAGGGCGTACTGATCAATACTGCAACATCATTGCCATTTGCAGAAGCCAGTCGAATAAGCAGCTGCCAAAAATCCTGCCTCGTAACGGGGTCAACACCAGTCGTGGGTTCATCGAGAAGAAGTACCTTTGGCTTTGTCACAAGCGCGGACGCCAATCCGAGTTTTTGTTTCATGCCGCCGGAAAGTTGACCCGCGCGGCGGTCGGTGAAGCGATCAAGCCCGACGAACTCAAGGATTTCGGTACATCTCGGCAGCCATTCGTTTGGCTTAAGTCCGCGCACTTCCGCGAAAAAACGGATGTTTTCCAGAACGGTCAAATCTTCATACATGGAGAAGTGCTGCGAGAGATAACCGAGTTGAGCGCGCGCATGTTCGGTCTTGCGGATCACATCGTATCCGCAGACGGTCACATCACCTTGATCGGGCAGCAACGCGCCGACGAGCAGTCGCATTGTTGTTGTTTTCCCCGCGCCATCTGCACCGACGAGTCCATAGATCTCGCCGGCTTTGATTTGCAGGGAGACATCATCCACGGCGTGGGTGGCACCGAAATATTTTTTGAGATTGTTTGCTTGCACAAGGTAATTAGTCACAATTAATTCTCGCTAAATTTCATTGGGTGAAGAATAACGAACACTTCTGTACATGCTAATTCTTCCAATTGCTCGCGGCTCGGGCGCCTTGGTAATCCGTGTGCCTTTTCCATGATCAAACCAATCATGCGCGGGTGTCGCTTAAGGCGCAATTCCAAAAAATCAGCAAATTTTGCGGGGTCGTTGACCACCTCAGCCGTGCCATAAAAATGCTTTGCACCGACGCGGACTTCAACCTGTGGATTTGCCAGAATGTTGCGGACCCAATCCGCTCTCAGTCCACGCGCCGACCCGACATAGTAATCACATCCGATCGCTTCATATTGCATGGGAGTAATACGTTTCTTTCCGGATTTGCGACCGGTTGTCGTGAGAAGCAGGATGATCCTGCCGATGATGGATCCCAACCCAATGGCATACAACAGGCGATGAATCTTTTGGATATTCTTCATCTTTGCCCAATCAAATGCGACAGGTTTCATGGCAATCTCCTCTTCACGATATGGATAGGCTCTTATTTGAACACTACATCCGCTGGCATGCCAATTTTCAACTTGCCTTCGCTGTTGGTCACTTTCAACTTGATGGCAAAGACTGTGCTACTGCGACCTTCCACGGTTTGGACATTGCGCGGGGTAAATTCGGCCTGGTCGGCAATATGAATGACTTCAGCATTGAAGGTCGGGCTGATACCGGAGGCGACATCGATCGTTACGGTGGCTGATTGTCCAAGTTTGATCTCATTCAAACGCGGATCAGGGACATAGACTGTGATCGTCAATTCGTTGAGGTTCGCCATGGTCAATGCCACTGCACCCGGTTGAATAAATTCACCCGGCTCAACATTGCGTGTGAGCACAACTCCATCCATGGGAGCGTAGACGGTCAGCTTGGTCATTTGCGCGTCGATCAAGGCGAGATTTGATTCCGCCTGTGCCAACGCGGACCTTGCCTGGTCAAGCGCACTAAGCGCGGATACTACTGCTGGTGAATCAGCTCCGGTTTGCAGGGAGAGCAGGCGTTTATACGCTGCATCATAACGTTGTTGGTAAACGAGAACCTGTCCACGCGCATATTGGACATCCTCGTCCGCTTTTGTTCCGAGCAGTCCATTGAATTCTTTTTGCGCGGCTCTAAGTTCATCGAGAGTGGCGTTGTAGTAATCGTATGCAGCATCCACCAACCCGCCGTTCTCGGTGACATTTTCAGTCTGCACTTTGATGTCGTCAGCGATCATGAACGCAGCGCGCGCGTCGGCAAGTCGCTTTTCAGATTTGATGTAATCTGCATTGTTCAAGTCAGCGATAACCTTATCGAGATTGGCAAGCGAAGCATCAAGTGCGGCTTTGGCGTTGTCCACTTCGGTTTGGGCGGAGGCGATCTGTTCGGCTTGATTGAAGTACCAGGTGGGCTGGTCAAATTCAGTCGGAGCAGAGACACGCCAATTCTGGTCGCGTTGTGCTTCCTGTGCAGCGAGCGCGGCTTGCAGGGTCTGATCGTACTTGGTCTGCGCACTGGCAACGGCGGTCTTGGCGGAATCGACTGCGGATGCCGCGACGGTCCGTTGCGCGACGAGCAGGCTGTCATCCAGAGAAAGAAGCGGATCGCCTGCTTTGACGGTCCCGCCTTCATCGGCAAGCACTTCCTTTACTTTGCCAGCCATCTCAGGCGAGACGTTCATAGTCACCGATTCGATGGTGCCTGAGGCTTTAAGCTGTCCATTGTCTGTAGCCTTCAACGAACGGAAGCCATAATAGCCAATGACTGAGAGTACGATCAATACAACAAGGATGCGAACGGGAAGCGGGGGAAAGTGATTATTCATAGTGAACTCCTAATCTAAACGTTTGCGGAAGCGTAATGCAGCGGCACCCATGATGATGATACCGAAGAGTGCCAGCGAAATGATCTCACCTTGAAGTGCTGCAAAGCCAACGCCTTTAAGTAATAGTGAACGAACAATAACGAGATAGTATCGAAGTGGAATGGCATACGAAACGATTTGTAAAAATTTTGGCATGGCTTCAAGCGGGAATAGAAAACCAGAGACGAACACGCCAGGCAAAATCGTAACGAATACAGTCAGCAATGCCTCCTGTTGCGTGTTGGCGATGGTGGAGGCAAACAGACCGATGCCCAGGCTTGAGAGCAAAAGCAAGCCTGCAGTAGCAACGACAAGTAAAAGATTACTTCGCACCGGGACATCGAACCAATAATGACCGATGAGCAACACTTCGGCTAAATCGAAAAAGCCGAGGATGACATACGGCATAACCTTGCCGACAATAAGTTCCCATGAGCGTATCGGCGTGACAATAAGCTGTTCAATCGTGCCACGTTCACGCTCACGCACGACGGCGGTGGCTGTCAGCATCGCCATGATGGCATACAAAACCATGCCGATCACACCAGGGATCATGAAATATGCAGAGCGCAAATCCGGGTTGTACCAAACCTGTGTCCGAACATCGAGCGGCGGCTGGACTGCAGCAGCACTTCCCTGACGAGCAGCTTGTTCGGTGAGCACTTTAATGGAATGAGATTGCCCAATTAACTTCGCAGTCGAAAGCGCTGTCGCGCCGACCGTGGCATCAGAGCCATCCAGGATCATTAAGACTTGCGCGTCACCTTCCAATAATTTGCGGGCATAATCTGGCGGGATGACCAGCGCACCACGCACTTTTCCCTGCTCGATGAGAGTTTGGATTTCCTCCTGAGAGTGGACCTCATAAGCAAATTTGAAATAATCCGCGGCGTTGAAAGCATCCATTAACGCTCGTGATTCAGGCGAACGGCTTTGGTCCCAAACCGCAATGGGGACATTCTTTACATCCGTGGTTGCAGCGTAGCCGAGCAAAAACAACTGGATGATTGGCATTACGAGAATCAATGCCAGCGTGCGCGGGTCACGGAAGATCTGGATGAACTCCTTGCGGATGATGGACATTAAACGTGAACTCATGCTGGCTCCTTCAGAATACCATTCAGGAAAATATCTATATACATATCCGTGCTGTTTTTTGGCATCAACTTGCTGATCACTGAATTGGAGATGATCATTTCGGTAATAAAGTAGGAGATGATCATGCCAAAGAAAGACCGCATCAACACGGCCGGGTTTGTGATCCGCAAGCCTTTCATTGACTTGACGAGCTTTTCAAAGACGGGCAGGACCTTGGGGGCAATTTCACGCAACATCACGGAACCGTGTCTGCCCTTGAATTCAACGATCTCAATGAACATCAGGTTAATGAACTCGGGTTGTTGACCCAGCTGGTCAATGACAATTTGAAAGGCGTTGCTGAAAAATTCCTCCGCCGTATCGCCCTCCACGGCAAGGATGAGGGGAAGAACCTTTTTATATGGATGCTGGTCGATGATGATGGCTTCAAAGATCTCATCCTTACTGGAAAAATGGTTATAGATCCCGCCCAATGCCAGCCCTGCACCCTCAGCGATCTGGCGCATGGATGTGGCATGGTAACCCTGTTCCAGGAAGAGGCTGATGGCAGCATCTTCGATGGACAATCGGGTTACTTCACCTTTCTTTAGATTCTCTTTTGCAGGCATACAAGTCTCCAAATATGAACGAACGTTCGTTTTTATTTTACGCAAATCAAATAATCTGTCAAGAGGGGAAAATCACAAAAGTGCCTGAAAAGCAAAAAAGGCCAGATGGTAGAATCAACCCATGCTTTCCCTTTCCAAGGTTGAACAATTTATCCGTAGACATTTGCGTTACAACGTCACCGTCGGTTTGATGGATGGCGGCATGTTTGGCGTTGCCCTGGGATTTGCCTCATTCGGAACGATCCTGCCGCTCTTTGTCGCATCGATGACTGATTCCGCCACACTGATCGGACTCGTCCCCGCCATCCATTCGGCGGGATGGCTGTTACCGCAGCTATTCACGGCGAGTCATACATCCCGCCTGAGACGATATAAGCGCACAGTCCTGATGAATACCATCCATGAGCGGATCCCGTTTTTAGGGTTTGCCATCGTTGCATTGCTTCTCCCAAAAATTGGACTGCAAGCCGGGCTGATCGCCACATTCATCCTGCTCACCTGGCAGGGACTCGGCGGAGGCTTCACTGCCAACCCATGGACCAGCATGATCTCAAAGATCATCCCGCCGGAAAACCGCGGTACGTTCTTCGGTACACAAGCCGCGGTCGCGAATCTATTTATCAGCGGAGCGGCAATTGCCGCCGGTTATCTTTTGAATTGGTCCGAAGCGCCCGTCAACTTTGCCATTTGTTTCTTTATCGCTGTATTCTTTTTCACCACTTCATGGATCGCACTTGCATTCACGCGCGAGCCAACAGATTTTGATAAGGTGATCGAAGACAACCCGATTCCCTTCTGGCAGGGCGCGGGCAAAATCCTAATGCGCGATACCAACTTCAACTGGTTCCTGATCGCCCGCACGCTCTCTCAATTTGCAACCATGGGATTCTCGTTTTACATTGTCTACGCTTTGCGCCGCTTTCAAATGGATGAAGTTACGGCAGGTTTCCTGACCGCGGCCCTCACGATCTCACAGACTGTCGCCAATGCTGGCATGGGCTGGCTGGGGGATAAAGTTGGTCATCGTGCCATGCTTATCACCGGTGCCGCAGCCGCGACGTTAAGTTCATTCCTCGCCTGGGCTGCTCCTTCGCTTGCATGGTTCTTCCCCATCTTTGTTCTTTCAGGTTTTGCAAACGTCTCCATCTGGACAAATGGCATGACCATGACCGTCGATTTCAGCGATGAAAAGGACCGGCCATTTTATATCGGCCTTGCGCAAACGCTCACCGCACCCGCCACGATCATTGCCCCGCTCATTGGCGGCTGGGTCGCTGATACACAAGGTTTCGGCCTCACTTTCGCTCTCTCCACAATACTTTCCATTGTCATGATGGGGATCTTGTTCTTCCTCGTCAAAGACCCACGCAAGGCGGGATGGTACCCCGCCCCACAGCAGGAGAACCCATGACCATCATTCAGGAAAAAGTCAATCAAGCAATTGAAATACTCAAGGAACAAGAGACTGACCTATGGCTCACGTTCGTGCGCGAGACAAGCGGCGTCCGTGACCCGGCATTGGATCTTCTCATCGGCGCGAACGATCTGACGTGGCCATCTGCATTGATCCTCACGCGCAAAGGCGGGAAGATCGCCATCATCGGCAATCTCGAAAAGGATGCGCTGCAACGACTGGATGTCTTTGATGAAATCCTTGGATATGACACTGCCATGAGCAGACTTTTGCAAGACGCGATCACACGCCTCAACCCGGACCGAATCGCTGTTAACACTTCGAGGAACAATGTCCACGCTGACGGTTTGACACACGCCATGTACGAGTTCCAGCGCGAATATCTCGCGGGCACAACTTATGCAGATCGACTCGTCAGCGCCGAACCCGTCATCTCCGCCTTGCGCGGAAGAAAGACTCCAACCGAGCAGGCGCGCATCCGCAAAGCCGTGGGGCTCACAGATGAGATCTACAGGAAGACATTCGATTTCATCAAGGTTGGCATGACTGAGATCGAAGTGGGCGAATATATGCAAAATCTCGCAAATGAATATGGCGTTGGCCTTGCATGGTCCGCAGAGGACTGCCCTGCCGTCAATGCCGGTCCCAATTCCCCTGTTGGGCACCACGGACCCACGAACATCAAGATCGAGCGCGGACACATCCTCCATTTTGATTTCGGTATAAAGTTCGAAGAGTATTGCTCCGATATCCAACGCGTGGCATACGTTCTGCGCGATGGCGAGACGGAAGCTCCTGTTGAAGTGCAACGCGGATTTATCACGATCCGCACGGCCATCGAAAAATCGCGCGAAGCCATGAAGGCCGGTGTGACCGGCAACTCAATCGATATCATCTCGCCCGAGATTGTCACTGACTCCGGTTACCCGGAATATCCTCATGCCCTCGGTCACCAACTTGGGCGTGTGGTACATGACGGTGGCGCGTTGCTGGGTCCGCTTTGGGAGAAGTATGGAGATTCACCAAATCAAAAGCTTGAAGTGGGACAGGTTTTTACAATCGAGCCCGGGCTGGCCGTACCAAACTACGGCTATATCAGTCTTGAAGAGGATGTGGTGATAACTGAAAAAGGAGCCGAGTATTTGGGAGAGCCGCAAAGAGAGATCGTGCTCATCACAGGATAAACCTTTGCGAGAAGCAGGAAAGATGATTTTTATGGGACACGGCGTTGCCGTGTCCTTTCGTTTGACGGGATAAAGTCAATGTGAAAATAAAACTCATTAATCAGAGTCAATTACCGGCTGAATAGGAGAGGCGGATTATCCCATCGGCTTTATGCCTTCCATCACTGGCTTGTCAGACATCCAATGCTATACTCGTGTTGTGAAATAATTCACGAAAAGGATGTACCATGACCCAGGAAGATCCCAGAATTCTTGAACTGCGCAAGATGCGCGCGAAAGCTCTCGAAGGCGGCGGCGCAGCGCGAATCGAAAAACAAAAAGCCAAAGGCAAGTTGACGGCGCGTGAACGGATCGAGCTGTTGCTCGATTGGAACACATTCCATGAGATTGAGCCATTCATCACACACCAGGGTGATGAGATGAATCTACTCAAGGAGAAGTATTTGGGTGATGGTGTGATCACAGGCTATGGGCAGATCAGAGGGCGGACAGTTTATTTATATTCACAGGATTTCACAATCTATGGCGGCACATTGAGCGAGATGCAATCGCACAAGATCTGCCGTGTGATGGACCTGGCGGTCCGCAACGGTGCGCCATTTATCGCGCTGATCGATTCAGGCGGGGCGCGCATTCAGGAGGGCGTGCGTTCGATGGGCGGTTACGCGGAAATATTCAGACGTAACGCGCAATATTCAGGCGTTGTGCCGCAGGTAAGCGTGATGCTTGGGCCCTGTGCAGGCGGCGCGGCTTACTCCCCTGCCCTGACAGATCTGGTCATCATGGTGCAGAACCAGTCATTTATGTTCCTTACCGGACCAGAGGTGATCAAAGCCGTAACAGGTGAAGTGATCGATGCAGAATCGCTTGGCGGCGCAGACGTGCACATGTCTGTAAGCGGCGTTGCACACTTGAGCGTGAAGAGTGAGAAGGACGCTCTGGAAACGGTGCGGATATTCCTCTCGTATTTGCCGTCAAACAATGTTGAGAATCCGCCCTTCCTAAAGACGGCAGAAGATCCTGCGCGCATGGATGAAGTGCTAAATCATATTGTCCCCCTCGACCCATCCGAGCCATACATCATGCATCAGGTGATTGAACAGATCGTTGACAAGGGAACATTTCTTGAAATTCAATCTGAATGGGCGCGAAACGCAATCGTTGGATTGGCGCGCATTGGCGGTCATAGTGTTGGCATTGTGGGGCAGGAACCCGCCATCATGGCAGGTGTGATCGATATCGACGCGGCTGACAAGATGACCCGCTTTGTGCGCATGTGCGATTGTTTCAACATTCCACTTGTCACTTTTGTTGATTCACCCGGCTTCCTGCCTGGTATCGCACAGGAACATGGCGGCATTATTCGTCACGGCGCAAAACTTCTTTATGCGTATTCTGAGGCCACGGTCCCCAAGATTTGCATCATCACGCGCAAGGCTTACGGCGGCGCTTATGTGGTGATGTCCAGCAAGTATCTTGGAACCGATGTCACATACGCGTGGCCCTCGGCTGAGATCGCAGTGCTCGGCGCGGAAGGCGCGGCAAATATTTTATTCAAGAAACAGATTGAGTCTGCCCCAGATCCTGCGGCGGAGCGCAGGAAACTCGCGAATGAATATCGCGAGAAATTCAACAACCCCTATTACGCCGCATCCACGGGTTATGTGGATGACATCATCGAGCCGCGCGAGTCACGCCCGAAGATCATTGCATCATTATCCGCCCTCCGCGATAAATACGCGCCTGCACCTCCACGCAAACACGGGAATATTCCGGTATGAGCAACCTGCTTGTTTCCCTCCAAATTACGGCACTCGGCATAGGTCTCGTCTTCGGGGCGATCATATTGCTATGGCTGATGATGTCCCTGCTCACCTTGATGACAACGGAAAAAGACACTTCGATTGGGCGCAACGCAAGTGTCGCGTCCGACCCACCCGTGCCTGCTCCCGTTATGGATACGGACTACAAGGCCCAAGCCGCGGCGATCGCTGTTGCGATGGCCCTTGCCGAACAAAAACTGGCACAACCATTATCCGAGCCGCCGACAGCGCTGGTCTCTGCATGGCAGTTGGGAATGCGGACGCGGCAGATGTACGAGAAAGGCGGCAGGTAAACCGACCATGAAATATACAGTCAAAGTAGCTGATAAAACATACGAAGTTGAGATCGAAGATATTCACGCTCGTCCTGTTATCGCACGCGTGGATGGTGAACAGTTCGAGGTAATGCCCGAAAACGGGATTCAGCTTGAAGCGGGGAAAGAAGCGGGCGGGACAAGTTTAGTCGTTGGGAAAAATCCATCCAGTTCGAAGCCATTGTCGGGCGCCTCACCCGCATCCAATCCCGCGTTGGGCGGAAAGACCCTTACCTCCCCATTGCCCGGCACGGTCACGGAAGTCTTCATCAAGAAAGGTGACAAGGTCGAAGCGGGGCAGGTGATCCTGATCATCGAAGCGATGAAGATGAAGAACAGCATTCGCTCGGTGCGCACAGGGACTATTGCCGAACTGCTGGTCAGCGCCGGGCAAACCGTTTCCCACAAGCAGATGCTGGTGGAGTTTACAGAATGAATTTTGGAGAAATTCTTCCTGAGTTGATCAAGGGGCTTGCCAATTTCACGCCCGGCAATGCGTTGATGATCACAATCTCGCTTGTTTTGATTTATCTGGCGATCGCAAAAGAGATCGAACCGGTTTTGCTTCTACCCATTGGGTTCGGGTGTCTGCTCGCGAACATTCCGCTTTCAGGCATGACCGCCGCGGAAGGCATGATGGGTGTGCTTTACGGCGGCATCAAAACAGAGATTTTCCCGCTATTGATCTTTATCGGCGTGGGAGCCATGATCGACTTCAGCCCGTTGCTGGCGCAGCCGAAAATGGCATTGCTCGGCGCGGCAGGTCAATTCGGGATCTTCGGCACGCTCATTCTGGCAATTGTCCTGGGTTTTCCATTGAACGAGGCCGCGTCGATCGGCGTTATCGGCGCAATTGATGGACCAACTTCAATTTATGTCGCGTCAAAACTCGCGCCTGAACTGCTTGCGCCCATCGCAGTTGCAGCATATTCATACATGAGCCTGATCCCGATCATTCAACCACCTCTCATGAAATTGCTGACATCAAAAAAAGAGCGCATGGTACGGATGGATTATGCGCCAAAGCCGGTATCCACAAAAGCGCTGGTCCTGTTTCCGCTTTTCATTACATTGATCGTCGGCTTGCTTGTCCCTGACGCCACACCATTGATCTCCATGCTGATGCTTGGTAATTTACTGAAAATATCAGGCGTGGTGGACCGGTTAAGCAAAGCCGCGCAAAACGAGATCATCAATATCGCCACCCTGTTCCTCGGCTTGACCATCGGCGCAACGATGAGCGCGGCATCCTTCCTGAATTTGGACACAGGCAAGGTGCTCCTGCTTGGCATGGTCGCGTTCGCACTGGATACGATCGTCGGTTTGTTGTTCGGGAAATTAATGTCAGTCTTGAGCGGCGGGAAGATCAATCCGCTCATCGGCGCGGCGGGCATTTCCGCGTTCCCAATGGCGGGACGCATCGCCGCGAAGATGGCGCTCGATGAGGACCCCGATAATTTCATCCTGATGCACGCAATGGGATCCAACACCGCCGGACAACTGGGATCTGTGATCGCGGGTGGTGTTTTGCTGGCAATCGTAAGCAGACTGGTTTAGGTCGGCGCTGGCAACCTCAACCAATACCTGACCTCCCGGCCCAACGGGAACAACGGCAGCAGGTCGATACGATAGCCTTTCCCGGCATAGGCTTGCATCAGCGAAGCCGCTTTCTTCAATACCTCCCTGTTATATTCCAAAGGCAAGGTCATTAACTCCGCGATGGCGGGGTGTGGATACCTGCCCTTTACGCGGTGATAGATGGAGAACTCCAGTTGCCACGCGTCCAATTCGCCATAGACCGATAATGCTGTAAAGATTCCCTGCTGAAGATGACGGGCTTCGTGGACGATGAGGGTCTTAATGCGAAGGTCATCGAGCGGCGTATCATAGGAATAATAATGTGAGTTCAAACGGATGTTTCCGAACACGGTCCAGAATGCACCGACATTGGGGCGGACGAGTTTGAAACCGATTTTTGCCCCGCGCGAGCGGAGAAAATCAACTGCAGAGCGACCTTCATCGCCAACTTGAGCAACACTTTCCAGCAATGAGTTTACCCAAACCATATGGTCCATTTTTCACTTCCTCTTTGTTTTCTAAAACCCAATTATGGCATTAAAGATGTGAAAAGCCCGCAGATATGGGGAGTCTGGTTTTAGTAAATAAGTACCATTTGCATCCCTGTAAGTGAAAATTCTCCGTTTATTGGTTAGAATGATTTTGAAAGAAACCAGAAAAGGAGAGTACCATGTTTAAGACAAAAACACTTGCAAGTATCCTGTTAGTTACGATGATCGTCTTTGCCCAGGTTGGCACTGTGCTCGCGGCCCCGGTGGCACAGGAAACAACCCCCCCAATTACTGGAACCATTGAAAAAATTGAACCCCAGACCGATGCCAACGGAGTGACCACCGTCCTTGTAACCTTGGTGGGTGGTCAAACTGTTCGTATAAGTGTGGATGTGGCAGCGGGCCTGAATCTCCTCGTATTGGATCCTGATACCAACCTGCCTGTCCTGGATCCTGAGACTAATCTCCCTGTTGTGGATGACACCAAAGTCGGGCAACCCATCGAAATTGCTTCCACCGATGTAATTCCTGACGAAGAACCGGTAGAAGAAGAACCAGTGCATCCCATTTCCGCGCTGTTAGCCGGCTTCTTCTTCGATGGTGATCCCACGATGGCCAGCTTGATAGATAGTTTTCACAATGGTGACAGCGAAGAAGGAGTCTTTGGCTTTGGTGTTATAGCCCAGGCGTTGTGGATGTCAAAGAGTCTTACCGAAGATCAAACTGCAGATGCAACTTTAGCAGGCTTGATCCTACAAGCCAAACGGAGTGGCGATTACAGCGAGTTCACATTGCCTGATGGCTCCACCCCAACCAACTGGGGACAGTTCAAGAAAGCTGTGTCAGAGAAAAAGAACAACCTGGGTATCATTGTGTCTGGAAAAGCAAACAATGACCCCACTGACCCATCTGTCCAGCAGGAACATGGCAACGCCAAGAACAATGCTAAAAATCATGGTAGAAGCAACGGAAAAGGGAAGAGTGAGCATTAGAATATAAAAGGTGGGAGGGCTTGAAGGAGCGGCTTTCGCCGCTCCTTTTTATTTGATAGAACCTGATAGTCAAATCAGTTAAAATAGCGTTGAGGCTAACAATGCGACATGTTGCTATTCTAGGAATTGGTCAAACAAAAGTTGATGAGCACTGGGATCTGTCCCTGCGCGAGATCGGCGGGAATGCCGCCTTCGCCGCGCTGCAGGACGCCGGCATGGAGAAGGTCGACGCGCTGTTCGTCGGCAATATGCTTTCACCAATAGTCAGTGGGCAGAACCAGCTCGGGACATTTTTTTCGGACTGGATCGGACTTTGGGGACAGGAAGCCGTCAAAGTGGAGGCCGCGTGCGCTTCGGGTGCGGCGGCGCTTCGCGCGGGACTGATGGCTGTTGCCTCCGGTGACATCGAATCAGCGCTGGTGGTGGGTGTCGAAAAGATGACCGACAAAGGCGGCCACGATATCACTGCCGCACTTGCCACCGCCGCGGACGCGGACTACGAAGTGGAACAGGGCACCTCGTTCGTTGGCATCAACGCCCTGATCATGCGACGATACATGCATGAGTACGGCTGGAAGCATGAAGACTTCGCGCCGTTCTCCATCAACGCGCACGCGAACGCGATGCACAATCCGTTTGCGCGTTTGCATGAAAAGATCACAGTTGAAAAATTTGAAAAATCCTCAATGGTCGCGACACCCATCAACCTGTTGGATGCATCGCCCACTGGAGATGGCGCGGCCGCAGTCATTCTTGTCCCTGCAGAGCGGGTCGCTTCGGTAAAGGGGAGACCCCGTGTAATGGTGGCAGGTTCGGCATCCGCGACAGATTCGATCGCTGTCCATTCGAGAAAAGACCCGTTGTTCCTGTCCGCCGCGTACGAGTCATCCAAACGCGCATATGAAATGGCAGACATCGGACCAAATGATATTGATGTATTTGAACTGCATGATGCATTCTCGATCATGTCCGCGCTATCGCTTGAGGCCTGTGGGTTTGCCGAACGCGGCAAGGGAGTGAGACTCGGCCTAGATGACGAGATCAGCCCGAAAGGACGCGTGCCCGTCTGCACGCGTGGCGGATTAAAGGCGCGGGGTCACCCGGTCGGTGCGACAGGGATGTATCAGATCGTGGAGGTCGTCCAGCAATTGCGCGGCGAGTGTAACAGGACGCAAGTGGATGGCGCGAAGATCGGCATGACGCAAAACATCGGCGGCTCAGGCGCAACGATCCTGACACATATTTTGAAAGCGGAATAAGAAAACAAGTCTCATTCCAAGGCCAGTTTCTTCCGTCTAAAGAGAAGAAGCGAATTTTACACCACACAAACCATCGCCCGGGTTTACACCTGCAAAATGGAAATAATGTCCAGGAAAGGCTCGTCTGTAATAATATACAATGTAATTCTCTGAAATATTAACAGTCCATATCTGGTTATAACTCTCGATCCACCGCCAAATATAGCGCAAGGTAGTGTTACAAACCCGTTTTTGTTTTATACTGGCTCTTGAATCCATCACGCACATATCTTATACTATATGGAAGGAAGGAGTGTTGCTCACATGGCTGACAAGAGAAAAATCGATCGCCGTGACTTCACTTATTATATGCAAGTCACAGATGATATAACCAAGCAGCTTATTGGTTATCTTTCAGACATCAGCACTGGTGGATTTAAACTGGACAGTCCGAAAGAGATTCGGCCCGGGCAGGATTTTCGCCTGCACATCGAACTCACACCTGATATTGCCGACAAGAATTCCATGGTTTTCATTGCGCGCAGTAAATGGTGCCGCAAGGATCATATCGACCCGAACACTTTCAACATTGGTTTTGAGATCATGAACATGTCTCCCAGCGATATGATCATTTTCCAGCGCATGTTCGACAAATATGGCTCACAAAGCTCGAACAGGGGCAAGGGCAAAAGCTCCGACGATTATATGTGGAGATGAACGCAACGCGTTTTCCGTTTGTTACGGGCGGCAGGACCGCCCGTTTTTTATTGTAAAATTGACAGCATGAAATTTAGAACATTACGCTCCATTGTTCGCTTCCTTATGAAGATCATCGCCGACATCGAAATACATGGAATTGATAAACTCCCCACTGGCAATGTGATCGTTGCGGCAAACCATTTGGGACGGCTGGATACAGCCGTCCTGTTGTACGCCATAGACCGTGAAGATATCATCATGCCGGTTGCAGAGAAATACAGGAACCATCCTCTTTTCGGCGCCATCGGACGCGCCGCCAATGCCATTTGGTTGAACCGGTTCGAAGCGGATTATGCCGCGCTGAGACAGATCCTTGTAAGAATGGAACAGGGGGGGATGCTGGTGATTGCCCCGGAGGGCACGCGTTCAAAGACCGAGGCCATGCAGGAGGCAAAACTTGGCGTTGCGTTCCTGGCGGGTAAAAGCGGATTTCCCGTTATGCCGGTGGCAGTAACAGGTACGGAAGACCGCAGGGTCGTGGAGAATCTAAAAAGGTTTCGGCGTTCGAAGATCGTGGTCAGAGGAGGAGAAATGTTCACCATCGAAGTTCCAAAAGGCAGAGGACGCGAACAGGCCATGCGTGAAGCAACTGATGAAATCATGTGCCGGATCGGCGCGCTTCTCCCTGAAAAATATCGCGGGGTGTATGTAAACCATCCACGCTTGAAGGAATTGTTGAAAAACTAATATGAAATATATCCTCCGCTGGCTTATCAGAGTCGTTTTCAATCTCATCGCACGCGTGGACTTAAAAGGGTACGAGTATCTGCCAAACGAAGGCAGCTTTGTCATCGCCACAAACCACCTTGGCATCATCGATGCACCCTTCGCTTTCTACGCGCTTGACCGCTGGGATATGTTCGTGATGATCGCCGAGAAATGGGAAAAGGTCACACTCTTCCGCTGGCTGGGAAGGTATTTCAATTTCATTTTCATCGACCGTTTCAATCCTGATATCAAAACCTTGCGCAAGGTGATCAATTTGATGGAGGAAAATAATATCCTGGTCATCGCACCCGAAGGGACGCGTTCACGGGTTGGTTCATTGATCGAAGCAAAGCCAGGCGTCAGTTATCTGGCGACCAAACTAAATCGCCCCATCCTTCCTGTTGCATTGACAGGCACTGAAGACGAAGCGCTCTTCGGCAATCTCAAACGATTCCGCCGCGCGCAAATCACGATCACTGCGGGGCCAGCGTTCACTCTGCCCCCTTTGCCGAGAGAAAATCGCGATGAGGCGCTCAAGCGAGACACTGATGAGATCATGTGCCGCATCGCGGCGATATTACCAGAGAAGTATCGAGGGTTTTATGCGGAGCATCCAAGATTGAAAGAATTACTCACACAGGAAATGAGGCAGTAAAATGGAAACAATGAAAAACACACCTGCGCTTGATGACTGGCAAAAACTGTACGATCTGATGGCGCAAATCAAAAGTCTTGCGCCATGGGATTGGATGGAGGAAAGCGACATCTTCGGCATCCAAATGCCTGAGACAGGGGAATTGGGCTTTATCAGCGTGATGGGAATGTTGGGCGAGCATTTTGCCGTTGCCGTCTATCAGGGGGCAAAGGGATTGGGCGGATTTTGGCAAATGCACTCAAAGGGTCCTAAACTCTCACCCAAATTTGTCCTGCAAGTGCCGCAATTACAGGCATCCTTTGAAGACCGAGAATTGATCTCAAAGGAAGATCGCGAGGTGATGAAAAAACTGGGACTTAAGTATCGCGGCGCAAAAGCCTGGCCCCAATTCCGCAGTTATCGCCCGGGTTGCTTTCCCTGGCTTATCGAAAAGGATGAGGCGATGATGCTTATCTGCGCGCTGGAACAAGTATTACAAGTCGCACCGCGCTTCAAGGAAAACCCGAATCTTTTTGAGCCAACAGGCACCGCCCACGAGTACCTTGTGCGCGTGAACAGCTATGGCAGGTGGGAAGACGCCGCACAGCATGTCACCTTCCGCGAGGAAAAGGTGATCGACATCCTCATGGATGAGGAGGCGTTGGAACATCTCCGCACATTGATGCCCGGAACATTAACGCTTGAGATCGACTTGTACATGATGGATAAACCCGTTCAGGAAAAACCAAAGGAAAGACCATTTTTTCCATTCATGTTCATGCTGGTGGACCACGAAAGCGGCATGATACTGGGCTTTGATTTGCTTACCCCCTTGCCAACTCTTGAAGCAATGTGGTCGGAAATCCCCGCAATGATCGTGGAGAAACTGGCAGATAATCTTCCTCCCAAAGAGATTCAAGTAAAAGATGATATGCTTTATCTTCTCCTGCAACCCGTTGCGCAGGAATTGGGTTTCAGCCTCAAGAAGCAATCCCGTCTCAAGGCAATTGACCTTACGAAGAGAGAACTTCGAAAATTTTCAAGATCCTTGGGCCTTTGAAATCAATCTGCTAGATGTGATGGAGATTGCGGCTTCAAAGCTCGATGAATAAGAACCCGGAAGCCTTTGAGGCTTCCGGGTTCTCTGTTAGAACACATCACCTTCTCCACGTTTCAAAAACTGACCGTATCCTGCCTGGCCCAACCATTCATCTCCATTCACAATCATCCTGCCGCGCAGAAAAACTTTTTCGGGATAGCCCGTCAACTCCCAACCTTCATACAAATTGTAATCCGTACGTTGATGTGAAAGTGCCACACCATATTTCACGCGCTTTTCAGGATCCCAGACCACAATATCTGCATCTGCGCCCGGCACCAGCGCGCCTTTGCGTGGATACAAACCAAAAATTTTCGCAGGATTCGTGCAGTTATATGCAACAAATTGATTCGCAGTGATCCTGCCCGCGCGCACGCCATACGTCCACAACACAGGCATGCGATCCTGGATTCCGGGCAGACCATTCGGGATTTTTGTGAAATCATCTTTGCCCAACTCTTTACCCGGGATGGCGATCTCGCTCCCTTCATAGACGATGGGCCTGCTCCCGTTATAAAAGAACGGACAATGGTCCGTACCAACGGTCTGCAAAACGCCATCCGACAACCCTTCCCACAAACGAGCGTTGTCTTTTTCCGTACGCATGGGCGGTGAACAGATCCATTTTGCGCCATCTGCGCGGCGCAAATGATCGATCGTGAAAAACAAATATTGCGGACAGGTCTCTCCCATCACTTTGACGCCGCGTTCACGAGCGTACTTGAGCATATCCACTTCTCCGCCCACATTCATGTGGACGATGTACACTGGTGAATCCGCCTGCTCCGCCATCGCGGCGAGACGAAGAGTCGCTTCAACGGCGCCCCACGCAGGACGCGTCAGTGCGTGGTATTCGGGGGCGGTATGCCCCACCGCGAGCGCCTCGGGGATCAACGTCTCGATGACATCTCCGTTCTCGCAATGAGCCATCATGAGCATTCCATTTTCTTTTGCGATCCTCAAAGCCTTGAAGATACTGCCATCGTCAATTCTTAATCGTCCGTTATAAGCAGTGAAAACTTTCAACGTTTGTATCCCCATATCCATCAATGATGGAATCTCCCCGGCGATCCTGTCATTGAAATTTGTCAAATTCATGTGGAAGGAATAGTCAATCGCTGCTTTTTCCGCCATCTTCATCCAGATGTCCACCGAATATTGAAATCCCCTGTCTTCCAAAACAACAAAATCCATCACGGTTGTTGTCCCGCCAAACGCCGCGGCCTTGTGACCTGTGTAATGATCATCCGAGGAGACCGTTCCGAACATGGGGAGATCAAGATGCACGTGGGGGTCGATTCCTCCAGGCATGACCAGCTTCCCTGATGCATCAATGATCTCGGCACCTGGGTGTTGCAGGTTTTTACCGATCAGCTCGATTTGTTCCCCCTCGATCAAAATATCCGCTTCGAAGGTTTCCGAGGCAGTAATGAGCGTGCCGTTCTTAATCAATGTCGCCATTGAATTGATCCTTTGCATCATAAGATGCTTGAACTTCCTTGATCCCCAATAATGCGATCAACACTTCGGGAGGAATATCGGCTTCGGGAAGATCAACCTTGTATAGTTGCTCGTTCTCTGCCCTCTCGCGCAGGGAGCGCCAGAGGAGCTGCCGTTCGTCGCCATCGACGACCAGGTCATTGAGCGTTTTAGCTTTCAATAGATATTCCCCGGTTGTGTACAGGAAGGTCAATCGCTTCCACTGATCTGATCTGATTGGATCCTTCAATTTCTCAAGCGCGCCGATCTGGACCTTATAGTATTCCTCCTTCGCGCGGGGATGATTAGCTTCATCCTTCAATAATTCGCCGCGCGTGGTCAACTCATGTCCGCGCACCTGGGAGACAAATTCGATCTGTCCGCCGCGGCCGGCAAATGCCGAGGGCTGGTAAAAGGCCAGATAGTCCACCACGACAACCTTGGGCGCAGTCCGAAGCGGGATGCGGTACCATCCCAGAAGCCGCGCGATCTCCAAATCCCGCGGGGTTGGGATGACACAGACCAGAATCAAATCAGTGGGGCGAAACATCAAGTCAATTATAAATGCAACGGGCGAGGAGTTCCTCGCCCGTTGTTCGTTATTGTTTAGTTCCACATTCGGCACAGAACTTTGCGCCTGCTTCAATTTTTGCGCCGCAGTTGGTGCAGGATTTTTCTGTGGCAAGCGGCTTGCCACATTCCTGGCAGAATTTACCACCGCCCGCTTTCGCCCCACAATGCGGGCATGTTGCAATGATCGTTTGCTTGAATTTATCAGCAGAGACATAATCAACAGTATTCGCTTTTTCCTGTGCATCACGAACAGCAGCTTGAACCTGAATGGATGATATTTCTTCTTGAAAGTCCGGAGCACATTCTTTACAGAGACTACGTTGATTATTCCAGCAATCATCATCCACCCATTTGCCACAGCGTTTACATTTATGGAAATGAGGCCTGGCTTCTTCCACCGCGGAGGCGAAGGCATTATCATGTGCCTTTTCCCAGCCTGCTGAACGAACGTTACGTGCCGCGTTCGCCGCACTACCGAACACTCCACCAAAGAGATTGCTCGCGGCGTCCAGCGCGCTGGTAACGGTTCCAAGGGTGGAAGCCTGGAATTCGGTTTGATAGCCATTACCACAGCGGTCACAATAGAACTCGAACTGAAAGCCTGCATCTGTGCTGAGGTCACGATAATTACGAGTGAATTGAATCAGTGCCATGAGTCAACCTCCGAAAAAGAATTAATTAATTGTAGCACGAACAACAACTTTAGACGCAATCCGAAGCGGGATACGGTACCATCCAAAAAGCCGCGCGATCTCCAAATCCCGCGGGGTAGGCAATAAACAAACAAGCACAAGAGAGGTTGATGCCAGTTCCATGATATTTCCATTTTACATAAAAGCCCGACCCTTAAATAAAACAGGCGGGCCAAAAGGCCCGCCGCCTTATTCCCGAATCAGTGTTCTTATTTATCAGAACAGGAAATCAATGTATAGATAATTAAGGCAGATCGCAATCACAATGACAAGAATAAAATTTACCACCGCCATTATGTTACCGGGTCTGGACTTTTCATTACGTTGTGACTCTTGATATCTCATCTTATTCTCCAGTGCCTGAGAGGAATGCTTCCAATAAAATATCACATTGGAAAGTCCATGTCATCTGCCAAATGTCACATTTTGGATGATTATTGTCATCTGACAACTTTTGAGCAGGGAAAACAAACCGCCATGCGCTTTGCACGGCGGTTTTGGTCCTTAGATCAGTCCCACTTCATTGTTGAACTCAATGATCAATTCATCGATCTCATCTGTCTGTTTCTGGACATCGGTCCAGTAGTTAGGTTCGTACCACTGCTGTTGAATCTCTTCATAGGTGCGGCCCTGCTGTTCGACCCAGGTATAGTATTTGAGATTATGGATGCGTCGGCGATCGCTATAACGCAGTTCGAGCATGTTGTCCGTGGATTGGCCATGCAGGTACCGGGCGAAGTCGGCGGCAGCGTCACGCTCGGTGTACTGGCCGAACTCCTGGTGCATCTCATGGATGCGCGAGCGGTAGAGTTCCATCGAGTCAGTGAGGATGGTGATCATGATGTCGTTCCCAGTCATCTCGTAATACTTGGCGGCTTTAATGCAGGAGAGGACGTTTGAAATACCTGAGAAACCAAGGAGGTCGAGATTAGAGATTAGAGATTCGGGAACACCTTTCTCAACCAGATAGGCGCGCCCAGTTTCCTCATTGAACAAACGAGAAATGTTGACCACAGCGTTATCATCGATTGCCACGACGACATCTGTATTCTTCGTGTTGTGTATCCACGGCACATGCTTGTCGCCAATGCCTTCGATGCGGTGCGCGCCAAATCCATTTTCGAGAAGGGTGGGGCACTGCAAGGCTTCGCTCGCGACGATCTTGCTATCGGGGAACAACTTCTTCATGTAATCGCCACTCGCAATGGTCCCAGCCGAGCCGGTCGCGGACGCCATGCCGCGATAATGGTCATTTGCTCCCATCACTTGCTTCAATACTTCTTCCATGGCGTGACCGGTCACTTCGAAGTGCCAGAGATAATTTCCAAACTCTTCGAACTGGTTGAAAATCATCAAGTCCTGCCCAGATTGGCGTAATTCCTTGCACTTATCGAAGATTTCCTTCACGTTCGATTCAGAGCCAGGGGTTTTGATCGTTTCGCCTGCGACTTTGGACAGCCACTCGAATCTTTCCTTGGACATGCCTTCAGGCAAAATCGCAATGGACTCACATGCCAGCAATGCGGAGTCATACGCGCCGCCGCGGCAGTAATTGCCGGTGGAAGGCCACACTGCTTTTTGGGTCGTCGGGTCAAACTGACCTGTGACCAGCCGCGGCACCAAACAACTGAATGCGGCACCGACTTTGTGCGCGCCCGTCGGGAACCACTTGCCAACCAGCACAACGATGCGTGCCGGGACTCCCGTCAGCGAGGACGGAAGCTCAAGATAGTTGACCCCGCCAAAGGTCCCGCCTGAAGCGGTGGGCTGGTTATGCCAGTTGATTCGGAAGAGGTTGCGTGGATGAATATCCCAGAGTCCGATGCCCTTCAATTCATCGTTTACTTTTGCAGGGATCCTGGATGGATCCTTCATCTGTGCGTAGGTGGGTATGATGATATTTCGTTCTTTCGCGCGTTTGATCGCATTTTGGCGACGAGATTTTTCAATGGTCAGGTCAATGGTGGTCATAACTTCCTCCTGGAAAAGTTGTCAGACAATTTGTATTATATCTCACAATCATTTCACTCACAATACGTTTTGACTTTGAAAAGGTTTTCATCAAAGGGATTCACCATATCCAACACAAGACGATTTTGTCTCCAACGAGCATAATAGCCTTTTACTCTCTCCACTTCGGACCATGTCAATTCATGCCAACCCGGAATGCCGCGCCTGCGTTCTTTCAGCCGCGAACGATGAATGGATTCATCAGAGCAAATACATTCGATGACGCGCCAATCTGCTTTATGGTGCTTTGCAAGTTGCCGCCATGTCCTCCGAATTGTTTTCGTCCCTGCGACGCTATCCAAAATAACCGATTGACCAAGCAGAAGTTGGCGCCTTGCCAGAGCAGTTAGCAACTCATAAGCTGCATATCCCAGTTGCCTACCCTTGAGTCTTGGCTTCAAGCCAATTTGCAATAATGATGCCTCCAGCCAGTCTTTGGCGAATACAGGAATTCCAAAGTATCTCCCTGCTGCCTCTGCTAATGTGCTCTTTCCAGTTCCCGGGAAACCAGATAAGACGATCAATTTCATATTCATCTCTCTATGACCTATAACTTATTTTGGGTTCAAGCGTTCAGATGTATTGTAGCTTTTATTCCATAAATTACCGAGGAGAATATATGAAATCCGCATCGACTGGCACAATATCGGGATGTATTGTCTGGGTGATCGTGTTCGGGGTCCTGAGTCTGTGCATTTTCCCTGTGGCATCTGTGATCGGTGGTTTTACATCCGCAAGCGGACTTGCCATGCGAACGTTGGGACCCTTTATTTGTCCGGATGATTCAACGGCTCAATCTTATTCATACGCGACCACAACGACCGATGAGTTTGGGAATCGTCAGCCAAGCACCGCTTATGTACTCCAATGCGTGGATGCAAACGGGGAGGTCGTTAAAGAGGACCCTGTCCTTTACGCATTTATCTGGATAGGGATCATTGCAGTCATTGGGCTCATTTTTGCAGCAATTCTTTCCTTTGCACTTGCCGCACCTGTAGGTGTGTTGATCGGCAGGGCCGTCAACAAGATGAAAAAGCCACAATAAGCCGCTCATCTGTTTCAAGAATCCATTTCAAAACAGGTGGGATTTTTTAACGAAAGCGTATGGTATTTTTAATGTAAACCCAATTTTATGGGAGTATGATGATGTCAAGAGAAAGGAGGTAGCCATAGAGGTTCCGCCTGAAATCCAAATCCACGGAAGGATTGGGAAGCCTTGACCTGGTCAGAAGCACAGCTTTAGCACCAGACGTTCTCCTAACGATAGGAAGGCCGCAAAACCCACTCTTTCCCGCATATAGTAGTATTATTTGACGGATGGGTAACCCCCATCCGTCCTTTTTATTCCAGCGCACGTCTCATTCTTTCCAATCCCTCTGCCACCAATTTGCGCGGCGCGGCGAAGTTCAAACGAACATAATTCTCACATCCTTCGCCGAAGATCCTGCCGTTGCTTAATGCGACTTTTGCTTTTTCAAGAAAGAATTCATACGGTGGCTTATCCATCGCTCCTGATTTAATATATTCGCTGAAATCAATCCATTGCAGATACGTCGCCTGGGGAATGGTAAATTTTGTATCCGGGAAATTTTCCGTCAGGTACTCCACCGCAAAATCACGATTGTCTTTCAAATACAGGCGCAGTTCTGCCAGCCAGTCATCACACACGCCTGAGAAGGCGGCCTCCGCGGCAATTAATCCCATGCTGGAAACGTGTCCTGTAATTTCTTCATTGACCTGCTTGTAGCGTTCGCGCAATTCCGCATTGGGAATGATGGCAAAGGCACAGAATAGTCCCGCTGTATTGAAGGTTTTACTTGGGGCAATCAGAGTTATGGATTTATCCGCAATTTCCGGGGAAAGCGCAGAAAGGGGAATATGTTTCGCATCATCCAGCAATAACTCACTGTGGATTTCATCGGAAATAATCAGTACGTCTTTCTGCAAACAGAGTTCAGCCATCCCATGCAATTCTTCATATGTGAAAATGCGACCTAACGGGTTATGCGGATGGCATAACAGGAACATGTGTGTCGTCGCATGGTTTGAGTGAAAGGCTTTGGCAAACCCATCCATATCCAATTGTGGGTGGATGACATTATGTTCATTGATCAAGGATAGGGGAGCTGATTGTTGCGTCAGTTCAAGGTTCTTATACAAACTATAAAACATGTTATAGGCCGGTGTGTGAATCACCACTCCATCACCTGGCTTGCAGGTTGTGCGTGCGGCGATATTGAATCCACTCACAACACCGGTGGTAGCAAACACCCAATCTGGGTCAACCTGCCAGCCATAGAGACGTTCCATACGAGCGGCAACGACTTGTTGCGTTTGCCGCTGGAGGAATTCATAACCCAGCACACCGTGGTCAAGCGCGGTATGCAGAGCATTGCGGATGGGTTCAGGAGTCAGGAAGTCCATATCCGCCACCCAGAGCGGCAGGACATCCGCAGGATATTGAGTCCATTTGAGGGAATTCGTGTGACGACGTTCAATGATTTGGTCAAAGTTGTAAGCCATATTTTTTTCTTTATAGGGTTTGTTTATCTCAATGCCTTTCGCATTCTTGCCAACCCATCCACTAACACCCTGCGTGTCGCGCCGAAATTCAAGCGCACGAATTGCTCGTTTCCTTTCCCGAACTTCCCGCCATCACCTAAAGCCACCTTCGCCTGTTTCAGGAAAAACTCGTACGGCGATGGTTTTAGTCTTAATTCCGCGCAATCGAGCCAGATCAGATAAGTGGCATCGGGTTTTGTCATCCGTACACCGGGCAAATACTTTTCTACATACTCGATGATGAAATCACGGTTGGCAGTGAGATAACGACGCAAATCCCTGAGCCATGCGTCCGCCTTCCCGGCATAGGCAATGCGCGCCGAGTTCAGCCCAGGCGTGGATATTTCAATGGACATGCCATATCCGATTTCAGAAAACTGTTTTCTGAGTTTCGCATTGGGGATGATCGCAAACGCACAGGCAAGTCCAGGAACATTGAAAGCCTTGGATGCAGAAATCAACGTGATGGTATGTTTCTCGATCTCGGGCGAAAGACTTGCCAGTGGCGTGAAGTTTGCGCCGCCAAGCAACAGTTCACTGTGGATTTCGTCCGACACGATCGTCACTTTATTCTTGATGCAAATCTCTGCCATGCACTCCAAATCTGCACGTGAATAAATCTGCCCAACGGGATTATGTGGATGACAAAGCAAAAACATCCCGGATTTTTTCACCCCCACTTTCAGCGCATCAAAATCAACCTCATACCTGATCCGGTATCCTTCAGCTTTTTGCGCCAACCGAGCAACGTATTGCCGTGCGCCGGTCTTGTGTTCTGTGTCAAGGAACTCATTATAAACAGGGGTTTGAATTAGATATCCTTTTCCCGATGAACACAATATTCGCGCTGCAATGTTGTACCCATTGCTGACGCCCGCAGTATAAACGATATGTTCAGGATCAACCTCCCAGCCGTATAGTCTCTTCATACGCGCCGCGATGAGTTCAAACAGCAGCCGGGAAGGCAGTTCATAACCAAGCACACCATGTTCGACCTGTTTACGAAGGGTGGTAATAATCTGGGGTGCGGCAGGAAAATCCATATCGGCAAGCCACATGGATAGAACATCCCTGGGATACAACGTCCATTTATTCTGCATATAAGAAGTGCGACGGGACGGAACTGAATCGAAGTTATATGCCATATTATTTTTTGTATGCGATGATCATGCCGTCACGCATGGGGGTAAGAGAAACGATCCAATCGGGATCAGTCGTAATTGTCCTTGTAAATTTGCGGATGGCTTCTGTGGTCTTCTCATGGTCATTCGAGTCGAGCATTTGTCCGTGCCAGATCATGTTATCGATAATCAGGATTCCACCCATGCGAAGTTTCTCCTTGATGACTGGAAGCGAATCGGGGTAACCATCCTTATCAATATCGTTGAAGATGATATCGAATGGACCCTGCGTCTGGCGGAGAGTCTCGACCGCCTCCGAGTTGTGGAACTGAACGACATCCGCGCTTCCCAACCTGGACAAATGGCCTGCCGCGCGTTTCGACAGATCTTCGTCCCAGACTGTGTGATGCACCACCCCACCGCCATTTTCCATCACTGCTTTCGCAAACCACGCAGTGGAATAACCGTATCCAGACCCAAGTTCAAAGATCGACCTGGCATTGATCATGCGCGCGAGTTGATAACAATAATATCCGCACGCAGGACCGATGATGGGAAAATCGTTTTTCTCAGCATATTTTTCCATCTCCTGCAACTCAGGTTCGCGCGGAGGGACGAGAGATGTTATATATTCCTGCACTCGATCGTAAGAAATTATAGCCATGATTTTCTCCTATTTGGATACTTCTACCGCTTGTCTCATTAATAAGTAAACTTATTGAATGGCTTTGTAAGCCAAAATCTAAACTTCAAGTTTAGATAATTATGCGGCACTCTGTAAAGCTTTCAAAGCCGCCGGGTAGGCAAGCTTTGCCCATTCAGAATACAATTTGCCAGATGGATGCAATCCATCTGGCGCGATCAAGGACGGGTCATTGACAGCCTCACGCGAAACCGGGGTGACATCCACATAATGTACGCCGGTTATCTCTGACTCATTACGATTCACCACATTGAACGCGTCGATATCCCTGGCGATCTGTTCCATGTCACGACCTGAAGCGTAAGGCGTTACGCCCCAATCAGGAATCGACAAAACAATAACACGGTTCGGATCACCGCCAGCATATTCAATGGATTTGTTCAACAGGAATATGAACTGCTCGCGGTACTCATTGATGTCATAGCCTCGATATTGGTTATTGACCCCGATCAACAACGAGACCAGATCATACGGTGGATCAATATCCACGGCCTGAATACCTTCCCAAAGTTCATTTGTCGTCCAGCCTGTACGGGCAATGATGGTGACTTGTGCTGAAACACCATCTGCCTGCAGCAACCCAGCCAGTTGATTCGGCCAACGTTCATTCTCAGAAACACTTTCGCCAATTGTGTATGAATCTCCCAATGCAAGATAACGATCAACAGGCATATCATATTCTCCTACTGCTTGTCTCATTAATAAGTTAACTTTTCTCATGGATTTGTAGGTTGAAATTCAAATATCAAGTTAAGTAAATTATGCCGCACTCTGTAGCACAAGCATGGATGTAGCCTGTAGACAACCGACAGGCAGGATGGCGCACGATAATAGTAATGAGATATTTTTCATGTCAGATTATAGCCATAAACTCAGCTTTCATATATCTCACAACCGGGATACGTGTAAGAAAAGCCATACCAGCGCGTGAGGAGTTGCATGGGCTGTGTCCCGGTTTCACGCCAGAATGCGCGCGGGGATCCATCAATCTTGCCGCACACTATATTCAAAGTACGATTCAGCCACCTGTCTTCGAGTCCATTTAACGGAATCGCCGAAAGGGGGTAGTATTTTGCCTTGCCATCAAGAACAATCCCGATACCCTGTGTAAGTTCAGGCAAACGCGCGTCAGGCTCAACTTGCATGGTCCAACGAAAGAAGAAGGGCATATAAACCTGTACATGGATAAAGCGCGGGTACAACCTTTCCGCAAACCATTTTTGAATGGACGGATATTTTGAAATCAAAACTTTTGTTTCAGGGTACCGAGCCAGGACTGCTTTTACAGTTGTCATTTGAACAGGCCACACATCCAATTGATAATCCATGAGTGGACCATCAATCGCCCGCCCTGTAATATGATCCCACAGGGAATGTGTTTCTTTATCAATGAGAATCACTAATCCATTCAACAGGCCAAATGGGCTAAAATG
>Ga0210377_10000089_pt1 | contig 79602 bp, 69 predicted proteins | sample PLM4_65_b1redo_FD_155480 | JGI IMG/M metagenome (GOLD analysis project Ga0210377, IMG submission 155480) | Groundwater sediment microbial communities from an aquifer in East River, Colorado, USA - PLM4_65_b1 redo | ecosystem: Environmental > Terrestrial > Soil > Riparian zone | place: USA: East...
CGACGCCTGCATGCAGACCGACACCTGCCAGGCCGGCACCTGCGTCGGCGCCAACCCCGTCGTCTGCACCGCGCTCGACCAGTGCCACGACGCCGGCGTCTGCGCCCCCGGCACCGGTGTCTGCTCCGACCCGCCGAAGCTCGACGGCACCGCCTGCACCGACGGCGACGCCTGCACGCAGACCGACACCTGCCAGGCCGGCACCTGCGTGGGCGCCAACCCCGTCGTCTGCACCGCGCTCGACCAGTGCCACGACGCCGGCGTCTGCGCCCCCGGCACCGGTGTCTGCTCCGACCCGGCGAAGATCGACGGCACCGCCTGTACCGACGGCGACGCCTGCACGCAGACCGACACCTGCCAGGCCGGCACCTGCGTCGGCGCCAACCCCGTCGTCTGCACCGCGCTCGACCAGTGCCACGACGCCGGCGTCTGCGCCCCCGGCACCGGCGTCTGCTCCGACCCGGCGAAGCTCGATGGCACCGCCTGTACCGACGGCGACGCCTGCACGCAGACCGACACCTGCCAGGCCGGCGCCTGCGTGGGCGCCAACCCGGTCGTCTGCACCGCGCTCGACCAGTGCCACGATGTCGGCGTCTGCGCCCCCGGCACCGGCGTCTGCTCCGACCCGCCGAAGCTCGACGGCACCGCCTGCACCGACGGCGACGCCTGCACCCAGACCGACACCTGCCAGGCGGGAGCCTGCGTCGGAGGGCCACCGCCCGATCTCGATGGTGACGGCCGCGTCGACGGCCTGTGCGGTGGGAACGACTGCAACGATACGAATCCGCTTGTCTGGGCGGCCCCCGGCGAGGTGACGAATGTCCTGGTCGCGACCGGGAGTCCGGCCGACCTCACCTGGGACAGTCAGAGCCTCGTGAGCGGCCCCGAGACCGGGTACGACCTGGTGTCCGGAATCACTGCCGACGCCGGCACCCTGGACTTCGCCGCAGGTCTCTGCCTGCAGACGAACGGACCTGCGGGCTACAGTGACACGCGACCCGACCCGCCGCTCGGCAGCGTCTACTGGTACCTGGTCCGTGGCCGGAACTCCTGCGGCACCGGCACCTATGGATCGACACTGCGCGACACCACGATCGCGCCCTGCCCGTAGTCCCGCACGGAGGCTGGGCGGCAGGCCGACCTGGCCACCGCCATCCCGCTCAGGGGCAGACGGGGACGGAGCGCAGGTCGCCCGCGCTGTCGCGGCCGGGCGATCCGGGGCCGCACAGATTGCAGGCGCGGACGAGATAGAACATGGCGGTGCCCGGCGGGGGCACCTCGTCGTCAGGGGTCGAGAGATCGGCACCCGATATCTCGAGGCAGAGGGCGTTCGAAAGCCCGTCGGGGCTCGACGCACGCAGGGTGTCGTAGAGGAGAACGCCCGCAGCGTGGCCCGGGTCGGCCGGTGGTTCCCAGGTCACGATGACCGGGCTTGCGGCGACCGCCAGGTTCACCACCTCCGAAGGCGCGCGCCAGAGGCCGCCGTCGGCGTCATTGCAGTCTCCGCCGAAGGGCCCGAGGCCGTCCCCGTCGCAGTCGCTTTCGAGCGAGAACACGACCAGGCGTCCCGCATCCGCCCCGGAGGCATCGCCGCGGTAGGGCGCGCCGACGAGGATCTCGGGCACGTCATCCGGGCTCAGGTTGCCGGCACCGGCGACCGCCTAGCCCAACTGGTCGCCCGCCGACCCCGCCGGATCGTCGAGGGTCCGTATCCTCGATCCGTCCGCGCCGGAGAAGACGATGGCGCGGCCCGCGTCGTTGGCCCCGGGTCGATCGGCGTAGCGCGCCCCGACGACGATGTCCGGCACCCGGTCGCCGTCGACATCAGGCAGGACGGCGAGCACCGCGCCGAACTGGTCGCCCCCTTCTCCATCCGGATCGTGCAGCCGCATCAGGACGCCGCCATCCGCGCCCGACAGCACGATGATCTCTCCTGACTGCGTGCCGACACTCGTCGTGCGGCGCGGCGCGCCGACGACCAGATCACCTACCAGGTCGCCGTTCAAGTCCGGGATGACGGCCACCGACTCGCCGAAGCGGTTGTTCGTCGCGCCCAGCGGATCGAGGCGGCGGGCCAGCAGGGAGCCGTCGGCGCCGGAGAAGATCAGCACGCTGCCGGCGCTGGCGGCCCGGTGATCGTCACCCGGCTCGCCGACGGCGATGTCCGCCACTCCATCCCCGCTCGCGTCCTCCAGACCCGCGGCCGCGAAGCCGAGATTCGCATAGATGGTGAGATCGGGATCGCTCAGGGTGAACAGCACGCCGCACGCGCCGTCCGGCGCCGGCGAGAAAACAATGGCCTTGCCACCGTGATGCAGCGGGACGTTGGTCAGCGTGCCGCCGGCGATGAGCTCGGGCAGGCCGTCGCCCGTGATGTCGTCCACGGCGGCCAGGCCATGGTCGCCGCCGAGGATGTTCGCCTCCCCCGTCGGGTCGAAGCAGCGACCGATCTCACCGCACCCCGCCCCGGAGATGAGGAGGATGAAGTCCAGTCCCGGCGCCCCGGCCGCGAGATCCGGCAAACCGTCGCCATTCAGATCGCCCGCCACGGCGAGTGTAGTTCCGAGATGTGCGAAGGCGTTGGCCATCGGCCGGCGGCACAGGACCGCCCGATCGGCTCCCGAGTACAGGGTCACGCTGCCGCCGTCGGTCGCCCCGAGATCATCCCAGGGGTTGCCGACCGCGAAGTCGGGAACCCCATCGCCGCTCACGTCACCGAGGGAGATCGCCGCCACACCGAAGCGGTCACCGGCGGCGCCGTGACCATCGACGACATGCTCCATCGAGGTCACCTGCGGGAAGCCCTCGTCGACCCCGCCGCAGGCATCGGCGAGGTGATTGCAGACCTCGGTGGCGTCGGGATGGATCAGCGGGGAGGCATCATTGCAATCGCCGCAGAGCTGGCCGTCGGGCGTGCACCCGGGTACCAGGCAGTCGGCGTAGCCATCGCTGTCGGCGTCGGGGCACGGCGAGGCCGGCCCGGGGGCCGTCAGCGCCAGCGATGCGACGAGCGCCGCCGGCATTGCGAGACAAACACCAATTCCAGAGGACAACCGGAAACGCGACCGCCGGCCGGACATGCCCGACCTCCCGCGGTCCCCGTACGGCTGTGATTATCACCGCGGGCCCGCCCTGTCAACGATGCCGGCAACCCGATGCCTGCAACCCGCGGTAGCGGGATGCCGTACAGTTGCGCGGCGCCGGCCCGCCACCGGGGTCACGACGGGAGATCCGATGCGGCTTGAAGTGGAGTCGGTGCACAAGTGCTACCGTGGTGGTGTGCAGGCGCTGGCGGATTTCAGTCTCGACCTCGGGCCCGGCGTGCTCGGGCTGCTGGGCCCGAACGGCGCCGGCAAGAGCACGTTGATGCGCATCCTCGCCACCGTGACCCTGCCGACCGCGGGGCGGGTGCTCTGGAACGGCGCCGACATCGCGCGCCGGCCCGATCGGTTGCGCGAAGATCTGGGGTACCTGCCGCAGGACTTCGGCGTCTACCCGAACCTCAGCGCGCTCGAGTTCCTCGAGTATGTGGCGGCGATGAAAGGGCTCGAACGGCGCTCCGCCCGGGCGCGCATCAACGGGCTGCTCGAGCTGGTGAACCTCGCCGAGCAGGCGCGCCGGCCGCTGGGGGGGTTCTCCGGCGGCATGCGGCAGCGGGTGGGGATCGCCCAGGCCCTCCTCAACGATCCGCGCCTGCTGATCGTCGACGAGCCGACCGCCGGGCTCGACCCTGAGGAGCGCGTCCGGTTCCGCAACCTGCTCGCCGAGCTGGCCGGCGAGCGGATCGTCATCCTGTCGACGCACATCGTCTCCGACGTCGAGGCGACCGCGACTTCGATCGCGCTCATCGCCGGCGGCCGGCTGCTGGCGCACGGCGCGCCCGAGACGCTGCTCGACGCCGTCCAGGGAAGGGTCTGGGAGGCGCTGCTCCCGCCGGCGCAGCTCGCCGCGGTCAAGGAGCGCGCCCTCATCAGCAGCACCATTCGGAGGAGCGACGGGGTTCTCATCCGCGCCGTCGGAGGCGAACCGCCGGTGGAGGGCGCGCGCACGGTCGCGCCGACGCTCGAGGATGCCTACCTGCACCAGCTCGCCGCGCACCGCGTGGCGATCGCGGGCCCCGGCCCGTCGTGAACCTGTTCGCGATCGCCCGCGCCGACTTCCTCGAGCGGGTGCGGCGGCCCGGGTACCTGGTGACCCTCGGGTTCATGGTCTACGCCGCGCACCTGTTCCTGCCGCCGAACCACGCCCGCTACGCGACCTTCCGCATCGCCGACTTCCGCGGGGTGTACAACTCGCACTGGGTGGGTGTCGTCAGCGCCATGCTGGCGAGCGTGTTCGTGTCGTTCGCCGGCTTCTACCTGGTGAAGAACGCCGTCGAGCGCGATCGCCGCACCGGCGTCGGCGCCGTCGTCGCCGCGACCCGGGTGCCGACGCGGGATTACCTGTTCGGCAAGTTCCTCAGCAACCTGGCGGTGCTCGCCGGCATGCTCGCCGTGATGGCGGTGGCCGTCGCCATCCTCCAGTGGGTGCGCGCCGAGGATCGGCACATCGATCCCATCGCGATCGCGGTGCCGCTCATGCTCCTGAGCCTGCCGATGATGGCGCTCACCGCCGGCATCGCGGTGGCGTTCGAGGCCACGCCGGGTCTGCGCGGCGGTCCCGGCAACGTGGTGTTTTTCTTCCTGTGGATCCTGACCCTGTCGCAGGGATTCAGCGACGGCCGGAGCCTGCTGGCCGATCCGGGGGGCAGCGCCACCGTCATCGAGAGCGCGACCGGGCGCTGCCGCGAGCTCGGGCTGCCAATCGAAGGCGGCGGCCTGAGCGTGGGGTTCAACATCAAGGAAAACGGCGTCTGGGACCTGACGACCTTCGACTACCACGGCATCCGCTGGACCCCGCGCCTGCTGGCGTCGCGGCTCCTGTGGCTGCTCGCGGCCTGTGCGCTGCCGCTCGCGGCGTCGCTCTGGTTCGACCGCTTCGACACCGCGGTCGCGCCGGCCGGATCGTCGAAGCGGCGCAAAGGCCGCCGGACTGCCGCCATGAATTCCGGACCCGCCGCGGCGCCGGGGCCCGCAGCGGCCTCCGGCGGCGCCACCGCCCGCGCCGCGGCGCATGTCGCCGACCTCGCGCCCGCGACCCGGGGTCACGGAATTCTCCCGCTGCTGCGGGCGGAAATGGCGATCCAGTTGCGCGGCCGCAGCCGCTGGTGGTGGCTGGTGGCCATCGGTCTCACTGTCACGAGTGGCTTCGTCCCGGCCGGACCGGCGCGCGGCTTCGTCCATGGCCTCGCGTGGATATGGCCGCTGTTCCTCTGGTCGTTGATGGGCGCGCGCGAGCGGCTGCACGGCACGTCCGACATCCTGTTCTCGGCGCCCCGCCCGCTGGCGCGCCAACTGGTCGGCATGTGGCTCGTCGGCGTCGCGATCGCCGGTGTCGCGGCGCTCGGCGTTCCGGCGCGCGCCCTTCTCGAGGGCAACCGGGCCGCGGCGTGGGCGTGGCTGGGCGGCGCCTGCTTCGTGCCGTCGCTGGCCCTGGCGTGCGGCGTCTGGAGCGGCAGCGGCAGGCTGTTCGAGGTGCTCTATCTGCTTCTCTGGTATGTGGGGCCGATCAACCAGGCGCCGCCGCTCGATTACGGTGGATTCACCGCCGCCGGGCTGGCCGACGGCGTCCCATTCGGCTTCGCGCTTGCCGGCGTGGTCCTGCTGGCGCTGGCGATCGCGGGCCGCCGGCGCCAGATCCACGCCGATCGCCGGGCCTGATCGCCCACCGGGAGGACTCCATGCGCTTCGTCACGCTGGTCGGCACGATGGTCGTCGCGGGCGGCGCCGTCGCCTGCAGCGGCGCCGGTCACGCTCCACCGCCGGCTCCGCCGGCCGCCGCGGTCGCGCCGGCCGTGCCCCTGGTCGTCGACCTCATGCCCGCCTTCTGGACCTTCTGGACCCGCGCCGAGGGAGTCACGGCGCCGGAGCGCGTCGCCCTGCTGAAAGAGCTGGCGCTGGCGCCGCACCAGGAGTACTACGAGGGCGTTCCCTACATCCCGTCCGACGAGAGACTCGCGAAGTTCCTCGACACGCTCACACCGGCGATCCCGGCCCTTCGACGCATCGACGGCGAGTTCCGCGCGCAGCTGCCGGGCGCCTACACCGCCTTCCTCGCGGCCTACCCCGGCCTCGACCCGGCCCTGCCGATCTACGTCGGCCCGTCGCTGTTCACCTCGTCGGGACAGGTGCGTGAGTTCAACGGCCGGACGATCGTCATGTACGGGCTCGACGTCATGGCAGTCGTCCTGGCGGACGTCGAGGATCATGTCCCCGACATCCAGCACGAGCTGTTCCACGCCTACCACTGGCAGCGCAATCCGGGGATCGCCGCGGCCGGACGGGAGGCGTTCGTCGCGACCCGCACCACGCCGATGTTCTATGACCTCTGGATAGAAGGCCTGGCGTTGCATGCCGTCCACCGCCTCGACCCGGAGGCGCCGCTGGCCCTGCTGCTGGCCTCCACCGCCCTGCCCGAGAAAGGACCCGTGGTCCTGGCACGGGTCGCCGGCGAGCTGCGCCGGCGGCTCGATGTCACCAACATCGACGAGGTGGGCGACTATTTCTTCTTCCACACCAGCCGCACCGATATCCCGTCGCGCATTGCCTATTACGTCGGCCTGCGGCTGGCCGAGGAGATCGGCCGGCGGCTGTCGATGGAGCAGATGATCGCGCTCGACGGCGACGATCTCAGACGCGAGGTCGAGGCCGGCCTGCTGGCCCTCGAGAGCCGGGAGGCCGGCGCCGCACCGGCAGCCACCGGACTCAGGAGCCGCCTGCCACCACGGCGAGCAGCGCGCGCGCGGCTGCCGCTTTCGCCTCGAGGGCGGCGATCGCCATGTCGCGCGCCGCGACCCGGGCGGTGAGAGTGCAGACCGGCTCGCCCTGCAGGATGAGCTCCCCGGCCCGTGGTCGGTCACGGGCGCCGATCGCCGCGAGCGCAGCGGGCGCGGGCGTCATGACTGCTTCCACCGCATAGAGCACACCGCGCCCCAGAACGCGCCCGGGTCCGATCACCGGCGCGGCGCGATCGCTGCGGACCAGACCGGCCGCGGCCGTGGTCGCATCAGCCCCTTCGACGACCATCAGGTGGGCATCGAACAGGCTGGCGCCACGCGCCTCCTCGATCAGTTCCATGGACGCGGTCCAGCGCGGGTTGACCTCGATCAGGTGCGGCCGGCCGCGCACCGCGATGAAGTCGAAGCCGGCAAGGCCGCGCAGGGCGAACCGCGCCGCGAGTCGCGCCGCGATGCGACGCGCCAGCGCCACGCCCTCCGTGTCGAGCAGGGCGGCGGGCCCCTGCATGAGATCGACGGCGTCGACGAGGTTGCCGGCATGGCGGTACCCCTGCGTGCCGAGTGCCGCGATCCCCGTGAGCTGCTCGCTCACCCCCAGGAGGACCGCGTCACGGCCGTCGGCGAGAAAGGCCGCCGAACCGGCCCGGCCGTCGAGGCGCTCCTGAAGGTACCAGCCGGGCGGGACGGACTCGCCGGGTCGCGCCGCGCGCAGCCGGGCGCCCCCCGCGCCGCGCCGCGGCTTCACGAGGTAACCGCGGCCATCGCGCGGCACGCCCGTCGCGACCTGCGTCGGGGCATGCGGCAGATCCTCGCTGGTGAGCCACGGGAAGAGCCGGGCGGGATCGCGGACGGCGCGGATCGAGCCGGGGGCGCTGCCGAGCAGGCGGCCGCGCCGTGCCAGGAGGCGCAGGAGGCCGGGGCGGTTCTCGAGTCCGCCGGCCGGCATGACCGCGTCCCACCCGAGTGTGAGTGCGGCGCGGCCCAGGTTCGCGATCGTGCGGCCGAGCCCGCGGTCGCGACGTAGCGCGACGACCCGGACCGGTTCACCATCGAGATCGGCATCGCCGAAGAAATCGAGGGCGATGATCCCACCCGGGAAGCGGGCGCGCGTCAACCGGCCGCGCAGGGCCGATTGCGCCAGGGCGCGGACACAGGCGCCGAGAAGCAGAAGCCGATCACCGCCGGCGGGCGCCGGGTCGCGCGTGTCAGGCGCGCGCAAGCAGCTCGCCGGCCCGCCTGCGGGCCGCGGCGGCATCGAGGCACGGCGCCGGGCCGGCGTCCTTGAGATCGGCGAGGAGCGCCGACTCCACCTTGTATTTCAGGCCGCCCACCGCCAGGGCACCGATCGCGAACAGGCCGGGGGCGATCGCGCTGCCATCGGCGGCGGGCTCGACCCCCGCGAGTCCGGCCGGGGGGACCGCGTTGATGTCGGCGAGGACCTTCGGCCCGCGCAGGGCGCGCACGGCCGGCTCACCAAGGAGCACCGCCCCCGCCGCGCCGGTCGCGAGCACGACGTCGCTGCCCGCGGCGAGCGCCGCGCGGTCGGCTTCCCCGGCCGCACCACGCGCCGCGACCTCGACCCCATACAACGCGGCAACCTCGGCGGCCGCGACCTGCGCGCGCACAACATCACGCGACACCAGGGTGACCCGGGCGCCGTCGGCGGCCGCCATCGCCGCGGCTGCGCGGCCGACGCCACCGGTGCCGCCGAGAACGAGGACCGAGGCCCCCGCCAGTCCGCCCATGCCGCCCGCCCGGCGCACCGCCTCGACCTTCGCGAGGAGCGCCGCCGCGGTGGTGTAGGCCCCCTTCGGATCGATCATCAGGCCGATGCGGAAGGGATCGAGGAGCGCCGCGCGGGCGGCGGCGAAGGCCGCCTCGGCCTCGCCGAGATCGGCACTGGCGACCAGGAGCGCCGAGGCGCGCGCCCCCTTCGCGCCGCGCGAGAACATGATGTCCTGCACCAGGCCGCGCACCGACCCGGCGCGCACACCGCCATACGGCAGGACGGCGTCGAAGCCGCCGTCGTACGCCATGTTGATGTCGAACGGGCTGACGTGCGGCTCCGCCGACACGATGTAGAGAAGCCGCTTGCGGTCCACGCCGCCTCCGCCCGGGGGGTGCGCGGCGGCGCGCGCCTTTCGACGGCGGCGCCGCCGCGCCCCTGGAAACCGTTCCGACGCCTTTGATCCGGCCTCAGGCGAACGGGTGCCTGGCCTTGTCCTTCTTCTCGGTGACCGTGCGGACGCTCGGCTCGCCTTTCATGGCGCGGGAGATCGCTTCCTTGGTGGCGCGGTAGTTGAAGTCGTAGATCTTGGCGTTGTCCTTCGCCTCCCAGTGGATGAACACGCCGACGATGCACACCAGGGTCTCGGCGTCGGCCTGCGGTATGATGCCGTCCGCCACCGAGTCGGCCACCGCCTTGGCGACCGCGGCCTGCGCCGGGCCGAACATCTGCACCGCCTGCGTCGCGCCCTTCATGGTGACCTTGTTCATCATGATGGTCGCCGGCTTCGGGATCAGGTTCGGCTCGAGCACCGCCAGCAGGGCGGTATGGCCGGAATTCTGGTTCACGAAGGCGTTCGCGAAGGCGGCCCCGACCGGGCCGTTCTTCGGGCCGATGATCAGGTCGATGTGCGCGACTTCATTCCCCTCGCCGACGAGGGACTCGCCGATCAGGATGTCCTTCATGGATAGGTCTCCTTCACGCAATTGGATGGTGTTTCACAGCGCAGGACAGGGCATGTCCGGATACGGCGCACTAACTAGCACACGGCCGCGCGGCAGGTCAATCGCGCCCGACGACGGCGGCGGCCCGCGGGCGGCGGCTCCCCTGCTGCTCGCCAGCGCCGCCGACGCGGACGAGGCGGGCACGGCGCTTCTCGCCGGCGCCGACATCGTCGATCTGAAGGACCCGGCCACGGGCGTGCTCGGCGCCTGCGACATCCGGACGCTCGCGGAGGCGGCCGCCGCCCGCCGGCACCTCGCCCCCGGACGGCCGTTGAGCGCGGCCCTCGGCGCGGCCCGCGCGGACGACGCGGCACCCCTCGCCGCCGCCGCCGCCCGCCTGGGGTTCGACTACCTCAAGACGGGTCTCGACGGGATCACGGACGGGGTCGAGGCGGCGGCGCTCCTGCGGCCCCTGGCCGCGGCGGCACGAGACGCGGCTCCCGGAATGCGCCTCATCGCGGCGACCTATGCCGACGCGCGCGCCGTCGGGGCGCTCGCCCCGGCCGACCTCCCCGCGGCCGCCGCCGCGGCGGGGTTCGACGGCTGCCTTCTCGACACCGCCGTGAAGGACGGGCGTGGTGTGCTCGACCACCTCGGTCCCGCCGGGGTCGCCCTGTTCGTGCGTGACTGCCGCGCGCGCGGGCTCCTGGCCGCGGTGGCCGGGTCGATCGCGGCGCCCGATCTCGGGCTCGTCGTGGCCGCCGCTCCCGACATCATCGGGGCGCGCGGCGCGCTGTGCGCCGGCGGGCGCCGCGGACGGCTCGACGGCGCGCGAGTGCGCGCCTTCCGCGCCGCGATCCGGTCGGCGGCGGCGCGACCCCCGTCCATCGGCTGAGATCGTCGCGCAGATCGACGGCGCGACCATCGAGAAGGCGCACGGCCACGTCCCGCGGCAGGTGGCGCGCGAACAGCGGATCGACGAGGCCGCGGCGCGCCGCGCGGGCGGCCTCCGCCGGCCCGCCGATCGCGCAATCGAGCCCGCGCACGCTCTTGAGCAGCGCGAGCCGGCGCGCGCCGACCCGCGCGGCGACCCAGGCGGCGATCGCGTCCGAGGTCATCCGGAAGCTGCGCTCGATCCGGGCGCCGCCGCGGCCGTCCGCCTCGCCGACCAGCCGGGCCGCGAGCAGGATCGGCAGGCACCCATCGGCCGCGGCGCGCCGCGCCGCCGCGAGGGTGGTCACCGGCCGCGCCCCCGGCGTCTGCGCGGCGAGAACCAGCCCGTATTGATCCATCGCCAGGAGCGCCATTGCGTGCGCGCGCGCCTCCGACAGCCCGTGTCGTTTCATTTCCCGGCGGACGAGATCGGCGAAGGCGCCGCCACCCGGCACCACCAGGACGCGCCGCCCGCGCGCCACCGCGGCGAGCGCGCGCATGATCGGCGCCAATCCGCGGCGCCGGCGTCCGAGACTGCCGCCGACCTTGACGACGAGATCCCAGCCGGCGGCGCGCCGGGGAGTCACCCCGACTCTCCCGCGGCGAGCAGCGCCAGGGCCACGGCCGGTGCGGCGGCATCCCACGGTGGGCGCCCGCGCGCATCGCCACCCAGAACGAGCGCCTCGGCAAGCCGCAGCGGTCGCCGATCGGCCCGGCGGGCCGCGGCCGCCGCGAGCGCGGCCCCGGCGCCGGCCACGACGGCAACCGGGCCGGTCCGCGATCGGGCCGCCGCCTCGGCGATGGCGCCGGCGACGACCGCGATCTGGCGCTCCTCGAGGTGGGCGGCGATCGCGCGCAGACCGTCGGCGCCGATCGTCCCAGGGTCGGAGCAGACAAGCCGCGCCAGCCGGGTCGCGCATTCGGCGGGTGTGCGGCCGCGGCCGTCGGGCGTCTCGACGGTGTAGCCATCCGGTTGCAGATGCCCGAGCAGGACGTAGGCGTCGGCCATGATGGTGAAATGCTCCGGCGCCGTGCGACAGAAGCCGCCGCGCAGGGGTACCCGGTCGGCCAGCGCCGCCGGCGGCGTGCGCAGGAACCCCGTATAGACCAGCTCGCCGCACGCCAGCCGATCGAGGTCGGTGCGCCCGACGGGGACCGGTCGTCCCCCCTTGAGCGGCACGATGTCGGTCGTCGTGCTGCCGATATCGACCAGCAGGCCGTCGCCAACGAGGCGCGCCGCCAGCATCGCCGTGGCCATCCAGTTGGCGGCGGCGACCGGTTCCGGTTCGGCCGCCGCCTCCTCGAGCGGCACCAGGCGCCCGGCGATATCGAGGACGCGGGTGCGCGCGCCGAGCGCCGCGCGCGCGGCCGCCAGGATCGCCCGCACGCCGGTGGCGCGATCGGGGAAGACGTCGGAGAGCTCGGCGGTCATCGTGAGCGCGTGCGCGCAGCCGGGTCCGGCGCCGAGCGCCGTCGCCAGCGCGGCGAGACGCCCTTCCAGAGCGTCCGGCTGGCGCCAGACCGCGAACGGCTCGATGCGCCAGTCGAGGTCGTCGCCGCGGGGGCTGGTGCAGACGGCCGCCTTGATGTGGACGCCGCCGATGTCCCAGCCGCAGGCACGTGTCACCGCGGCCTCCGCATCGGCGCCGCCGCAGTGCGCGCCGCCGGTGCCGCAGCGCTGCGCGCCGCCGCGGGGCGGGCCGCCGGCGCGCCGCGCCGCAGCATCACCACCCTTCCGCCGGCGCTGAACCGGCAGCGGCCGGCGAGCGCGACACGACGCGGCAGTGGTCGGCCCCCCGCGGCATCGAGAAGCAGGCGGGCGAGGCTGACACGGGCGATCCGCCGCAGGCCGATCCAGCTCGTCGTCAGGCGGGGGTTCACTTCGATCACCACGGGGCCGTCGGCGCCCAGCACGAGATCGACTCCCAACGGGCCGCGGAGATCGGCCGCGGCCCCGGCAAGAGCCGCGGTGGCGCGCAACGCGAGTCGCGCCGCCGACGCGGCGGCCTCGCCGCCCACCGGCATGTCGCCACCGAGATAGCGCAGCGACCGGCGGCCGGCGATGCGCTGCCTCCCGACAGCCAGGACAAGCGCCGCCGATCCGCCGCGACGCCGGCGCGGGTCGCGCCGCACGAGGAGCGAAACGCTCAGCGGTGCGCCGGCCAGATAGGGCTGGACGATCACGCCGCCGCCGGCCGCGGCGCGCCGCGCGCGACGCAGCGCCGCCGCCAGATCCCCCGGCCGGCGCACGACCTCGACCCCGTCGGAGCCGCACCCGTCCCGGGGCTTCAGGACAAGCGGCAGCGGCACTCCCGCGAGCCGCCGCAGCCCGGTCGCGCCCGACCCGACCCGGCGGGTGGCGGGGGTCGCGATCCCGGCGCGCGCCAGCAGCCGTGCCGTCGCCAATTTGTCGCCGGCGAGGCCGGCGGCGCGTGGCCCGCAGCCGAGCGGGGTGACGCGGGAGCGCTCGACCGCGCGCGCCAGCCGCGCCAGGTGTCCATGCCCCTCGGGGGCGATCACGAGGGCGGCGTCGGCGCGGTCGAGACGGCGCCGGAAGGCGCCCTCCGCCCGCCACGACGGCGGCACCGACATGATCGTGACCCCGGGCAGAACGCCGAGCTCGCGCCGCACGGCGTCATACATCGCCCTTCCGGCGCGACGCAGGGCCACGGGCGCCGCCCCGGGCGGCCGGCTGCTGTAATGTTCGTGAAGGAGGATGCGCACGGTTCCCCGTCGCTCGGGCGGGCGTAGAGTAGCCGCGGCGCCGGAGACCCGTCAACGCGAACCGCGTCGGCTGGGTGCCTCCGGACCGGAGCCATGCAATGCGGACCGTCCCGGTCATCGACCTTCGTGGCGGTCGCGCCGTCGCCGGACGCTCCGGCGATCGGGAGCGCTACGCACCGGTGATGAGCCGGATCCGCGGTGGCGCCGCCGAGGACCTGTCCGATCCGCGCCACCTGGCGCGTGCGCTGGCCGAGACCCTGGCGCCGGAGCGACTTTACGTCGCCGATCTCGACCGGATCGAGGGCACCGGCGACAACGATCCGGTGGTCGCCGCCCTTCTCGAAGAGGACCCGGCGCGGGTGATCCTCTGGGACGGCGGCCTCGCCCATCGCACCGAGGCGCCCCGGCATCCGCGCCTCGTGCCGATCCTCGCCACCGAGTGTCTCGCCACGGTGGAGGAGATCGATGCGGCGGCCGACGTCGCCGCCACCGGGACGCCGCAACCGTGGCTCGGCCTGGATCTCGAGGCGGGCGGCCTCCTGGCCCGGGCGTCCGTGGTTGCCGGCCTCGGTGAGCGCGCCCTGCTGCGGCGCGCCGTGCGCGCCGGCGTCGGCGGCGTCGCCATCGTGCTTCTCAGCCGGGTCGGTACCCGTTCGGGACTGCCGCGCGAGCGGCTGCGGCGGCTGCGCGAGGAGGCTCCCGGGCTCGCCATGATCGCCGGCGGCGGCATCGCCTCGATCGACGACCTGCTGTTCCTGCAATCGATCGGCTGTCAGGGGGCATTGCTGGCGACGGCCCTGCACGACGGCCGGTTGCGGCCGGCGGCGCTGCGCCGCGCCGGTCTGGCCTGATCCGGGCGGGGTCGAAGCTGGCGCGCGCGCCCGGCGGCGCCGCCGTCAGACCTCTTCGATCGCCGGCTGCGGCAGCCGCGGCGCCACCAGGATGGAGCGGAAGCGCCGCACCAGCACCTGCCCGGCCGGCATCCCCTTGCGCTTGTGAACGTGCTTGCGCGGCGTGTAGTGGACTTCGACCTTGCCGTCGCCGCGCGCGCCGCTGTACCAGGCGGCGATGCCGGCGGCGGCGCGCAGCGTCCCCTCGGGGACCGACTTCAGGCGGGCCGGGTTGCGGATGATCACATGCGCCCCGGGTGAGCCGGCGGCATGCAGCCAGATATCCCAGGGCGAGGCGACGCGGAAGGTCAGGGTGTCGTTCTCGGGGCCGCTGCGGCCGACGAGGACGACATACCCGTCGGCGGTCGTGTGCCGCCGCACCCGCGTCGGCTCCTCGCGCCGCGTCGGCAGGGAGACGCGCCTCGGCCGCGGCGCGGCGTGCACCATCCCGAGCGCCGCCATCGCCTGGCGCAGGGCGTCGAGATCGGCCGCGGAGGCGACAGCGCCCGCCTGCGCCTCGAGAGCCACCCACGCCTCCAGACGGCGGCGGACCGCATCCCGCCGGGCGAGAATGGTCGCCTCGCCGCGCTTTCCCTTCTTCCACAGAGTGAAGTGGCGCTCGGCGTTCGCCAGCAGCGGCAGGGCGGGGTCGATCGGCACCTCGAGAGGCGCCGGCTCGGCCGATTCGGGGTCGGGAACGGTGGCCGTCTTCCCCTCGACGCGTGCCGCCCGCAGGCCGGCGAGGAGCGCCTCCGCCCAGCGCCGGTGGCGATCGGCGCCCCGGGCACGGGCGAGATCCTCCTCGAGCCGCCTGGCGAGAGCCTCGATGCGGCTGCGCTCGCGGCGCGCCACGACCCGGTGGTGGGTCCGCTCATCGTCGAAATCGCGCAGCCGCTCGATCAGGCCGTAGGCCGCGGCGGCGGCCGCCGACGGCCCAGGGAACCGGGTCACGATGGCCGGCGCGTCGCCCGCCGCCCCCCCCGCGGGCGGGAGGTCGCCCGCGACGACGCGGATCTCGTCGCGGCCGGGCCGATCCCCCTCACGATAATCGGCGAGGGGCCGCGACGACAGCACCACGGCCCCCGTGGCAGCCGGCAGGCCGGGATCGCTCACCCTCGGAGCCGGCGGCTGGTACGGCTCCCCCACGACCGGCGCCCGGAAGGCGCTTTTCAGGTCGCGGGCGCACCCCAGAACGAGACCGGCGGCGTCGAGAAGCACGAGGTTCGCCGAGCGCCCGAACAGCTCGGCGACCAGGTGGCGCTCGACCGGAGACCCCTCGGGGCGCGGGGACCGCAGCGACAACCGCAGCACACGCTCCCCCGGCGTCGCCTCGATGGCGATGAGTCGCGCGCCGGCCAGCTCCCGGTCGGCAAGCGCCGCGAACCGATCGGAAGGGGCCTCGTGATGCCCGCCGCCGCGCGGCATGAGATGCGCCCGCGGCAACTCCGGGCGGACGGAAATCAGGAGGTTGTCGTGTTCGGGGGTGGCGAAGCGCACGAGGTACCGCCAGGCCCCGAGGTTCGAGACGCGGTGGATCTCCTGTTCGGCAAGGCGGAGAGAGACCTCCGATACGATGGCGCTCAGGAGGCCGGAGTCCATGGGGTGCGGCCGCCCGCGGGGCGGGCCGCCGGGGTCAGCGTTCGCGAGCCGCCACGGGGCGGGCCGCGCCGGCTACGGCGCGGTCGACCTTCACCTCGACATCCTCGGTCTTCATCTTCTCGACCTCGGCGATCTCGCTGACGATGAGATACCGCGCCCGGTCGAGCATGCGGCGCTCGCGGTACGACAGGTTCTTCTGCATCGACAGGTGGGTGAGGCTCTTGAAGACGAGGGCGACCTCGGTGATCGACCCGGTGCGCATCTTGTCGGAGTTCTCCTGGAAGCGGCCCTTCCAGTCGTCGAACACCTTGATCTTGTTGTCCTTGAGGACGTCGAAGACGTTCTCGATCTCCTTGCGGGACACGATCGGCCGGAGGCCGACGTTGGCGGTGTTGCCGCGCGGCACCATGACCATGCTGTCGTTGCCGACGATCCGGAGCCGGAGGAACTCTTCGACCTTCTCTCCGATGGAGCGCTTTTCGATTTGCTCGATGATGCCCAGGCCGTGGTTGGGATAAACGACCTTGTCGCCGACCTTGAATTGCACCGGATGCCTCCACCAGGGCGGGACCCCGCAGCTGCGGGGCCTGCCGGGCCTGATTTTTCTCGCCTATTTTAGCAGGCCGCGAGGTTCGACGCAATCTTCGTTTAATACACACCTCACAGGCCCCTCCTGCGCCGGCAGCCGCGCCCTCTTCACCTTTCCCGGGAGCCCCCCTAGAATGGGGCCACGAGGATCGCCCCATGCTGCGTTTCGGAGTCGCCGGCTGGGACTACCCGGACTGGGAAGGTGTGGTCTATCCCGACCCGCATCCGCGCGGCTTCGACCGGCTCGAGTTCCTTGCCGGCTACCTCGAGGCGGTCGAGCTCAACGTCACCTTCTACCGCCAGCCCGATCCCCTGGCGACCTCGGGCTGGGCGCGGCGGGTCGAAGCCCACCCCGATTTCCGCTTCACCGCGAAACTGTTCCGCGGCCTGACCCATCCCGAGCGCGACGATCCGGCGCTGCTCCAGGACGAGGCAACGCGCTACCGTGAGGGGATCGGCCCGCTCGAGGCCTCCGGCCGTTTGGGAGCGGTCCTCGCCCAGTTCCCGCACCGCTTCCACGACGACCCGCTCTCGCGTTCCTACCTCGAGCGCGTGGCGCGCTGGCTCGAGGGGCTGCCGATGGTCGCGGAGTTCAGGCATCGCTCCTGGGATCACGAGGAGGCGCTGCGCTTCCTGCACGGGCTGGGGGTCGGTTTCTGCAACATCGACCAGCCGCCGGTGGGGGCGACGCTGCGGCCGACGGGGCATGTCACCGCGAAGGTGGCCTACATCCGGCTCCATGGCCGCAACGCCGAAAACTGGTTCCGGGGCGATGGCCCCGCCCATGCCCGCTACGACTATCTGTATTCGGAGGAGGAGCTGCGCCCCTGGAGCGAGCGGGCCCTGCGGCTTGCGGAGCGTGCGGAGGAGGTGTTCGTGATCGCCAACAACCACTACCGCGGCAAGGGGCCGGCCAACGCCCTGATGCTGAAGGCGATGGCGTCGCAGACGCGGGTGGCCGCCCCGGCCGCGCTGACCCGGGCGTACCGCGGACTGGCCGCACACGCCCGGCCCGACGAGCGCGGCCGGCCGCGGCAGGGGCGTCTGTTCGAGTAGGAATGCGTCCGGGCAGGCGCTCAGTCGTCCAGGGATTCCGTGATCGACTCGCGTCCGTCGGCGCCGACCGAGACCTCGCGCACCTCGTCGATCTTGCAGTTGCCGCACAGGGGCAGGCGATCGAACTCGTGCGCCAGGTAGCGGCGGCGGACCTCCTTCGCCACCGGGCCGTTCCAGACCTCGGAGACGCTGCTGCCGGTGATGTTGCCGAGCACCTGGTCCCGGCTGTAGTCGACGCAGCACAGGACAAGGTCGCCGTTGAACATGATGTAGGCCTGCTTGAACAGACGGGTGCAGGTGGTGAAGTAGGTCATCTCCTTGGCGTGGCTGAAGGTCTGGGCGTCCTTGATGTTGCCGCCGCGGTTCTCGAGCGTGGTGTACTTCGACGACACGCCGCGGCTCCTCCAGTACGCCACCGCCTTTTTCGCGTCGATGACCGCCGTATCGACCATCGTGATCCAGAGCTGCGGCCTGGTCAGCCCGCGCGACCGCTGCGTGTCGATGAAGTGGTTGACGTTCTTCATGGTGCGGTCGAAGTCCATGTTGCCGCGCATGGTCGCTTCGTACGTCCCCTTGTCGATTCCCTGGAAGGAGACATAGAGCTTGTGGATGCCGCAATCGGGGGCCAGGACCTTGTCGGTGATCTCGGGCGTCAGGAAGTGGCCGTTCGAGGTCACGACGACCTTGGCGTCGGGGATCCGCTCGTTGATGTAACGCACCTTGTCGAAAAGATCCTTGTCCATCAGCGGCTCGTTCATCAGGTAGGGGCTGATGCGCCGCACCTTGTGCCTGGCCGCCTCGTCGACGATGCGGCGGTAGAGCTCGATGCTCATGCGTCCCTTCGGCTGGGTGGTGTAGGTCTCGCCGTAGGGGCAGAAGATGCAATCGGCGTTGCAGCCGGTGAAGGTCTGGATCTGGATGGTGCGCGGGAAATCGGGGATCGGCCGCCTGGTGACCCGATTGCGCATGCGGGCCAGGAAACCGTCGCCGGGCATGTCCATGTAGTACTTGTTGATCTTCAGATGACTCACGAAACGCCTCCGAGTGACTCGTAGACGGATTCGGTGTTCTCGACCATGCGGTCGACGCTGAACTCCCCGGCGCGACGCCGCGCCTCGGACACCACGCGGGACCGCAGGGATTCGTCCTCCAAGAGGGTCCGGATCGCCCGGGCCATGGCCCGGGCGTCTCCCGGAGGGGTCAGGAGGCCGTGCCGCGAATCTTCGATGATCTCCCCGACTCCGTCAAGCGCGGTCGCCGCGACCGGGACACCGGCCGCCATGGCCTCCTTGAGCACCGCCGGCGATCCCTCGCCCGAACGGGACGCGAGCGCGAAGAGGTCGAGGCCGGCGAGGACGTCGGGCATGTCGTCGCGAAAGCCGGCGAACAGGACGCGGTCGCCCAGACCGAGTGCGGCCGCCCGGGCCCTGAGCCGGCCTTCCTCCCTGCCGGTCCCGACAACCACGAACCGCGGCCGCGGGTCCTGCCGCGCCACGTCGGCCGCGGCATCGAGGAACAGGTCCATCCCCTTGTGGGCCGCGAGGTGCCCGGCGGTGCCGATGATCGGCGCCGCGGATGGCCAGCCGGCCGCCGCGATCGACGCCCTGAAGCGGGCCCGGTCGCCGCGCGCGAAGCGCTCGACGTCGATGCCGGAGTGCACGGTCACGACCCGCGCCGGCTCCAGGCCCCGGGCGATGAGGCCCCGGCGGATCGCCTCGGACACCGCGATGATGCGGTCGACCCGGAAGGTGTACTTGAGCCGGCCGAGGAACCCGCCACGCAGCGGAAACGACACGCGGCGCGAGGCGACCGCCGGCCGCCGTCCCGCCAGCAGTGACGCGAGGGTGCCGACCCCGATGGCATGGGCGGTGTGATAGTGGATGCGATCGAACGGCCGCGCGCGCAGGAGCGCGGCGAGACGGCGCGCGGCCGCGAGATCCCAGTCGCCGCGCATGGCGAGCGGCTCGAACGGCAGAGCCGCGTCGCGCGCCCGCCGCTCGAGCGGGCTGCCGGGCGGCGCCACCACCAGGACCTCGTGCCCGCGGCGCATGAGACCGGCCGCGAGAAACAACGTCTGGGCCTCGCCGCCGCGCCAGCCCCGCTCGCTGTTCAGGTGCAGGACGGCGTGCGCCCTCACGGCCCGGGACCGTGTCCGCCGGAGCGCCGCGCCGTGCCGACCTCCCGGTGCCCCGCCGGCTCTCCGACGAGAGGCCCGGGACCGGCGACGTCCGACGCCGGGCCGGCCGCGGCCGCGTCGGGGCGCTTCCCCATGATCTGCAGCTCCCACAGGCGCGCGTACTTCAGATATACGGTGAAGGCCCCGAACAGCGACAGCACGACGCCATGCGCCCCCTCGAGGAAGCCGAGTTTCAGGACGTACATGCGGATGAACCGGCCGCAGGTGCGCAGGACGATCCCCGCCCCTCCCGTCCGCCGCCCTTCGAGGTACATCTGGCGCGCGCCCCAGTCGCTGTACAGGTCGAGCTTGCGCCAGTACTGGGCGAATGATCGGAAGGTATGGTGCTCGAGGGGGTGCGCAAGAGCCGGCAATGGTCCCTGGAGATCGATCTCGGCGTGCACCTTGCGGTCCTGGTAGCGCGACACGTCACGACGGAAGAGACGTATGACGGTGTCGCCGCCCCACCCGCACCGGCGGATGTGGCGCCCCATGAAGAAATTGGCCCGCCGGATCCAGTAGCCGTCGGCCTCCGGCCCGGCCTCGAGCAGCGCCCGGATCTCGTCGCGCAACCCGGGCGTGACCCGCTCGTCGGCGTCCACCAGCAGGATCCACTCGTGGGCGGCCTGCGGGATCGCCCAGTTCTTCTGCTGGGCCGAATAGCCGTAGTCGCGCTGGATCACCCGGGCGCCCCGCTCGCCGGCGAGCGCCACCGTCCGGTCGGTGCTGAACGAGTCGACCACCAGGATCTCGTCGGCGAAACGGACCGAATCGAGACAGTCCGGCAGGCTCTCTTCCTCGTTGAAGGTCGGGATGATGGCCGTGAGCGGTCGGCGCGCGGGCCCTGCGCCGGCCCCGCCGGCGCTCATGGCGTGGTGCCCTTCTTCTTGCCGTCCTGATCGGTGAGATCGCCGTAGAACTGCTCGCCTTCCTTCTCGCGGCGCCGGTCGTAACGGCGCATCGCCAGGTTCGAGAGCTTCACCAGATTCCCCGCATCGTCGCGCTGCGCCAGGCGCGTGAACGACTCCTGCGCCTCCTCGCGGCGGTTGATGGCCAACTGGCAGCGGCCCTTGTCGAAAAGCAGCTGGCTCATGTCGTCGTAGCGCGGGTAGCTGTCGGTGACCGTTTGGTAGCGGTCGAGCGCCGCCAGCCACTGCTTGCGCTGCTGGTAGAAGTGCCCGACCAGGTGCTCCTTCTCGGCCAGCCGGTTGTAGCACAGCTCCATCACCTCGCGCGCCTCGGCCGCCCAGGGACTGTCGGGCCAGGCCGTTTCGACCTTGCGCAGCTCCAGGAGCGCCTTCATCGTCGTCGTCTGGTCGCGGTCGGGAGCGGGCACCTGGCGGTAGAGCGACTGGCCGACCATCAGCTGCGCATAGGGGGCCTTCTCGTTCTGCGGAAAGTAGGTCAGGAAGTTGCGGTAGGCGTTGAGCGCTTCACCGTAGTTCGCCAGGCCGCCGTCCCTGAAGAAGGCGTCCCCCAGGCTCATCTGCACGCGCGGGAGCAGGTCGCGATCCTCGGGTGGGATCCGCGGCAGCAGTTCCTGCAGCATCAGGCGGGCGCTGTAGTAGTTCTTCTTGTCGATCTTCCGGAGCGCCTCGGCGTACGCCTCCTCGGGCGGCAGGCTGGCGGTCTTCTTGCCGGCCTTCTTGTCGCCCTTCTCCTTCCCGTCGCACGGCGACACCAACGCCGTCGCGAGGAGGACTCCCGCCACCAGGCACGCCGCGAAGCGCCGGCCGGCCGTCATCTCAGGTCAGGAGCCGCCGGAGATCGTCCGGGAAGCGGCGCGGGCGCCCCCGCCCATCCACTGCCGCGTGCGTGGTCGTGCCGGCGGCCAGCAGGAGACCATCCGGCTCCCGCTCCAAACGGTAGGCGAAGGTCGCGCGCGCGGCGGTCATGTCGCGCAGCGTCGTGCGGACCAGCAGGAGATCGTCGTAGCGGGCCGGCGCATGGTAGGAGCAGGCCGCCTCGATGACCGGCAGGAACATCCCGCCGTCCTCGACCCCGGAATACGGGATGCCGGCATCGCGCATGTATTCGGTGCGGCCGATCTCGAACCAGACGAAGTGGTTTCGATGGTGCGCCACGCCCATGCGGTCGACCTCGGTGTAGCGCACCCGCAGCCGGGTGGTCGCTTCGCGCGCCATCGCGCCGCTCAGCCTTGCCGCCCGGGCGCCGGCAGAAGCGCCACCAGGGCCGCGGCCCTGGCGCGCGGGTCGCGGCCGTCGTAGACCGCCGATCCGGCGACGAACAGCTCGGCCCCGGCCTCGAGAAGCGCCGGCAGCGTCTCGGCCACGACGCCACCGTCGACCTCGATGCGGGTCGCGAGCCCGCGCTCCTGCGCCATCCGCCGCACCGCCCGGACCTTGCCGATCACCGATGGGATGAAGCGCTGGCCGCCGAAGCCCGGGTTCACCGACATCAGCAGCACGAAATCGAGGTCCGGCAGGATCTCATCGAGCGTGCCGACCGGCGTCGCGGGATTGAGGGCGACCCCGGCCGCGGCGCCGAGCTGGCGGATGAGCGCGATCGTCCGGTGCAGATGCGGCACCGTCTCCTGGTGCACCGAGATCATGTCGGCGCCGGCCTCGACAAAGCGCTCGATGTAGCGATCGGGCTGCTCGATCATGAGGTGGACGTCGAGCGGCAGGTCGGTGACCCGGCGCACCGAGGCGACGACCGGCGGGCCGATCGTCAGGTTCGGAACGAAATGCCCATCCATGACATCGAGGTGCAGAAGGCGCGCGCCGCCATCGCGCACGGCGGCAATCTCCTCGCCCAGGCGGGCGAAATCGGCCGACAGCAGCGACGGGGCGAGCGCCGCCCCGCGCGGCATGGCGGCGGCGCCGCGCGGCGTTGACCCGGCACCAAGCCCGGATGCCTCACTCATGGTCCTCTCCTCCTGCCGCTTCGGCGACGACGAGGGTGATCAGGTCACCGGGGCGCACCGGGTAGCCGGATTCGGGCCGCTGCCGCAGGATCGTGCCCGGCGTGGCCGCCGGCGACGTCTCGCGTCGCGGCGGCGCCGGCCGGAGACCCGCGCGCGCCAGGACACGCTCCGCCTCGTCCTCCGTTCGCCCGATGAAATCGGGCATGACGTACACCGGCGGCCGGCGCCCACGACTCACCAGCAGCCCGACCTTCCCGTCGCGGGCGCCGAATTCCCCCGGCAGCGGGTCCTGCCCGAGCACCAGGTTCTCCTCCGCCCGGGCGGTGTAGGCGTAGACCTGGCCGGCGACCCGGTAACCCTGTTGCTGGAGATTGATCTGCGCCATGCGCGCCGCGCCACCGCGCAGCTCGGGCACGGCGGCGCCCTTCTCTCCGAGGCTCACCACCACCTTGACCTTGCGATCGACCTTGATGCTCGATCCGGGCGCCGGTTCCTGGGCGATGACGTGACCCGCCTCGACCGTGGGGTCGTGGCGCTCGGCCACGGTCTCGATGGCCAGGCCCTGCTTGCGCAGCAGCCTTCCGGCATCGTCGGCCGCCAGGCCGACCAGCTCGGGGACCAGGACATCCCTGCCGGAAACCGTATGGCGGACCGTCAGGTAGGCGCTGACCGCCGCGACGATGGCCAGGGCGGCCCCCAGAACGATCACCTGAAGCCCGGCGATCAGGGTCCGGCGGATCGCTCGCAGGGTGCGTTCTCTCATCAGGGCATCCACCGACGAACCGCGACGGGACGCGCGATCCGGCGGGGCGCGCATGTTAGCACAGCGTCACGATCGCGGCGAAGAAGCCGTCCATGTCGTCCCGACCCGGCCGGGTGACGAGGGCGCCGCCTTCATCCGCGAGGTGGTGCAGGGCGGCGGGCAGGACCGTTCGGGCATCCACGCGGCGCATGCCGGGGCGATCGGACAGCAGCGCATCGATCCGCTCCCTCCCCTCCTCGGGCTCCAGACTGCAGACCGAGTAGATGAGCCTGCCGCCCGGCGCCACAAGTCCGACGGCCGCGTCGAGAAGCCGCGCCTGGCGCTCGGCGCAGCGCCGCACCACCGCAGCGGTCACGCGCCAGCGGATCTCGGGGTGGCGCCTGATGACCCCCGTGCCGGAGCAGGGCGCATCCAGCAGGACGCGATCGAACCGGCGCCTGAAGGCGGGGACCGCCGCATCCATCACGACCGGCAGGATGCCGCCGAACCCCATTCGTCGCGCGTTCTCGACAAGACGCCGCAGCCGCGTCAGGCTGGCATCGGCGGACACCAGGGTGCGCGGGCGCTCCTCGAGGTCGGCGATCTGCAGCGTCTTGCCGCCCGGCGCCGCGCACAGGTCGATGACGGAGATCTCCGGCCCGAGGGGTGCGAGCAGGAGCGCGAGAATCTGCGACGCCTCGTCCTGCACGTAGAGCCAGCCATCCCTGAACGCGGCGCTGGCGGGCGCGGTCCCCTCGATGACGCGCAACGCCCCCGCGAGCACCGGCGACGGCTCGGCACGCACCCCGTCGGCGGCAAGCCGCTCGACCGCCGCTTCGGGACTGCCGGCACGCCGCGCCACCCGCAGCGCGACCGGGGCGGGCCTGTTGAGCGCCCGGAGGAGGGCCTCACCGCCGACTTCCCCCTCGCGATCGAGGATGCGGTCGACGAATGGCCTCGGGAACGAGGTGTCACAGGCGAGCCAGTCGCGGAACGGCCCCGCGTCGCGCCGGCCTTCGGGGCGCGGTCCGGCGATATCACCGGGCCGCGGCCGGCCCGCGCGCAGGAAACCGCGCAGCGTGCCGTTGACGAAGGCGGCCGCCGGGCGCCCCGATCGGCGCCGCGCGAGGCCGACCGCCTCGTCGACGGCGGCCGGCGGCGGCACACGATCCAGGAAGAGAATCTGGTAGATGGCGACCCGGAGTATGGCCAGCAGCGGCGGGTCGATGCGCTCCGGTGGGCGTGAGGCGGCTCCCGCCAGCGCCCGATCGAGGATCGCCCGGCGCCGCAGCACACCGTAGAGGATCTCGGTGGCGAGCCCCCGATCGCGCGCCGGCATGGCGGCCGGGAGCGCCGCCAGGAGCGCGCCGGAGTGTGCTCCCGACTCGACCGCGAGCAGCATGCCGACCGCCGCGGCGCGCGGGTCGGTCTCAGACCTCGGGGGGCGGCGTGAAGAGGTCACCCTGGCGCACCATCCGGCCGTTGATCGCGTCGCGCGCCGACAGCGATCGCCGGCCCGGCAGTCGCAGCGTGAGAATCCGCAAACGCGAGGCGGGCGCGCAGGCGACGACGATCCGCTCCCCCGCGGCCTCGAGCACCGTGCCCGGGGGCGCGGGCGCGGGCGCGCCGGGATCGGGGTCGGGCTCGGCGACGGCCCGCAGGATCTGGATCCGCCCGCCGCGCAACCCCGCCTCCGCGATCGGCCACGGATTGCAGCCGAGGATCCGCCCGGCGACAGCCATGGCGGGCGCCGACCAGTCCAGACGCCCGTCGGCGCGCCCCAGGGGCGGCGCCCAGTTGGCGGCGGCATGATCCTGCGGGCGTGGCGTCAGGGCGCCCGCGGCGAGCGCGGCAAGCGTCTCGACCAGGAGATCGGCGCCGATGACCGCGAGGCGGGTGGTGAGTTCACCGGCGGTCTCGCCCGTCCCGATGGCGCAGGTCCGCTCGAGGAGGATGTCGCCGGTGTCCAGGCCGCGCTCCATGCGCATGGTGGTGACGCCGGTGGCGGTCTCGCAGGCCATGATCGCCCGGGCGATCGGCGCCGCGCCGCGGTACCGCGGCAGGAGCGAGGCATGCACGTTGACGCAGCCGAGCGGCGGCAGGGCCAGGATGTCGGGTGTGAGTATCCGCCCGAACGCGACGACCACGATTGCCTCCGGCGCGGCGCATGCCAGGGCGGCCACGAAGGCGGGGTCGCGCATCGTCCCGGGCTGCTCGACCGGCAGCCCGAGGCGGGCGGCGGCGGCCTTCACCGGCGAGGCTTCCGGTGCGGCGCCGCCGTGGCGGCGCGGGCGGTCGGGCCGCGTGACCACGGCGACCAGGTCGTGGCCCGCGCCGGGCAGCGCCTCGAGCGAGGGAACCGCGAAATCCGGGGTTCCCATGAAGACGATGCGCATCGGTGCCGATCAGCCGGGGATGAGCTGCCAGTCGCCGGCGCGCAACTGCTTCTGGATCTTCTTCTTGATCAGCCGCCGCTTCAGGGCGCTCAGGTGCTCGATGAAGAGGCTTCCGTCGAGATGGTCGATCTCGTGGTTGAAAGCCCGGGCGAGGAGCTCGCGCCCCTCGAGCCTCCGCACCCTCCCGTCGAGATCCATCGCCTCGATGACGCAGTGATCGGGCCGCCGCACCCGCTCGGTGAATCCGGGGAGGCTCAGACAGCCCTCGTCCTCGACATACCCACCGGAGTTCTCGATGATGCGCGGGTTGATCAGCACCAGCAACTGCGACGGGTCCTCGCCCACGGTCAGGTCGACGACGGCGATCCGTTGCGCGACCCCGACCTGGTTCGCCGCGAGGCCGACGCCCGGCGCCGCATGCATCGTTTCGATCATGTCGCCGACGAGCCGCACCACATCGGGTGTGATGGCCCGTACCTCCTCGGTCTCGTGGAGCAGGACCTCGTGGGGGTAGCGGACGATCGGCAGGATGGCCATCGGGGCGCCTGTGTATCACACGGCCCCATGGTGGTCAACGGAGAGCCGGGAGTGTGAAGCGCCGGTAGCGCCCCTGCGTGGCGTCAGCGCTCCGGCGTGCCGGGGTTTCCGGGAACGCATGGCGCGTCCGCTGGTGGCCGCGGCGGAACCGACTTCTTCCCCGGCTTGCGACCCGAGTTCGCCGTGCCGGGATTCGGCGTGCCGGTCGCCGGCGCCGGCGCGCAGCCGGGAGGAACCGGGCGGGCACCGTCGACCAGCCGCTCGACCGCATGCCCGGGCCGCTTGTCCCGACTCTGCGACGCTGGCGGCGACCCGGGCGGCACGCGGGCGGGCGGGGCGACGGCGCGGCCGCCGGCCTCGCGCGGCGGGCGGGACGGTGCGGCCGCGCGTTCGTCGCCCACACGCGGCGTGCCGGGATCACGCCGCGCCGTTCCGCCACCAGCTTCCGCCTGCCGTGTGCGTGATTCTCCGGCACGGAAGGAGACCGCTTTCCCGCCCGCGCCCGGGGCGGGGAGCGGCACGCGGTTCCGTCGGACCAGTTCCGGCAACGCCGATGTCCCGTCCGGCCGGCGCGCGACGGCGATCCGATCGAAGCGCGGCAACATCCCGGTGAGAACCATGCTGGTGTTTTCCGGCGGCCGCAGGCCGCGCGCGGGCGGCGAGGCGCCGGCGGGATCGCCAAACTGTTCGATCGCGACGAATCGCCACGCGCGCGGGTCGAGCCGCGCGCCGGCGACGATCGCCGGCGCGCCGGTCCAGCTCTCGCGGAAGGCCGGCTGGTTCCAGTAATTCAGCGGGCACCAGCCGATCTGCGCCGGCCCGACGGCGAAGGCGACCCAGGCGCCGCTCCAAACCGTGCCCGGGATCCAGAACCAGCCGAGCCCGGGCGAATGATCCCAGCGGCCGTAGCGATAGGGCGCCCATCCCCACGGCTCCGCTGAGATCCACACCCAGCCGGCCGCGTACCACCCCCAGGATCCATGGACGAAGGGGCCCCAGCCCGCGGCGGTGTGCGGCCTCCAGACGGTCCCGTAGGTCGTCAATGTGTGCCAGGTACCGTAGAAGGAGAGTTCGGGGGCGTCGGCGATCACCTCGTGCGGCAGGCCTGCCGGCACGAAGCCGAATGCGCCCCCCGGCTCGCCGGGATCGGCGTAGGCCGTCAGTCTCCCGTCGTGGTAGCGATCGAAGTCGTCGCGGCGCGCGCTGTTGAAGCGGCGCGGCGCCGTCGGCGCCCCGCCGATCGGAACCGCGCTCGATTCGCCGCTGCGCACCAGGACCGACCCTGCGTCGCCGGAGAACTCGGCCACGCCGCCGAACGACGCCAGGCTGGTCACGCCGGCAGTCGCCTCGATCCGGAATGAACCGGCGGAGAGCAGATAGATGGAGCCGGCCTCGGTGTCGATCTGGAACACGGCGTCGGCCTGCTCCGGATCGGACGCGTCGATGCGCAGCCGGCCACGCCACAGCGCGAGCAGGTTGGTGCGCTCGTAGCGGTTCCGCCGGTCGGCGAGGGTGCGGAAATCCACAACGCTGCCGCGATCCACCCAGATCAGCGAGGAATCCGCCAGTTCGATCTCGGCGCGCCCCGCCGGACCTTCCAGGCGGGCACCCGGCGGGATCGGCCGGTTCGGGCCGACCTCGCCGGCCGCTCCGGGCCCCGGCGACGTCGCGGTCATCGTCCCCTGGACGTGGCGTACGCGCGCGTAATTCGGTCCTTCGGATGCGTCCCCGGCGCGGGCGTCGCCGGCATCGCCGACGGGGAGGACGAGCGCCAGGACGACAAGCACCCGCCGCGCGGCGCCTCCCGCCCCTGCGTGTGTCGGCCTTCCAGCACTTTCGGTGATTCCCACGACGCCCATCCTGGATTGGTTGCCACCCACAGCTTTCGGCGGCACCGGGGCGAGGAAGCCACTTCCGTGCCACGCCGGGCCGGCCTTCCCGGCCCCGGCCGCCTGCGGGACGGCGGGTTGACCCACCTGCCCTTACGGCGATTGCCGGCCGCAACCTGGCGCCTCGTCAAGGAACCGCCGTCCACGGTCAGCGTCCCGCACCCGGGACATTCGTTCCGTCCGGATGTCCCTTCGGAGCCATCCCCTTTCTTGCCGCTCCTCCGCGCCGCGGCCTATACTCGGCACGATGACCCACCGGGCGCACCACACAACCGAAAGCCGCCGGTTCCGGTCGGCGATACTCGCGCCCTGTCTCCTTCTCCTTGCCGGCGCCGGGCTGATGGGTGTGCTCGCAGGGGACGACGACCATGACAAGCCGAAGATCAAGCTCATCGCCGAGCCGATGGTCGGATTCACGCCGGTCACGACGGTCCTCACCGGCCAGATCACCGGAATCAGCCCGGGCGACGCCGCCTTCTGCCACCCGGCGGTGACCTGGGTGCGGGTCAACCCCGGGCTCGGCGAGAACGACGCCATGCGCTACCACCAGGACGCGGCCTGCCGCCATCCCGAGAGCGAGGCGATCGCCGTCACCTCGTTCACCAAGACCCTCACCCTGCATCAACCGGGGGGCTACCTGTTCAAGTTGATCGTCACGGGTCGCGACGGGCGGAAGGTCGAGTCGGCCTACACCAAGGTGCAGGTCCTGCGGGTGCAGTAAGAGCGCCCGCCGTCAGCGCGGCGGTTCTTCGGGCGGCGGCTCGGGCGGTGGGGTCGTATCCTTGGAGCCGCCACCCAGCAGGTCGAGGAGACGTCCCCGGACGCGCTCCTTCACTTTTTCTTTCTGCTGGTCCTGTACCTGACGCATCTGCGCCCTCGTGTCGAGACCGACTTGCGGCGCCGCCAGCGTGCCGGCGGCGACAAGGAAGAGCGTCAGCCGCCCGTCCTTGTCGGTCAGTGATTTGAGGCGCGGTGTCGTGGCGACCATCCCCTGCGTCGCATCCTCGGAGAACCGCGCCGTGACGGCGAGATCGAGCGCGGTGTCGAGCCCGACCTTGCCGTTCGCCGTCAGGTCGAGATCGGCGGAGTCGAGCGCCAGGTCCGTGGTCGTGGCGCGGCGGTCACCGATCGCGAAGGTCCCGGCGAGGCTCTCGAACGGGGTTTCCTCCTTGCCCACGCCCTTGCCGCCGGCCATCTCCAGGAGCCCCGCCAGCTGCTTGAGCATGCTGATCGACGCGAGCGATCCATCGGCGATCTCGATCCGCGCCGTGCCGCGCGCCGTGCCGAGAATCGCCTCGAGACCATCCCCCACCGCATCGAGACCCAGGCGCCCCGTCAGCCGGCCGCGGAGGATGTCCTTGAGCCCGGGGTCGTAGGCGGAAGCCAGTCCATTGACATCGACGCCCGTGACCGTGCCGTCAAGGCGCCAGCGCGCGGCGCCGCGGGCGAGGTCGAGACCGGCGGCGCCGGCGAGGCTTCCGCCATAGAGCTTCGCAGCGGCATCCGCGAGGCTCAACGCGCCGTCGCGCAGCGCCGCGGTGCCGCGCACATCCGCCAGATCGAAGGTCTGCACCCGCAGCGCCGAGACGGCGAGACTGCCGCGCGCCGTGATCCGCCGCAGGACGGTGGTGTCGGTGCCGCCACCGCCGGAGGGGGCGCCGGCTGCCGGCGCCCCGGTCGGGAAGGCGGCCACCAGCTCGTTCAGGTCGAGGCGTTGCGATTCGAGCGCGAAGCCGATGCGCGGGCGCAGGAAATCCTCGACCTCGAGCCGGCCATGGATCTCGGACGAACCGAGCGACGCGGTGAACTTCTCCCAGGTGGCGCGTGATCCATTGACCGCGAGGCGCCCGCCGATTTTCTCGATCGGGCGGGACAGCGTCGCGTCCTTGTAGCTCATCCCCTCGACATCGACGGTCCCCTCGAAGCTGACCGCCTCGACCCCTTCGAGCGGCACGCTCGCATGCCCGATGACTTGAATCCCGCCGCCCACCTCGAGACCGCCCGTGCTGGCCACACCGAGCCACGGGAACAGGGGGCGCAGGTCGGCCGCCCTCAGGCGCGACCCGGGCAGCTCGACGGTCAGCGCCGCCGGCGCCCCGGTCCCGCCGAGGTGCGCCTTCGCCGCGACGCGGCTCTCCCCCAGACCCGCCGACATGTCGACCGTCGTCTTCCCGCCGAGCCCCCACCCCTCGACGCTGGCGTCGATCGGCCCGATGGTCGCTTCGCTACGGGTGCCCGGCACCACCGCGTCGTCGTAGACCAGCACACGGCCGCCGCGGATCTCGGCGCGCGCCACGCCGAGCGCCGGCGCCGCCGCGGGCAGCGCCCCCTCCGGAGCCGCCGCGGCCGCCTTGTCGAGGGCCGCCGCGCGCTCGATGAGGTCGTCGAAATTCCACCGCCCCTGGCGATCGCGAATCAGGGTGACGGTCGGCTGGTCGAGGACGATCGAGCTGAACTCGAGGCGCCCGCGCAGAAGCGGCAACGGCCGCAGCCGGACGGCCAGGCTTCTGAGGCGCACGGCATCGCGCCCCGGGTAGCGCGGCCCCTCTCCGAGCGTCACGGGGGTGATGGTCACCGCGGGCACCGGCAGGACGCGGAGCGCTATCGTCCCGAGCGTCACGTCGCGCCCGGTGAGCCGGCGCAGCTGGCCGGTGACGACCGGCGCGAACCGCTGGACGTCGATCAACATCGGCAGGAGAAGCGCCGCGGCGGCCAGCAACGCCACCACGACCCCCAGCCCGGCGATCAACCACCGGAAGGCACGCTTGAGAGCCATGGCTCAGGATACCTTCTTGACCCTGATCTTGTCTCGATGCGCACGGGCGAGCCGGCGGGTGCGCGAGAAGCCGACGAACGACGGCCAGCGGGCGATGCGCAGCGCGTGCCGGATGTCGTCCAGGCGCTCGGTCGTCGCCGCTTCGCCGCGGCGAATGCACTCCTCGACCGCCGAGAAGTCGGCCCAGTGCACTTGCCCCACATCCGGCTCGATCAGGACATCCGCCAGGCGCCCCTGCATCAGGCGCAACGCCTCGGCGCGGATGGCGGCGGCGCGCACCATGATGTTCAGGCCGCTGCCCCGCTCCGTCAGCGGCTCGAGCTCGCGTGAGACGTCCACCGCGATCACGAGATCGGCGCCCTGGTTGAGGGCCGGCACGACCGGGACCTGCGCCACCCAGCCGCCGTCGATCAGCATGCGGCCGTCGACCAGCACCGGCGGCAGGAGTCCCGGTACGGCGCTGCTGGCGCTGACCACGCGTCGCAGCCGGCCCCGGCTGAGGACCACGGGCGAGCCGGTGAGCATGTCGGCACAGACGGCGTGAAACGGGATGGCGGTCTCCTCGACGCTCACGTCGTCGAGCAGGGCGTTGATGTTGTGCTCGAAGTACTCGGCCGAGACCCAGGAGGTCTTGGCCATCGAGAAAGAATAGAAGATGCCCTTCTTGAACAGCGTGACGACGCGGCTCATGACGCCCTTGCGGGCCTCGCGGCTCTCCTTGAGGAAGTCGAACCGCGCCCGCTTGAAGGCGCGGCTGAAGATGAACTCGCGGAAGCGTTTCCCGGTGGCGGTGGCGTCGCGGGTGGTGGCGTAGACACCGCCGACGAGGGCCCCGACCGAAGTGCCGACGATCATGTCGATCGGGATGCGGTTGGCCTCGAGGACCTTGATGACCCCGAGATGGGCGAGTCCCCGGGCCGCCCCGCCACCCAGGGCCAGCCCCACCTTCAAGCCATGACGCATGCGCCGCTCCGCCCTCCGGGACGCGCCGGCGGCGTGCGCCGGCCCTGCCGCCAATATAGAGGTTGCGGGGCGGAGGGCCACCCGCACGGCAACCGGGGCCGCGAACTGCGGCACGGTCGGCCGCCACGCGGCGCTCGACTTCCGAGGCCGGTTACAAGGGTGGAATCCGGGCGTGGCGGCACCCCCGATTGAGGGGACACTCCGCGCACCGGGGACGGCGCGGGCGGCAGACGCGGCGCCCGAGTGTTATCAGGTTGACGTGGACCTCGTGGTACCGCCGCACCGGCACCAGCGCCGCGAGCCGCCGATGGGCCGCGGCGGCGGCGGCCGCCGGCGGGATCCAGCCGAGACGGCGGGTGACCCTCAGGATGTGGGTGTCGACCGGGAACGCCGGCCGGCGGCACCCGAACAGCAGGACGCAGCAGGCGGTTTTCTCGCCGACGCCGCGGAAGCGCTGCAGCCAATGGAGCGCCTCGGGCACCGGCAGGCGTTTCAGGAAGGCGAGATCGAACGACCCGCGCTCGCGCTCGATGCTGCGCAGCGTGTCGCGGATCACCTGGCTCTTGAGCCGTGCCAGCCCCCCGGCCCGGATCGCCGCCTCGATCGCCGGACGCGGCGCCCGCGCCGCGGCGTCCCAGGTCGGGAATCGGCGGCGCAGGGCGTCGAACGCCCGCCCGCTGTTGGTGTCGCTGGTGTTCTGCGACAGGATGGTGAGGACGAGTTCGTCGATGGGCGGAAGGGCCCGCCCCGGCCGCGGGCGACCGAAGGCGGCGCGCAGCCGGTCGGCGTCGCGCCCCACCCGCCGGCCGAGGGCGGCATCATCACGCAGGCCGGCTCGCTCGCGCATCACGGACGTTCTCCGCCGATCCCGATCACGCACCGCCGCACCAGCGGCGTTGCGCCCGGGGAACCCGGCGGCGGATTCTACCTTTGACCGGCGGGGCGCGCCCGTCGTACAAGAGCGCCATGCAGACGGGCCCCGCCACCTCCAGCGCGCGCCGCTCCACCGCACCCCGTTCCATCACCCACCGCTGGCCGCGCAGCGCCCGCGCTGCGGCGGCCCTGCAGTCGCGCCTCGCCTGGCGCCTGGCGATCCACGGCGGGCCGCGGCGCGTCCGCCTGGTGGCCGGCGCCGATGTCGCGTTCGCCCCGGGCGGCGAGGTGCTGATCGCCGCGATCGTCATCCTCCGCCATCCCGGCATGGAGATCGTCGAGACCAGCGCCGTCCGCCGGCGGGTCACCTTCCCGTACATCCCGGGGCTGCTCAGCTTCCGCGAGGCGCCGGCGATCGTCGCCGCCTGGCGGCGGCTGCGCCGCCGGCCCGACCTGCTGCTGTGCGACGGCCAGGGAATCGCCCACCCGCGCCGGCTCGGGCTGGCCGCGCACCTCGGGCTCCTGCTCGGTGTCCCGGCGATCGGCTGCGCCAAGAGCCGCCTGTGCGGTGAGCACGACGAGCCCGGCCCGCGGCGCGGCGACCGCGCGACGCTGGTGCTGAACGGCCGCGTCGTCGGCGCGGTGGTGCGGACGCGCGACCGGGTGAGGCCGCTGTACGTCTCGCCGGGGCACCTCGTCGGTGTCGAGTCGGCGGTGCGCTGGGTCCTTGCGTGCGGCGGCGGCTTCCGGCTTCCCGAGCCGACACGCCTGGCCGACATGCTCGTCGGCCGCCTCGCCCGCGGCCTCTCCCCGACCGTCGCCGGCATTGCTATTTCCACCGATGCCACCTAGAATCGCGCCCGGGACGGGCTGATGCGCCGACGCATGGGATCTTCGAGGATCGCGGCGTGGCGCGGGCTCGCGCTCATGGCGGGAATCCTCATCGGAGGCCGGATCGCGGGCATCGCCGCAACGCAGGACGCGGCCGTCGATCCGTTCACCGGCATGCGGTTGCGGATGGTCGAGGATCAGATCGAGCGGCGCGGGGTGCGTGATCCCCGGGTGCTCGAGGCCATGCGCACCGTCCCCCGCCATCTGTTCGTGCCCGAAGCGCTGCGTGACCGTGCCTATGACGACGCGCCGTTGCCGATAGGCGAAGAGCAGACGATCTCGCAGCCCTACATCGTCGCCTTCATGACCGAGGCGGCGCATCTCAAGCCCGGCGACCGGGTCCTCGAGGTGGGGACCGGGTCGGGATACCAGGCGGCGGTGTTGTCGTCGGTCGGCGCCGAGGTGATGAGCATCGAGATTCTCCCCGGCCTGGCCGAACGGGCGCGGCAGGCGCTGGCGGCGGCCGGGTTCGCGAAGGTCGCGGTGCGCACCGGCGACGGCTTCCGGGGCTGGCCGGAGGCGGCGCCTTTTGATGCTGTGCTTGTGACCGCCGCGCCGGACGAGGTGCCGCCCCCGCTCCTCGGCCAGTTGAAGGTCGGGGGGGTTCTCGTCATCCCCGTGGGGACCGGGACCCAGGAGTTGATCCGGGTGACACGCACGGCCAGGGGATATGAACGCGAATCCCTGCTGCCGGTGCGCTTCGTGCCCATGACCGGCGAGGCCCGCGGGCCGCGCCACTGACCGGCCGGTCCCCCGTCCGGACGATCCACCACAGAGGGAACGCATGGCCAAGGTGATCACACCGCGCAGCGAGGACTATTCACGCTGGTACACGGACGTCGTGCTGCAGTCGCAGATGGCCGATTACTCGCCTGTCAAGGGGTGCATGGTCATCCGCCCGCTCGGTTACGCCGTCTGGGAGGCGATGCAGCGCGAGCTCGACGCCCGCTTCCGCGCCACCGGGCACCAGAACGCCTACTTCCCCCTGTTCATCCCGGAGTCGTTCCTGCACCGCGAGGCCAAGCACGTCGAAGGGTTCGCCCCGGAGTGCGCCGTGGTCACGCACGGCGGCGGCAAGAAGCTCGAGGAGCCGCTGGTCGTCCGCCCGACGTCCGAGACGATCATTTACGAGATGTACTCGAAGTGGATCCGCTCGTACCGCGATCTGCCGGTGCTCATCAACCAGTGGGCCAACGTCGTCCGCTGGGAGATGCGCACCCGCCTGTTCCTGCGCACCACCGAGTTCCTGTGGCAGGAAGGGCACACCGCGCACGCCACCGAGGCCGAGGCCGAGGAGGAAGTGCTCAAGATCCTCGAGATCTACCGCTCGTTCGCCGAGGACTGCATGGCGATCCCGGTCTACACCGGGCGCAAGACCGACAGCGAGAAGTTCGCCGGGGCGCTCCGGACCTACTGCATCGAAGCGCTCATGCAGGACGGCAAGGCGCTGCAGGCCGGCACGTCGCACAATCTCGGGCAGAACTTCGCCAAGGCGTTCGACGTCAAGTACCAGACGGCGGCCGGCGACTGGGAGTTCTGCTGGCAGACGTCGTGGGGCGTCTCCACCCGCCTCATCGGGGCGCTGGTGATGGCGCACGGCGACGACAACGGCGTCAGCTTCCCGCCGCGTCTGGCGCCGGTGCAGGTGGTGATCGTGCCGATCTGGAAGAGCGACGAGCAGAAGGCGCGCATCGCCGAGGTGGCGCGCCGAGTTGAAGCGGACCTTTCGAAGACGTTCCGGGTCAAGGCCGACCTGCGTGACGAGATGTCACCCGGCTGGAAATTCAACGAGTGGGAGCTGAAGGGGGTGCCGCTGCGGCTCGAAATCGGCCCGCGCGATCTCGAGGCGGGGCAGTTCACCGCCGTCCGCCGGCTCGACCGGCGCAAGACGCCGGTGCCGTTCGCCGACGTCGTCCCGGAGGTCGGCACCCTCCTCGACGGGATCCAGACCGACATGGTCGAGGCGCGCCGGACGTTCCTGCATGCCAACACCCGCGAGGCCGGCGACTATGCCGCCTTCCAGAAGGCCCTCGACGAGGTCGGCGGCATGTTCCGGGCGCACTGGTGCGGCGATGCGGCCTGCGAGGAGCGCATCAAAGAGGACACGAAGGCGACCATCCGCTGCATCCCGCTCGAGGGGAACAAAGAGGAGGGGCGCTGCCTGCGCTGCAACGGCGCCTCGCGCGAGTGGGTCTACTTCGCCCGCGCCTACTGACGGCCGCGCTTCTCGCCGCCGCGGCGGCCGTGGCGCTCGCGTGCCTGGCGCCGGCGGCCGGGGAGCCTGAGGCCGGGGCGCCCGCGACCGAAGCGCCGCCAACGGACGCGCTCTCGCCGGTCGCCGTCCGCTTCGTCGAGCCGGCGCCACCGGCGCTGCTGCAGGGTCCGACACGCATCGTCCTCGAGGCGTCGACCACCGCCGATGCGCGCATCGTCACCGTGACCCTGTACGTCGATAAACAGGTCCTGACCATCTTCGAGAAGCCGCCCTACGCGGTCACCTGGGACGCCGGCCAGGTGTTCGGCGGGCGCCGCCTGCGGGCCGTCGCGGTCGACTCGCTCGGCCGCAACGCCGAGGCGGTCCTGATGGCGCGCCGCATCCCGATCGGCCAGGTCGAGCAGGTGCGCCTGGTCAACGTCTACGCGGCGGTGCGCGACGCCCGCGGCCGGCCGGCGCTCGATCTCGGGCGCGACGATTTCACCCTCCTCGAGGACGGCGTGCCCCAGACGCTGACCCACTTCAGCGCCGCGCGCACGCCGATCACCATCGCCCTGCTGATCGACGCCAGCAACAGCATGCGGCTGGGCGAGAGGATCGCTCACGCGCGCAAGGGCGCCGAGGACTTCGTCGACGCCGTCGAACCGGGCGATCGCCTGATGGTGTTCTGGTTCGACGACACCCTGCATGGCGACACCACTCCGGTCACCGACCGGGGCGCCGCCAGGGAGCGCATCCGCGGCATCGCCCCGGGCGGCGGCACCGCCCTCTATGACGCCCTCTATACGACCGCCACCCGTCTGCGCGACATCGACGGCCGGCGCGCCATCGTCCTGCTCTCCGACGGGAGGGACCAGGCGCTGACCGAGAACGAACCCGGCAGCCTGCATCTTTTCGAGGAGGCGCTCGAGACCGCGCATCGCTCCGAGGCGGCGATCTACGCCATCGGCCTCGGGCGGCACCTCGATCGGGAGACCGACCTGAGCGGCTCGCGGAGCGTGCGCGACCTGCTCGAAACCTTCGCGCGGCAGACGGGGGGCCGGGCGTGGTTCCCGGATCGCGCCGGCGACCTGGGCGAGGTCTACCGGCGCATCGCCGACGATCTGCGCCAGCAGTACACCCTGGGGTATGTGTCGAGCAATTCGACGCGCGACGGTCGCTGGCGCCGGATCGCCGTGCAGGTGGCGCGCCCGGGACTGGCGGTGGATGCGCGCGCGGGCTACTACGCGCCGGGGCCGGGAACGCCCTGAGGCGCCGCGGCCGCCGGCTCCCCGGTGGCGCGGCGGATCAGCATGAGGTTGCGGGCGTAGATGAACAGGCCGGCGGCCTGCCCCAGCGTGAACACCAGGTCGTGGCGATAGAAGCAGGCGTAGAGAAAGAGGATTGACCCGCCCGCCAGGCTGAAGTACCAGAAAGCGTGCGGCACGGTGCTGCGGCCGGTGCGCTCCGACGCGACCCACTGGACGACGAACCGCGCCGTGAAGAAGAGCTGGCCGAGGAGGCCGAAGACCACCCAGGCGTCGATATCGAGCAGTTTCTCAAGCATCGTCCTTCACCTCGTAGCGCAGCATCCTCTTCTTCATCCAGCGGACGGCCAGCAGGTCCACGAACGACGGCACCAGCCGGTTCGAGATGCCGTACTTGGATTGGCCATGGGCGCGCGGCCGGTGCCCCACCGGGATCTCGCGCACGCGGAACCCCTCCATCTTGAGAAGGGTGGGCAGGAAGCGGTGCATCCCGCGGTAGAGCTTCAGACGCGCCACCGCCTCGCGCCGGTAGGCCTTGAGCGAGCAGCCGGTGTCGGTGATCGTCTCGTCGCTCAGGCGGTTGCGCACGTAGTTGGCGACCCGCGACGACACCCGGCGCACCAGGCTGTCGCGCCGCACGCGCCGCACGCCGACGACCGCGTCCCAGCCCTCCATCTCGCGGACCAGCAGCGGGATGTCGGCCGGATCGTTCTGGAGATCGGCGTCGAGGGTGACCACGATCCGGCCGCGCGCCCTGTGGAAACCGGCATCCATCGCGGCCGTCTGGCCGGCGTTGCGCGCCAGGCGGACGATCCGCAGCTCGGGGTGCCCGCGACGCAGGGTCGCGAGCGCGTCGGCGCTCCCGTCGGTGCTGCCGTCGTCGACCATCAGGACCTCGTACCGCCAGCCCGCGCCGCGCAGACTCGCGGTGATCTCGGAGACGAGCGGCGCGAGATTGTCGCGCTCGTTGTAGACCGGGATGACGAGCGACAGATCCAGATCGTTCCCGGTGCCGGTCAATTGAAGATCCAGAACCGGCGCAGGAGCCGCATGCGGCGGTGCCGGCGCGACTCCGCCGGCGACAGGCCGCCGGGGAGCAGGAAGGACTTCCACTTCAGGAGCGCCGAGTGATCGACCCGGCGCAGGAGGGGGAAGAAGAAACGCGCACCGATCGATCCGGGATCGAAGCAGACGCTGGCGTTGAAATCGATGACGCTCGGCCAGCCGTCGGCGGCGACCAGGATGTTGTCGCGCTTGCGCAGATCGAGGTGGGCGACGCCGCGGGCGTGGATGCCGTCGACGAGCGCGCCGAGGCGCTCGACCAGCGTGGCGATCTGCTCCGGCGGGCGCCGGCGCCAGCGGGTGATCGGCTCGCCGTGCATCGACTCCATCAGGAGGCCGCACGGCGCCACCTCGCCCAGATCGGCCGGCACGCCGCGCAGACCCTGCAAGCGCGCCAGGGCGCGCCTCTCGCGGCGCAGCTGCCGGCGCCCGAACCACCTGACCGGGGCCGTCTTGGCGGAGTAGTCCTTGAGGATCGCCTCTCCGGCCTGGTGGGCGATGTGCAGGATGTCGGCCTTGCCCCAGGGTCCGCGCTTGATGACGGTGACGTTGAGACTCCCCGGAAGGGCCGGAGGGATCGAGGACACGTCCTGCTCCTGTGCTATGCTGCGCCGCGCGCGATGCCCAGTCATGGTAGCACAGGCCCCGCGGCCTCCCCGTTGACGCGGGACGCACTCTCCGATCTGCCGCGCCGCCGCATCCACTCCGGCCGCAACCGCGCCAAGGCCGTCGTCGACCTGGTCACGATCGACGGCGTCTCCATGGTCCTCAAGGATGTCGCGCCGCGTCCATGGCCGGTGCGCGTCTTCCTCGGCCCCTGGCAGATGGCGCGCGAGGTCCGCGCCTACCGGAGGCTCACGGGGCTCGCCGGCATCCCCCGGCTGATCGCGGTCATCGACCGCCGGGCGATCGCCCTCGATCACGTCGCCGGCCCGCCGTTGCGCGACCTGCGTCGCGGCGATCTCGATGCCGCCTTCTTCGACCGGCTCGAGGCGCTGGTCGCGGCGATGCATGCGCGCGGCGTCGCCCACGGCGATCTGCATCACGGCGACGTCATCGCCGGCCCCGGCGGGCAGCCGTTCGTCATCGACTTCTCGACGTCGTGGGTGACGGCCCGCGCCGCACCAGCCCGCGGGCCGCTGTTCGAGCAGATGCGGCGCGCCGACCTGCGGGCGGTCGCCAAGCTGCGCCACCGGCTCGGGCCGCCGGGCAGCCCCGAGCCGCCGCCGCGCCCCGGCCTCTTCCGGCTGGGGGTCGCCCTGCGGCGCCTCCTCGGGGGCCGTGGTTGAGGCCGGGCCCCCTGCCCCGCCATCATGTCCCGTCATGATGCTTTACACCTCGCGGTGAGTCTGCTAGCCTCGCGCAAAGCCAAGGGAGAGAGCCGATCATGAAGGGTGTCATCCTCGCGGGGGGGCTGGGCACGCGGCTGTTCCCGCTGACCAAGATCACCAACAAGCACCTGCTGCCGATTTACGACCGGCCGATGATCCACTATCCCCTCAAGGCGCTGTCGGACGCCGGCCTGCGCGACATCCTGATCGTCACCGGCGGGAACCACGCCGGCGAGTTCCTCCGCCTGCTCGGCAACGGCAGGGAGTACGGTCTCAATGAGATCGCCTACGCCTACCAGGAAGGCGAGGGGGGCATCGCCGACGCCCTGGCGCTGGCGCGGCCCTTCGCCAAGGGTGACCGCATCGTCGTCATGCTCGGCGACAACGTCATCGAGGGCGACATCCGCCGGCAGGTGGCGGCGTTCGCGGAGCAGCCGAAGGGGGCGCGCATCCTTCTCAAGAAGGTCCCCGACCCGCAGCGCTTCGGCGTCCCGGTGTTCGACGGCGGGCGCATCACCGCCATCGAGGAGAAACCGAAGCAGCCGAAGTCGGACTACGCCGTGATCGGCATCTACATGTACGACGCCACGGTGTTCGATGTGATCACGACGCTGAAGCCCTCCGACCGCAACGAGCTCGAGATCACCGACGTCAACAACCACTACATCCGCCAGGGCGGGATGCAGCACGACATCATCGAGGGATGGTGGACCGACGCCGGCACCTTCGAGTCGCTGTTCCGCGCCAACCAGCTGGTGCGCGAGATGATGATCGACCGCCTGACGGCGGGGATGAGGTGAGGCGATGACCCGCGTGCTGGTCACCGGCGGAGCGGGGTTCATCGGGTCGCACTTCACCCGCCACGCCCTGGCGCGCCATCCCGACTGGCAGGTCACCGTCCTCGACAAGCTGACCTACGCCGGCAACCTGGCGAATCTCGCGGACCTCGAGGGCAACCCGCGCTACCGCTTCGCGCGCGGCGACATCGCGGTCCGCGCCGATGTCGACGCCGCCTGGGGCGACGGTACCGATGTGTTATTCAACTTCGCCGCCGAGACCCATGTCGATCGCTCGATCGGCGATCCCGAGGGTTTCATACGAACCGACATCTACGGCGTGCACACGCTGCTCGAGGCCGCCCGCGATCGCGGCATCGCGCGCTTCGTGCAGATCTCGACCGACGAGGTGTACGGCAGCGTCGCCACGGGCTCCAGCCGCGAGGACTCGGCCCTGATGCCCTCGAATCCGTACGCGGCGAGCAAGGCCGGCGCCGACCGCCTCGCCTACTCGTACTTCGTGACCTACGGGCTCCCCGTCCTGATCACGCGGGCGTCGAACAACTTCGGTTCGCACCAGTACCCCGAGAAGATGATGCCCCTGTTCATCACCAACGCCCTCGACGATCAGCCGCTGCCGCTGTACGGCGACGGCCGCAACGTGCGCGACTGGCTCTTCGTCGGCGATCACTGCGCGGCGCTCGACCTGGTCGCGGAGCGCGGCGTCCCCGGCGAGGTCTACAACATCGGCGGCGGCAACGAACGCCGGAACATCGACGTGACCGGCCGGATCCTCGAGCGGCTCGGGAAGCCGGCGAGCCTCGTCCGTCTCGTCGCCGACCGCCCGGGGCATGACCGGCGCTACTCCCTCGATTGCGCCAGGCTGCGCGCCCTCGGCTGGTCGCCGGCCAGCCGCTTCGAGCAGGCGCTCGACGAGACCATCGACTGGTACCGGCACAGCCGTTCGTGGTGGGAGCCGATCAAGTCGGGCGAGTACCTCGACTACTACCGCCGCCAGTACGCGGGCCGGCCGGCGGCGACCGACGCCCCGCCAGCACCGGTCACGGGGTCAGCGGCTCGGCGCTCATCAGGCGCACCTGGCCGTCGGGCGCCAGACGCATCGTGATCCGCAGCACCGGGTGCCCCTCTCGGAAGGTGTCCCAGTACAGCATCACCGACTCGAACCCCTCCGCGGTCGGCTCGATCGGGATGCGCGCCACCGCCCCCTCGTCGGCGAGGCCGATGGCATAGGCGCGCATCGCCTCCTCCCCCTCCTCCCGCGCCGCCTCGACCGCCTCGAGCCCGCCTTCCGGCAGCACCAGCCCCGGCTCCAGCCCCTCGATCCGGAAATAGCAGCCGACCATTTCGCGGGCTCCGTCGGGGTCGAGCCGCAGCGCCTCGCGCCCCACCGCGGCGTTGATCCGCCGCCGCGTGATCGCCAGATCCTCCGCGGGGATGCGGCCGAGGTTGGCGAGGAGCGTTGCCTGCAGCCCCTTCACCAGGACGATCCGCCAGACCTCTTCGCACCCTTTGGTGCAGACGACGTAGATGCGCACACGCTCGAGCGGCGGGCAGGGAATCGGCTCGACCTCGGCCTCGCCCACCGGGCCCGGATAGATGGCGGCCCAGACGGCGACGCGACGCGCCAGGGGCTCGGGCGGCTCGATGAAGCCGCCGAACCAGACCGACCCGACGAGCACGGCGCCGAGCAGGACGCCGACCAGAAGCCGCGCCGCCGCCTTCACGGGGCGCCGCCGCCCGGCGCCGGCCGCCGCATCAGGCGGCAGGTCTGCCGTGACACCCGGCCCGCGTACACCTCGACGACATCCTCCGGCAGGTCGCCGCGCACCCGGCGGTAGAGATCCTCGTCGATCAGCAGATCGCGCGGCCCCGGCCGGCGCATCCATGCGATCGCCTCATCGGCGGTGTCGACCGGCTCGACGGTGCGCCCGCCATAGAACACCCACGCCTCGCGCTTCTCCTTGGACGAGGCGATCGGGATTTCCGGCCGGTAGCGGGCCCGGACCGCGACCGCGAAGCCGCGCAGGTTGAGATAGCCGTTGGCCCACGGGAACACCATCTCCGTCGTGACCAGGAGCATCCCCCCCATCGCCCCCGCCAGCGCCCATGCCGCCGCGAGCGCGCGCCCGCGCCGCGCCAGCCACGCCGCCGCCACGCCGCCGGCCGCCACCAGGACGGCGGCGGCCGCGGCGGCGACGGTGAGATCCGGATACCGCCGCGGCACCAGCACGGCGACGGCCACGGCCGCGGGGACCGCGACCGCGGCGAGACCCAGGCAGGCGCGGCGAAGGCGCGTCAGCGCCGCACCCCCTTCGCTCTGCGCGCGGGTGAACAGCCGGGCCACCAGAAGCGCCGCCGCCGGGTAGAGCGGGATGATGTAGACGCCGCGCTTGCCGGTGGAGAAGGAGAAGAAGACGAAGATGGCCGCGACCCACAGCGTCAGGACGATCCCCGCGGCGCGTTCGCGTCGCCGCGACTCGTCCGGCGCATCGGCGGGTCCCGCCCTCAGGGCCGCGGCGGCGGCCCAGGGCAGCACGACGCTCCACGGGAAGAAGCCGGCCGGGAAATTCCAGAGATAGAACCAGACCGGGTGCCGGACGTTCCAGGCGTCGACGTAGCGATCGACGGTCTCCTTCGTGAGGATGGCGATGGCCCGATCGACGCCAAGGCGCGCCGCAAAGGGCCCGAACCAGGCAAGAGTGACGATGAGGTAGAGCGCCACGCCGGACGGCGGCACGAGCCGCGCCGCGGTGCGCCGGCCCGACAGCATGATCACGGCCGGCACGGTGGCGATGAGCGGCAGCACCAGGCCGACCGGCCCCTTGGCGAGCGTCGCGAGCCCCATCGCCGCCCACGCGAGCCGCGCCCACCACCGCCCGCCGCCCTCGGCCGCGCGCAGCAGCAGGATGATCGCGGCCAGGACGAACAGGTTCAGTGTCATGTCGATCGAGGCCCAGCGCGCCCGCTCGAGGATCTGCACGCCGGTGGCAAAGACCACCGCCGCTGTGAAACCGGTGCGGCGGTCGTACAGCCGCTCCCCCAGGTGGAGGATCAGGAGCATCGCCAGGATGCCGGACACGACCGACGGCAGGCGCGCCGACCATTCGTCCACGCCGCCGGTGAGCGTGGCCGCCGCGTTGATCGCCCACATGAACAGGGGCGGCTTCTCGACGTAGAGGCGGCCGTTGCGCGACAGGACGACCGGGTCGGCGCGCTCGCGCATCTCCTTGGCGACCAGCCCGAAGCGCGGCTCGTCGGTCGGCCAGAGGTCGTGCCCGCCCAGGCGCCAGCCGAACAGCGCGGCACCCAGCAACGCGAGCAGGATGGCCGCCCGCGCGCCACGAAACGGACCGGCGCCGCCGTTGACAGTGTGTTCCGCGTCCACTAGGATTCCGCCTCCTTCGAGAGGGAACGCCGGTGCCCGAACGCAGCCAGACCCTCGGACGTCTCCGCCTCGCCGGCGTCTACATCTTCATCGCCGCGCTCATCGTGATGGCGCGGCCCACACCGGCGCTCCTGGCGGCCGGCGCCACTCTCGCCGTCATCGGCGAGACGGTGCGCATCTGGGCCGCCGGCCACCTCACGAAGTCGGTGCGGCTGGCCACCGCCGGACCGTACGCCTGGACCCAGAATCCCCTCTACCTCGGGCGCCTGCTCATCCTGACCGGTCTCGGCATCGCCGCCCGCAACGAGTGGGGCCTCAACTGGCTGGCGCTCCTGGCCGGGTACGCGATCTTCTTCCTCTATTACATCCCCCGCAAGCTGCGGGTCGAGGGGACGCGTCTCGAAAACATCCACGGCGAGGCCTTCACGCGCTACAACCGCAGCGTCCCGATTCTCTTTCCGTCACTGCGCCCCTACCCCGGACGCGGCGGCGAGCGCTGGTCGTTCGGGCAGATGGTCCGGAACCAGGAGCCGTTCGTGATGCTCGGTCTTCTGGTCGCGCTCGCCTTCCTCGCCTGGAAGATCGGCGTCTGACGGCGCCGCGCGATCTCCCGCTCCGGCGCCGCGCCCGGCCCGGGCATTCGCGATCGAAGTGACGATTTCGAGCAGCCGGCGGCCGATCACCGGAGCCGCGTAGGTCGTCGCCACGCGCTCCCGGCCGGCCGCCCCGATCCGCGCCGCGGTCTCGCGATCGGTGAGCAGCCGCCCGATCGCCGCGGCCCACATGCGGTCGTCGGCGGCGTGCAGCCCGGTCTCGCCGTCGCGCACGATGTCGGCGTTGGCTCCCACCGGCGAGCAGACGACGGGGACGCCCGCGGCCTGGTACTGCAGGATCTTCAGGCCGCACTTGCCGCGCGCGAACGGACGGTCGTCGATCGGCATCAGACCGACGTCGAGGTCGAGCAGATCGCGCGCCTCGGTGGCGGCGCTCCAGAGGCGCTTCTCGACCGGCACCCCCGGCAGATCGATGAACTCGTTGCACACCTGCACGAGACGGGCGCCGGGGAACCGCGCGCAGACCTCGCGCAAAGGCGCGGCGAGGGCCGCCAGGTAGCGCAGGCTCGGACGGCTGCCGATCCAGCCGATGCGATGCTCGTCGCGGCGCGATCGGCGCGCGGCGGCGGCCGTCTCGAGCGCCTGCGCCGGGAACGGCGCCAGGTCGACGCCGGTCGGCAGGACTTCGACGCGCGCCCCGGCGGCGCGCGCCCACGCGGCCAGGTAGCGGTTGCCGGCGATCACCACGCGCGCCCGGCGCGCCGTCGCTCGAAGCCGCGCCCGCCGCGACCGCATCCGCCGGGCGGCGCGCTCCCTGCCGAAGCGCTCTTCCTCGTCCGGGCTGATCTCGAACAGGGCGTCGTCGAAGTCGTACAGGATCGGCACCGGGCGCGGCAGGAGCGCCACCTTGAAGGCGGCGAACAGCTTCTTCTGGATCAGGACGGCATCGGCGGCGCGCGCCCGCCGGCGCAGATCGAAAAACCCGTACCCGGCGTCGCGCTTGGCGATCAGGAGATCGGACTCGACGCCGCCGGCGCGCAGGGTCGGGAGATGCTGCAGGAGGCGGAAGCGCGTCGAGGGGTGATCGTCGCCGCCGTTGAGGACGCACAGGAGGCGCATGGCCGCGCATCGTGACAGACTCGGGCGGCAGGGTCAACGACGGGCGGCGCGGATCGCGGCCGGGCGGGCTCGCGGATCACGGCCAGACGATGGTGACCCCGGTCGGACCGATCGCGACCTCGACCCGCCGCGCGCGCCGCTCGTCGCGCCAGGCGCGTCCGCCGCGCCGGCTGTCGACGACCATCCGGCCGACGGCGAGACCATTGAGATAGCCGAAATAGACATCGGGCAGGTAGTGCGCGTCGGAGTGCATCCGCTGCAATGCCACCAGGCCGACCGTGCCGTACAGACTCCACGTCCCGAACCGTTTCCAGCCGCGCACGGCGCGGCTGTCGTCGGCGTCGATCTGCAGATGGCGATCGATGATCGGCGCCAGCATCGAGGCGGCGACCGTGACGTCGCCGGACACGCTGTGCCCGCCGCCGGTGCCGAACCACTCGATGTCGTCGCCCTGCCGCGGCCGGTCGGTCGCGAGGACGCGCTGCGCCACCCCGGTGATGGCCGCGGCGAAGGCGAGGTTCTCGAGCAGGACGACCGCGGTTTCCTTGCGGTACGCCGACCCGCCCACGGCACCGGCGGCGTAGAACCCGGCGGCCACCAGAAGCGGCGTGGCGGTGCGACCCATCAGGCGGGCGCCGTCGAGAACCTGGCCGGGCGTCTGGTCGTCGTGGTCGCGCGCGAAGTCGCGCACATCGTCGCGCACGGCGTAGAGCGCCCCGCCGACCCCGATCGCCGCGGCCAGCCTGGTCCAGCCGGCGCGGTCGAGATGGGCCGGCCGGCCGAAGACATACTTCGCGTCGGCCCCCGTCCGGGCCCAGGTCAGCGGCGCATCCGGCGGCCGGATGGCGCGGATCGCCGTCTCGATCGCCGCGTCCGGGGCCGCGTCCCGGGCCGGCGCCGGCACCTGTTCCGGGACGCCGGCGGTGTTCTGCGCGGCGACACCGGATGTGATGGCGCACGCGAGCAGCGCAGCCGCCGCGAGCGACCTCGTCACGCTCCGCGCGACCGCAGGCACCGGGCCGGGAGCCGGACCGGCGCGCGCCCTCACGGCCCGGCCCGCGCCGCGCCGTCCGGCTCCACGAGGACGAACGCCCGGTGGCCGACGCGACCGCGCTCGACGATGCGGGCGCCGGCGCCGGCGCGTGGCGCCGCCGCCTCCCAGGCCTGCGCCTCGCTGACCACCAGCGCCCGCGGCGGGCCCGACAGGAAGGCCGCCAGCGCCTCGATCGTCGGCAGGACCTCGAGGGGACGACCGGCGTACCAGGCGATGCCCCGGTGCGGATGGCGGAAGATGCCGACCGGATCGGCGCCGGCCGCCGCGGCGACCCGGCGCCCGAACTCGCGCGGCGATTTGTACGGCTCGATCGCCGGCAGGACCGCGTGCGTCGCCAGAAGCGAGCAGAGCGCCGCACCGGCGGCGAACAGCCCGATGGCCCCGCCCGCTCCGGCCCGCCGCCACAGCGCCAGCGGCGCCGCCGCCGCGAGGAGCGCGGCGCCGGCCAGAAGCGCCGCCGGGCGCAGCAGCGCCGGCGCCTGGGACGGGAGGCGCGCCAGGACCCACGCCGTCGCACCGCCGATCACCAGCAGCCACGCCGCCAGGCCCGCCGCGATGGCGCGGGCCGGCGGCGGCGGGACCCAGGGATAGAGACGCATGTCCCACAGCCGGCCAATCAGGATCGCCGTCAGCGGCACGACCGGCAGCAGATAAACGCCGCGCTTCTCCGCCGACATGGCGAACAGCGCCACGTAGGTGATGACGAGGGACAGGATGAACACCGCGCGCTCGTCGCGGTCGCCTTCGCGCCGCGGCCAGGTTTCGGCGATCGCCGCCGGCAGCAGGGCAACCCATGGCACGAGCGCCAGCGGCAGGGTCGTCATCAAGTGCAGCGGCGGGTGCGCATGATGGATCCCGTCGGTGAGCCGCTGCGCGAACCGCGCCAGCACCGCGCCAGCCGGGAACGGCGTCCCGGTTGCCGCGCCCCACGCCAGGACCCACGCGGCGACCGGCACCACCGCCACCGCCACGCCCCACCAGGGGCCGAGGGCCCGCAGCACGGCACCGCGCCGCGTCGCCGCCGCGAAGACCAGGACACCGGCGATGGGCAGCAGGGCGACCGGTCCCTTGGCGAGGACACCGAGACCGATCGCGGCCCAGAACGCGGCCGCCCATGCCGACGGCACCCGGGTCGCCCCTTGATGCGCGCAGACCTTCCACGCCGCCAGCGCCGCGAACGTCAGGATGAGGCCCAACAGCATGTCGGGCCGCGCCCAGCGCGCCTCGATCATGATATCGAAGCTGGTCACCAGGACGATCGCGGCCAGGACACCGGCGCGCCGTCCCCACAGCGACCGGCCGAGCAGGAAGACGACGACCGCGCAGAGCACGGCGGCGGCATTCGCCGGCAGGCGGACGGTCGCCTCGTCGACCCGTCCGGCGGCGCGCGACGCCGCCGCCGCGAGCCAGTAATACAGCGGCGGTTTCTCGAGCCAGGGCCGGCCGTCGAGCCGCGGCGCCGCCCATGCCCCCCCCGTGGCGATCGCGGCGGTCACCGCGGCGGTGCGCGGCTCGTCGGGATCCCAGAGGTCGCGCGACCCGAGACCGGGGACCAGCATCAGCAAACCGGCCAGGACGACCGCCAGCACACAGGCACGGTCGGAGTTGAACAGCCGGCCCGCCGCGCTCAACGTACGGCGGTCCGGGGCCCGGGCTTCTCGTCGCGGAACTGCAGCGCGTGCAGGCGCGCGTAGGAGCCGGCGCGCGCCAGCAGCTCGTCGTGGGTGCCGCTCTCGACGATGCGGCCGCTCTCCAGGACGAGGATCACGTCGGCCCGGCGCACCGTCGACAGGCGGTGCGCGATCACGAAGACGGTGCGCCCCTGCATGAGGTTCTCGAGCGCCGCCTGCACCTCGCGCTCCGACTCGGTGTCGAGCGACGAGGTGGCCTCGTCGAGGATCAGGATCGGCGAGTTCTTGAGCAGGGCGCGGGCGATCGACAGCCGCTGGCGCTGGCCCTGCGACAGCCGGTGGCCCGCCTCCCCCAGCGGCGTGTCGTAGCCGTTCGGAAGCGTCTCGATGAAGCCGTGGGCGTAGGCGGCCTTCGCCGCGTCGACAACCGCCTGATGGGGAACGTCGGCCCGGCCGTAGGCGATGTTGCGGCGCACCGTGTCGTCGAACAGGATCACCTCCTGCGTCACCAGGCCGATCTGCGCGCGCAGCGACGCGAGGGTGACATCGCGGACGTCGCGGCCGTCGATGAGCAGCGCCCCCCCGGTGACGTCGTAGAAGCGGGGCAGCAGGTTCACCAGCGTCGACTTGCCGGCGCCGCTGCTGCCGACCAGCGCCACCACCCTGCCGCGCGGCACCGTCAGGTCGAGACCGTGCAGGACCGGCGCGCTGCCGTAGGCGAACGACACGCCGCGGAACTCGATGCGATCCGCGAACGGCGGCAGCGGCGTTGCGCCCGGCCGATCGACCACCAGGTTCGGTTGATCCATGATCTCGAACACGCGGCCGGCCGCCGCCACCGCCTGCTGGACGTCGTTGTTGATCTTCACCAGGTTGCGCAGCGACGCGAAGATGACGAACAGCGCAGCGACGAAGGTCACGAACTCCCCCGCCGACAGCTTGCCGGCGGCGATGCGGTGCGCCGCATAGCCGAACAGCGTGGCGGCGCCGCAGGCGGCGACAAACGCGAGGAGCGGCGGCATGATCGACACGATGCGCGCCGCCCGCTTCTCCGACCGCTGCACGCGGTCGAGAGCGCGCGTGAAGCGGTCGATCTCGAACTGCTCCATGCCGAACGCCTGGACGATGCGGGTGCCGGCGATCCCCTCCTTCATGACCAGCGACGCGTCGCCCATCTTCTGCATGCTGCCGCGGCTGGCGTCGCGCAGACGCCGCCCCATGCGCGCCACCGGGTAGACGATGAGCGGCAGGAGGACGAGGCAGAATCCGGCCAGACGCCAGTTCAGGTAGAACAGCCCCACCACCTGGCCGATCGCGATCGCGCCGAGCCGGAAGATCTCCGCCAGATCGCCGGCGACGACCCGCTGCAGTCGGCCGACGTCGCCGAGGATGCGCGAGATCAGGTGGCCGGTGGAGTTCTCCGAGAAGAAGGCCAGCGACTGCCGCTGGACCCGCGCGTACAGATCGGCGCGCAGATCCTTCACGACCTGAAGTCCCGCCCAGCGGGTCAGGTAGGCGGCCAGGTAGGCGAAAACCCCCATGATGGCGAAGATCGCGATCATCAGGATGGCGACCAGGCCGGCGGTGCCGCGCGATCCGCCCTTGAGACCCTCGAGCCTCCGGGCGAGCCCCGGCGACAACGAGGCGATGCTGTCGAGGGCGCTCCTCGCATGCTCGATGAGCTGCAATTTCCCCGCCGTCGCGATCGGCTCCGACGCGGCCCTGGGAAGGACCTCGTCGACGATCGGCCGCACCAGGCCGAGGAGCGCCAGGTAGCAGATCGAGACCAGCAGCGCAGCCGCGACGGCCGCGGCCAGCCGGCGCCAGTAGGGCCGGACGTAGCCGACCAGCCGCAGCAGATCCTTCATCGGATCAGCGGGGCGGGATCTCGAGGGCGCTGAAGAAGTAGGCGGTCTCGAAGGCGGCGGTCGCGGCCGCGTCGGACCCGTGGACGATGTTCTCCTCGATCGAGGAGGCCAGGTCCTTGCGTATCGTCCCCGGGTCGGCCTTCGCCGGATCGGTGGCGCCCATGATCGTGCGCACCGCGGCGATGGCGTTTTCGCCCTCGACGATCATCGGCACGATCGGGCCGGATGTCATGAAGGTCACGAGCGAAGAGAAGAACGACCGCTCGCGGTGGACGTGATAGAAGCCGGACGCCCCGGCGGCGTCGAGGCGGGTCATCCTGAGGGCGACGATTCTCAGCCCGGCCGCCTCGAAGCGGCGGATGACCTCGCCGACGGCGTTCTTCCTGACGCCGTCGGGCTTGACGATGGACAGGGTCCTCTCGACCATGCGCTGTTCTCCTCCAGGAGCGTGTCCGCCCCGTTGCTACCCGAGCAGGCGCCTGACGGTCTCGCCGATCTCGGCGGGCGTCTTGAGCACGTGGATGCCGGCCTCCTTGAGCGCCGCCATCTTCTCGGCCGCCGTCCCCTTGCCGCCGGCGATGATCGCGCCGGCGTGCCCCATGCGGCGGCCCGGCGGCGCGGTCTGGCCGGCGACGAAGGCGACGATCGGCTTCTTCACCTCGCGGGCCGCGAAGCGGGCGGCCTCCTCCTCGGCGGTGCCGCCGATCTCGCCGATCATCACGATCGCCCGGGTGTCGGCATCGTCCTTGAACAACGCCAGGGCGTCGAGGAACGTCGTGCCGATGATCGGGTCGCCGCCGATGCCGATGCAGGTGGATTGGCCGATGCCGCGGCGCGACAGCTGCGCCACCGCTTCGTAAGTGAGCGTGCCGCTGCGCGACACGACGCCGACCGGGCCCTGCTTGTGGATGTAGCCGGGCATGATGCCGACCTTGCACTTGCCGGGCGAGATGATCCCCGGGCAGTTGGGCCCGATGAGGCGCGTGCCGGTGCGCGCCAGGTAAGGCCGGACGCGGATCATGTCGGCGGTCGGGATCCCCTCGGTGATGCAGACCACGAGCTTCACGCCGGCGTCGGCGGCCTCGAGGATCGCGTCGGCGGCCGCCGGCGGCGGCACGAAGATCAACGACACGTCGGCGCGCTGGCGCTCGACCGCCTCGTGCACGGTGTTGTAGACGGGCGTCCCTTCGTGATCGACACCGCCGCGCCCGGGGGTAACACCGGCGACGATCTGCGTCCCGTATTCCCGGCACGCGCGCGCGTGGAAGGTCCCCTCGCGCCCGGTCAGGCCCTGCACCACCACCCGGCTCTTCCCGTCGACAAGAATGCTCATCGTGCACCCGCCAGCGCCACCACCCGCTTCGCGGCGTCGAGCATGTCCTCGGCGATGGTGAAGTTGAGCCCCGCCTCGGCGATGATCCGGCGCCCCTCGTCGACGTTGGTCCCCTCGAGCCGCACCACCACCGGCACCTTCACGCCGACCTGCTTCACCGCGTCGACGACCCCGCGCGCCAGGACGTCGACCCGCAGGATGCCGCCGAAGATGTTGATCAGCACCGCCCGCACGCTGGTGTCGGCCACCAGGATCCGGAAGGCGGCCGCCACCTGGTCGGCGTTCGCACCGCCGCCGACGTCGAGGAAGTTCGCCGGCGCGCCGCCGACGTGCTTGATGATGTCCATCGTCGCCATCGCCAGCCCGGCGCCGTTGACCATGCAGCCGACGCTGCCGTCCAGCTTGATGTAGTTCAACGAGTGGGCCGAGGCCTCGACCTCGAGCGGTTCCTCCTCGTCCGGGTCGCGCATCTCGCGGATCTCCGGATGGCGGAAAAGCGCGTTGTCGTCGAAGTTCATCTTGGCATCGAGCGCCAGCACCGCCCCCTGGTCGGAGGTCAGGACCAGCGGGTTGATCTCGACGAGCGAGGCGTCGGTTTCCTCGTACAGGCGGGCGAGGGCGGCCATCAGCTTCACCGCCTGGGTCACCTGATCGCCCTCGAGCCCCAGGCCATACGCCAGCTTGCGCGCCTGGAACGGACGCAGCCCGGTCAGCGGGTCGACCGGCTCGATGCGGATCGCCCCGGGGTCGCGTGCGGCCACCTCTTCGATCTCCATGCCGCCCTGGGCGCACACCATCACGACCGGCACGCCACGTGCCCGATCGAGCGTCATGCCGAGGTAGATCTCGCGGCCGATCGCCAGGGTCTCCTCGACCAGCAGGCGCCGTACCTTCTTGCCCTGCGCCCCGGTCTGCGGGGTGACGAGCGTCATGCCGATCATCTGCGCCGCCAGCCTCTCGGTCTCGGCCTGATCGTTGGCGATGCGGATGCCGCCCCCCTTGCCACGACCGCCGGCATGAACCTGCGCCTTGAGCACGACCTTCGTGCCCAGGCGGCCGGCCTGGGCCGCCGCCTCCTTGGGGCTGAACGCCACGTCGCCGCGCGGCACGGGGATGCCGTAGCGCTTCAATATTTGTTTCGCCTGGTATTCGTGGATTTTCACGCCGCCTCCGCGAAAGAGCTCTCTATAACACCCTTCTTCCAATCGTGTCAAACCACTGTTTTGACAGCAGTTCGGGGCTGTGCGAGAATCCCGCCGCCCCGTGAATGACCCGATGCCCCATCGAGCCGCCGCCCCCGTCGCCGTGATGTTCGGCGTCCTTCTGGCCGTGGCCGGAACAGCGGCGGCCGGGCTCCGGGATGCCCCGGTGAGTCCGCCGGCGCCCCGGGTTGCGGCCCCACCGTCGGCGGGCGCGACCGCCACGACGCCGTCCGACGCCTCGCCCGGCACCCCGGCCGCGGCCGTGCCGCCGATCATGCCGACCTTGCTCTCGGCGCGCCTCGCGCCGCTCGCCGCCTCCCCGGTCTTCCACCCTCAGGAGACCGGCATCGTCATGATCGCGCTGCCGGAGGGGCGCATGGTGTTCGAGCACAACCCCCTGCGGCCGCTGCGCCCGGCCTCGACGATGAAGATCCTGACCTCGGCGGCGGCGCTGTCGCTGCTGCGGCCCGAATTCGTCCACGAGACGCGCATCTGGGCCGACGGTCCGATCGACGCGGGCGGAATCGTGGCCGGCAATCTCTACGTCGAGGGACGGGGCGCGCCCGACCTGGTCGGCGAGGCGTGGTGGCTGATGGCGCGCCGGCTCGCCGCCCAGGGGCTGCGGCGGGTCGAAGGCCAGTTGATCGGGGATGAGTCCTGGTTCGACATCGCGCGCCGCCCGCCGGGCTGGCCGGAGCCCGCGGCCGACTCCTGGTACAACGCGCCGGTCGGGGCGCTGTCGTGCAACTTCAATGTCGTCACCGTCCGCCTCGATCCCTCGCCCTTCCTCGGCGGCCGCCCCGACCTGACCCTCGAACCGTCGGCGTCGTTCTTCCAGGTGTTCAACCGCGCGCGCACCGCCGCCCAGCCGACCGACATCCGCGTCGACCGCGCCTGGGAGAACGGCCGCAACCAGCTCGTCGTCGACGGCGCCATCCGGCGCGGCGGCGGCACAGTCGTCGTGAACCGCGCCGTCGAGGAGCCGGCCCTGTACGCCCTGAACACTTTCCGCGAAATCGCCCGCTCCTGCGGCATCGAGATCGCCGGCGGCCTGCAGACCGGCATCGTCCCGGCCGGCGCGCGTGTCCTGTACCGTCACGAATCGCGGCCTCTCGGTACGCTGGTCCGCGACATGAACAAGAACAGCAACAACTTCATGGCCGAGATGCTGATCAAGACGCTCGGGGCGCAGTTCGTCGAGGTCCCGGGCACGACCGCCGGCGGCGTGAACATGGTGCGGACCTGGCTCGAGGGGACGGGTCTCGACGTTTCAACGGCGGTGCTCGCGGACGGCTCGGGTCTTTCGGACAACGACCGCGTCCCCGCCGCCCTCATGGCCGAGACGCTGGCCCGCGCGCACGCCGACTTCGAGATCGGACCCGAGCTCGAGGCGACGCTGCCGATCGGCGGCGCCGACGGGACGCTCGCGGATCGCTTCCCCGCCGACGACGCCCGCCGCCGGGTGCGCGCCAAGACGGGCCGGGTCGCCGGGGCCCTGTCGCTCGCCGGCTACGCCGCCAATCGCGACGGCCACGTCTTCGCCTTCGCGATCTTCGCCAACCAGCCGCGCGGCACGATCGAGGCCGTGCACCAGTCGATCGACCGCCTGGTCGCGGCCCTCGCCTCGAGCACCGACGCCGACCTCGCCCCCGTGGCGACGGCGCGGCGCTGAGCCGCGCCGTCGCCGCGCGCGGCTACAGCGGCAGCTTCTCGACCATCTCGCGCACCGCCGCCGCCGACCTGTCGAGGGCCGCCTTCTCCTCCGGCAGCAGGGTGATCGGGATGACCTTCTCGATGCCCCGGGCTCCGAGCTGCACCGGGACACCCATGAAGATGTCGCGGTAGCCGTACTCGCCCTGCAGGTAGGCCGCGCACGGCAGGATACGGTGCTCGTCGAGCAGGATCGCCTCGGCCATCTGCACCACCGAAGACGCCGGCGCGTAGTAGGCGCTCCCCGTCTTGAGCAGGTTGACGACCTCGATGCCCCCGTCACGGGTGCGCTGCACGATGGCGTCGATCTTCTCCTTCGGCATCAGCTCGGTGATCGGGATGCCGGCGACGGTCGAGTAGCGCGGCAGCGGCACCATCGTGTCGCCGTGCCCGCCGAGCACGAAGGCATGTGTGTTCGCCATCGACACGCCGAACGCCTCGGCGATGAAGAAGCGCATGCGCGCCGAATCGAGCACGCCGGCCATGCCGAGCACCCGCTCGCGCGGGAACTTGCTGACCTTGAGGGCGGTGTGCGCCATCGCGTCGAGCGGGTTGCTGACGATGATCAGGATGGCGTTCGGGCTGTGCCGCGCCACCTCCTCGGTCACCGACTTGACGATCGCGAAGTTCTTCTGCACCAGGTCGTCGCGGCTCATCCCCGGCTTGCGCGGCAGCCCCGAGGTGATGACGACGATGTCGGACCCCGCCGTGGCATCGAAGGTGTTGCTCCCGGTGAGGCGCATGTCGTACCCGTCCACCGGCCCGGCCTCGTTGAGGTCGAGCGCCTTGCCCTGCGGCATCCCTTCGACGATGTCCACCAGCACGACGTCCGCGAGCCGCCGCATGGCGATGCGCTCCGCCGCCGAGGCGCCGACGTTGCCGGCGCCGATGATCGAGACCTTCCTGCGCATGAGCCCCTCCTCTAGGCCCGGGCTTTGATCCGGGCGATGACCACGTCCGCGAACTCCGAGCAGCGGACGACCTCCCCTCCCTCCATCTGGCGCGCCAGGTCATAGGTCACCCGCCGCGCCGCCAGCGCCCCCTGGACACCCCGCACGATCGTCTCCGATGCCTCGGTCCAGCCGAGGTAGTCGAACATCATGGCCCCGGAGAGTATGAGCGAGCAGGGATTCACCTTGTCCTGCCCCGCGTAGGCCGGCGCCGTGCCGTGGGTTGCCTCGAACAGCGCCATCGCATCGCCGATGTTCGCCCCGGGCGCCAGGCCGAGACCGCCGACCAGGCCGGCGGCGGCGTCGGACAGGTAGTCGCCGTTGAGGTTGGTGGTGGCGATCACCGAGTACTCGTCCGGGCGCGTCAGAATCTGCTGGAACATCGAGTCGGCGATGCGGTCCTTGATGATGACGCGACCGGGCGGCGGCGGGCCGCCGAGTTCATGCGCCTCGTCCTCGGTCATCGTCGCGTCGGGGAACTCGTCGCGCGCCACCTGGTAACCCCATTCCTTGAACGCCCCCTCGGTGAACTTCATGATGTTGCCCTTGTGCATGAGGGTCACGCTCGGCTTGCGGCGCTCGATCGCGTGCCTTATCGCCTTGCGCACCAGCCGTCGCGACGCCTTCTCGGTCATCGACTTGATGCCGACGGCGGCATCGGCGGGCAGGGTGCAGCCCATCTCGGCATTGAGGAACTCGATGACCCGGCGGCAGCGCTCCGAGCCGCCGCGCCACTCGATGCCGGCGTACACGTCCTCGGTGTTCTCGCGGAAGATCGTCAGGTCGACCCGCTCCGGATGCTTCACCGGCGACGGCACCCCCTCGAACCAGCGGATTGGTCGGATGCAGGCGTACAGGTCGAGCTCCTGGCGGAGCGTGACGTTCAGGCTGCGGAATCCGCCGCCGATCGGCGTCGTCAGCGGCCCCTTGATGGCGACGGTGTAGGTCCGGATCGCCTCGAGGGTATCTTGAGGGAGGAACTCGCCGTAGCGATCGCGTGCTTTGCCGCCAGCGTAGATCTCAAACCAGCAGATGCGTCGCCGGACGCCGTAGACCCGCGTCACCGCCGCGTCGAAGACCCGCTGCGCCGCCGCCCATATCTCCGGCCCGATGCCGTCGCCTTCGATGTACGGGATGATCGGATCGCCGGGGACACGCAGGAGGCCGTCCTCCACCTCGATGGCCCGTCCCTCAATCGGGATGTTGAGCTTCTCGAATCTCAACGACGGACCTCCGGCGCCCGCCGTCGCCCGGCCGGCCTGCGGATTCTGGCGGGTCGGTCAGCCGAACCGCGGCCTCTTCAGGAGAGGCCGCGGAATGTAGCACACGGTCCCGGGGGGGTCAACGCGCTCTCCGCGATACGCCGCCGCGACGCCGCCACGGCCGGGCAGCGCCCCTGCGCATCTCCGTGTCCGCAGGCGTGACGGCCTCATCCCACCGCGTCCGGCGGCGTGACGCCGTTCGGGTTCGAATGCCGCGCGGCCTCGATCGTCGCCACCCGCACCCAACTCCTTGCGGTCTATCAGATGCGTCCCCCCGGACGCTCAACAACACGAGGCTGGAGGTTCCTCCACCGCCGGGGCATCGGCATCGCATTGCACGGGCCGCATGCCTCGTCTCACGGCGGTCGCCGGCCACCACGCCCCGCGCCCCGGCTACGAACGCCACCGGCCGGAGGAGACCGTCCTCTATGGCGTCGTCCAGGCCGAACTCGAGACCTTCCTGGCCCGCGAGCGCGACCGTCCCCTGCCGCACTTCGTCGAACGGGAGTTCCGCGCTTTCCTCGAGTGCGGCATCCTCGCCCATGGATTCCTGCGCGTTCACTGCGACGCCTGCGGCCACGATCGCCTCGTCGCCTTCTCGTGCAAGGGACGCGGGTTCTGCCCCTCCTGCGGCGGCCGCCGCATGGCCGACACCGCCGCCCATCTGGTCGACCGGGTCCTCCCTGACGTTCCCGTCCGTCAGTGGGTCCTGACGCTCCCGTTCGCCCTCCGCTATCGTCTCGCCTTCGACGCCCGCCTCGCTTCCGCGGTCCTGCGCGAGTTCGTGCTCGAGGTGTTCGCCTCCTACCGCCGCCGCGCCCGCCGGGGCGCGTCACGCCCCGCCGATCACCGGCCCGACGGCGGCGCAGCGCCTGACTTCTTGATCAGCACCTCGAAGTCCTGGATGGCGGCCTCGTCTTCGGCGTCGCCCTGCCCGTCGGTGCGGTCCGCTGCGGTTTCGACCTCTTCATCCTTGACGGCCTCGAAGGTGGCGGAGTCCGGGTATCGCCCCAGGGCGTTTTCGGTCGCCTGCGACATCACCAGCGCCGCCTTCTTCGTGAGCTGACCCAGGGAGCTGGCCTCGTAGCCGGTGAAAAACGCCTCGACCTGCCCCTGGCGCGCGTTCAGGATCCCAACGTCGATGCGCGCATAGCTGTGCGTCGACGAGCTCCCACCGCCCATGAAATAAGAGAACGTCGCCTTCCCCTTGGTCTGCCCCACGGCCACGACCCGCGCGACGACGACCCCATCGACCTTGAGCATGGAGCAAAGCCGCACCACGTCCTCGCCGGCGCTGTAGCGCTTCTGCTTGACGGCCCGCGGGCGATACACGATCCTGCCCCACTCCTCCCCATAGCGATCGTTCACCTTGGTGACGAGTTGCCGGAGCATGGCGCTCCGGGCGAGGTCCTCGGGCGTGAGGATCCGAACCGCGTGCCCCTTCGCCTCGATCTGCGCCTGGAGCACCTTCGCCCCCTCGGTCTCGAGCGCGGCGCTCTCGGCCGTCATCTGGTCGGTCATGACGACTTTGGACTTGATGAAGTCGGCGTGCGGCGGCAGGACGACGAGACGCATCGGCCGCGCCTGCCGGCTGCGGAAGCCGGGCGTCGTGTATCCGCGGGCGAAGGCCGGGGCGAGCGCCGCGGCCGCGATGAGGACGGCGCACGGCAAGTTTCGCAGAATGTTGCGTGGGGCTTGATCGGTCATCGGTTTGAGCCTCCCTGTTCGAGTTTTGCGTTGATCTCTTTCAGCTCCGCCACGACGAGCGGCCGGTCGGGCGCTTCCGGTCGGGCCCGGAGATAGGCGACCAACTGCCGCCCGGCTTCCTCGAGGCGACCCAGCGCCTCGAGCGCGAACCCCGGGCCGCGGTGCGCCTCGGCCAGCCCCGGATCGAGCGACAGCGCGCGCAGGCAGGAGGTCCGCGCCGCTTGCATGTTCGCCCGCAACCCGGCCTTCCCCTCTTCGGTCTCGAGGAGCCGCTCCTGGCGCTCGTCGCGGGTGAGGTAGTACCGGACCCGGAGGTTTCTGCGCTTCTCCCGGTCGGTGAGCTCCTCCTCGCCCCCGGGCCCCGAGCGGGCCCCGAGGGATCGGCGGGCTTCGGCGAGGGCGTAATGCGCCTCCGGGTCGGAGGGCGCCCCGGCCACGAACGGAGTCGCCAGCGCCAGGGCCGACCTCGGGTAATCGACCGCGACCAGATCGCGGATGGTCTCGGCGCGCGCCCGCAGCTCCGGATGCGTGCTCCACTTGGTCGATCGGGCGGCGGGACGCTCCCCCTCCGGGTCCTCGCCGAGGATTTCCAGCATGGCGATCATTTCATTCGGGTCGTATCCGGCCCGGACGAGGCGCCGGACGCCCAGACGATCGGCCTCCGCCTCCAGGTCGCGGCTGTATCCGTAGATGCTCCCGATGAGAAAGTAGTCCCCCACTCCCAGCGTCAGAGGGCCGAGCGCCATGCTCGCGATCAGCGTGCGGCGCGCCGAACGGTAGGAGAGGATGCCGTGATGACCGGCCGCGTGGTGCACCTCGTGCGCCAGGATGGCGGCGAGTTGCGCTTCGTTCTCAAGGAGCACCAGGATCCCCGTGTTGACGTAGACCTGGCCGTCCGGGAGGGCGAAGGCGTTCGGATCCACGTCGCGCAGGACATGAAAGCGGTAGCGGATGTAGTCGTCGGTCGGTTTCGGCGCCAGCGCCGCGCCGACCCGCGCCAGCATCGCCTCGAGCCCGTCGTCCTCGTAGCGGTAGCCGCGACGGACGAACAGGTCCTCCATCGCCGCGGCGTTCTTGAGGAGGTGCACCTCGTTCTTCTCGGGCGGGAGCGGCAGGTAGACCCCCTCGCCCGTGGCACGGAGGGGAGAGGGCGAGGCCAAGAGCCAGAGCGCCGCGACGAGACCGGCGCGCCCGATAGCTCGACGCCCATCACGAAACCGTTCCCGACACACCATCCGAATGGCCCTCCCACCCCGGTCGCAAATACCCCATCAATTTAGATAGGGGCCGGCGCCGGTCAAGGAGTCGTCTCCGTAGTTCTACGTAATGCTCTGGATTGGAGGAACAGATTGCCGATAAGGTATGTACATCGCCCTTGTTCAGGATTAAGATCTCCGCTAATTTGAGCCCGATTCCCGGGGTCGGATAGTCGATTGGGCGATCCCGGGGTTCGGGTCCGTGGAAAGGCGATCTCGCTCAAACGCCGCATATCCCAGAGTCAGAGGTGTTGCGAGAGGCAGCCCAGTGCGTGATCGGACATTTCGAGCATCTGCTCCTTCGGTGTTCCCCCGCGATAACGCCCACCGGGGGCACCGCGAGGGTGAAACCAATTTGACCGCCACCTGTCCCGCCTGCCGAGCTCTCCCCTTGGATTGTTCTCGCTTTCAGGAAAGGGAGCCGCAAGGAGTGAAACCATGGCCAAAGTGAAAGACTTGGTAGACACCCTCAACCATGCCAGTTTCCCGAAGGTTCGGACGGGAATTGAAGGGTTCGATGAGATCACGGCGGGAGGGTTGCCCAGGGGGCGGCCAACCCTTGTCTACGGAGTCGCCGGCAGCGGCAAGACCGTTTTCGCCATGGAATTTCTCGTGCGGGGCATCCTTCAGTACGACGAGCCCGGCGTCTACATGACGTTTGAAGAGGGCGTCGACGATCTCAAGGAGAATTTCCGATCCATGGGATTCGATTTGGCAGATTTGATTGCCCGCAAACGGCTGGTCCTCGATCATGTCACGCTGGATCGAGCCGAGATGCGGGAGACGGGCGAATATAGCCTCGAAGGACTGTTCGCCCGCATCGATCAGGCGACCCAATTGATCGGCGCCAAGCGGATCGTGCTGGACAGTATCGAGGCGCTCTTTGCCGGGTTATCCAATGTCGTGATCCTGCGTGCAGAGCTGAACCGTTTATTTCGCTGGCTCAAAAAGCGGAAACTGACCGCCGTTGTGACCGGTGAACGGGGCAGGGAGAGACTCACGCGTCATGGCCTGGAGGAGTATGCGTCCGACTGCGTGGTCATGCTGGACCATCGGGTGAGCGAGCAGGTATCCACCCGGCGGGTGCGCATCGTCAAGTACCGAGGCTCGGCGCACGGCCATAACGAGTACCCGTTCCTGCTCACCCCCAAAGGTGTCTCCATCATCACCGTGAGCGGCTTTGCCCTTGAGTACAAGGCAATCGACAAACGGATCTCCTCCGGCATTACAGGTCTGGACGGCATGCTGGGGGGGAAGGGCTACTTTCGCGGCTCGACCATTCTCATCTCGGGGACGGCGGGAACCGGGAAAACCAGCTTTGCCACCTCCTTTGCCACCGCGGCATGCCAACGCGGAGAAAAATGCCTCTATTTTGCGTTCGAGGAATCAGCGAGCCAGCTCACCCGGAACTTGAGGTCGATTGGGATCGACCTCGCTCGCTGGACCAAGCAGGGGCGCTTGCAGATTCGCGCGGTGCGCCCGAGCCGTCACGGCTTGGAGACCCACCTGCTTCGCATGGACGAGCTGGCTGCGGAATTCAAGCCCTCCGTCGTGGTCGTGGATCCCGTGACTCCATTCGGACCAATCGGCACGTTCGTCGACATCCAGGTGATGCTCACGCGCTTGATTGATTTCCTGAGATCGAGCGGGATCACGGTTTTATTCACGGCATTGACCCCTAGTGACGTTCCGTTCGAGGAAAGCGCGGCAGGCGTTTCGTCGATCATCGATACCTGGATCGTTCAGGGCGATCGACAGGTCGGTGACGAGCGAGTCCGGAACTTGCATATCGTGAAATCCCGCGGGATGGCCCACTCGCTGCGGCTCGCTAATTTCATCCTTACCGACCGGGGGGTGGAAGTGTTGGCTGCGGCGACGAGCGTCCCTATGGAGAAGGCCAGCCGTGTGCGCCATGTGACAGTGCGGCGCAATCGCCCCGGACAGGCGCTGGAGACATGAAGAGAAAGCGCGTAAGAAAGGAATTCATCCTTCGTCTGTACGTATCCGGGGCCACACCGCACTCGACGCTGGCCATCGTGAATATCAAGAAGATCTGCGACGATCATCTTCACGGCCGCTACCATCTGGAGGTGATCGACATCTACCAGGAGCTTGAGTCTGCGAAGCGGGATCAGGTAATCGCCGTACCGACGCTCATCAAGCGATGCCCCCAACCTTTGCGAAAACTCATCGGCGACATGTCGAACACGGAGCGAGTATTGGATGGGCTCGGTGTCAGAGAGCGCCAGATGCCAGGGATTGAGCCATGAGTCAGCCGAGGAAAGGGTCGCCCGGGGTGGATGCGCTGCTCGCACGCCTGAAGGAAGCGGAGGAGACGCTCCGGGCCATCCGAAGCGGTGAGGTCGATGCCAGGGTGATCCCTGCGCCGCAAGGCGACCAGGTCTTCACGTTGCAGGGCGCCGACCGACCGTACCGGATTTTCGTCGAGAAGATGAATGAGGGGGCTGTGACCCTGAAGGCCGACGGGACCATTCTCTATGCGAACAAGTGCTTCGCCAGAATGGTGAAGACGCCGCTCAACACCGTGATAGGCAGCTCGATACACCAGCTCGTCACGCCCGCAGATGAACAACGCCTCGAGATCCTGGTGAATAAAGGGCTCAAAGGGAACAGTAAAGGCGAGATCACCTTCCGAGCTCCGGACGGCACGCTGGTGTCGACCACTTGTTCTCTCAACGCTCTTCCGATGCCTGAGGCAGAGGGCGTGTGTTTGATTGCCACGGACATCACCGATCGCAAGCAGAGGGAGGAGGCCATGGCGACGCTCGTCGCCGTCGTGGCATCCTCCGACGACGCCATCGCGAGCACCGACCTGGAGGGGTTCATCACGAGCTGGAACGCCGCCGCGGAGAGGCTTTTCGGGTACTCCGCCGCGGAGGTCCTCGGCCGATCCGGCACCTTTCTTCAAGCTCACGGACACGCGGAAGAGGTGGAGCAAGGCCTGGAAAGGCTGATACGTCAGGAGCAGGTCCGCTACGAAACCATGGCGATGAGGAAGGACGGCACGAAGGTCGACATCGGGCTCACGGCCTTCCTCGTCAAGGACAAGTCGGGACGAGGCATCGGATTCTCGGCGATCCTGCGCGATATCACCGAGCAGAGACGGGCCGAACAGGAGCGGCAGGAAAAAGAAATCCTGGAGAGCCAGGTGAAGGAGCTGTCGAGCCGGACGCACGAGATCGCGGTCCTGAGCGAGCTCGGCGACGTCCTGCGCTCGGCCGTCCACCTCGCCGAGGCCTACCCCGTGATCCCGCGGTTCGTACGGGAGCTTTTCCCGTCGGAATCCGGAGCCCTGTTCGACTTCAACGAGGCGCACAACCTCTTCGAGGCCGTCCTCACATGGGGCGACACCCCACCTCAGGAGGATGCCTTCCTTCCCAGCGAATGCTGGGCCCTGCGGCGGGGTCAGATGCATCAGGTGGAGGACCCCGTCGGCGAAATGACCTGCCAGCACACGAAGGCCCCGAGCCTCCCCGGCTCTCTCTGCATACCGCTGACGGCGAAGGGGAAAACCCTCGGCCTGCTGCATCTCACGGGCTTCGCGCAGAAAGGGAACCGGATCGGCGCGAAAGGGGTGGCCGCGGAGTACCGGCAGCGGCTGGCGAAAAGCGCCGCCCAGCAGATCTCGTCCTCACTCTTCGACCTGAGGGCCCAGGAATCGTTGCGCGACCAGGCGATCCGTGACCCCCTGACGGGGCTTTTCAACCGCCGCTACATGGATGAGGCGCTCCACCGGGAGCTGTATCGGACATCGCGCAAGAAGTCGAAGGTGGGTTTCGTCCTCTTCGATCTGGACCACTTCAAGAAATTCAATGACCGGTTCGGGCACAACGCCGGCGACGCGGCCCTGCGCGAGGTGAGCGCTTTCGTGCAGAGGAATTCACGCGCCGAGGACATACTGTGCCGGTACGGGGGAGAGGAATTCCTGCTCGTGCTGTCGGACTGCTCCTCAAAGACGCTGATCCAGCGAGCCGAGCGGATCCGGGAAGGGGTGAAGCAACTTCGGCTGGAGCACGAACAGCGCCCGCTTGGAGAGATCACGCTCTCCATCGGGGTCGCGCTCTTTCCCGACCATGGCCGGACTCTGGATGAGCTGTTCCAGGCGGCGGATGCGGCCTTGTATCAGGCGAAAAGAGCCGGAAGAGACCGGATCGCCGTCGCCAATCCCCTGCGCCTCATCACCGCCCCAGGCCGACCCCCCGAGAAAGAGCGCCAGCACTAGGATCCGGTGCGGCTCGCGCTCCACCCCTTTTGCCATCGGCGCCCGTATACACTCTCGAATGACGGGAGGCGGCAGCGGACGATGGACGGCGATCGCGCCCTGATGCGGCGCGTCCGGGAAAAAGACGAACGGGCGTTCACGCTTCTCGTGACCCGCCACGGCGGGCGGATGCTGGCGGTCGCGACGCGTCTTCTCGGATCGCGCGCCGACGGCGAAGACGCGGTGCAACACGCCTTCACGCGCTGCCTGACGGCGGCCGGCGCCTACCGATCCGAGTGGGCGGTCTCCACCTGGTTGTACCGGATCCTGACGAACGTCTGCATCGACGAGATCCGCCGATGTTTAGATATATCGGATGCCGGCGACCGGTCAGGCGGACGCGGCGCGGACGGGGAGATCGGCATGCACCCGAGCGAGGCACCATCTTCTCGGCGGGGCGGCTATGCGGCCTTGGATCGCGGAACGCCGTCCAGCACTTCACGGACCTTGCGCGCCAGGTCCGCCGGCGTGAAAGGTTTCTGCAGGAACGCGATGCCCGGCTCCAGCACGCCGTGGCGCGCGATCGTCTCACCCGTGTACCCGGACATGAACAGCACCCTGGCCGAAGGACAGACCCTGGCCAGGCGCCGCGACAACTCAGGCCCGCTCATCTCCGGCATGATGATATCGGTCAGGACGAGCTGGATGGTGGTGGCATGCGTCCCGGCGGCCGCGAGGGCCGCTGCGACGCCAGGCGCCTCGATGACGGCATACCCTTGCGCCTCGAGCAGCAGGCGCGCCAACCCACGGACCCCTGCCTCGTCCTCCACCAAGAGGATCGTCTCCGTTCCCCGCGGGATCGGGGCCGCCGGGGCGAGGGTCGCGATCTCCGCGAGTTGCTCGATTCTCGGAATGTAGATCCTGAAAACCGAGCCGTGACCCGGCTCGCTGCAAACAACAATGTGCCCTCCGCCCTGTTTGATGATCCCGTAGACCGTCGCCAGGCCCAGCCCCGTGCCCTTCCCGACTTCCTTCGTCGTGAAGAACGGCTCGAAGATCCGGGCCTGGGTCTCGGCGTCCATCCCCGTGCCCGTGTCCGTGACCGCCAGCATGACATAGCGACCCGGTTTCGCCTCGGGATGCCCGCGGGCGTGGTCTTCCCCAAGTGTCACATTGGCCGTTTCGATCGCCAGCCTGCCGCCATCCGGCATGGCGTCGCGGGCATTGATGACCAGGTTCATGATGACCTGCTCGATCTGACCGGGATCGGCCCTGACCTGCCCCAGGTTTTCCTCCAGGCAGGTGGAGAGCGCGACATCCTCCCCGATGAGCCGCCGGAGCATCCTCTCCAGGTTCGTGGCAAGATCGTTGAGAGACAGGACCCTCGGTTGGAGGATCTGCTTGCGACTGAATACGAGGAGCTGGTTGGTCAGCGCGGCCGCCCGTTCGCCGGCATTCAGGATCTCCTGGATGTGCCGGCGCCCCTGATCGTCTTCACCGGGCCGGGTCAGAAGCAGGTTGCCGTAGCCCAGGATCGCGGTCAGGAGGTTATTGAAGTCATGGGCGACGCCCCCCGCGAGACTGCCCACGGCCTCCATCTTCTGGGCTTGACGGAGCTGCTTCTCGAGACCGGCCTGGGTCTCCTCCGCCAGCTTGCGCTTGATCCCGAGTGCGATGGTATTGGCGACATTCCGCAACCCATCCAGCGAGTATTGTGTCAGCGGGGTGCGGGCGAACATGGCCATGACCCCCACCAGATCGTCCTGCACCATGAGAGGATAGCCGGCGAACGCGACCATCGACTCTCGTCGGGCCCAGTCCGGGTCGCTCACTTTCGGGTCGTTCAGGACATCGTTGGTGAGGTGGGGCCGGCGCTCCTGCGCGATCAGGCCGATCTTGAATTGTCCGACCGGCACGCGACTGTGCGCGCCGTCGAGATGGGTGTAGAGGCCGGCGCTCGCCTGCAGCTCGAGCATGTTCGTCGCGGCATCCAGGGTCCAGACGCGGGCGAAGGCCGCCCCGAGATGCCGCACGATCGCCTCGGTGCAGAGCTGGAGGATCTCCCGCAATGAACCGTCGTTCGTGTGCGCGTTGCCCACCTCCGCGGCCAGGGCCGCGAGGGCGGCCTTCTCGATCAACGCGTCCTGCGCCACCTTCAGATCGGTGATGTCGCTCGCGATCCCTGCGTACCGGTAAATCCGGCCTTCCTTGTCGCGGATGGGATAGGCGCGGCTGCGGGCCCAGCGGACCTGGCCATCGGGGCGCCGGACCCGGAAGGTCTCGTCAAAGTCACCCATGTCGCGCTTCTCGAGGAAGGCGTCGCCGACCCGCTGACGGTCTTCCGGGTGGATCGCATCCATCCACGCCGTCGGCCGTGATCGCACGTGCGCCTGGCTCTGCCCCCAGATCCGCTCGCACGCCGGGCTGACGTAGAGGACCTCGCCGCTCGCCGCGTCCATCATGTAGAACAGCTCGCTGATGTTCTCGGCGATCTGGCGGAACCGCTCCTCGCTGTTTCGAAGCCCTTCGGCGTCCGCCGCGCGCCCGATCTGAGCGGAAGCAAGACCGACACTCTGGGCCATGTGGTTGGCGCAGATCTGCACGAAGTGCACCCAGTCGTCCCCCGGCTCCCGTTGGTTCGATCCCACCATCAGGACACCGAGGTGCCTTTCTCCGGCCGTGAGCGGCAGGAGCACGAGGGAGCCGACCCGGGGCGGCACCAGAAGATCGCGAGCCACGCTGTCCGGGACTCCCTGCGATGGTACGCGCACGCAAGCCTGTCCTCCCATCACGTTCAGGAAGAGATCGGGGTGACCGAAGCAGTCCGCGAGCGACTTCACCGTCGACCGTGCGTAGCCGAGATGAGCCTTGAGGGACAGCCGGCCCTCCGGACCGAGCAGGAACGCGGCCCCGATCGAGACGCCCGCCGCGTCGAAGCAGTTGTGCAGCGCATCGTCGACGACGGCCTCGACCGTGTGTATCCCGCTGTTCATGGTCGCCAGGCTGGCGCCGATGGTGAGTTGCGCTTCCAGCAGCGATACACGCTGGACCAGGCTGCGATTGAGGCTGGTCTGCCGTTCGAGCTGCCGGACCACCCGGCTGGTGTATTCGGCCGTTGGCAACTCGCCCGCCTGAGCCATCGGGACGGGCGGGGTGCCGTTCAGGACGTCCAGCAGCGCATTCCGAAGGTCGAGGACGTCCGCCGTGCGTTGCATGAACGCGTTGGCTCCCGCGCGACGTGCCAGCGCGAGATCCTCTTCCTCGACGTAGGCCGACGAGAGGAGCAGAACAGGGATGTGCGCCAGCGCCGGGTCCATCCGGATACTCAGGCAGAGATTGAATCCGTCGACGCGTGGCATCAGCACGTCGGAGACGATCCCGTCAGGAGGTGACCGCCGTGCCTGGTCGCTCGCCTCCAACCCATCCCGGGCCGTTTCGACGCGGAACCCCAGGCGCTCGAGCTGGATCCTCGTGGCCTTGAGCTGGACCGGATCGTCGTCCGCGACCAGCAGGCGCCGTCCCCTGCCCGGCCTCGACGCGTCCACGGACACACCCAGGTGGGCGCGCACGATCTCGGCCAGGCGCGAAGGATTAACCGGTTTGAAAACGTAGTCGGTGAAGCCGACCGCTTCCGATCGCGCCTGATCCATCCTCGACAGGAACCCCGAGAATGCGATGATCGGGATCCCGGAGCCCTGGGGCAGCGCTCGAAGCCGCTTGACCAGATCGAGGCCATCGATATCAGGCAGACTCAGGTCCTGGAGGACCAGATCGGGGTGCTGTGCCGCGACCTGCTCCAGGGCGGTCTTGCCGTCCACCGCCTCGACGACGGTGAATCCCTCGCGCTCGAGCGTGACGCGAACGAGCTTCCGCGTCACGTCGTTGTCCTCTACGACCAGGATCCGCGCGGCATCGCTCACGACGTGCCTCCTGACCCGCTTCCGGCACGATTGAGGTACCCGGCCACCACGCCCGGCAGCGAACGGGTGTCGATTGGCTTGGCGATGTAGCCGTCGCACCCGGCGGCGAGGGCCTTCCGCTCGTCCCCCTTCATCGCGTACGCCGTGACGGCCAGAATCGTCATGCCGCGTGTCGCCGGGTCCGCCTTGAGCCGGCGCATCAGCTCGATGCCGTCCATGCCGGGGAGCTGGATGTCCATGAGGATCAGGCGCGGCCGGAAGCTCAGCAGCGACTCCAGAGCCTGCTCGGCGTCGATCGCGGTGTGGACATCGTACCCCTCCGCTTGCAGCAGGAGCCGGAGGACCTTCAGGTTGATCGCGTTGTCGTCCACGACCAGGATGGTCTCGCCGGCCATCACGCCGCTTTCGGATTGAGGCCTGACCACCCTTTGAGCGACAGTCGAACCGCGTTCGCCAGGACGTCGTTATCAACCGGCTTCTGGAGGAAGACGGTCGCCCCCAGTTGCCGCGCGCGTTCCAGGTTCCCGTCCGGTGAGCGGCCGGTCAGCACGATCACGGGCGTTGCCAGCAGAAGCAGCGCCCTCAGCCGCTCCATCACGAGAAAGCCGTCGCCGCCGGGGAGGCCGAGATCGAGAAGGACCAGGTCGGGTCGCTCCCGCTGGGCCGCGGCGACCGCCGCGATGGCATCCGCGGCGATGGCGATCGAGTACCCCAGGCTTCTGAGCCGGATTTGCAGCCCCTGTCTCATGTCCTGGTCGTCCTCCACAATCAGGATTTTTTTCTGGTTCATTACACCGCGACCTCCATGCCGGCCAGTTCCTGCACCGGAAGCGTGAAGCGGAAGGTGCTTCCCCTCCCAATCGTGCTTTCGACCGAGATGGTTCCCCCCTGGCGCCGCACCAGGTCCCTGCAGACGTGCAACCCGATCCCGAACCCCTTGCGGCTGTGGTCCTGGACGTTGGTCCCCTGGTAAAGATAGTCGAAGATCTTCATCGTCTCCTCCGCGGCGATTCCGCAACCGGTATCGGCGACTTCGATGCGTACAATCCGAGGGCCGGTCGCAACGACCTGCGCGCGGAAGGTGACCGTGCCCTCCGCGGGGGTGAACTTGATCGCGTTGCCGATCAGGTTGGTCAGGATATGGCCGACGCACGACCCGTCGGCGTAGACAGAGGGGAGATCGGCCGGCACCTCCAGGAGCAACGTCACCCGCTTTGCCAGGGCGTTCAACCTGAGGGCGCCGATCACCTGGGAGATCACCTCGGAGATCGAGACACGGTCCAGCCGGATCGTGAGGGCCGGCCGATCGACGCGCGTGGCCTCCAGGAGGTCCTCGATCATGGTGCGCAGATAATCGACGTTGCGCAGGATGACCGTGAGGTGCTCCTGTTGCTCCGACGAGAGATCCCCCGCCAGGCCGTCCATGAGTATCGTCGCGAACTGGTGGATCGCGGCAACGGGCGTCCGCAACTCGTGCGAGACGACCGACAGGAACTGCTCCTTGAGCTGCGACTGCCGCCGGTGGGTCTCCTCCTGCTGGTTCAGCTCACGGACCCGCAACTGCTCGGTGATGTCCTCGAAGGACCCCAGATAGTACCGCAGGGCGCCGGCGCCATCCCGGACCGCACGTCCGTTCAAGGAGATCCAGATGATCGCTCCGTCCTGGCGCCGGACGATCCCCTCGAACCCGACGAGTTGCTTCGCCTCCCGCAGGCAGAGCTCGATTTCGGCGGCACGCGCGGGATCCACGAACATGGCCGGGAGTTCGGGGGCGGCGGCCATGAGGCCGGCCACCGACCCGTATCCGAGGATGCGCGCCAGCGCCGGGTTGGCGTTGACGATCCGATCCTCCAGACCGACCTGGAAGAACCCCTCGACGGCGTTGTCGAATACTTCCCGGTATTCCCTTTCTGCTTCGCCCGCGTTGGCGAACGACCGGGTCAGCGTCACCGCCTGCGCGAGCTGCGCCGAGATTCCCTCCGCGAAGGGGCGCACCTCGGCCTCGGAGACACCCTGATCCGAGCCCATCCAGAAGGCCCCCAGCCGCGCGCCGCCCAGCTTGATGGGATTGAGCACGATCGTCTTGACGCCCGCCTGCGCCAGCAGCGCCTCGGCGTGTGTGGCAGGGAGCCCGGGACCGGGCACGATCATCGGCGATTCGGCCAGCGAGGCTGCGCGGAGCAGGTTCGGGTGACCAAAAAAATCGGCGAGCATTCCGCCGGTCGGATCGGCGTAACCGAATTGGGCGGTCAGGGTGAGACGGTGATCTTCCTCCAGGTAGATGGCGCCGCGCGAGAATCCTCCGGCGTTGAGGCAGATCTGGAGCAGGTCGCCGAGGACGGCTTCCCTCGGCTCGTTGGCCTTGATCGCCTCCGCCGTGGCCGACAGGATGCCGATTTCCGCCTGTAGCAGCGCCAGGCGGTTCGTCAGCTGATTGACGACCTGCGACTGGCGCTCGAGCTGATGGGCGATGCGGCCGGTGTAGATCTCCGTCGGCAACGCGGCCGGCACGACGGGCTGCGACACCGGCGAATCGTCCAGGCTCGCCAGGACGGCCCGGATCATCTCCTGCTGGTCGGCCGAGCGGTTGACCAGGGCGCTGGCCCCCACCTGGCGGGCCAGGTCGACGTCGGCCGGCTCGGTAAAGGCCGCGGAAGTGAGGACGACCGGGATGCCCGCCAGCCTGGGGTCCTGCTTCAGAGCCGTGCAGAGACGGAAGCCGTCGAGGCCTGGCATGAGCACGTCGCTGACAACGGCGGCCGGCGTCAGGCGCCGGGCCACTTCGAGCGCCTCGAGGCCGTCGGTGGCCGTCGACACCGCGAAGCCCGCGCGCGCCAGGTGCAGCTCCGCGAGCTTGAGCTGCACCGGATCGTCGTCGACCACGAGGATCCGCCGCGCTTCCCCCCCGTGACCGCTTGCGCTGGTCAGCGGCTGCAGATACCCCTTGACGACCCGGAGGAGTTGCGATGGCTCGACCGGCTTCAACAGGAAATCATTGAAACCGGCCCGCAGCACGCGGGCGCCCTCCATCCTCGAGTGGGAGCCCGACAGCGCGAGGATCGGGACGGCGTCCACACCCGGCAGGCTCCGAAGGCGGCGCAGAAGCTCGATGCCGTCCAGATCGGGGAGCTTCAGATCCTGCAGGATGAGATCCGGGGGCGGGGCCGCTCCCGCCCGATCGAGGGCGGTCCGGCCATCCGCGGCCTCGAGCACCTCGTAGCCTTCGGAGGTCAGCGCGACATGGATCAGTTTCATGCTGATCGCGTTGCTCTCGACAACGAGGATTCTCTTCGCCGGACTCACGACGGCTGCGCAGGAATGCACGCCCTCAGCTCGACCAGCAAGCTCTCGGTCGTCCCTTCGCCCTTGGCGACCACCGCCTGGGCGGACGCCTGCAGCCGGGCGCGCTCGTGAGCCGTCAGGTCCTTCACCGTCCAGACGATCACCGGCGTGCGGCGCCCGACATCCGTGCGCCGGAACTCCTGCAGGAACTCGAACCCGTCCGTCCCGGGCATCAGGAGATCGAGCAGCACCACGGCAGGGTGCCGCGCCGCCGCCTCGCGAAGCCCGCTCTGCGCGTCCGCCGCGTACATCGGCTGGTATCCCTGCTCTTCGAGCATCGGTTTGACCAGTTTGAAAACCAATGGATCGTCGTCCACGATGAGCACCGACCGATCGCTCCTGGGCTGGACGCCCGCCCGCTCGAGGACGGCGAGCAGGTCAGCCCTCCTGACCGGCTTCACCAGAAGATCCTGGATTTGGAAGCCGACGCCGGCTCCGTGTTCGGCGACCACCGTCACGACGATCGCCGGAATTGTCATGTTCGGCCCCTCCGCCCGGATCGCGCGCAGGACATCCCATCCGCTCAGGTCCGGGAGGAGGAGATCGAGAGTGACCGCGTCGAAGGTCTGTTCCCGGGCCAGGCGGATCGCCTCGCCCCCGCTCGAGGCGGCCACCGTGGCGTAACCCGCTTCGGCGAGGGTGCGGAGCATCCACGCCCGGTCCTCGCCGTCGTCTTCGACAACGAGCACCCTGGGTGCTCCATCCCGTGCGAGAAGGGGCGCCGAGCCGAGCGGTTCCTCTGTGACCTCGGCCCTGACCTTCGACACGCGAGGGAAGATCGCGAAGAACGTGCTCCCCGTCCCGGGCGTGCTCAGGACACCCACCTTGCCGCCCTGCCCCTCGACGATCCGTCGGGTGAGGGCGAGGCCGAGGCCGGTCCCCTGGAACCTCTTGGTCGCGCTCGCGTCGAGCTGCTGAAATTCGACGAACAGCCGGCCAAGGTCTTCGGGCCGGATGCCGATCCCGGTGTCCTCGACCTCGAGGCGGAAACTCCCGGCCCCCTCGGACCGCGCGCGTACCGTCACGCGGCCCTCGTCCGGGGTGAACTTGATCGCGTTCGAGAGGTAGTTGTAGATCACCTGCTTGAGCTTCGCCGGGTCGATCAGCACGGACGTGAGATCGGGATCCACCTCGAGCTCGACCCGGAGCCGCTTTTTCGCCGCGAGCGTCCGGACGATGTCCCGCACCTCCCCGACGACCTTGGTCAGGTCGACATTCTCGGGGCGAAACTCCATCTTCCCCGACTCGACCTTGGAGAGATCGAGCACGTCGTTGATGAGCTGCAGGAGGTGGCGCGAGCTGGTCAGGATGTCCCCGAGGTACTCCTTGTGATCCTTCGAGACCGCGCCGACCTTGCCGTCGTGCATCAGCTCCGCGAACCCGATGATTCCGTTGAGGGGCGTTCTCAGCTCGTGGGACATGTTGGCGAGGAACTCGCTCTTCAGACGGTTGGCCTCCTGGACGCGCCGGTTCTGGTCCTCGAGCTCCTCGTTCTTCTGACGGAGCTGCTCCTCGAGCTGCTTCTGATCCGTGATGTCCTTGGAGATGAGAACGTAGCCGACGGGCGCGCCGGCCGAGTCACGGCGCAGCGTCACCGCCACGGCGGCGGTGAAGCGCAGCCCGTCCTTGCGGAGGCGCTCGAACACGCCCTCGGCCTTCTCGGTCTTCAGCGCCGTGTCGAGGAACTGCCGCACGCGCCCCGATTCGAGGTCCTCCGGCGTGTGCAGGACCTGCGAGTTCTGCTTTCCGACCATCTCCTCCGCCGAGTAGCCGTAGTTTCGCCGCGCCCCCTCGTTCCAGGCCAGGATCATGCCGTCCAGGTCCTTGGCGATGATCGAGTACTCCGTCGAGCTCTCCAGAACGTTGTTGAGGAAAGATGTCGTCTCCGTGAGCTCGCGGTTCTGGTCCTGGCGCACAACTTCGAGCCGCTTCTGGTCGGTGATGTCGCGCGCCGTCGCGAAGACACCGCGGAGGCGCCCGTCGGCACCCTTGAAGGTCGTGGCGTTCAGAGACACCACGATTTCCCTGCCGTCCTTCGCCTGGATCGTCAGCTCGTGGTTCGTCACGCGGTTCTCGGAGAGCACCCTCCGGATGCAATTCTCGGCCCATTTCGGATCCGTGAAGCAATCCTTGAACGGGGTGCCGATCAACTCCTCCCGGGTCCTCCCCGTGATCGCACACACCTGTCGGTTGGCGTCCGTGATGATGCCGACCGGATCGGTCGCCATCAGCGCGTCGAGGTTCGATTCGATGAGCGCGCGGTCGTACTCCCGGGATTCCTTGAGATCGCGGAGGATCCGCTGCGCCTCGGTCAGATCCCTCGATATCATCGTGAACCCGACCGGGCGACCGCCCGCATCCCGGCGCAGCGTGATCGTGACGAAGCCGGTGAAGCCGCCGCCGTCGGCTCTGATCCTGTTCAGCTCGCCGGCCCACTTGCCGGTGGCGCGGACCTCGTCGAGGATTGCCCGCGCCCGCCCGTTCTTCAGATCGGCTGGATCGTGCAGGATGGAGGCGTTCGCCTTGCCGACGACATCCGAGGCCTCGTGGCCGTAAATGCGGCGCGCCCCTTCGTTCCAGGCGAGGATCAGCCCGTCGAGATCCTCGGCGATGATCGAGTACTCCGTGGAGCTGTGAAGGATGGTATTGAGGAAGGCCGCCTGGTCGGCGACCGCCATTCCCGGGACCATCGATTGCGAGGCAACCGCCTCAGCCGGACCGGCCATCGTCGCCCTCCGGCCTGTCCGTCGCCGTTACATTCCTGCAAGGAGCGGAAGGCGTTCGGGGAGCGGGGATGGCCTCCTGATGCCTGGGAGGACGGGGGAGGAGGGCGCGAAAGGGGACCGCCGACGGACGTTCCCGGCCCGACTTCGTCGCAGACAGCATGCCCGCACCCGCGCTTTCAGTGGTACGTCCTGCCCTTGCGGGTGCCTGAATTGTGTATGGATCAGGGGCCCGAGCTGCCAGGTTGCGTCGCTCGAAACAGCCGGCGTGGAACATAGGGTCTGGTCGCCGGAATGACAACCCGGCTGACGCGGCGGCTCACGCGGCGCGCTTTCCGACCGTCTCCGGCTCGCGGGCGAGGAGCGAATCGAGCCGCGGTTCGAGCGTGTTCAGCTCGGATCGGAGTACCGCCCAGGCGTCGCGGGCCCCGGCGCCGTCCTGGCGGCGCGCCGCTTCGACGAGCCGCTGCGCCGCGGCCGCGCCGCGGTCGGCGCCGAGGGTCGCGAGCGATCCCTTGAGCCGGTGCGCGCCTCTCTCGATGACAGAGAGGTCGCCGCGCGACACCGCGTCGCCGATTCGATCGAGGCACGCCGGGGTTTCCGCGCGGTAGGCCTGGACGAGCTGCCCCATCAGGTCCAGGTCGCCCTCGACCCGCGCGCGGGCCGTCTCCAGGTCGAGGATCGCAGTCGGTGGACCGGCGTCCGACCGGGCGGGCGCCGGCGGCTGCCCGGACTCCCCCTCCGCCGGGGGGAGGGGCGATTCGATCGTCCTCTGGAGAGCCTCGAAGTCGATCGGCTTCGAGACGTAGGCGTCCATGCCGGCGGCCAGGCACCGCTCGCGGTCGCCCTTCATCGCATGGGCGGTCAGGGCGATGATGGCGAGGTGCGTCCCGGTGGTCTGCTCCCGGGCGCGGAGTATCGCCGTCGCCTCGTATCCATCCAGCTCCGGCATCTGCACATCCATCAACAGGACGTCGAACGGCTCGCGCTCGATCGCCAGGAGGGCTTCCCGCCCGTTCCCGACCGCTCGAACGGCGTGACCGTGCTTCTGCAGCATGCGCAGGGCGACCATCTGGTTGACGGGGTTGTCTTCCGCCAGCAGCAGGCGCGCGGACCGCCGGCTCTCGCGGAGCGCATGCCGCGCCGCCAACCGGAGGACGGCGAGAGCCGACGCGCCGTCCCCGACCTCCGTCGGCTGCATCCCACAGCCAGCGAGTGTCCGCACGAGGATTTGGCGGTTGGTCCGGTTGTCATCCACAACCGGCACCGGCATCCCGGCAAGCGTCGCCTCGTGGGCAGCGCGCGTGCCGGCCGGCTCCCCCCTCGCGAGGCGCGCGGTGAAATGGAACGTGCCGCCGGCAGACGGCGAGGCCCAGGCCGGTCCCGCCGTACTTCCGCGTCGTCGACCCGTCGGCCTGCGCGAACGCATCGAAGATCAACCCCTGCTTCACGGGCGGGATCCCGATCCCGGTGTCGGTGACGGAGAAGTGGAACAGCTCGCGGTCGCCGTCGCGCCGGTCGAGATCGGCGCGGACGACGACCTCCCCCTTGTCGGTGAACTTGATCGCGTTGCCGACCAGGTTGAGCAGGACCTGGCGAAGGCGGCCGGGATCGCCGATGAGCGCGTCGGGCAGCCGGTCCGGAACGTCGAAGGTCAGCTCGATGCTCTTCTGGTGGGCCTTCGCGACCAAAGGCCGGAGCGTGTCCCGGATGGCGTCGCGCAGACGGAAGGGGATCGACTCCAGGCGGAGGTGCCCCGACTCCATCTTGCTGAAGTCGAGGATGACGTTGAGGACCGTCAGGAGGGCCTCGGCGCTCGATCGGACGGTCTCGGCGAACTCCCGCTGCTCCACCGCCAGCTCGGTGTCCAGGAGCAAATCCGTCATGCCGATCACGCCGTTCATCGGGGTGCGGATCTCATGGCTCATGTTGGCCAGGAACTCGGACTTGATGCGCACCGCCGCCTCGGCCGCCTCCTTCGCCTTGACGAGCTCCAGGGTGCGCTCCTCCACCCGGCGCTCCAGCTGTTGCTGCGACTCGAGGAGGTCGGCGTCCCGCGCCTCGATCTGCGCCAGCATGTCGTTGAAGGCGCTGGCCAGATGGCCGACCTCGTCCCGGCTGGTCCGGTCGGCGCGGATCGAGTAGTTACGGTCGCGGGAGATCCGCTGCGCGATCGCAACCAGGTCGAGGATCGGGGCGACGACCAGGGTCTGGAGACGCGCCGAGAGCAGAAGCGCGACGCCGATGGAGCCCGGGACGGCACCCGGCACGGCGCCCGGACGATCGTACCGGGCGAAGATCCGGCCGCCGTTGTCGAGAATCATCGCCTCGACGATGTGGGATCGCGCGCGCAGGCTGCCGAGGATGTCCGCGGCCGCTGCGGGATCGTCGAACAGGAGCGCCGCCTGGACGTTGTCCTCGACTGTTTCCGACAACGACGTGATCTCCTCGATCATGGCGCGGCGGCGCTGCACCGAATCGAACATGAGGAGGGTGAGGCAGGCGAGAAGGAGCGACGCCGTGCTGGTCAGCGCGGCGACCAGCGTGAGCTTCCCCCGGAGCGAGAGGTCGGTGAACCGTTTCATGTCACCGCTCCCCCGCCTGCGTATCGTCCACCACGGTCGCCACGGCGAGGAGCTTCGAGCTGATGCGAAGTCCGGCCCGCTGCGCGGCATCACGATTGACGGTGAACCGGACATTGCTCCCGGTCAGGGTGAACCAGACGATCCCCCCCGCCGCCCCGAAGGACGCGGTCTCTCCGACCGTCAGGACCGGGGCCGCCCGGACCTCGCTCAGGATCCGGTCGTCGGTCTTCGTCTTGTCGCGGCCGACGAACAGGAGATGGCACTCCCCGTGGGCCAGATCCCGCCCGTCGACCTCGCGGCCGCGGATGATCTCCTCGACCGCCCCGTTGAATCGATCCCGGCCGAGGGCGCCGATCACGATCGGAGAGTCGGGGCCGGCGAACGATGCCGGCGGCCAGTGGATGTACTTGGTGAAGTTGTAGAGGAAGGCCGCCTTGATCTCGTAATCGGAACGGAGCGCGGGAGGCGCCTGGCCCAGGGTGAGACCGGGAGGGCCCCCCGCCACGACGGCCGCGACCGCCCACCACGGCAGCCGCCCGCCACCCTCCGGATGCCGCTGTCGTGGGACCGCGGAATCGCGGGGAGGTCCGGGGCGCGCCCCGCGGCTAAAAACTCCAGACCAGGCGCGCGTCATACGCTCGCTCGACCAGGTTGGAAGGATAGAGGGCGTCGCCCGGCTGCGCCTCCAGGTGGCTCGCTTGGAACGCATTCTGTACCCCCGCGCTCAGCTCGGGCCCGTGCTGCGGAGCCCAGAAGAGGCGGATGTCGCCCCGCGTATACCGCGGGACGGATTGGGACTTCAGGCGATCGACGAAATAGAAGGACGACTGCAGCGAGAAGTTGTTCGGCAGCTCCCACGACGATCGCAAATGGGCCGAGTGCTTCGGAGACTCGCCGGCGATGGTGGACGCGGTCGCGAGCCCGTAGGGCTCCGTCTGGATCGCGAAAAAGGCGTACCAGACGTTGACCTTCCAGTGATCGGTGATGCGCCAGTTGGTCACCAGCTCGACGCCATACGAGTGACCGTCCGCCTCGTTGGCCAGCGTATTCGGAAAGACGAGGTGTGGAGGCGCCGGGAGAACCTCGGGGAAGGGGGGCGCGGTCTCGGACGTCCCGAGGTGGCGATAGTCGTTGTGGAATGCGGTGGCATCCACCGAAACCGCCGGGCTCGCCTGCACCCGGTACCCCATCTCATAGGCCGTCAGGTCCGTCGAGGCGAAGCCGTCCTCGTTGCCGAAGACGGCCGCGACACCCAGCGGTCCCCCGGTCGGAAACACGGCCCGGTTGAACCGCACGTCCTGATCGGTCCGTGACGGCACTCGAACCGCCCGCGACACCGCCGCCCAGACCGTGGAGCGTTCGCCGAGGCGACGGAGGAGGCGCGCGGTCGGCTGGACCTCGAACCCGCTGAAATCGTTGTGCTCGAACTTGCATCCCAAGGTGAAGAACCACGCGCACGATCCCGGCCGCCACAGGTCCTCGACGAAGGCGCTGAACAGGTGCGAGACTTGGCCACCCGGGTCCAGGGCCACCTGAAAACTGCCGTCTACCTGGTCGGCGACGACGCGGTACCCGGCGCCCCAGATGAGAGTGTGCGACCCCATCCCCTGCCGGTGCTGCAGATCGATGTCGTAGGTGGTCACCCGCTGCGTCACCGGGACGCTTCGCTGGGTGCGATCGACATAGGTCTGCACCGTGAAGCCCGAGTCGGCGGACGTGGGAAGGGTCCAGCGGGCCAGCAGGTCGCCGCCGGAGACCGCATCGGGACTCTCGACATCGAACGAGAACGGGGGGATGAACGAGACCTCGCGAAACAGGTGCCGGCTTTGTCCCCGGTACCCGCCACCCTGCACGGTCAGGAGTCCCCCGTCCTCGAGGGCCTGATCGACGCGAAATCCGACCCGGCCGGCATCCCAGTCGTCGGTGTCCTGTCCACCCTGGGGCACTGTGAGGTATCGCGGGTGAAGTACTTGGCGAAGACGCGGTAGGTGAGAACCTCCCCCTTCCGCCCTCCGTATCGCAGCGTGGCGAGGGCGCGGTCCTCCGTGCCCACCGTGGCGGTGAGGAGCCCGCCCTGGGTGTCCCTGGAGTTGCTGGTGATGATGTTGACGAGCGCGTTGACGGCGTTCGCGCCCCAGAGGCTGGCACCCGGGCCGCGGATGACCTCGATCCGGTCGATGTCTTCGAGCACCAGATCCTGGGTGTCCCAGAAGACGCCGGCGAACAGGGGTGAGTAGACGGATCGCCCGTCGATCAGGACCAGCATCTTGTTCGCGAACTCGTCGCTGAACCCGCGCGCGGTGATCGACCAGGTGTTCGCGGTGATCCGTCCCACCTGGAGCCACCACCCGGTCCCACTCGGTCCTCCCCCGCCTGAGATCGGCCGAACCCAGTCCTTGACGAGTCCAGGTCGACGGAATAGGCGTTACCGGACCTGCAATCTCCCCCGCTTGAATTTCCTATGCACTGACACTTCCGCGCGGTTTTACCGCCTTTCGTGGTGAGGGCGGAGACCATCCCGATCCGCCCCCCATGGCCGCCCCGGGGCCGGGATTCCTGACGCACCGTCGCACGGAGCGGCGCTGCACATGCCGCAAGAAGAGAAGAGCCAATGAGTGCATCGAGTTCGTTTCATCCACCGCGCACGGCAGTCTTTCCCGTGATTCTCCTTGACAGCCATCAACGGAGGGCGTACTGCCATTGCAACATCACTCTGTCAGGCTCTCCCGAATGTCACCGCAACGGCTCGCGCCGGTGGCGGCGTCCCGGAGTTTTTCATGTTGTCCGGCGACCCATGAGTGCCAGCGGCCGAGTAGTGCCCCTGACGCACGGAGGAACTCCATGACGGCGAAGCCGAGGAACCTGGCGCTTTTCCTGCTGTTGGCGCTGCCCGGGACGGTCATGTCGGTCCATCCCGTGGCCGCGGCCGAAGGCAGGCCGGTCGAGGATGCCTGGCTGAGCCGGGCGGAGCAGGAGATTGCGGCGCAGGAATACCAGACAACCTGGCAGGGGCAGACGGCGCTGCCAGGCGGCGAAGCGGCGTGGCAGGCGCCGAACCGGGCGCAGGGGTTCCGGACGTATTTCGCCGAGGCGGGGGTCCGGGTCGTGCCCCGAACCGAGGAGCAGCCGTCCTGGCTGTGGGGCCTTTCCCTCGTCGGCTACGGGCGTGGCGACCGCGTTTGGCCCCTGGGCGAGGCAAGGCCTTCGCCGACGGCGAACCGCGTCGATTACCGGCGCGGCAGCGTGGATGAGTGGTACGTCAACGATCCGCGCGGGCTGAAGCAGGGTTTCGTGCTGCACGCTCCGCCGGAGGAAGCGGCGCGCTGGAGCGGAGCGCTCGCGCAGTCGAGGCCGGCGTCGCGCAGCGGCCAGGAGTCCGATCCCGGCCCGGGCCTGGTGCACATCGATCTGCGCCTGGAAGGGAGCTTGACGCCGATCGTGGCGGCGGATGGCCAGGCGATCGATTTCGCCGTCCCGGGAGGGGCGCGAGCCGTCCACTATGCCGGATTGATCGTGACGGATGCCGGCGGGCGCGCGCTTCCGGCCTGGATGGAAGGGGTGTCCGACGCGGTGCTCAGCGGCATCCGCCTGGTCGTGGACGATCGAGAGGCGGTGTATCCGATCACCATCGACCCGCTGGCGACCTCCCCGGCCTGGACGGCGGAGAGCGATCAGGCGGGTGCCCAGTTCGGCATCTCCGTG
>Ga0210377_10000090_pt1 | contig 78508 bp, 73 predicted proteins | sample PLM4_65_b1redo_FD_155480 | JGI IMG/M metagenome (GOLD analysis project Ga0210377, IMG submission 155480) | Groundwater sediment microbial communities from an aquifer in East River, Colorado, USA - PLM4_65_b1 redo | ecosystem: Environmental > Terrestrial > Soil > Riparian zone | place: USA: East...
TCGTTTGAAGCAAGTCGCATATGAGACAGGCCAAACCATTTATCAAGTCAAACACGAACTCTTTTCAGATTATTTACGTCAACAACTTCGTTCACCTGCGGTTCAGATGACGCTTGCGTAAGTCCATTCATAAATAGCGGAAAGTACTCAACGAGCGCGTCGGACGATCCCCTGCAATTATGCCGGGATTACTACGCGGAGTTTGGCGTCGAGTGGGACGACGCATTTTATGAAATTTCTTCCGGCGAATGTAATCTGGATTTTGCCATTGAAAAGTATGTTAATCAGGAAGCAAATAAGAAGTTCGGAAAAAATTTTTTCCTTACGGGCAATACTGACGACCCTAAAAATGATTGGGCAAAACCAACCATTCAAACAGAACGCGAATTCACGTTCACCTTTCCGGATGGACTTACGCCCAAGAGCGTTACGCTTGAAGTCAGAGGCGCGGAAGGCAAAAATCATTGCAAGGTGGATACCGATCCCATGCCACAAGGCGGATTAATCACGGATTGCGCGAAAGAGCCCAATGCGAACTTTTTGATTTCATGCGTGGGCGATACCTGCACGTTTAGCGCCGCGAATGAAAACGCTTCATCCTACTACTGGGAATTAAAAAACAACCCTGCCAATCGCAAAGCGTACAAATATGGGCAGGAGCCGCGCACAATTTCGTTGGATGAAACCATGCAGATCGAGTGCCAACCCGGCTGGATTTACGAAGAAGACCCCAACAGCCCCTTAGACGCCAGAGCAATACGTTGCGTAAACCCCGCCAGCGCCATTAATATGCAAGGAAACCTTGCAACGGTTGAGACAACCGCCTCTGAAGAAGACAACAATTATTACGCGCTGATGGGCTTCACCCTTGCACCTGTTTATGAGCCGCCGCATCAAACAATTTCAGTGGGGGTTACATTTTTGGTTTGGGATGTTAGCTTTGATGTCTCATTCTGGTTTAGGGCTAGCATGGACCTAGGACTCCGCCTTCCTATCCAAGTAAACATTACTGAACCTGATCAGTGGAATGAGGGCGTGTGGGCTGGAGATCAGCGCTCAGTCGAAACCAGCATCACTCCAAAAGATTTCAACGTAGCAGAGTTCAAAAAAATTTGCGAGGACAATCAAATAGCAGATGGCACATTCATCCATGACTGTGACGCGTTTAGTTTCCCCGACTTCTTGAACCCAGAAGATGGAGATGAATTTGCGGCACGATACGATATATCCGCCGGCGTAGACGTTCCATCCATAGAAGGCGCCTCAGTGTCTGTACATCAAGGGATGGATATAGGACAAATATGTACCATATCAAACATGCTTGATGCAATTGGGCTGGATGGAGAAGAAATTGATCAGGATAAATTGCAAGAAATAATGGAAAATCTCGCAACCCTGGGCGTAGATTTTGTCGCAAATGGGAATGGGGACCTCTATCAATTCCTGAAAGATCAAAGCATCTTGTGCGGCAGTTTTACAACGCCTTATGGATATGAAGACGACGAACTGCGTACTTTTCCATTTATTCCTGAGGCAGGTTATAACATTCCGGCAAATTGCATAAACGCCGAAACGATTAAAATCAGCGGCGCGGACAGACCAATCTGTACTGGTTTATATCTAGGCGTTCCTTTAGCAAGCATTGGGATTGGGTTAAATCTCAAAGTACAAGCAGGTTCAGATGTAATCAGTGCGGATTGGAGCACAGCCGGTGACGCCAAACCCGCATCAGGCGCTAACACAAATCGCGTCCGCTGGGTATGGGATGACGAAAACCCATACGCAGATGAAGACCATTCAATGCCCCAAACTATCGGTCCCATTATCTTCGATAATTACGATCTGGAACGAAGCCTGGATCATGATGTCGGTTCACTGGTCTTGGATAACTTCAATTACAACCTGAATTTCTGGTTGAGAATATCCGCTGGGCTGGAATTTGGCGGTATTCTCGCTCCCCTTTCGGTCCTTATTGACAACACAGAACTCGAACTATACAGTGTGAGTTTCAGAGATATAACTGGAATAGATGGCATCCCTATACCTCAACACTCTGGCATGGATCCGCTGAAATTCTCGACCAATGTCAAAAACTACGGGGTGGACGTAACGATCTCGCCCGATGAGTTTGCTTTCCCCGCGAATTTGAATCCGGTGTTTACTTCGCATATTACCAACATTGGCAGCCTGTTCGACAGTTTCAACAACTTCCGCGTTGACCTTAGCAACATCCCAAGTAACTCGCCCATCTACAATGCATCACAATTTGTGGTGAATCAAAATAACGATTACGACTGTCTGGATGTAAACGGCGCGCATCTGGGCGGACCCGGCAAAGAGTTGGAGTGTTATCAAGCCAATGGAACAGCCAAGCCCGGCGTGACCTTGCTCATCAACGAAGATGGCAACGATGGCGTGGATAACGACAATGACGGGTTGATGGGAGAAGACCCAAGTCAAGATCAGTGGTCGGTAAGATTCCTACAAGACCCGGTAGCTGTGACGAACTTGGCGGCATACGAACAGAGCAGTTCCCTCCAATTTATCGTAACTCCTTTTTCGCACAGCATGACTCCGCCGGGAATTTATCCTATAAAACTACTCGCCGACAGCGTCGGAAGTAATTTCATGCGCTTGCCCGCTTTGTTCCCGTTACCCATTACGTCCTTTGGATACGATGAGGATAGCCACGTCTTTGGCAGGATAGGCGCTTTCGACATTGCCAATCTGAGGGTTGAAGAATTTGCAAACCCCCAAGCCGTTCTCGTTCCGGGGCAATCGTTTGTGTTGCCCGGAGCTTTCACTACCTACAAAGGGGTTGTGACAAATAGCGGCAACGCGACAGACATAATCACCGTCGGCGTCGCCAGACCAGACTTAAACCAAAGCGACTGTACAATAATAAATATGGGACAAACCCTGAATTGTCCATATCGTGCATTAGTCACGCGATTGCCGGACGAGTGGGTTACGGACCGCTTCAGCGCTAGTTATGGCCCGCTTGAACCGGCGGGGTACGATAATTCCGGGGAATACATCATAAAAATTCCCGCGGACTGGGCTGGGATGCAAGATCTGCCCTATCAATTGATCGTTTCGGCAGGTAGCGATATTTCTGATATCTCTAATGATACCGTTGTCGTGCATACTGTCAAAGCCACGCTTGAAAGCCGAACGCGCTTCATCATTAGGGAACTTAACGACTTGATTGCCGAGATTGACAAAGCCAATCAAGCGGGCGTAAAAACCTGCAATTTGAAGCCCGTAGCCGTCAATACAAAGAAGCAAAGCGAGAAAGCGCTTCAGTTGATTCTTGCGGGGAAATCGAGTCAGGCGTTGAACGCCTTGTCCGTCGACTCAAGGATACTGCAGACCGCATTTATGAATGGGTTACGAAGCTGCAAGAGGGTGCCTGATTCGCCGTGGCGGGTTGATTGGCAATTACGCGCGCAAGCCATAATCAATGACTTGCGGCTTGCAACAGGCAAAAAATAGCAAGTCGTGTATGAAATCTTGATAGAACTAAAAAAGGCTGCTCATTAGGAACAGCCTTTTTTCTCATGTATATTCATACATCCAGGTTCCAGTAACAACACATCACCACCCGATCACGCACCACATCATTGAACAGGGGGTGAGAAGTTGTTTGGTGTTGGGCTCCATATCAAGCGGCAATCCAGATTGACAGAAACTGCCAAGAAGCACGCTATTTTTACTAAACCTGCCCACGATCAGCGACGCAGCCATTTCTTTACTGAACGGCAATAGCTGGTATGCAATCAAGGATCTAAGGCGTTACAATCAGAACAAGCGTTGAAAAAACAGCTCCGGATAGCATTGTGCTTTCCTAGAGCTGTTTTTTGTTTAGTGCTTCATCGTCCCCATCGCCAGTTCCATGATCTCTTTCTTCGTATTCACCTCGCGGACCAGTTTTCCATCCTGCATTTGCAGGATGCGGTCTACATATTGACACATGCGTAAGTCGTGTGTGACCATGATGCCAGCACGGTTGTTTTCGTGGACTAACTTGGCAAACGTTTCTACGACTTGAAAGGCACGTTCAGTATCAAGAGAAGCCGTCGGTTCATCTGCCAGCACGACGGCGGGAATATGGATCAAGGCGCGCGCGATCGCGACACGTTGCTGCTGTCCACCGGAGAGTTGGGCGGGGAGATTGTGTAATCGGTCGCTGAGCCCTAGGCGAGCGAGGATTTCGGCAGAGCGGACGCGCCCGGCTTTGTCAGCTTGTCCGTTCAGACGCAGCATGAATTCCACATTCTCCTGCGCGGTCAAAAAGGGAATCAGGTTATTGGATTGGAATGTAAAACCGATCTTTTCGCGGCGCAATTTCACGCGGCGTTTTTCGTTCATCTGCGCGAGGTCTTGTCCATCAATGAGCACTTGTCCGCTGGTAGGCGAAAGCAACGCCGCCAGAATGGACAGCATCGTGGTCTTGCCCGATCCACTTGGACCGACCAACGCGACGAACTCACCGGATTTCACTTGAAACGACACATTGTCCACGGCATTGATCATCGCGCCGTCCAATGAAAATGATTTAACCAGGTCTTTAACTTCGAGAGCAATTGAATTCATATACTTTATTCCTAATGGTGGTCGAGTAGGGCGAGTGTTCGTCTCGCCCATATCGAGACCAAAAACTTAATATTTCTTGAAAACTGGTGGTCTCGATACGCCTTCGGCTACTCGACCACCGGACTTTATCCTAATCGCAAAGCCTTGAGCGGCTCAATTCGAACCGCATAAATAATTGATACTAACCCGCCCAGTGGACCGATCGACAATAACAGAATAATCGCCGCAAAGGAACGAACACCATTGAACACAAATGGGATGGTAGGCGGGAGTCCCAGCGAGAAGAGATAGGTCAGTGCGCCGCCAATTGCAACGCCCATGGCGGTCACCACGACGATCTGAATCACCGCCGCCCAGCCTACAACATTATTCGAGGAGCCGATGGCTTTCAATACACCGATCTGCGGAACCTTCTGCAGAATCTGGATCTGGAAAAATCCGCCGATAACCAACACACCGATCAACAGGGTGAAGAAACCCTGCGTCTGGACTGTCCCTTGCTGAGCAGAGTAACCGGGGATGTTGTTGATGGTCGTATCAATATCCGCAACTTCGATCTTGGAGACTTCATCCACTAAACGAGTTTTCATCACATCAACTTGATCCGGGTCGGTCAATTTCACGGCGATAATATTGGGATAAGGCGTATCGCTGTTCAAGTCCGCTTCGGATTGCGGGCGGATCTTCTCCCATGTGGCAGGCGGGACAAAAATCGTCGGCGCGAAGAAATAGGATTGCCCATCGACCATGCCAACCACTTCCAGCGTGAAGAATTTATCATCCACGCCCTGTGTGGAACGGATCTCGATCAAGTCGCCGATTTTTATATCCGAACGCAATGCCACATTACGATCAATCACAGCTTCGCGCGCTTCACCGCCGCGAAACTCGCGTCCTTCAATGAGCGCAGGCATCCCCGGGCGACCGGCTTCCACGCCGAGCAATGACACTTTCAGCGGCTCTTCGAGCGAAACAATCTCAGTGTTGGATGTGTAGATCGGACCAGCATCAGATACCCCGTCCACGCGGCGAAGCGTACGGGCGGTATTCGTGTCCAACCGACTCGCAGAAATGTTGTAGTCCGATTTATCCAAAAAGACAATTAACTGCGCATCCAGATTGGCAACATATTGACGGTTGCCGTTCGCAAGTCCCTCACCAAGCGCGGCAATAAACAACACCAGCAACGTGATCAACGCGATCACCATGCTCACGAGCAAAAAGCGCCCGCGGTTACGCAGCACTTCTTTGAGTGCCAGATAGAAAGCAAGAAATGTATTTTTCATTAGGGCACAACGGGTCCATCAAAAGGCTTATTCCAATCCATGCCCATCACGCCATGCAACAGCAGGTCAACGGATGGATGGTCGGCAATATCATCATAATAGTAAGGCAGGCGAATTCGTCCATCAGGTGCAATGATGAAAGTCCCCGCCATTTGCAATGCATCCTGTCCTTGAGGCGGCAGGTCGGTGTTCCAACCACGCTCGCGCTTCAAACGACGATTCGAACGCCAGACATTCAGCGAGAGAAATGATTGCCACACATTCGCGCGTTCGAGTCCGTAAGCCGTATAAGCTTTACGTTCCGGGTCAGCCAGACACAACACACCCGGCGCGCGCTCCGCACAGAAAATTTTGGCTTCTTCTGGCGTGCCTTGAGTGACGATCGCCAACGCAAGATTTTTATCCTTGAGCGCAGGCGAAGCGATGACAAGGCTGTCAACCATTTCCTTGCATTGCGGGCAACCGAAGTGCCGTGTAAACGCCAGGATCAGCACTTGCTTTTTCCACAAAGAGGCAAGCTCCACCGGCTTGCCATTTACATCCTGCAACTCCAGGTCGGGCGCAGGGTCATTGAATTTAAGATGAGCTAGGTTTGGCATCAAAAAATGTGTCTCCTTTACTTCCCCCATTTTACTGTATTGTTCATATTTTGCAAAGGTTTTGCAAAACCGTAAGTTTTTCGCCTACACCACGCCGATCTCCTGCCCCACCAACTTCTTGACTGCTCGCATCAACCCAACCGGCTTGATGGCTTTGAGATTTATCTTTTCCGCATTTACAAATTTCGCGAAACGGATCAATCCACGCGCCAACGCATTTGCAAAATCAAGGTCCTTCACCGGCGCATCGTCTTCATGCCAAAAGCCTTTGATGTCCAGCGTCATTGTCGTGCGGTCCAACTTCGGGTCGAGCCGCGCCACAAGATCATCACCGTACAAAATCGGCAGAACATAATAACCCCAACGGCGCTTCTCAGCTGGCACATACACTTCCCACTTGTAATCGAAATCAAACAACTTCATAGCCCGTCCACGCGCACTCACAATATCCAGTGAAGACAGAAACGTGACTTCCTCTAATGTGGTTGCACCTTTGGGATTCCAACCTTTAGGGACTCGTCCTTTTTCAAGCGACTCCAACGCCTGAACATCTTCATTCAAAACAAGATACGCATCGCGTCCACCCTCAATTTGAACCTGCGCAAACAACCCAGTCTCTTTCCACCCCTCAAGCAGACTCGCGATCTCCGTCTTCGAATAATCCTTACGCAAATAATAATTCAACTCAACCCGCATATTCGCTTCGCGCTTCAACCCCACAAACGCGACAGCCTTACGCGCAAAAAATTCCTCCGCTTCTTTTTCGGTTGCCACGTAATCGAACTCTTTCGGTGCAATGTTCTCGCGGAAATCATACACGCGATCAAAGCCGTTGCGGTGATGCATCATCAATTCGCCTGAAAGCCACATATCGAACAACGCCAGTGACGTATCCTTGCGCCCGCGATAATTCCACAAGCCGACTTTATTCCCATTGAGGTCGCGATTCCCCAACGGACCACGCTTCCGCAACTCCGCACGTACTTGCTCGAACAATGGTTCATGATTCAACACAAAGCCCTCGATGTGTTTGTCATGGCTGCGTTTCTCCATATGCACGCGCCAATACGGCAGGTCAGCCATGGGATACATCGCCAGCCACCCACCATAATCAAAGAACTGGCGCTGATCGTAAGCGACCTTATACAAATACTCTGGCTTGTAATCCAACACGCGGCTATGCAAAACAATATCCTGACTCCGCGCCGCGACATTCAATGGATCCAATTGCACGGCTTCGCAACTGCGTATAGCTTGTGCAGTACCTTTTAGTCCAGTCCAGCGGCGACCGGGCCAGAGTCCTTGTTTGCCGAGCACAAAACGTCTGTGAGTTTGTTTTGAAATATTGATCGGTGCCATGGTTAAATAAAACTTCAAACCGCAAAGGGATTGAAGTCCGTCTCCTTATCATAATAGTCTTCGTTCTCTACTTTCTTGAGCGCACCAACGATCAAATACGTGACGGGTGTCATCAAGGCTTCTACACTACATTTGAATAAATAATTTGTTACTGTGAGCGTTAGGAACAAGCTCCAGGGAAATATTCCAAAAGCAGAAGCGACGATAACAAACATCACCGTATCCACAAGTTCACCGAAAATCGTGCTCCCGATCGTACGCATCCACAGCCAGCGACCATTCATCAGAACTTTCATCTTCGCCAGAATAAATGAGTTCGTGAATCCGCCGGTCCAATAGCCAGCCAAACTTGCCAGCACCATCCCGCCGGTACTCATACCACCTAGGATCGCAGTGTAGGCAGCATCGCCTGCATAGCCCTGCCACGTTACTTCCCCAGGCATGGCGCGGACAATCCCGAAGATGACCGCACTCAATGCCAAACAAACAAACCCAACCCAGATCACGCGCTTCGAATGTTTATAGCCATAAACTTCGGTCAGAATATCTCCAAAAATATAACTGACTGGGAAGAGGATTGTTCCGGCATCGAACGCCATTGGCACGCCGAAGAGACCGAATCCCAAATCTACGATCTTGGCAGAGGAAGCAATATTACTCACGATAAGGACTGTCACAAAGACAGCTGTAATTAAGTCTAGAAAACGGTATGGTTTCATGATCCTTGTATGAACTAAACCTTTCGATCTTGATTCACGCGATCACCGCGTGTGGTTGGAACTGAGATAACCAGGAAATATACATCAGTATTAGATTGGTTTTTGAACTGATGTTTTGTCTGCGGAGGGATTTCCAGTCCTTGTTCTTTATTCAAAACTACTTCATGATCTTCAAAGACCATTGTTCCCTGACCCTCGAGAATATAAAAGAATTGACGCGCTGTGTTGTGATAATGCATCACTTCTGCACAACCGGCTGGGACGCGCTCCTGAATGACACTCATATCGTCACGTTTGAGCAAATGCCAGCCGTCACAGATCTCGCTCCAAATATAATGTTCAGCATTTTCAATGGAAATTACCATGCAACACCTATAGGTTCCACATAATTAATGCGAAGTGGTAAAACGAATTTTTCTATTTTAGCACAAACATTCTAAGAAAGAAATCTTTGCCCTACAAGAAACCAACCCTAAACAACAGCGTTAACTTTTTCGATCATCCTGCAAAACGAGCAGAGATAATCGGTTGAAGTCGGCTGTCCGCATTTTGGGCAGGGATGCAAATATGCCTGCTCCACATTTTTCTCGATGAACAACTCCCCCGTTTTCCGCGCTTCAAGAAAACGCAGGTAGAAAGTCAACTTCGCACCCGGACGGGTAGTCTCCAATTGATTGAGCAATTCCTTGTAATAAATGGATTGCGACCCATCCGCAAATGGACACTCTTCATAAATATATTCGATCCCGCGTAACAGACAATACGCTGTCATCTCACGCTCGTAAAAGCGACACAAAGGCTTGACCTTGCGCGCCAACCCATCAGACGAAGGCAGAACCGGTCCTTGTCGCAACAGGAATTCACTCGCCCACGCAAGCGTATTGCCGAACAACACTGCCGCTTCATCGTCAAGATTATGGCCTGTCGCAAGCACATCATACCCAAGGTCCCGTGCGACGCGGTTCATTTCGTGGCGCTTCGCCAACCCGCACACGGCACACGGCTTGCCATATCCGCGGTGCGATTTATCCGCCAGCACTGGGATGGGTTGTCCGTATTCTTTTTCGATATCCACGACGTGAAGTTTGAGTTGATGCTCATCTGCATATTTCTGGGCAAGCCTCTGCGACTCATGCGAATAATTGATCCCTTCATCGATACCGAGTCCCAAATAAAGCCCGTCGGCTTGATAGCCCAACCGCACGAGAATATCCCACAATCCCAGCGAATCCTTGCCACCCGAAACCGCCACCAGGATTCTTTCATGGTGTGTGAACATCTCATACTTTTTGATAAAGCGCGCGGTCTGCTCGGGCACCCATTCCAGGTAGTGCTCTTTGCATAACGCCAACCGGTGTTGACGCATATTGACCGACGCCTTGCTTCTACATTTTTTACACTTCATAGTTACACCTATGTCGTTGCGAGCCCGAAGGGCGAAGCAATCTCATCTAACCATCAGACAGGAGATTGCTTCGGGATTTCGACGCTATCGCGTCTCATCCCTCGCAATGACATCATCCTCCAGAGATCACTGCGATCAACTTGACCACATCGCCATCCCGCAAAATCTCGTCATCAAGGATCATTTCGCCTTCACGAGTGGCGATCACCGACTCGGACAGCATGTTGACCTTCTTCAACGAATCCAACAGCGTCATCCCCGGCTTCACATCGTATTCTTTATCACGCAAAATCAATTTCACAGCCATATTGCGATTTTATCACGGTCGTAATCTACGCCTTGACATGCTCCTCTCATTGACGTAGCATATCCCCATGCGAATCGGAATGATGGCAGATGCCTACAAACCCTATGTCAGCGGCATCACGACCTATATCGACCTGAACAAACGCGTCATCGAAGACGCCGGGCACGAGGTCTATGTATTTACCTTCGGCGATCTCGATCATCAGGACGACGAGGAGCGCGTCATCCGCAGCCCGGGCTTGCCTCTGGCTGATACCGGCTTTTATCTTTCTACAAGATACAACACCGCCGCAAGAAAGCTTCTGCAAACCATGGATGTGGTCCACGTTCACCATCCCTTCCTAAGTGGACGCCTCGCCCTGCGTTACTGTCGCCGCAAACAAATTCCCATTATCTTCACCAACCACACCCGTTACGATCTGTATGCCCAGGCGCGCATGCCAAAAATGCCGGAGGAGGTAAGTCTCGGTTTGCTGCAAGCCTATATGCCTGACTTCTGTGAGGCCGTGAACCTGGTCATTTCGCCATCTGAAGGCATGAAAAGAATCTTGCGCGAGTTTAAAGTGGAAAGTCATATCGAGGTTGTCCCCAACGGCGCCGACCTACAACCATTCCATACCGCGACGCCACTTTCCCGCGCGGAACTAGGATTCACCCAGAACGATATCATCCTGGTATATGCAGGTCGCATCGCACCAGAAAAGAATATGGAATTTCTGCTCAAAGCCTTCACCGGTGTGGCAGGCGCTATTCCCAATGTTTATTTACTCATCGTCGGTGGCGGACAAAAGGAACATGAGGATGACTTAAAACGAGTAGCAGGCGAGCTTCGTGTAGAGGATCGTGTCCGTTTTACTGGGATGATCTCCAAAGATAAACTCCCCTCTTACCTCGCACTGGGTGATATCTTCGTTACAGCATCTGTCACAGAAGTTCATCCGTTCTCCGTGATCGAAGCCATGGCAACCGGACTCCCGACCGTAGGTATCCACTCACCCGGCATCAGCGACTCGATCATCGACGGAGTATCTGGCTTGCTCTCTATCGAAGATATCGCATCTTATACAGCCAAGCTCACATATCTCTGCCTGCACAAAAACCTGCAAAAGGAATTTGGAACGGAGGCGCGTAAAGCCTCTGAACAGTTTTCCATTGAACGCACCACCAAGCTCATGCTCGGGCATTATTCACGTCTCACACAAAACACCAAACCGATCAAACCGAAATTCGACGAGCGCCTCATGGCAATTTTGGAAGAATTTCTAAAATGAAGCACAACCAGCGTATCGGCAAATGGGGTGAAGATACAGCCGCCGAATATCTCACACAACACGGACACGAAATCATCGCACGCAATGTACGGACTCCCTACGGCGAAATTGATATTGTTTCAAAACAAGGCGATATCACTATCTTCGTCGAAGTCAAAGCACGGACATCAAATACGATGGGCCTGCCTGAAGAAGCCATCACGCCGCGCAAACGCGAACACATGCTCGCCGCCGCAGATCATTACGCGGCAGAGAACAAAATCGATCACTGGCAAATTGATGTCGTCGCTATTGAGGGAAAACCCGGTACGAAACCAGTCATTACATATTTTGAGAATGCGCTTTAATTTTAATCTGTAACGCGAGACATTGTTCCTGAATGGGAATTCATCTCGCCATAATCAAGACGACATCAATGTCGCATTACGGAAATTATCCAATATGAACAACGTAACCAAATCCTTTACCCATCACGAATTACTTGAAGCCTGCACACAGACTGGCTGTCCTGTTTGCCGTATTGGCGCGCAGACGGTTCGGCGGCAGCTGAAATCGTTATTCTATGAATACGTCAATGACCGTGAGATGCGCGCAAATCTAGTAAAGAGTCTGGGATTTTGTGGCGAACACACCAGATTATTGTTGAGTCACAAAATCGCGGACGGGCTGGGGGCAGCCATTATTTACGAACATCTTGTCAAAGTCATTTTGCGGGAATTCCCAACCCCATCTGCGAATATGCAGCCCAAAGAACTCAGCCGCAAGATCAATTCCTTCGTCAGCGCATCAGCTGGACTCGGAGAATGCCTAGCGTGTAAGCGTAGAGAGGAAGCTGTCAACTATACGCTGAGCCAAATCGCGAGCGCGTTGGATAACACAACCCTTCTGGATGCACTCGAAACATCAGATGGTTTTTGTTTCCCACATTTGTCGCAACTCTTACTCCGAATCTCAAAGCCTGCTGAGGTTAATTTCCTGCTGACGTTTACTAAAAACAAGCTTGAAACACGTCAATCCGAAATGGCTGAGGTGATCCGCAAGAACGACCATCACCACCATTCCGAAGGGATTACTCAAGAGGAAGCAATTGCCTGGAAAAAAGCCATGGTCATGCTTTCAGGCGTGAGCATCAATCCAACTGGCGATAAGCATGATTGATCAATCAGCAAGCTGATTGACTCCAGAATCATTATGACAAAGCCACCTCTTATACTCATCGTCGGACCTACTGCGGTTGGCAAGACGGAACTTGCGATTCAATTGGCAGAAAGACTCAATGGCGAGATCGTCTCTGCGGATTCCCGGCTCTTCTATCGCGGCATGGATATTGGAACTGCGAAACCATCACATGAAGAACAAGCACGTGTGCCGCATCATTTAATTGATATCGCCAACCCTGATGAGATTTTGAGTCTCGCGGTCTTTCAACAGAGGGCACATGAAATTATTGCCGACATTCATACACGCAACAAAATTCCGTTTCTGGTGGGAGGTACTGGTCAATACGTGCGCGCTGTGACCGAAGGTTGGACTCCGCCTGAAGTTATCCCGAATGAGCAATTACGAGATGAATTAACCAAGCAAAAAGAAGAAAATGGGATACATTGGTTACACGAAAAATTAAGAGGACTAGATCCAGTTGCCGCAGAGAAAATTGACGCCCGAAATTTTCGTCGAACGATCCGCGCGTTGGAAGTGATCATGACCACTGGTAAAAAATTCTCCGAACAACGCGGACAAATCGATTCGCCTTATCACTTAATAACGATTGGATTGATACGTCCACGCGTAGAGTTGTATGCGAGAGTCGATGCGCGGATCGAAGCCATGTTTGCGAATGGTTTTTTGGATGAAGTGAAAAAATTATTAGCAAGTGGTTACTCCCCGACCCTGCCCACCATGTCTGCGATCGGATATCGTGAATGTATTGAAGTGCTCGAAGGGAAAATAGAGGTTGAAGAGGCGCAGCAGGCTATCAGGCGAATGACGCGGATCTTCGTCCGCAGGCAGGCGAATTGGTTCAAAGAGTCCGACCCGAATATTCATTGGTATCAAGTCAAAGCTGGAATTGTGGATGAGATCGAGAAAAACATCCGCCAGTCGGTTGACTTTTGATTCTGCATTGTATATACTGGAAACATCATAGTAAAAGAGGAGACATCATGAACGAGAAACCGTGGCTTGCTCATTACGACAAAGGGGTTCCGCAAACGATCGATATTCCAAATGTGCCGCTATTTCATTTTTTGGAGGAATCTGCCCGCAAATATCCTGACCGCGCCTGTACGATCTTTAAGGGCGCGGTTATTACTTACAAGGAGATGAACGCGATCACCGATCGCGTCGCTGCCGCGTTGGTGGATATGGGCGTGAAAAAGGGTGACCGGGTGGGCATCTTTATGCCGAATTCGCCGCAGTTCGTGATGGTGTATTTCGGCATTCTCAAAGCGGGTGGCGTGGTGGTGGCGACCAACCCGTTGTATACCGCGCCTGAGATCGAGCATCAAGCCGGCGATGCAGGCATCGAGTATATGTTCGTGATGACGAACTTTTACAACACGATCAAGAAGGCACAACCCAAAACCAAGATCAAGAAATTGATCGTGACGAATCTCAAAGAGACTCTTCCGCCTGTGATGCGGGTGTTGTTCACATTATTGCGCGAGAAAAAAGGTGGATTCAGAATCGAAGGCGGACTCAAGGATGGCGACATCTGGCTTCAAGATCTGCTTGCGAAATATCCTGACGCGCCTCGTCCGAAGCTGGAAGTTGGTCCTGACGATACAGCCTTGTTCCAATACTCAGGCGGGACCACGGGTATCTCAAAGGGCGCCGTGGCGCTGCATCGCAATGTTGTGGCAAATGCTCTACAGATCAAATCATGGATGACCGGCTTGGATGAAGGCAAAGAAGTGGTGCTGATGGCGATCCCGCTGTTCCATGTGTATGGCATGGTGGCAGGCATGAGTTTTGCCATGGCAACCGGCGCCAGCATGGTGATGGTACCGAATCCGCGTGACTTGAAAGATGTGTTGGAAAATATCGCCAAATATAAAGCGACCATTTTCCCCGGCGTGCCGGCGATGTATAACGGCATCAACAATCACGCGGATGTGAAGGCTGGTAAATACGAGCTTTCCTCGATCAAAGCCTGTATCTCGGGTTCAGCGGCTTTGATGCGGGAAACTAAAGATCAATTCGAGAAATTGACCGGCGGAAAAGTATTCGAAGGCTACGGTCTTTCAGAAGCACCAACCGCTACACACTGCAATCCATTGCTTGGTGAGAACAAGACCGGCTCGATCGGCATGCCCCTGCCAAATGTAGAAGTCAAACTCATCAGCCTCGATGATGGCGAGACCGAATTACAACAAGGTGAGATCGGTGAGATCATCATTCATGGTCCGCAGGTGATGAAGGGTTATCACAACATGCCGACTGAAACAGCCAACACCCTCCGCACGCTGAAAGATGGCAAGGTTTGGCTTTTCACCGGCGATATCGCCCGCATGGATGAAGATGGTTACTTCTATATTGTTGACCGCAAGAAGGAACTCATCAAGCCGGGTGGTTATCAAGTGTGGCCCCGTGAAGTAGAAGAAGCGCTAAGTGCTCACCCGAAGGTGTTGGAAGTGGGCGTGGCGGGCATCCCTGACCCGTATCGCGGCGAGACCGTCAAGGCATGGGTTGTGTTCAAACCCGGCGAAACTGCCACTGAAGAAGAACTCAAAGCTTTCTGCAAAGAACGCCTGGCTGCTTACAAAGTTCCGACCCACTACGAGTTTAGATCTGAACTGCCGAAGACAACGGTCGGCAAGATCCTTAGGCGTGAATTGGTAAGACAACACAAGGAAGAGAGTAAGTAAGAGGTAGACAAGGAAACAGGTAGATACGTTAAGTTGTGATTAATTAGAAGGAGCCTCCGGTTTTCACCAGAGGCTCCTTTACTTATATACGTGTGTTACTTGTTTACTTGCACTACTACGGAAGTTGTGGGGTACCGCTCTTCTTGGGGAACGGAGGCGGGAAGATGCGCTCAAAATCATCACGTGAAAGCGATTCAACTTCGAGAAGCTTCTGCGCCACCGCATCAAGTTCCTTGCGATACTTGGTCAGTAATTTCTTGGTGATCTTATAGGCATCATCCACAAGTTTGCGGACTTCAGCATCGATCTTTTCGGCGACCGCTTCAGAGTAATCGCGTTGCTCAGATATTTCACGGCCAAGGAAGATCAATTCTTCTTTTTGACCGTAGGTCATCAAGCCCAGTTCATTGGACATACCCATGCGGGTGACCATCATACGCGCCATTTGGGTGACGCGCTCAATATCATTGGACGCACCGGAGGTGATGTCATCAAAAACAAGTTCTTCCGCTACACGTCCACCGAGCAAACCGACTAACGCGGCGGTCATTTTCTTGCGAGAGGTGAGAATGCGGTCATCTTCAGGGCGATACCAGGTAAGTCCGCCAGCCTGTCCACGGCCCACGATGGTGATCTTTTGAACAGGATCCGCTTCGGGGACGGCATTCATCGCTACAGCGTGACCAGCTTCATGGTAGGCGATGATGCGCTTCTCTTCTTCCGAGATCAAACGGGACTTGCGTTCAGGTCCCATGACAACGCGTTCGATCGCTTCTTCCATATCGGTCTGAGCAATTGATTTTTTGTTACGGCGGGCAGCAAGGATCGCGCTTTCATTCACCAGGTTCTCAAGGTCAGCGCCTACAAAACCAGGCGTACCTCGGGCAATCGTACCCAAGTCAACACCGGGTTCCAATGGCTTGCCTTTGACATGCACTTTCAGGATGGCTTCGCGACCCTTCATATCAGGACGGTCAAGCGTTACGCGGCGGTCAAAACGACCGGGACGCATAAGTGCCGGGTCCAGAATGTCGGGACGGTTGGTCGCGGCGATAATGATCACGTTCGTGTCTGTATCAAAGCCGTCCATTTCAACGAGCATTTGATTCAGGGTCTGCTCGCGTTCATCATGTGAACCACCCAGCCCGGCTCCACGCTGACGACCTACTGCATCAATTTCATCTACGAAAATAATACACGGGGAATGACGTTTCGCCTGGTCGAACAGGTCACGGACACGGCTTGCGCCGACACCGACGAACATTTCCACAAATTCAGAACCGGAGATCGAGAAGAACGGCACACCTGCTTCACCAGAGACTGCTTTTGCGAGCAGGGTCTTGCCAGTTCCGGGAGGACCAACAAGCAACACGCCTTTGGGAATGCGCGCACCGAGTTGAATGAACTTCTGAGGTTCTTTGAGGAACTCGACGATCTCCGCCAGTTCCTGCTTTGACTCATCTGCACCAGCTACATCTTGAAAGGTAACGGTGGGATGTTCGCCGCTGAACATGCGTGCGCGGGATTTCCCGAACGACATGGCGGCATTATTTGAGCCCTGTGCCTGACGGAAGATAAACCAGAACACGCCTACCATTAAAAGGAGTGGTAACAGGTATACAAAAAAGCCGCCGAGCGCACCTTCCCAAATGGACGGGGCTTCGACTTCGATCTTGATGCTTTCTGCCGAGAGCTGCTCAGGGCTGACGCCCAAGCTGATCAACTGCTGAACCAAAGTGGCATTCGATTCTTTGTAGGACTCGACACCAGTTTCGGTCTGGGCTTCATCACCGGTCTTGTACATCACACGCAAACTGCCGTCATTTTGGATGACAACCCGCGCCACACTGCCGGATTTAATTGCCTCTGCCACTTCATTGATCGTCAACGGGTCGGTAACATTCGACTCGCGTTGAATAGCCGTCACCACCATGGCAACGACCGCCACGATCAAAAGAAGGGTTACGATAAAAGATTGGTTTCTAGGATTCACACTACCTCCATGATAATTCCAGACAAGATTATACCAACATGGGGTATTCAGGAATAGCCTGCTGGAAATCTTTATATACTTCTCTAATAATCCAGAGTCCAGGAAAAGAATTAGGTTCTGGACACTCAAACGCGCCCAACTCTTACTTCAAGACCAACTCAACAGGGCAATGGTCAGATCCCAGCACATTTTCATGAATAATGACATCTTTTACATGTTCCGCTAACGTTTCGGAGACCAGAAAATAGTCAATGCGCCAGCCCACGCCGCGTGCACGCGCATTGCTAATGTATGTCCACCAGGTATATTGAACTCGCTCAGGGTACAGCCTTCTATATATATCCACAAAACCGCGATCGAGGAACTTCTGTACCCATTCGCGTTCTTCAGGCAGAAACCCCGAAGTTTTTTCGTTTTGTTTGGCATTCTTCAGGTCAATGGGCATGTGGGCGGTGTTGAAGTCACCAGTGATAATAAGGTTCTCCCCTTTTGCATGCAACTCATCGCAAACACCGAGCAAGTGGGCATAGAAATCGAGCTTATAGTCCACACGATCCTGTCCACGCTGGCCGTTTGGAAAGTAAATGTTGAATAGACGGAAATCAGAATGGAGCGTAGAAACGACGCGTCCCTCCATATCAAATTTCGGTTCCCCCAGCCCCATTTGAAAATCCAAAGGTTGTTTTTTGTGAAAAGTTGCCACCCCACTATAACCAGGCTTCTCCGCAGGATTCCAGACATGCGGCAAACGCAAAGCGCCGAGCTGGTCTTCAGTTAATTGATCTGGGCGGGCTTTCACCTCCTGTAAACACAGCAGATCGGGGTCTTGATCCCATATCCAGCCCAATGCATCTTTTTTGAGCGCGGCGCGTATACCATTGACGTTCCATGTTATTATTTTCATTGATTTCACTTTATGGTAAACTACTCATAGGTAATTCTATCTATGTCCACAAACCTAAAATGCATATTATGCGTTGAAGACGAGCCTGAAATGATCGATCTCATCCGATTGATTTTGGGGCGGCGTGGCTTTGAGGTAATAGGTGCCACCGGCGGCGTAGAAGGTTTGAAGATGGTTCGCGAACATCAACCTGACCTGGTGTTATTGGACCTGATGATGCCAGACATGGATGGTTGGGAAGTATACCAACAAATAAAAGCCGACGAAAAAACAAAAGGCATTCCAGTCATCGTGGTGACAGCCAAAGCACAAAGCATCGATAAAGTACTTGGCTTGCACATCGCCAAAGTGGATGACTACATCGCCAAGCCGTTCAGTCCGCAAGACCTGCTCAACAGCGTAGAAAAAGTTCTACAGAAAACATAAACGAGGCGATCACCGCCTCGTTTTCAATTTGACCTATGCCTAAACAAATCTTCATCGAAAACCAAAACCGGAAGCTCGACAGTCTGCCGCGTATTAAGTATTGCGATACCTTCTTAACCCAATTGCGCGGACTAACTTTCCGCCCCCGCCTCGCACTTGACGAGGGACTGCTCCTGGTTGGGACACGTGATTCACGCCTCGACTCTTCCATCCACATGCTGTTCGTAGCCTTCGATCTGAGCGTCATCTGGATCAACTCGGAGATGAAGGTCGTGGATAAGGTCATTGCAAAATCATGGCGACCTGCCTACTTCTCAAAACAGCCCGCCCGCTATGTACTTGAGATCCATCCTGAACGTTGGGGTGATTATGAAATCGGTGACACGGTACAATTCAAGGATGCGTAAAAGCTTATTCATTTTCCTGTTCATCATCATACTTACCACCGGTTTCAGTAACCAGCCTGTTACCGCACAAGCCAGTGGACCTGTTTACATCGTCCAACTGGGTGATACATTCTATTCAATTGCAAATCGCTTCAACGTCACATTTGATGAATTACTGGCAGCAAACTCTGGCATTGACCCGAATATTTTGTCGCAGGGTCAGCAAGTTGTAATCCCCGGATTAGAGGGCATTACAGGGATATTGGACACAGAAATAATCGCTTTTGGCGATTCCCTGCGCAGTTTGAGCAGGCGCACACAAGCTTCTGATGAACAATTGATCAAACTGAATCGACTCGTCAGCCCGACAGAGCTGTATGTGGGCATCAGTTTGATCATTCCAAAACAGGATGGTCAACAAGAATTAAATGCACGCATCAACGCTGGCATGGGCGAATCGTTACTTGAGCTGGCAGTCAAACAAAACACCGACCCCTGGACTCTCGCGGAAGTCAACAAACAAAAAAACACCTGGAGCGCATTGCCCGGTGACATGCTTTACTCGCTTACAGGCGGTGAAGGTACAGCTACAGGGCTACCCGCTGCGTTCCTCAACGCCAGTATCGAACCACTTCCTATGGTACAGGGTGGTACCGAGGTTATTCGCGTACAAACGCAGGGAAATGCGCCTGTATCTGGTTTGCTCGTGGAAGGTCCGCTGCACTTTTTCCAAACAACTGACGAACAGGTTTCCCTGCAAGGCATCCATGCTTTATTGGAACCGGGTGTTTACCCCTTACGATTGGAAGCTACACTTCCCGATGGGAGCAGGCAATCCTTCGAGCAAATGGTTCTGGTCACAAAAGGTGATTATTACAGCGAGGAACTTTATGTTCCAGCCGATACCATTGATCCCGTAGTGACCGAACCTGAAAACCAAAACATATTTGCGCTGACAAGTCTGTTTACACCGACCCAATATTGGAATGGCATCTTCACTTCCCCGGCGATGTATCCTGATGAATTCACGTCTCGTTACGGCACCCGCCGCCTTTATCATGGTACAGGCACCGATTTAACTATTTCAGGTTTTCATACGGGTTTGGATTTTGCTGGTGGCGAGGGATTGCAAATCTTCGCACCTGCTCCGGGCAGGGTCATTTTTGCTGCGCCCTTAACTGTCCGCGGTAATGCTACGATCATCGATCATGGATTAGGTGTGTACAGTGGATTTTGGCACCAATCAGAGCTCCTTGTCAACGTTGGTGATCTCGTGGGTCAGGGTCAGGTTATCGGGCTGGTGGGCGGCACTGGGCGTGTAACGGGCGCGCATTTGCATTGGGAGGTCTGGGTGAACGGCGTCCAGGTGAATCCGCTTGACTGGCTGAATCAGGTTTACCCGTAAATTTAAGCGAAGCGTTGCACTTCGTCCGCGTTTATGCTACACTCGTGCCAATATTGGAGGTTGCTGTGTCAAATGCTTCAACTGTAAACTCATTGAAACAAAGCGATATTTTTTACCAACTCACGCCCACCCAGCTTGAATTGGTGGCTAATATTTGCCATGAAGCAACCTTCCAAAAAGAAGATTTGATCTTTAAAGAAAACAGCGGCAGCAAAGAGTTGTACATCATCATTCAAGGCGAAGTGGATATTGTGGTTGACCCTTCCCTGGTGAGTACGACGGAGGAGGGAATTGAAAATAAGGTGATCGCCACCATGCGACGCGGTCAATCTTTCGGTGAGGTTGCGTTGGTCGACGAGGGGCTGCGATCGGCATCTGCTTGCGCTTCGCAAAAAGATACGCGCCTCTTAATTATCCCGCGCGATAAACTGATCATGTTGTGTGAAACCTATCCACAACTGGGTTATCGCTTAATGTATAACCTGGCGGCGGACCTGGCAATGAAGATCAGGAACACCGACCTGCGTATTCGTGAACAGCTGCTTTATCGATCCCACGAAAAAAGATAATTTAATAACCGCCACTTGACCCCTAGATAAATTTCACTTACTATTAGACGTTAATAACTTGTGCGGTCTGGCTCTGTCAGGTTATTTGACTACACCATTTTTGAGTCGTGAGAAATACTTGCCAAAGGATATTTTCTCCGATTCTTTGTTAATGGAACAAAGAAATTCACCAAAGGAGGTGATGCCGACTTCCACGCCCGGTCTGCATAATCGTCACATCCAAATTGGATGTCAAAAGAATTTCCTAACTATTCTCGGAGGAGTAAGAAAATGAAACGCTTGTTTAATTTGATGGCACTGTTGGTGCTCGCCAGCATGGTACTTGCTGCTTGCGGTGGTGGTGCAGCAACTGAAGCCCCTGCTGATGAAGGCGGAACGCTCAAGATCGTATCGAGCCTCCCCATGACCGGTTCTTCCCTGACCCAGACCCAAACCATCGTGAACGCCATGATGCTGCGCCTCGAACAGGCTGGCAACAAAGCCTGCGGTGGCAAATACACGATCGAATACGAAGCTTGGGATGATGCCTCTGCCGCACTTGGACAGTGGGATCCCGCTGTTGAGACCGAAAACGCCAACAAAGCTGCCGCTGACAAAGCCATCGTGGCTTACCTCGGTACCTTTAACTCTGGCGCTGCCAAGTTGTCCATTCCGATCTTGAATGGCGCTGGACCATTGACCATGATCTCCCCGGCAAACACCAATCCGGGTCTCACCAAAGCTGATAAGGATCTTCCCGGCGTAACTGATTCCTATTACCCGACCGGCGTTCGTTCCTACACTCGCGTAGTTGCCGCTGATGATATTCAGGGTAAAGTTGCCGCCAATTTCGTGAAGTCCCTCGGCGCCACAACCGTTTACATTCTCGACGACCAACAGCTCTACGGCAAGGGCGTCGCTGATGTGTTCGAAGCTACCGCCAAGGAAATCGGCTTGACCGTTGTTGGTCACGAAGGTATTGACCCGAAAGCCGCTGACTACAAGGCTTTGATGACCAAGATCTCCACCAGCAACGGTGGCGCCGCTCCGGATGCCATTTATGTTGGTATGGTCGTTGATAGCAATGCTTCCCAGCTCCTGAAAGACAAAGTTGCGATCATGGGCGACAACGAGACCGTTAAGTTCGTCGGTCCCGATGGCATCCAGACGCAGGCTTTCATTGACGGCGCTGGTGCAGATGTAGCCGCTGGCGCATATGCTTCCGTCGCTGGTGTGCCGTTCTCTGAACTGCCCGCCGCTGGACAGAAGTTCGTCACTGACTACGAAGCGAAATACGGCAAGTTGACCGAACCGTATTCTGTGTATGGCTATGAGACCATGAGCGTTGCGCTCAAGGCGATCGAAGATGTCTGTGCCGCCGGTGGCGATCCTACTGACCGCGCCACCCTCAACAAGGCTGTCTTTGCGATCAAGAACTTCGATGGCGCTTTAGGCACCTGGTCGTTCGATGCGAACGGCGACACCAGCCTCACCGATATGAGCTTCTATCAAGTCAAGGATGGAGCTTACGTCGCAGTGGGCACTTTCAAATAAGTCTCTTGTACGTTCGGGGGCGGCATTCGTTGCCGCCCCCATTTTATTTAGGTGTTGGCTGAAAGAGGAGAATCATGGAACTCACAAAACCCAAAAAGAGATTTGATCTAAAGCGTACTGGCGTGATCGCACTCGTCATTTATATCGTATTCCTGATTGGACCGATCGCGGGTCTTGATTTTCCTGCTATATATACTGCGATCAAAGCTAATCCTTTACAACTCGTGCAATTCCTGATCATCGGGATTTCCAATGGCGCGATCGTCGCCATCATCGCCCTCGGATACACCATGGTGTATGGCATTATAGAGTTGATCAATTTTGCCCACGGTGATGTTTATATGATCGGCGTTTTTACATCACTGACAGTGCTCTCTCTCACCGGAACTTTGGAAAGTAAAAATCCGGGCACAATCGTTCTTGGACTTATTCTGGCTCTCGTCATTGCTATTGTCGTTTGTGCCGTGCTAAACGCGACGATTGAACGTCTTGCCTATAGACGGTTACGAAACGCCCCGCGTCTGGCGCCACTGATCTCCGCCATTGGCATGTCCTTCATTATTGAAAACATCGGCTTGATGTGGGCGGCACAAGCCTGGCTGGTTCCATCATTTGGGACGACCGGAGGCGCCTCACAAAAATCTTTTCCTGACATGCTTGGCGTGCTCTTTACCAGCCTGGGCTGGAATGTTAATCTCCTGGCATCATCAGGTATTGCTTTACGCCTAACGATCAAGGATGTGCTGGTAATCGTACTGGCTTCCGTGCTTATGATCGGCTTACGTCTCTTTGTCCAGCGCACACAATTAGGGAAAGCCATGCGGGCTACTGCTCAAAATCGTGACGCGGCGAAAATGCTCGGCATTGATATTGATTGGGTCATCACTGCAACCTTTTTGATCGGTGGCGGGCTGGCGGGTGCAGCCGGTTTGATGGCAGGTTTATACAACAACACAGCCTGGTGGTTCATGGGCTTCCGGGCAGGCTTGCAAGCCTTTACTGCTGCAGTCTTGGGCGGTATCGGGAATATTGCCGGCGCAATGCTGGGCGGTTTCCTCATCGGGTTGTTAGCATCTTTCAGTGATGGCTATCTTAACGCCCGTTGGACTAACGCCTGGGTATTCGCAACCCTCGTTCTTATCCTCCTGTTCCGCCCCACCGGTCTCCTTGGGGAACAGACAGGTCAAAAGGCTTAGGAGGTGCGTCCATGCAATACATAAAACCAGGTATCACCTTCGGCATTATCGGCGGCTTTCTAACTTTCCTCTTTGGAGGCTGGTCGGTAGCTGTGCTGGGTAGTTTCATGGGTCTCAGCCTTGGATTGAGTCTGGCTGGCAGGTTTGAAAGAAAAGACCCGCTTAAGATAGCACTCGCAGTTTTGCCGTCTGCGGTGGTTTCGGCGATCATCCTTTTGATCTTTAGTCTTATCCAAAACACGGTTATTGTGGAAGCGCTCGGCAAACGCCCGGCACCAGCCAGCGTGGCAACGAATGCAAACGTTCTCGCATTCATTGGAGTCGTATTGTTGACGACACTCGTGGCGTCCTTGCGTGGCTTACCAGAAAAACAGGAACGAAACGCAAAACTGATTTTGCTTGCACTGCTTATCATCGCATTCCCATTTGTGGATAAAGCTACCGAACTACGCTGGACCGCCCAGATCATTTTTGCCTTGATCTTTGTGATCCTCGGTCTCGGACTCAATATCGTAGTTGGCTACGCAGGTCTGTTGGATCTTGGGTATGCGGCTTTCTTTGCCATCGGTGCGTATACAACCGGCATCCTTTCATCGCCAGTTCATGGCATTGAGATGAATTTCTGGCTGGTCATTTGGATCGCTGCAGGGATGGCGGCAGTCTGGGGCTTGTTGCTTGGCGCTCCCACGCTACCCTTGCGAGGTGATTATCTCGCCATCGTTACCCTGGGATTCGGCGAGATCGTCCCTGTGCTCTTCAGAAACCTCATCGATGTAACCATCAAGGAACCATTCACCTGTTGGATCCTGCCTCTGTTCCGAATTCAAACGGCTTGTATCACGCTGGTTGAACATGAAGATCTTACCTTCGGCGAAAAAGGCATCAGTCCCATCGGGCGGCCTTCCCTGCCGTTCATTGGCGAATTCGAATCCAGCAATCCCATTACCTGGTACTTCCTGATCATCGGGATCATTCTCCTGTCCATCTTCCTCATCAATCGCATGCGCGAAAGCCGCCTTGGCCGCGCGTGGATGGCGATCCGCGAAGACGAACTTGCCGCTTCCCAAATGGGCATTGACCCCGTCCGCACCAAGCTTCTGGCATTCGCCATGGGCGCCACCTTCTCAGGCTTTGCCGGCGCATTCTATGCGGCATACATCCGTGGTATCTTCCCCAGTGTATTTGAATTCAGCACATCCATCATCATCTTATCCTGCGTGATCCTGGGCGGTTTGGGAAACATCAATGGCGTGATCGTGGGCGGACTCGCGCTCATGACAGCCGACCGCTTGTTCCTGCCCGCATTAAAGGATTTCCTTGCAGCCCTCTTGAACAACACCGTTCTTCCATCGATCAGCGACCCCGTTATGCAACTTGCAGTCAAGGACAACTCCAATCCGATCTTATACAGGTTCCTGTTGTTCGGATTAACGCTGGTCATCATGATGGCGGTTAGACCTGAAGGTCTGATACCGAACGAACAACGCCGCATGGAGTTGCATGCTGAAGAAGAAGTTCCACTGGAAGAACTTGAAATAGCCCAACCCAAATCTAGCGGAACGAAAAAGTAGCCGTAAGGAGATTACCGTGAGCCTCTTAGAAGCCCGAAAAGTAACCAAAACCTTCGGCGGCTTGACCGCTGTCAATGGCGTTGATTTCACCATTGAACAGGGCATGATCGCCGGTTTGATCGGTCCCAATGGCGCCGGCAAAACCACCTTCTTCAACACCATCACCGGCATTTATCCGGTGACCAGTGGCGACCTGATCTTCGATGGGAAAAGCCTGAACAACTTAAAACCATTCCAGATCACTGCCCTCGGCATTGCGCGCACATTTCAAAACATCCGCTTGTTTGCGAATATGACCGCCATGGAAAATGTGTTGGTTGGTGAGCACGTGCGCTTGAAATCGAATTTGCTTGGGCAGATCCTGCTCACCCGGGCAACCCGTAAAGAAGAAGCGAACGCCCGCGCCAAAGCATTGGACTTGCTGGAGTTCGTCGGTCTACGCCGCACAGATTCTGAAGTGACTGCCAAAAACCTTCCGTACGGATTACAGCGCCGCCTCGAGATCGCCCGAGCGCTTGCTACTGAACCCAAGCTTTTGCTCCTCGATGAACCGACCGCAGGTATGAACCCCAACGAAACCCTCGACCTGACCAACTTCATCACCTTCCTGCGCAAGGAACGCGGACTCACCATCCTGCTCATTGAGCATCACATGCGCGTGGTGATGGGAATTTCAGATCGCGTTTCTGTGTTGGATTACGGCGAAAAGATCTCTGAAGGCATCCCAGCAGATGTGCAAAAGAACCAACGCGTGATCGAAGCCTATCTCGGCAAAGGCACTGTCACCAAGTAAAGGCGGAACCCACCATGATGTTAGAACTCAAAGATGTCCACACCTACTATGGCAATATCCATGCCTTGAAAGGCGTTTCGCTGTCTGTCAACCAAGGCGAGATCGTCACCCTCATCGGCTCCAATGGCGCCGGCAAAAGCACAACCCTCCGTACCATTCAAGGTATCAACAAGCCGCGCCATGGCACGATCACCTTCGAAGGCGAAGCGTTGGAAAAACTTCCTGCCCACGAGATCGCCATGCGTGGTGTTGCCCAAAGTCCTGAAGGACGTATGATCTTCCCGCGCATGACCGTGCTGGAGAATCTTGAAATGGGCGCATACGCGCGCAAAGATAAAACCGGCTTCAAAGACGATCTTGACCGTGTATTCAATCTCTTCCCGCGTTTGAAAGAACGTATCACCCAAAAAGGCGGAACTCTCTCTGGTGGTGAACAACAAATGCTCGCCATGGGACGCGCCCTAATGGCGCGTCCGCGCATCCTTCTGCTCGATGAGCCATCCATGGGTCTCTCCCCGTTGTTGGTTGAATTGATCTTCGATATCATTCAAACTATCAATAAGGAAGGTGTTACCATTTTGCTCGTTGAACAAAACGCGCTGATGGCGCTCACCATTGCCAATCGCGGCTACGTGATCCAGACTGGCGAAATTATCCTTGCTGATGACGCCGCCAAACTCAAAGAGAATGAGATGGTACGTAAATCGTATTTGGGTATCGAATAAATCCAATATGCGAACGACCAGGCGCAGAGGAGTAGTCAAGCCTCTGCGCTTTTTAATACCGTAACCACGTCATTGCGAGGGCGAGCTTAGCCCGAAGCAATCTTATACTGCACAAGGAATCCCATGCTTATCCTCAATGCAGACGAAATCCGACAAGCCTTACCGATGGACCAAGCCATCGCAGCCATGAAGGACGCCTACGCCTCGCTTTCCAACGGGACAGCTGTTTCGCCGCTCCGGACACGCCTACCCATCTCTGGACACAACGCCCTCAGCCTCTTCATGCCGGCGTATATGAAGTCAGATTCGGGCGAAGCACTGGCTGTTAAAGTGGTCTCGCTCTTCCCAAACAACCCCACTCGCGGACTTGCCTACATCCAAGCCGCAGTGCTCGTGCTCGAATCAGATACTGGTCGCGCGATCGCATTGCTTGAAGGCAGCACACTGACCGCGATCCGCACGGGTGCAGCAAGCGGCGCAGCCATTGACCTGCTGGCACGCCAAGACAGTAAAGTTGTCGCCATCTTCGGCGCAGGCACACAGGGACGCACCCAACTCGAAGGCGCCTGCACTGCACGCCAAATCGAAACTGCATTTATCTATGATCTCTCACCCGAGAAATCCAAAGCCTTTGTAAAAGAAATGGCTGGCAAACATAATATTCCCAAAGACCTGCGCGTGGCAACATCGCCAAAAGAAGCCATTACCAACGCTGATATTATTTGCACAGCAACAACGTCATCGCAAGCCCTATTTGACGATAAGGATGTAAAATCAGGTACACACATCTCCGGTATCGGCGCTTATACGTCTGAAATGCAAGAAAGCCCCGTTGAAACAGTCGCTCGCGCCCGCATCATCGTGGACTCCTACGCCACGGTTATGGATGAAGCTGGTGACATCGTCAAAGCCATACGCGCTGGCTTGATCAAAGCGACGGATATCTATGCCGAGATCGGTGAAATTATTTCAGGCAAAAAGACTGGCAGGCAATCGGATGATGAGATCACCTTCTTCAAATCTGTTGGCAACGCCGTGCAGGATGCCACCGCCGCACAACTTGCGTTGACGAATGCGCGTGCAATGAAACTTGGAGTAGAAGTAGAATTTTAGAAAAACTCTTCGCGCTGAGCGGAGTGAGCCGTGTAGCGGTGAACGAAGTCGAAGCGCGAGTAAGCAGTGAACATTATCTAATCTTAAAAACCTGTCCTTCGACTACGCCGCCAACGAATACGGCGGCTCCGCTCAGGACGAAGAAAACATCATATGCCCTCAGCAGAAATCATAACCATCGGAACAGAAATATTACTCGGTGAGATCGTGGACACCAACACACGCTACATTGCGCGCGTATTGCGCGGCATGGGCGTGAACTTATTCCGCACCATCACCATTGGCGATAACGCCGAACGTATCGCGGACGTGATCCGCAACTCGATGCAACGCGCCGAGATCGTCATCACCACCGGCGGGCTGGGTCCCACTGTGGATGATCCCACGCGCGACGCTGTAGCACTCGCCGTGGGTGTCGAAACCGAATTTCGCGAAGAACTTTGGGATCAGGTGGTTGCCGTCATCTCACGTTATGGGCGCAAACCCTCCGAGAATCAAAAACGCCAGGCATACGTTCCCAAAGGTGCGTTGGGAATCACCAACCCCGTTGGCACAGCGCCCTGCTTCATTGTTGAAACAGAACGCAATGCCGTCATCTCCCTGCCGGGTGTGCCCAATGAAATGGAATATATTCTGCACGAATCCATCGTGCCATATTTGCAGAAAAGATTCGACTTAAACGAGATCATCAAAATCAGAATACTACATTGTGCCGGTCTCGGCGAAGGCATGATCGATGAAAAGATCGCTGACCTTGAAACCGTAAGCAATCCCACTGTTGGTCTTGCCGCGCATACCGGTGTGGTGGATATTCGCATCGCAGCCAAAGCCAGGAACGAAGCCGAAGCCGACGAAATGATCGCGGTCATCGAAAAGGATGTACGTGAAAGGCTCGGGGACGTCGTCTTCGGAGCAGATGAAGATCAATTGGAAGATGCGGCGCTTAACGCGGTAGCCAGCCGCGGTTGGAGTCTGATCGGCATTGAATCCGGCTTGGATGGCATGCTCGCACGCAAGCTCCCGCACACCGCTTCATTACCGGATCTCAATTCCGGTTCCCTGATGGATACATTACGCGCCGCCCGCGTTGAATCCAAAACCGATGCGGCGATCGGAGTCATTGCATCGGTTGAGCATCGCACAGCCGATATCGCACTCATTACGCCGCATGGCGAAAAGACCCATCACATCAGTTATGGCGGACCACCGCGCAGTGTCACGCGTTGGGCGGTTAACCTTGCGCTCGATTGGCTAAGACGCAGAGCCAGGGAGAATGGCTGATATGGCGCGTCGCAAAAAACAATCACATGGCTGGGTATATGTGATCTGGGGGATCAATGGCATCGGCGTTTTATGTTTGTTGGCAGCTGGATTATTTTATTTCAACAAGCAGGGTGCTTCTGCAGCCAACGCCACGTTGGCTACGCCTACTTCTGGTACGATCCAAAAAGGCGTACCCACCAGTTATTTTCTACCGACCCTTACACCGCACCCGTTATATACACCGCCCGTGTTCGAAACGTCCACGCCATTCGTGCTCGCCAATGGACTCATCCCCGGTGCAATCGGGTTATCACATGGGAGTCACCCCATCGAGTTATATACATTTGGGAACGGTGACCGGGAATACTTGATCGTGGCAGGCATCCACGGCGGCAGTGAATGGAACACGATCCAACTTGCCAATGAGTTGATCGAATATATTAATAACAACCCCGAGGTGATCCCCGCTGATGTAATGTTGTACGTCGTCCGCAACATGAACCCGGATGGAGAAGCGCGCGATCATAACGTGGACGGACGTGTCAACAACAATGGTGTGGATCTGAACCGCAACTTCCCCACCGAAAACTGGGCACCCGACTGGGACCGCAACGGCTGCTGGATCTATCGCCCGACAACTGGCGGCGCTTACGGCGGCTCGGAGCCTGAAACTCGCAGTGTCATGAACTTTATTACAACGCATGACATCACTGCGTTGGTCAGCTATCACAGCGCGGCATTGGGAGTCTTTCCCGGCGGCGTACCCTGGGAAGAAGCGTCAAAACGCCTGGCAAGCACACTGGCATTTGTTACGAAATATCCTTATCCGCCTGTGGATACGGGTTGTGAATATACCGGAACCCTCGCCGACTGGGCAGTGGAAAACGCTGTCGGTGCAGCAGTAGATATGGAATTAACTGACCATACAAATACTGACTTTGATAAAAACCTGAGAGCGCTGAAAGCCCTATTGAATTTTATTCCGTAATATTCCCTTCGCGCTGAGCGGAGCGTAGCGAAGTCGAAGCGCATATAACCTACCTGCGTATTGTCCTTCGACTGTGCTCGTCGCAAACAACGCTCTTCGCTACGCTCAGGACGAAGACACTGGAGACAAAATGACTCAAACCATAGACACTCTCTTCACCAATGCCCACGTCCTCACCATGGACGACAAAATGAACCAATATAAGCACGGCGCCGTCGCTGTGCTTGGTGATAGCATCGTCGCGGTGGGAAACGAAGATGAGCTCAAAAAAGAATACTCCGCGAAAGAGACGATTGATTGCAAAGGCAAAGTGCTGATGCCCGGCATGATCAATGCTCACACACATGTGCCCATGACACTCCTGCGCGGCATCGCTGATGACCTGCGCCTCGATGTTTGGCTGCAAGGCTACATGTGGCCCGTGGAAAGAGAATTTGCTTCACCTGAATTTATTCGGCTGGGCACATCCATCGCCTGTGGAGAATTAATTCGCAGCGGCGTGACCACATTCAACGATATGTATTTTTATGAAGATGATGTCGCGACTGCCACGGCACAGGCAGGTATGCGCGGCGTTTGTGGTCAATCCATTCTCAAATTCCCCACGCCCGATGCGGCTTCGTATGAAGATGCGATGGAGAAAGCCCGCGATTACATCATCAAGTGGAAGGGACATCCGCTGATCGTTCCGTCCATTGCGCCGCATGCACCCTACACCACCACGCCCGAAATCTTGCGCGAGACTGCCGATCTCGCAAAAGAATTCGATATCCCGCTTCATATCCACATCGCCGAAACATCCTTTGAAGTGGATAACATGCGCAACGAGAACGGCATGCCGGTGGTACCTTATATCAAAAAGCAAGGACTGCTTGAAGCCAAGGTTATCGCGGCGCATTGCGTGCACATTGATATGGGTGAGATCCGCACACTGCATCACGCCGGCGCAGGTGTCTCGCACAACCCATCCTCGAATCTCAAACTCGCTTCGGGGTTTGCGCCTGTTGTCAAAATGCTTGAGGCAGGAGTCAACGTGGGGATCGGCACAGATGGTCCTGCATCAAACAATGATCTGGATATGTTTGAAGAGGTGCGCCTCGCTGCGTTCGTCGCCAAAGCGGTGACGAATGATCCGACTTCGCTTCCCGCCTCGCAAGCTTTGCTCATGGCAACGCGACTCGGTGCCCAAGCGCTTCATATCGGACATTTGACCGGCTCGCTGACCCCGGGCCGTCGCGCCGACCTGATCCTTGTTGACCTCAGTCCTCTTCACAACTCCCCATCCTTCAGACGCTCATCGGATAATGCCTATGCCCAGATCGTGTACGCCAGCAAATCCACCGATGTGACCGATGTGATGGTCAACGGTAAATGGCTGATGCGTGAACGTAAACTTCTCACCGTCAACGAGAATGAATTACTCGCCGAAGCCGCAGACCTAGCCAAGAAAATCGACTCGTTCCTGATCGAACGTGAACAATCGGTGCTTTCGAAACTCATCGCGCTTGGTGGCTCGTCTGAAGAGGAGTCGTTCGAGGTGCAGGTCAAGGTGCGGATCGCTGAACCAGATCCGATCATTCAGGCTTTGATGCGGAACGATATCGATATCCTGTACGAACGCCATTACCGTCAACATGATGCATATTTCTTCTTCGAAGACGAGGCGCAAGGCTGTCTGCGTTACCGCGAAGATGACTTCATGGACAGCGCCAAGGGCATCCCTACAAAAACACGCTCACGGTTAACTTTGATCGGTCGCAAACGCGAAGGTAAGTTCGAACATGAGGTGCTATTGTCGCGCAGTCGTTTCCTGGCACCAGCCACCAATTCCCTGCGCTTTTATCGGGAATACTTCATCCCAACCACCGAAGTGACGATCGAAAAGGATCGCCTGCGCTGGTTCATCAAATACAAGGAGACAGAGTTTTACGTGAACCTTGATAACGTGACCATACCCGCACTTGGATATTTCCTTGAGATCAAGAGCCGCACCTGGAGCCGCAAAGACGCAGATAACAAAGCCCACCTTCTGAGTGAACTGCTTGAATTGCTTGGTGCAGGCAGCGGTGAAACAGTGACCGATGACTACATTGATATCGTTGGAAAGCAATAAGTAACATCAATGGATATTTTTAGAAAGATCATCGCTGGCATTTGCGCTATATTGTTCGTTGTGAGTGGCGTGATCGCATTGTTCGCCTTCAATATCGAGAGCAAGGCGTTTAATTCAGCAAACTACAAACAGGCTTTCGAGAATCAGAATCTCTATGAACGCATGCCTGAAATTCTGGCGAACGCCCTGCATGTATCCATTGCTGAAAATGTTAATGCAGCCCCCTATTTGAAACCATTGACCGTGGAAGATTGGCGGGCAACCATCGCCTCCCTTTTGCCCCCGGAGGAAATCAAAACATTGACGGACGACGCGCTCGATTCAGTTTTAAATTATCTGAACGGCAACGCGGATTCAGCTGTCATTTCCTTATTGCCTTTCAAAAGACATCTCTCCAGTCCTGCAGGTATGGAGGTTGTAAAACAGATCCTGCGCGCCCAAACAGACTGCACCACTGAACAACTCCTACAACTCGGATTGGGATTATTAAGCGGTGAGATCGGTTTATGCAACCCGCCAGCAGAATTTATAGGCTTACTGAACCCGCTGATCGAATCTCAACTTCAGGTGATGACATTGACTATCCCTGATGAAGTCACCCTGATCTCAGGAACACAGAGCAACTCAACTACTGACCTTCGTATTAATTTGGATCGAGCACGCGCTGTGATGAAGGTAACGCCGTTCTTCCCGCTATTCTTTTTATTCGGCGTTTCGGCCTTTGCCATCCGCAGTCTCGTGGAGTGGCTCAAGTGGTGGGGGTATCCATTTTTCATCACCGGCGCGATCAGTTCGGCAACTGCGTTGCTCGGCGCACCCACATTCGGTTTGATCGTTCAACGCCTGCTTCAAAATCGAGGGGCGAATTTTATGCCGCCCATATTCTTCTCCACGATGCGTGAAACTGTCAGCGCAGTGACGAGTCAAATTCTCAAGCCGGTCGTAATCGAAGGCTTGATCCTGGCGGTTGTAGGTCTGATCATGATGCTTGTCGCCATATTCATCGTGAAAAGAAAATAACAAACCCGGTCTCTGCAACATTTCGCCATCTGAGTCTGTATTGCTAATAACACAATGTTCTTCGGAGGCTTTGCCCCCGAAGAACATAATAGTATAAAAGGATGGCAGCCATGCGTCGTTTTATTTTTGCTTTTTGCATCTTACTGCTAACATCGCTCGCCTGTAGTGGTGAGGCACAATCCATTCCCCCAACCCCCGAAAATTCCATATTTGATTCTGGCAGAACTGCCTACGGTTTCTTTCCATCTTCACCTGAAGTTTCGCTGGATAGCATTTTTAAACTCTACAAAGACATGGGCACGCACGGCGATTTTGTCCTCATTCAACAAAACACCGCCTGGAACGATTTCGTTAGTGGCATAGACGGCGAATCGCAAACGCGTACCGACCTCGTCAATCAAGTCAAACTCGCCAGCCAAAATAATCTCGAAACTATCTTTGTGATCGATGCCCTCAACGGACTCAACCGCCGCGAGTTCATTGGTCTGCCTGCAGGCTGGGATGCAAATTTTGGGAATCCCGATGTGCGTTCTGCTTATAGAAATTATGCGCTCTGGGTTGTGCGCACTTTTCATCCCCGCTATCTCGGTCTCGCATCTGAGATCAACACCTACATGGACGCCCATCCTGAAGATGTGCAAAATTTCGTCAGCCTCTATAACGAGATCTATGCGCTCATCAAAGCCGAAGCGCCCGAAACACAGATCTTTGTCAGCTTTCAATGGGACGATCTCAACAACATGTTCCCCCAACCCGAAGAAGGCGATCGTCAACCCCTGCAGACCAACTGGGGACAGATCGAAGCCTTCGAACCGAATCTGGATCTATGGGTGATCTCGACGTATCCCTATTTTGTTTTTCCCTCTGTAGCAAACATTCCTGCGGATTATTACACCCCGCTTCTCACGCGGACCGATAAGCCTGTTGCCATCGCCGAAAGCGGATTCTCATCCCAAGCCGTTGGATTCGCACAAGGCTCCCACGAAGATCAGGTCACGTACCTCAACGCCATCCATATACCCAACTCGGACCGCGCCTCGCGTTCTGGGTCAATACCCTGCTCGATGACTTCAATATCGATTCATACGCCGAACAAATGAAAAAAGACGGACGCGATCCACAAGATGCACTATCCCTTGGCGCGTTCGCTTACATTGGTCTTCGGAATTCAGATGGTTCTCCAAAACCCGCACTGGAGCTGTGGGATGACTTTAGAAAATAAGAACCGCTAACAGTTAATCATCACTCATCGGCAATTCTTCACCCAGAATTTCCATCGCTTTAAAAATATCCTTCCCCACGACAAAAACTCGAAAGCGCGGATCAGTCCAGCCATGATATGGGACTGGATTCTGCAACGTCTGTAATCCATGTCCCTTCAATTGTGTTTCAAGCCCATCAGCTTTTGCTTGGGATTTGAAAAAGCCCACAATATGGTGATGTTCGATCCGCTCGGTTTGATATTTGAAGAAGAACTCACACGCTTCCTCCTCACTTGCACTTTCAAACATGGTCTCTTGATCGAGTCCACGCTCGGTGTAGAAAACCTTCCACAGGCCGTCTATTTTCATCAGGCAGAACACATCCGAATCGCGGAAACCGATGGAGTAATGAGATCTACTACAACCTTCTTCAACGAGGCGGCGTTCCAGTTCCTGAATATTCATATAACTCACCTATGGGCATGCATTCTGCAAATGCTCTTCAAAATCCGCTGCGAAGGAGTGATAGCTTGAGCCATCACATTTTGCGCGGAAAAAGTAGTAGGGTGTTTCAGCAGGGAAAGCCACAGCCTGTAACGCGTCCAAGCCTGGATTTGAGATCGGCGCAGGCGGATAGCCTGCATACATATACGTGTTGTAAAACGAGTCATATTGCAGATTATCCAAACTGAGCGGATTCGTCCACCAAGTCCCCTGACCGAAGTTATATCCTAATGCATATTGGATCGTGGGGTCAGCTTCGAGTTTCATACCAAGTCTTAAACGGTTTAGGTATACCGAAGCGATCAGCGGCTTTTCTTCATCATGGATTGCTTCGCGCTCTACAATGGACGCGAGCGTCACAGCTTGATAAACCGTAAGTCCCTGTTGTTCAAATCCATTGGTCATATCGACGGAAAGGTGCAACGCAAAGTTGCGAATGAGTTCATTGATCAAGTCATCCGCTGTAACCGCGCGGGAGAAAACATACGTATCAGGGAATAGGAAACCCTCCACTGAACTTACTCCTATCAGGAAATCATAATTGCCTGAAAAAGTCCGGGCGGTGTTGAGAAACTCTTCGGAAGTGAAGGGCAACCCCGAGGTAGGGAGCGAAGCGGCGATTTCTTCCATCCGCCAACCGGGCAGGATAACAAATTCGATTTCGGCGGAAGTCGCATCCTGTAGTTCATGCGCAATATCGATCGCGGACATCGCTGCACTCAAACGATATTCCCCGGCTTGAATGGATGTATCCAGCCCAGAATAGATCAGATACACACGGAATGATTCCGCATCACGGATCAACCCCGACTCTTGAAGGTGGGCAGCCACCGAGTTCACCGCCTCACCAGTTTCGATCACAAAGGTTTGCTCTTCACTATTCTCGTTCAAGGGACGTGTGAGCAATCCGTCGTACCACAACAATTGCGCGGAATATTGCACGCGTTGCGGAAGCGTGAGCCACGTCGCAGGCGGACCGTAGATCCGCGCGGCATGAGATGGGATGGTGAAGGCAATGAGGAAAAGGCAGATACAGAGGAGAATGACGATGATGAGAATAGGGATGAGTTTACGCATGGGGATAAAGTATACAGGGAAACAAGTACATCAGTAAACACGTGAGTATATAACGTGTATACCTGTCTACTTGTTTACGTTTTACGCGAATCAATATACGACCGCAAGATCATCACCGCCGCAAGTTCGTCCATGTGACCAGAGCGTTTTTTGCGTGAGACGCCCATTTCGATCCGCGTGGCGCGCGCATCTTGTGTGCTGAATGACTCGTCGAATAATTCAACGGGAATATTCGTCTGCTCTTTCAAGGCTTCGGCGAATTTCGCCGCACGTCGGCCTGCGAGATTCGGGTTGCCTTCTTCATCGAACGACTGACCGATCACGATCAAACCAGCATCGTTCTCGGCAGCCAAGTTCGCAACCTGCGCGGCATCCAATATACGCGAAACATGTTTGATAACTCGAAGCGGACTCGCAAGCGTCGCAGTCGGGTCGCTGAGTGCAAGTCCGATCCGCTTTTCGCCGTGGTCAACTGCGAGAACCCTCATACATTCCCCATTTTGAACCACGGAGACACTGAGAGCCTGAGAAAACATTTTAAAAATCTCCGTGACTCCGAGTCTCCGTGGTGAATGAACGTTTTCATTGCATCACCACTTCGATTCGAAACGGCAAAAGCGGGGCGAGGGGCCACCAAGACGGCGATAATTGAATTTCAGGTGAAGTTGCTGATGGCAAATTTTCATTCAAGTTCGCTTGCGCCTTATTTACACCATACCCTAGAACCAATTGAGTTACTTGGGCGGCATCGAAAGATTGCGCGATCATTCGCTCCGCGCGCATCGTCCAATGTAGAGAGTCATCCTCAGCCAAAAATGGATTCGTCACCGGTTTCACAGTCACCGCGCCGGATGCCGACGCCGCGTGAAAGCCCGAGGGCAGAGCCGCGTTCATCGCCAGCGTAGCAAGCTCGGTTAAGTCTGAAGCGGAGGCATATTGGACGGAAAACTCAACCTGCATGGTCAACGTCAATTTGGTGCCAGCCGCGCCCGCAGGCGGGTTATATTCCTCAGCAAACGTTTGCGAAATGTTCAAAGTCTTTTCGAAAAGCATATCACTGGAATTTAATTCGTCCAACAAATTTTCACGCGCACGTTCTTCAAGATTTTTCAGCAACAAGTCTTTCACACGTGTGCGGTCGGCATCGCTCGCCTGCACCGATGAAAGTTCGCGCCCGCCCGCTGTTGGTTCAAGGTTCGTCACTGAAAGTGAAAGACCCAGCCGCCCTTCAATGGCGCTGATCGTTTCAGCCTCCAGGTTGCCCGCAATGCCGCCCTCCACCGCTTCGATGGGCAACTCGATCTGTTTGCCAACGCCCGCATCCACCGCACCATCTTCAGTGGTGATAAAACGGATCGCATCCGTGGTTTGAACGACCGTACCTGCCGGGATCGTCACCGCCTGTTGCGTGAGATTACGAAACTCCGCAACGCCCTTCGCCTTCGATTGCGGCACAATACCTTCGCCCGTCACCACCACTGTTTGCGCTCCATCCACGATCACCCTTTTTTCGCGTACAGGAATACTGCCCGAGATAAACACCGCGTCAACCGCTGGATTCGCAATGACAGACAAAACAATACTTTGTGTTTTTGTAACTGGCTGCAATACGACTTGCGCGCGCGGAATGAACAAAGCGACAAGCGCCAACACAGACAGGACGCCGACCGTAAGCGCGAGCACACGTGTGACCGGATGCGCGCGCCACGCCTCTTCCCTCACTTGAGCCTGCTCCCGTTGCTCGCGCAGAGTCTTATCTGGAACTCTATGCGGCCACTTCTTGCGCCGCACCTTGGGCCATGCCACCCTCTGCGCCTGCCCCGCGGATTCAAACACCGGAATCCCCAACGCCTCCGCCTCCGCGCGGACTCGACGCGTACGCGTCACAAGTCCCAACTGTGCACCCAAGGATAAGGCGTGACGTTGCAAGACCTTCAAGTCCACCTGCCGCAAGGTGACCTTTTCAAACTTGGGCCACACCAGCAAAATACGCGGCGTCTTCGCCCATGAAAGCCTATCGCGGACAGAGATGAGGTCATCGTGTGATTCGAGGGTGATGATTTGGGTTTTCACTGATAGAGATTATAAACGATGACCTTACAAGATATATAAATGGCAAGAACACTAGGAATCAAATGCCGAAAATATTTATCAATCCCTTGGAGTTACAATCAATATTAGTATTATGTAGCTGATACTATATCCTATCAATGTGCTGGAAATTGCACCAATTATTATTTTGTACAATCTTTTTTGCGGGTCAAAAATTACCCCGCCTAAAATACCAAGCAGTAACGCAAGCACTACTCCAAGCGCGCCTGCAAATGCAAAATACATAATATAGACAATACTACCCAAGAGTATTGCGTAAACCACTGACAAACCCAGTCCTACCCAAAGTGGAATGATTAATGTTTTGACAACAAGCATTATCCAGTTTTTTTCGGATGGGTTCATTTCAAGGAATCGTCCGACTAATCCAACACTAATAAACGCTGTCAAAATTACGAGTGGCATAAGACCAAGCATGTAGTCGCCATTGCAAGTTCTTGAAACGAAAAACATTATACGAACATAATCAAAAGATTCACCTACAAATAAAGTCCAGCTGCTCCATATTATAGAAGTCAGAATTAGAAAAATAAGTAATGCTAGCGCAACACCCACCAACCCATCTTTGACAAATTGGCGTGAAGAATCGCTTACCTTCATTTTGTTCCTCCTATATTGAAAATGCAAGCGGTAAACATATTTGTTGTCTTTACCTAAACAATAGATCGCAGACAGAAATCAAATCCTCGTGCGATTCGAGTGCATAATCTGGGTTTTCATTCAACACAATTATAGCGTACCGCGACACGCCTCGCGATGTCGCTTCACCACACTCAGATTACAATTTTGCTTGACCAGCAAGGTTAATTTATGTATATTCGATGAAAATATCTTCTGAGGAGAGAGCTGTGTCCCAACCTGCTAATATCATTATCACGAACGCAAAAGTATTCACGAGCGATGAGGCCAACCCGCATGCAGAAGCTATTGCTGTAAAAGGCAATCACATTGTCTATGTTGGGGATAACGCAGGAGCTGAGTCTTTCAGAGACGAGACCACGCGTGTGATCGATGGACAGGGGCACACACTCACACCTGGCTTCATTGATACCCATGTCCATTTGCTCTGGGGTTCCATCTGGATGGGTAACGCTCAATTACAAGAAGTGCGCACAAAAGATGACTTGAAAAAAGTCCTGCTTGATTTTGCCAACGCGAACAAAACCTCCGAATGGGTCATCGGACGAGGCATTCGCTACAATATTGTCTCCACCCGGCAGGAGTTGGACGAGATCATTGCAGATCGCCCCATCTATATCGGCGCCTTTGATGGACACACTGCCTGGGCAAACACGAAGGCACTCGAGATGGCAGGCATTCTTAACGACGATGGACGCGAGTTAACGAACGGCATTATCGTCCGTGATGAAAACGGACTCGCCGCAGGTGAACTGCGCGAAGGTGATGCAATGAACCTGATCATGGATCTGGTGCCACACCCCGATGCCAACCGCAAACGCGAATTACTCAAACTTGGTATCAAGGAATTTAATAAGACCGGCATCACCAGCGTCCACAACATGAACGGCGACATGGATGAAATGCTGGTATATGCGGCACTCGAAGATTCAGGCGAGATGAACATGCGAGTGTATGTACCCTATCACGTCAAACCTGAGACGAAGGAAGAAGACCTGAAAGAAGCCGCGGAGATGGCGAAGATCCAAATGGATTACGTGCGTGGCGGCACAGCGAAATTCTTCATGGACGGCGTGTGGGAATCGTATACAGCCTTCAACATTGACCCGTATGCAGATGACCCAAGCGTTGGCATTGTAGCGCCAATTTTTTCACTCGAACACTTTGTCCGCATGGCATCCATTTGCGACAAACAGGGCATGCAGATCGCTGTCCATTGCTGTGGGGATGGAGCGGTGCGGCAAACGCTCGATGGTTACGAAGCCATTCAAAAGGCGAATGGGAAGCGGGATAGTCGTCACCGCGTTGAGCATATCGAAGTCTGTCAGCCCGAAGACATGCCGCGCTTCAAGGAATTGGGCGTGATCGCGTCCATGCAAACCAGTCACGCCCCGTTCAGCCTTGAGGATGATGTCGTTTGGACGAAACGCACAGGTCCGCAACGCTGGCCCATCTCTTTTCCATGGCGCGATTTGAAGAACGCTGGTGCACACCTTTCGCTTGGCAGTGATTGGACAGTGGCACCTTTCAATCCGTTGATCAATATCTATGTGGCACTCAATCGCAAAAAGCTGGCTCCTGAAAACCCAGATCAAAACTTAACCCTTGAAGAATGTATTATTGGCTACACCCGCGATGCGGCATACGTGGAGTTCAAGGAAAACGAAAAAGGACAACTCAAGGCAGGCTATCTCGCCGACCTCGTTCTGTTCTCCCACGACCTTTTTGAAGTGAAGCCAGAGGAGATCATGTCTGCAAAGGCTGTTCTGACCATGATCGATGGACGGATCGTGCATGAACTTTGAGTTGAACATCGCATGACTTCGCTGATCGCGGACACCATCATCACGAATGCGAGTGTGTTTACGAGCGATGAAAGTAACCCACGCGCAGATACGGTTGCAGTCAAAGGCAACCGTATCGTTTATGTTGGTAAGAATGCCAGCATCCATGAATTTTGTGACGACAAAACAAGAATCATTGACGGGCAAAATCGAACACTAACACCCGGCTTCATCGACACGCATGTCCATTTGCTCTCTGGTGCCACATGGATGGGATACGCAGAACTGAGTAGCGCGCGCACCAAAGATGATGTCCAAAAGATATTGCGCGAATATGCAGAGCATAACCCAACCAACGAATGGATCATCGGCTGGCGCAGTCATTACGATGTGATCTCCACCCGACAGGAACTGGATGAGATCATCGCAGACCGTCCAGTGTATGTCCGCGCCGCAGATGCACATACCGCCTGGGCAAATACCAAAGCCCTTGAGCTGGCGGGCATCCTGAACGCGGGCAACGACGACAACATCATCCGCGATGAAAATGGATTCGCCACCGGAGAATTGCGCGAGAGCGCGATGAAGGCGGTTCTAAACATCATCCCGCCCCCGAGCGCATCTTTCATTCGCACACAGCTCAAAAGCGCTGCACAGGCATTCAATAAAGCAGGTATCACCAGCATCCACAATATGAACGGCGATATGCGCGATTTGATGACATACGCTGCCGCAGAAGATGCAGGCGAGTTGAGTTTGCGGGTGTATGTTCCATTCGATGTCAAGCCGGAGGCAAAAGAAGAAGATCTAAAAGAAGCCGTGGAAATGGCAACTGTGCAGGGGGATTATGTACGCGGCGGTGCGGTGAAATTCTTCATGGATGGCGTGTGGGAATCGTATACCGCGTTCAACGTCCACCCGTATGCGGATGATCCAAGTATCAAAGTTGAGCGGCTCTTTTCGCTGGAACATTTCACACGGATGGCATTGGCTTGCGATAAATTGGGACTGCAGATCGCGGTGCATTGTTGCGGAGATGCCGCGGTGAGGCAAACGCTGGATGGATACGAAGCAGTTCAAAGGTCGAACGGGAAGCGCGATAGTCGTCACCGCATCGAGCATGTCGAAGTCTGTCAGCCGGAAGATATGACACGATTCAGAGAATTGGGTGTTATCGCTTCCATACAGTTGAGTCACGCCCCGCTCAATCTGGCAGAGAGTGGCGTGGCACAATTTCGTCTTGGTGAAAAGCGCTGGCAATATTGGCAGCCGTGGCGCGACTTGAAAAATGCTGGTGCTCATCTTTCACTGGGCAGCGATTGGACAGTTGTTTCTTTTGATCCGATGACCCACTTCAACGTTGCACTCAATCGTGAAAAGTTGGCACCCGCCAGTACAGATCAACGCTTGACACTTGAAGAGTGTCTCATCGGCTATACTCGTGATGCCGCCTACGTTGAGTTTCAGGAACATCAAAAGGGTCAGATCAAAGCTGGCTATCTTGCCGACCTGGTTTTATTCTCACATGATCTGTTCGAGTTGAAACCCGAGGAGATCATGACCGCGAAACCAGTTATGACGATGATCGACGGAAGGATCGTCTACGAAGAATAATGCTTACCTATATCACCCGCCGTCTTATTCAAGCCATTCCGATTATGCTCCTGTTGAGCGTATTTCTCTTCGGCATTGTGCGTCTCATGCCCGGCGGTCCGCTGGCACAAGCCGAACGCAATCCGAACGTTACACCTGAACAGCTTACCGCCATGCGCGCGCGACTCGGGCTTGATCAGCCTTTGCCGATTCAATATGTAAAATGGATCAGAGCTTTTGTTTTTGAAGGCGATTGGGGCTACTCGATAAAATTTCGACGACCTGTATCCGAGATGATCGCGGAAAGGCTGCCAGCGACACTGCTGCTTTTCGGGATCAGTTTTTTGGTCACCATTTTGATCGCGATCCCAGTTGGGGTCTATTCAGCGCTCAAACCCTATTCATTTTTCGATAACATCATCACCACTTTGAGTTTTGCCGGTCAAAGCGTGCCGGTCTATTGGTTTGGGCTGATATTAATTCTCGTCTTTTATCTCAAATTACAAAATCCATTTGGCGAAGGTCCAATGTTCCCAGCTGGCGGCATGTATACGATCGGGAAGGAAGAAAATACTTTAGATTTAATCTGGCATTTGGTTTTGCCGGTCGTCGCCACCTGCGTGGGTTGGGTGGCATGGTATTCACGCTTTCTGCGTTCCTCGATGCGCGATATCTTAAATGAGGATTACATGCGTACGGCGCGCGCCAAAGGTTTGCCACTGCAGCTTGTTCATTTCAGGCACGGGCTGCGTAACGCCCTGTTACCGCTCGTCACCATGATGGCACTCGACCTCCCCACGGTGTTCGGCGGCGCAGTCTTCATTGAAACGATATTCGCCTGGCCAGGTATGGGACGTCTCTTTTGGGATGCGGCGCGCGGGCGTGACTATCCTGTTCTGCTGGCGGTCGTGATGATCCAAGCCGCGCTCATTCTGCTCTTCAACCTGTTCGCTGATATCCTATACGGTTTTCTCGACCCCCGCATTCGTTATGACTAATCAACCATCCATCCGCGAATCGATCGCTTCAGTCTCTCAAAAACCTGAGAGCTTATCTGCGTTAGTGTGGAAACGCTTCAAAAGACATCGCCTTGCACTGGTCTCGGCAGGCGTATTGTTTTTGCTGGCCGTGCTTGTATTCGCCGCGCCGCTAAGTCCATACACATCCACAGAACAAGACCCTGCCAATAAATTCGCAAACCCCTCGACTGAGCACTGGTTTGGCACCGATGAACTGGGACGTGATGTCTTTACGCGAATTCTATATGGCGGTCAAATTTCATTAGCGGTTGGTATCTTCTCAACCATGATCTCCCTCTTTATCGGCATTGTTGTCGGCGCACTTTCAGGTTATTACGGCGGCTGGGTCGATAATTTGCTCATGCGTATTACAGATACATTCCTCATTATGCCCGTGGTCTTTGTATTGATCTTGTTCAGCGCATTACTCCGTGAACTGCCAGCCCTGGCAGATTTTCGGAGCAGCGTCTGGCTGGTCGTCGTCGCCATCAGCACCTTTGCCTGGATGTGGCCCGCCCGCATCGCACGTGGATTATTTCTGGTCCTGCGCGAAAGGGAATTCGTCTCCGCTTCAAGAGCGCTCGGCGCAAATGATTTCCGTCTGATCTTTATTCGTATCCTGCCTAACAGCATCGGACCTTTGCTGGTAAGCGCAACCCTGCAAATGGCGTATGCGATCATCACAGAATCCGGTCTAAGCTATTTAGGCTTTGGGGTTCAACCACCTACACCGAGTTGGGGCAATATTCTGGAAAGCGCACAGATCCACGTTTATCGCGCGCCATGGCTGGCAGTGTTCCCCGGTTTGATGATCTTTATTGCCGTGATCGCAATCAATTTTATCGGCGATGGCTTGCGTGATGCTTTTGATCCATTCGTAGTTCATGAGAAGTAACTCTGGAGTCGAACAGTTTGCTGTCCAAATAAAACGGGAGCAAGCTCCCTGACTCCAGAATATTTAACCAAAGGAGAAGAGAGAATGAAAAACAAATTGTTCGCATTGCTTGTTGTATTGGGACTTGTGCTCAGTGCATGCGGCGGTGGAGGCGCCGCAACCACAGAGACAGCCGCACCAGCTGCAGGCACGGAACCGGCCGCAGCCACAGAACCGGCTGTTGTAGATGAACCAGCCTCAACTGCCGGAGGCGGCGGGACCGTCATCTTTGTGATCTCTGAAGAACCCGCAGGACTCAATCGGTATCTGGCTGATGCCGCGATCCTCCAGCAGGTATCGGATGCAACCAACATCGGGTTGACCACTGCAAATGACAAGGGTGAATATGAAGCGCGCCTGGCAGCCGAGTTGCCGACGATCTCGGAGGATAACAAGACCGTAACATGGACGCTGCGCCCCGACCTAAAATGGTCGGATGGCGAACCGCTCACTTCAGACGATATCCGCTTCACATGGGAAGTGATCTCCAACCCGGCTAGCGGCGCTTTCAATGCCACGGCGGGCTTTGACCTGATCGAGAGTATCGACACGCCTGATGATCTGACCGCTGTGTTGCATTACAGCGAACCATACGTTGGGTACATCGGACAGTTCGCCGCATCCTTGTTGCCGCGTCATGCCACTGGTGCTCCCGAAGCGATGACCACCTGGGAATGGAACATGCAGCCTGTATCCGCTGGACCATTTGTTGTTACAGATTGGCAGAGCGGCGAGAGCATCACCATGGAACGCAATCCGAATTATTACGAGGCAGGCAAGCCCTATCTCGATACATTGATCTTCCGCATCTCACCTGAACCCGCTGCACAGACCGCCTTGATGATCTCTGGTGAGGCGCAGGTTCACTTATGGCCCAGCGAAGACAAATTGGATTACGATGCAGTGACCAATGGCAAAGTCATTCAAGTTCTCGTGCCAGGTATATGGAACATGTCACTTGATTTCAATTTGAGCAAACCCGGCGACAATGATCCAACCGCTTCAGCACCCCACCCCATTCTTGGCGATATCCGCGTGCGGCAGGCGATCTCACACGCGATCAATTACGATTCGCTTATCACCGATGTATTGAACGGACAGGTATCCTCTTCCACCAGCCCATTTGCTTATGGCTGGTACAAATGCGAGATCCCGCGCATGTACAACTTCGATGTGGAAAAAGCCAAACAACTGCTCACTGAGGCTGGCTGGGTGGAAGGCGAGGACGGTATCCGTGTAGCACAAGGCGCCTTGTATGCCGAGGATGGAACCCGCCTTTCGATGGAACTACAGGGTTATACTGGTTACGAACCGCTCGAACGCGTTGAACAATTCATCGTCGAGAATCTCAAGGCGATCGGCGTGGAAGCGAACATCATCAACTACGATTACTCGATCATCTTTGGTTCGTATGCCGACGGCTCGCCGCGCAAAACTGGCGATTACGATATGCTGATCTTCGACCGTGGCTATAATCTTGAGCCGCAGGGCGAGATCCAGAATTCATATCTATCCACCAGCATCCCTGCGGCAGATAACCCGGATGGCGATAATTATTTCCGCTGGGTCAACCCCAAAGCGGATGAATTGATTGCAACCGCTGGCGGCACGTTCGATCAGGCTGTGCGCCGTGAGGCTTATTGCGAACTGGGCAAGCTGATCCAGGAAGATGCGGTGCAAAACTATATTTTCCTCTTCCAGGATGGTTACGGCTTCAGCACCGATCTTACGGGATATGTTGTCAGCACCTGGGGCAGCATGACCTGGGACGTACAAAATTGGAAATACAAATAAACGCAGAATATAGTATAAGGGTGAAGAACTAAGCAAGCTGACAGTCACTTGCGCACAGCGGGTGACTGTCAGCTTATTAATCGACTTTCTACATCATAAAGGCGACCCGCCCAATAGGAGCAAGACATTTGCATCATCCTTAACGGGTCGCCCCTACTATATAAATGCGAGGAGCATAATTTTTTGATGGATGGTTTGAAGCACTTCAAGGCGCAGGCAATTATTTTCGACAAGGACGGCACACTCATTGATTTTGATGCGATGTGGGGCGGCTGGGTGGTGTTTTTAGCAGAGCAATTACATGACATCAGCGGACTGCACGTCCGCGAGCCGTTATGTTTGGCAATGGGTTATGACGATGTCAACAAGAAGGTCTTGGCGCATGGCAAATTAGCAGCGACGCCCATGTCACAACTTTATCGCCTGACCGTCGAAGTAATGCAAGCGCTTGGATTAACAGCAGAGCAGGCAGAGCACGTTGTAGAACAAGGTTGGTGCATTCCCGACCCGGTAGTTCTAGCAAAGCAATTCACCGACACACGCGATCTATTTTATAAACTACACAATCAAAGCATCAAGATCGCCATCGCCACCACCGATGACCGCGCACCTACGCAAGCCATGATCGAAGCCTTCGATATCGAAGACTATCTCAGCACGATGGTCTGCGCGGATGATGGCATCCCTGCCAAACCTCAGCCTGATATGGTGCTGACGATCTGTGAACGAATGAAAGTGGATCCATCCAAGGTGATGGTGGTGGGAGATACCACTGCGGATTTGAAAATGGCACGCGCCGCAGGCGCAGGATTGGTTGTGGGTGTACTTTCGGGAGTATCTGCCTCAAACGATCTGATCCATTACGCCGATGTGTTGATCGAATCGGTGGATGAACTTCATGTGTATGTTAAAGTATTGGCAGAGCATGAAGCAACACAAACACGAAATGGCCTCAATCCAGATTTTGCGTTTTAATCGCTAAGAAGCGCCAATCAATTCTTTCAGCAACAAAGCATCCCAAACTAAACCAGCATTGGCACCAAATTCTGCTGTGGAACTAGCGGAATAAACCCCAAGCAATTTCACGCGATCATTTTTCAACCCCACAACTGGCGAGCCAGTCATGCCTTCCAACCCAGGTGGATCGATAAAAAATACGTCTGGAGTTCTGCCAATTTCATATCTTTCGGATGCCATCGAACTCGTTCGCCAAAATGCCGTACTGGTCTTATCAGTTCCGATTGGCGCCCAGCCGAGTGGATAGCCAACAATGTGAACTGTATCAGGTGGACCATATTCCACATCTGTATCAATCGCTGATATGGGAATGGCGGAGGTTTTGACCCAATATCCCATATCCTTTATGTTAATGTTGCCTTCTCCTCTTTGCCAAGCGAATAGACTCCTGAGAGTTGTGTCCAATGGGATCGGCAGAGCAACAACGTCCGCCATCGGCCGATATTGTTTATCCGACCTACGTTCAATCCATCTTGGCGCATCGTTATCATCATAAAGTTGAATCGTAATTCTTTTCCGCGCACCTCTTGAAAGTGGGGCACTCTTTTCACCTTGTCCCCCGTACGTGTGGATGGCTGCTTTTAGCGTATAAGGTTCAATAATAGGTATCTGCGTCTCATGCGGAGAAATGTCTCTGCCAGAGATCACGTGCCAGTTTGTGATGAGATAATATTGGTCCCCAGCTTCAACCACAAAACCAGAAGCTGACTTCAAGCGGACACCATCCTTGGAGAATGGTTCAATCTTTAGTGACGAAAATGATAATGGATTGTTCATGTGGCCTCTCTCAAAAGCAGCCCAAACTAAGGTTTATACAGCTGTTCAGTATAAATCTTCAGAAATGAAATTATAGAACCACCCCAACAAAAAGACAACCCACCTTCAAGCAGATCTGATTTCATCCCCAGCAACGGACAGCTTACCTTCAACCTCGTCCCAGTGACCGCAGACCGTCCTCAGCAAGGCACGTGGTTGAAATATCTTTCCCGCTAGATAGGGTGAATGGCACTTCATCGACCTTTCACAGGTCTTGTGGCCAGGGCGCGCCCGTTTGCAACGCGGTTGCATATTCTTGAAGCCGCTGGTCATCATGCCCACGGATCTGCTTCAAGAAGGGAAAATCTTCCGGTGTAACCGTAAGTTTCGCCAACGGCTGAACAGGCTCGAGGCTTGCAAGCTGTGCAATATGGACTTCGTTGGAGCCAAATGCGATGGGTGGCTGAGTCGTGAACGTTTCACGCGGCAGGAGATAGACCGAGCCAGTTCGCCAGGGCTGACTTGCCAGAGCCGACTGGCTGACCGAGAAGACATAGTACGGACCGTGAAATGTGCCAGTTCCGTCTGCCAGACGAACACAGGCATTGGTGACTGACTTTACCCGGTCACGATCTACGATGGCAAAGAACATAGCCCACAGACCATCCGATGCGGCATAGACGGCTTTCTGATTGCCAAAATCACTGAGGTCATTTGACTGGCGTGGCTCGAAAAGGGCAATATTGGGATCACCAGAACCGTGCAAGGCGATGTCGTGATGATCGGCGACATGGCATAGGAACTGCCACTTCGTCCAGGGCAAAGTGAACTGAATAGTCGGACACCCGCCGAGGCGAAGAGTTGTATTGAACAGCTCATCAAAAGCGATCTGAGTTCTTTCATCGAAGTCTACGTTTGGGCGTGTCAGCCAATAGTCCGGTAGCATCATAATATGTGTGCCTCCATTCTAAACATTGCCGTTCGGTAAAAACACTAATTCGGGGTGTTATAGAAAGAATTATAGAACTTCCCCAGTCAAAATACAACTACTCTCAAGCGAATCCGATTTCATCACCAGCAAGGGACAGTTCATCTTCAACATCGTCCCAGTGACCGCAGACCATCCTCCGTAAGGTGCGTGGTTGCAGTTTCTTTCCCGTCTAAAAATCTGTCTGCATAAATATCTACGGTCCGTTCATGTAGCTGCTACTGCAGCGGAATCCATGTGCATCATCATCGTCAAATACCATCCTAGTAGCACCATCCATGGCATTTCTGAGACATCTTTTGCGAGGGGATGAATCTCCGTCACCGCAGACATGTGCAGCATTCCGCCAATTTTTCGGTAACTAATTAGCGCTTCGCCCATCTCTGTCTTAAACTCATATTGAGTTGCCCAAAAGTTAGTATTGGCTGGATATTTCCGTCCGTCGGGCAACTCTAGTGTTCCCCCTCCGCTCCATGTATTGTTTTTGAAAACTGCCAGGTCAGCATCTGCTTCACTTGCGCGAATCGTGGCTTTCGTTTGCCAGAAACCGACCCGTTTAAAGGTCCAACTGCCATCAGCGCTTGTTGCGGTCGCGAAAGAGCCAAAGGAACTTCGAAAACGCAAAGTTGCAGCTACAGTATCTCCGGCACGCAATTCATAATCCATCTTCAACGCATGAGGCTGAATCCATTTCAACTCATGTCCAACTAATTCAGCTAGCTTCATCATGGTTAGTCTCCTTTGAAAAGTGGTATCAAAATTAGCATTGCATTTCCGCAGCATGTTTTTGCCGCTGTTTATTCGATTACCAATGCCTGGTCACCTGGAACCTGTTTGCATTGCTCGTTGAAAAATCCTTATATGGAGCCTTCTGTGCCAGATTCAGCAGTTGTCATTCTGCCTTTGAATATTTGAACACCCAGGGAGATAATCGTAATCACAATCAAGTAAATAATGGCTGCCATGATGAACGCCTCGAGATTCTTGAAGTCTGCACGTCCGACCCTTGTAGCACGCCATAGTACATCATGAATAAAACCAGTCACGGAGATGAGCGTGGAATCTTTGATCATACTGGTAAACTCATTGGTAAGGGGTGGAATCAAAGAAAGCCGAGTTTCAGCCTGGCTTTTTCCAGTAGCAGCCAGGCGCTCATAAAAAATCTTACTCATGCGAGAACTATAATTTACAGCCAGTACTAATACAGCAGCCTCAAACCCTGGGAGAAAAATTCCTAATTGTGGCAAAGCCGAAAAGACGAAAAAAATCTGCAACAATAGCGGAATCCCATCAATCAACCATACGTAGATTGTACTTAACACTTTAACGGGGAGAAGAGTGGAGCGACGACCTTTTACGACCATCATTGCAATTGGGGTTGCAAGCAAAAAGGAAAAGATTGCAATACCTAAGGTTGCGCCGATTCCAGTCGCGATGAAAAGCCAGTTGTCTCGAATGAATTCGAAATCGAACATGATTCACCTCCGATGGAGCTTAAGTCAATCCAAGAGTGAATTGGCTCCAAAGATTGAACAAGCGGGACGTTATAGATGCCAACAATCGGGGTACGTTAGCCGCAAGTGGGCGGGCTGGGACTCGGCTGGGGAGTAGAAACACCCGAAGCCAGAAAGATGCTTGTAAACCGCGCAGAATCCCCACCATCCACTGAATACTTTGTTGGCACGCCTTTTGCTTTTCACGAAACAGGTTTGCGGAAAGTCAGCGCATAGAAACGGTTTTGCCAAACCGATTCCAACTTGATATCCAGCATTTCTGGAGGAACAAGGTGTATGGGGGCGGAAATCGTTTCGTCACGGTCCTTGAAATAGCCGCTGGCAATGGGCATGCGCTCATAGGTAGCTTGCGCGTGTTTTTCCGTCTCGTCGGCAATGAGAAGGAGACTACCTGGCTTTGCCACACGAATCATCTCGTGTATCGCTTTCTCCTTGTCGTTGAAAAAATTAATTCCGCCAGCGTGATATACCACATCCATGCTGTTGTCGTCGAAGGGCAAACTCTCCGCGTTCCCTTGAAATAGGTCGGCGTCCATATCCCAGCGGCGAAGATTGGCTTGGCAGTTCACCAGCATTTCGGCGGACAAGTCGAGTCCAAATCTCTTAATATCCTTTGGCAGGAGACGATAATTTAATCCCGTGCCTACCGACGTTTCCAGCACCGCATCGCCAGGCTTTATCTCCAGGAAACGAAGATAACTGGAAAGAACATAATCGCTGCCGCCATACAATAAAGCGCCAACAAATTTTTGGGAACTGTCATAGAACCCGCCAATCGTTTCATATAACTGATTGTATTTTTTATTTGAGCCAGTGAGTTCTTCTGGCTTTAGAAAGATGGGAATTCCGTTCCGTATTGGGAATCTTTCGTCCGATGGACTGACAAGAAATTCTTTTCCGTTCTCGTTTTTAACTCGCAGAGATTCTCCTGTATATGGGCTTCGCAAAAGAGCAGTGGTTTCGGATTTGTTCATCCACTGCCTGCGATATTTAGCGGGTCGGGAAAATGCCCATGCGCCAAGTCCAAGAGCCGCAACAAGGCAAACCCATGCAAAGGTTATACTGCCTGACAAGTTTTCAGCAATCACATTGTCGTTGAATTGCAGCAAAGCGCCGTAGCCCAGAGCCAAAACGAATAGTATGCCGAAGATCACCGCGCCTGTAGCGACTTTTTTTCGCTCAAAATCATGATCCCATATCCAATTGACGACTGCTGCAAACCAATACATCAGGAAAACTGCGCCAGCATTTCCCAATATGGACGACACTTGTAAGAGCGGCACATTTGCCTTTTGTGTTTCAACCAGAGAGAAAATACCGAAAATACTGGGTGGCAACAGCCGTTGTCCTACTACTTGAAAAACTGTTCCCCATAACGGCAAGGCAAAAGTGCTAATAAAGCCCTGTAAACGTGGATATATAAGGCGGTGACCAAGATAAGGAAGAACGCCAACGAGTGTGCCTGCAATCATCCAGCCGCTATATTCAATTCCACCAATCGGCAGTTTGTTCCAATTTGATAAAAGTGCAGGGAAAAATGCAATTGCCGCCACAAATAGAAAGCCGCGCAACGGTTTTTGGGTGCCGATCAGCCATGCGCTTAATATGAGTCCGTTCCATGCGCCAAGAACAGGGAATATGAAGCCCAAAACCAGTAGGATGATGGCAAGGATGGCGAAAAGTCGCAAATAAGGATTGGGGGAGTAGGCCTGTAATGTCTTCAAATTTTAGTCCTTCTTCAATTTGAATTTTTCGGACAGAGCGTGCGCTACCCGTCGCGTAGCACCCTGATGAGGGCTGATGGGCGGGACGAGAGAACGCCGCTTTGACGGAACTAGCTTGAGTCTAGTGTACTCCTTTTTAGCGCGGACTTGAAATAGTCTTCCTCACCCTTAAGCGGACTCGATTGCATCCCCAGTCAGGGACAACTCACCATCAACCTCGTCCCATCACCCGCGGACTGCCCTCCGCAAGGTGCGGGGTTGAGATAACTTGCCTGCTCATTTAAGGGGTTGGTGTTATTGTTGGCATGATGGTTTCAATGGGAGATGGAAATGCGTCTACAGAGGTTGGAACAGGAGTTGGCGTACGAATAAAAGGTGGTCTAACATTTACATAATAATCCGGCAGAAACACCAAAAACGCCAATAGAAGCCCTGTTATAAATCCAATGTCAATAAATGTTGTCCACCACAAATCGCCCTGATTTACACCTTTAGGAATGATGCTGGACACTGTGAACCAGATGATCCAAATCAGGAAGAAGTAGAACAGGAAATCAACCAGGAAGCCGCCAGGTATAATCCCGCCATTGAGAACATCTACAAAGTCGATTTTTTCCCAACTGCCAGTAGGTGAACCACCTCCCCAGTCATCACAAATGAAAAGGACTGGAAAACCGCCTCCCACCATTTCCCCACAAGTGGGACTTTTGGAATATAGGTGTTTTGCAGAGATGGACACAGCATAGATTGCCAGAATGATGCAGACCAAACTGATGAGACAGCCGCGAAACCCCTGTCGAAATAATTGATTCTCTTTCATAACGATGAACCTCTAACATCAATAAGAGATGATGTTTACATACGTGTGCACGTGAAACCTCATCAGGCACTCACGTTATTGTCAACTTCCCCAACCAGTCCTTAGCAGAATTATAGAACCCCCGCCACAAAAATACAACAACCCTCCGGCGGACCTGATTTCATCCCCAGCAAAGGGACAACTCACCTTCAACCTCATCACACCGCCCGCGGACTGTCCTCCACAAGATACGTAGACTTGAAATATCTTTCCTCACCATTAGTTTAGGGATAATCCTTCCCTGTGAGTTCCTTGTATTTGGCAAAGTCCGCATCTGCCTCAACTGTTTTGCCAAGTTTCTGGTAGGCAAGACCACGTGAGTAGTAGGCTTCTGCATATTCTGGGTCGAGGCGGATTGCCTCGTTGAGGTCAGTCAGAGCCAAGTCATACTGTCCCAAGGCCATATAAGCATTTCCGCGATTGTTTCTGGCTTGTGCATTCTTTGGGTCAAGCTCAATGACCTTGGCAATGTCAGCGATAGCAAGATCATATTGTTGAAGACCGATGTAAACATACCCACGGCTGTTGTAAGCACCTACATTTTGTGGGTCAAGCTCAATAGCTTGGGCAAAGTCAGCCAAAGCTTTTTCTTTTTGCTTCAAGAAGTAATAAGCAACCCCTCGATTGACATAAGCATTTTCTTCCTGTGGATCAAGTTGAATAGCACTTTCGTAGTCAGCGAGGGCGAGCTCGTATTGTCCCAAGTATAAATAAACGTTACCGCGCCCAGTATATCCATTGCCATACTGTGGGTCGAGTTCGATAGCCTTATTGAAATCCTCCTTAGCACGATCATATTGCTTTGATTCGGTAAGCACCCTCCCACGACCATAATACGCCTCTGCGTACTTCGGGTCTAGTTCGATAGCTTTATTCAATTCTTGCAGAGCGCGATCATACTGCTTTGATTCAGTAAATAACCTCCCACGACCATAATATGCTTTTACATACTGCAAGTCTAATTCGGTAGCTTTATTGAAGTCCTCCATCGCGCGATCATATTGTCTTGAGTCGGTAAGCGCCTTCCCACGGCCATAATACGCTTCTACATACTGTGAGTCTAACTCAATTGCTTTTGAAAAGCTTTCGATGGCTTTGTCAAATTCATTGGCTTTCAGCAGATTCATACCCTCATCGTAATGTGATTTTGCAACCTTTTTTGATGATTGAAATACCGAGCAGCTACTGATGAGCAATAACAAGAGAGCAACAAGTGTGAATTTGACCAGTTTAAGATTTTGTGTGGTTTTCATACCTTCCCAGCCTCCTTGTTTATAGAGAGAATTATAGAAACACCCCAGCAAAAACACAACTACTCTCAAGCGGACTCGATTTCATCCCTAGCAAAGGGACAGCTCACCTTCAACCTCGTAGCAGTAACCCGCAGAAATCATCGTACGATTCACTCAAGCCCATGCTTAGTTTTCTCCCAATAATGAGGTTTGGTGAAAAGTTGAATACATCCCTTCCAGGCAGCTATATAATAAAAAATGACATATAGAGGAAATAAGGGTATAACCTTGATCAAATCGTAGTTACCCCGTATTACTGCACTGCTCAAACCACAAGAGAGAAATGCAAAAACACTGAAAACAAGGGAAACAAGACTTAATAGGCTTAGAAAGGATGATAAATCCCAGACAATAATTTGACCTTGTCCTAGATTCCATATCAACGTCAATATCCAGAATAACGGTGCAAGCAATAATAGTAGTGGAGCACAACCGACATACAATTGGAAAAGCAGAAATTTCTGAATACCTAAATGCTGCACCAAGCCAATTAAATCGCGGGTATGTACTAAATAAGTCTGAAGGTATCCTTTGACCCACCGCGACCGCTGACGAATCCAATTACCAACTTGACTATTGGCCTCTTCCCAGGTAGTAGAGTTGATGAGTATTGTTCTGTAGCCAGCTATTGCTAGGTAAATACCCAAATCGCAATCTTCAGTTACATTATACGCATCCCATCCACCTATAGTCCTTAATAGAGATGTACGAAAATGATTGGAAGATCCCCCAAGAGGAATGGGCGCGCCAATGGAACTCAGCGCTGGCAAGAAGAGATCAAACCAATAGGAATATTCTAAGGTAAACAATCTTGTTAGCAAATTTTGTCGCGGGTTATAAAAATTCAATCGGCTTTGGACACAAGCAACACGTTCATCGCTCTCGCGAAAAGCTGTTAGTGCCCTCTTAAGTTGATCAGCTTCGGGGCGATCTTCAGCATCATAGATTACCAAAAACTCCCCGCGAGCAGTTGCCAATCCGACATTTAAAGCATGAGGTTTAGTTCGAGGCATTTCCGACGGAACAATCAAAATCTGGAAAAATGAGGGTAGTTTGAAATCTGCTATTGCAACGCGGGTCTCCTTATCATCTTCCTCCAACAATAGAATAATCTCAATTCTGTCGGTCGGATAATCAAGTGAGAGAAGGTTGTCAATCAGACTCGGTAATATCCGGGATTCTTTATAGAGTGGAACCAGAATAGTGTAATATGGTGGATTTGCTCCAATCGGAGTAATTAAATCAATAATCGATAGTCTATCTACATTTCTAATAGTTGTCAGAAACACTAGATAAATTATATGGACACAAAGAAGTAACGTAAGGAGTGCATAGAGGAAGAGCGGAAGCATTAATACTTCGGTGCCGACTGTAAGCAACCCTAAAAGACAGCTACACAATAAAAGGCCTATTACAGCTTTCTGCCAAGAATTAAAGGTTTGGCGCGCTGAAGGACGTGGGACACCAACCTCTTGTGAATCTTTAGGCACTTGAATATCCATTACACCCTAATTCCAACAGGCGTCGCTGATCCAGATCGGTCCTGAATAGTTCACGTCCGCCCCCTTTTGTGCTGCAATTTTGATTCCGACAAATACGATTTTGGTTGGGTCAAAGCCTTCATCCATGTAACCATTCAAAGGCGGTGTTTTGGCGGGTATCAAAGATAACTCTAGCCACTTGTCGGTATTGTTGATCAAATTAACCCAGCTTCCATACTCACTCTTAAAGAGATTATCGTTGACGTCTAGGAATTGAGACTTAGCAAAAACTTGCATGACATTCGGTGTATCGGGCTTTCCGGCAGCCGTAGCTGGCACATAGACCCAGATAGTAATTGGCACACCCTCCAAGTTTAGCGGTGCTTGAGCCCCTAATGGAGGGGTATTGCGTAAGTCAATAAAAACTTCGCCGGATGACTTGCTCTCATCTTTGCTATTAAGCTCCACTTGTAATTCTAAACTACCCTCGAATGAAACTTGGTCGATGGATTGTTTCACCTGCAAAATCGCTTGGCTTATATCAGTTTGGGGTTGCCATCTGACATCTGCAGGGACATCATTAGACCAAAAATTCGCGGAGCAATTATTTGGCGGTAATACTGAATCTGTCGGATTAGCTAAAAAAGGGAAATTTGAAAGTTTCGGAATCCACAGTATCGCTCCAATAATCACTAAAACCAAACCTAAAGTTGCTACAGAAATAAAAAGCATATTTCTTCTACGATCATCATTTGCTGACTGAGATGGAATAAATGGTCTCAATTGAGATTGTGGATATTCCCCGGTTTGCTCGTACATCCAAGTACCCCAGTAACGAAGCAGACTCCGCAGCTGTTCTCGTTGGTGAATTTTAGGGACAAACTCTCCAGCTGCTATAATTTCCGCAATCAATACATTAACTCGCTCAATGTGTTCTGGAGTTACTTTTCCCTGCACATCCCTAAGTACAACTTGATGTCTTTCCTGTATTTCATCATAAAGAGTGTTCATATTTGTCTCACTAGCTTATATTATTGCATCATTGCATTTATATCTTCCGCGACCTTGACCAGTGATTTGTCTACGTTAAACATAAATTGGTCAACTGCTAGAGAAAAACTTCCAGCAATGTCAGCTACATTGTAATTATCGCTGTCCCGTAATGCGTTATCTAATTCTAGTTGCAAACGGTCAAGGTTTTTCATTTCTTTTTTCGGGTTTATTGGCTTGTGTCGATCCTTGGCAGGTTTTATATACTGCAAATCTTGAATAACGTCACGCAGACGATCAAGTCTCAATTTACATGGCTTCCAACCAATCGAAAAGCGCTCTAAGTCATCTAGAGTTAAAGCCTTGTTCAGAGAACTCGTATTAGAATGCTTATTATCCAGATTCTCCGCATAATTGCGACATTGCGCGAAAGTCATCTGTAACTCATTTAATTTATCGTGCATCTTTTTCCACTCTTCTAGCTGGTAATGTAAAGTTCGAAATTGATCATCGACATTATCATGTCTAGCAATATTAGCTGTCTCTTTGCGGCTAACATCGTTTAGCTGCGGTGAGTCATCTGGCTCTGCAATTAGTTTAGCTAATTCACGTTTCTTTATTTCTGTTTCTATTGTCGTTTTATAAGTTTCTATCTTATCTTTCTCTTTATCAGAAAAGTACTTGGCTACAGCAAGTATGAGTCCAATTACTGCAATTAGAGATCCGATAATGCTTGCGATATTGTCAATTGGCATTGAATATCTTTCATCCAAAACAAATGATGAGATTGTCGAGAATGGCTAACTAGGTCTTAATGTAGGACAATTCTACTCAAGAATGCTATTGATGTGTATTTGCAGAATTATAGAGCCGCCTCAACAAAAAAGCAACGACACACCCTCTTTCAATTGCACATCCATCCTCTCCCATATATAATCACATCATCACCCCTCACTACAGAGATTCCACACATGAACTTGCTCAAAACACACTAGAAAGACGATGGCGTTGACCGTATCACGATCCCGTGCTGCTATAGTGACGCAGACCGAATAGCCAGATACGGTAGGCAATGAAAATAAAGACCAGCGCTACCAGCGGACTGAGCCAAACTAAAGCACCCACGTCGCGCCCAAGCAGATAACTGGCTGGGTAGAACGAGACAAAGCCATACGGAATAATCCAGGTCAACAAGACACGGATACTGCTGTGATAGATGCTAAGCGGATACTTGGCGAATTCGTTCATCGTGAACACCATCTGCGTCACGGGGATCGATTCCATGATCCAAAAGACGCTGGTGGCTGTAATGAGATTAAGTGCAATGAAGATCACACCGCCGCTCAACACGCTGATGATGATATACATGATATGCAACAGAGAGAACGCGATGTCAAGCTTCTGCATGGAAACGCCCACCAGCACCGCCCCAGTGATGAGATTGCCAATGCCATCATGGCAAAAGCGATCCGCCAACAGATGAAAGAGCGGATCGATGGGCCGCACCAGAAACCGGTCGAAGTCGCCGCTGCGCACGTAGTTCCAGCCGACCGTCCATAAATTGTCCGCAAACATGTGCGTGATCGATTCGCCCATCGTCAGCAAACCATAGACCAGAATGACCTCGTAGAAACTCCAGCCATTGAGCGATGGGATCTGGCGCATCACCACCCAGATTGCCGCCAGTGAAGCCGCTTGCAAGATCGCTGTGGAACTTGAGCCAATGAAAAAGTTCAGGCGGTATTCCATCAAGATCTTGAAGCGTTGGATCAGGAAATGCCAGTAGAGTTCAAGATAGCGCGTCATCTCAACCACCCTGCACCGTAACTTTGCGCACCGCGATCCCAAAGACGATGCGTGAGAGCACCAGTAACACCAGCAACCAGATGAGTTGAGTCAGCCAAATATGAGGAGCGTCAGCTACCGTTGAGATGCCGCTTAAGAACGAAACAGGCACTGCCATCGCTTGCGCAAAAGGCAAACTCATAGCCAGGTTTTGTAACCAGTCAGGCATCATCACCAACGGCACGATCGCACCGCTGAAGAATGAACCGGCTGCCACACGCACCACACTCAACCCCCAGGTCTCGGTCACATAAAATGCCAGGCACGCGAACATCCAATCGAAGAGGAAGAGAACGATTTGCCCCAATACAAGGGAGATAAAGAAAGCGCCCCATAGTGCTGGGCTGCTCGGTAATTGCAACCCAAAAAACAACCAGGCAATTAAAAAGAGTGGCAAACGCTGTATGAGGAAAACCAGCAATTCAGCAAAACTCTCCGTCATGATGCGCGCCTGCATATCCAGCGGGCGTGTCAATTCCACCGCAATCTGTCCCTGACGGATCATGAAGCCAAAGAAAAAGATCGTGCGCGTCTCCACCAGCGGAGAAAGCAAACGCGCCAACAAGATATAGGTGATCGTCTGTGAGAGCGCCAGACCGCTGAGTGTGGATGTGCCCGCATATACTGCCCGCCAGAAATAAACGAACACGATCATCGAGACGATCGTCACAACGAAATCTGCCCAGACCCACATGTTGTAAGCCAGGCGCGTCTTCGCAGCCATCGCTGCAATGGCTCTATAGATCGAAAAATCACGCCGCAAGGATTGGATCATGCTGCTTGCTCCTCGTTGAGCGCACCGTTATAGATTTGCCTGATGATGGAAGCCAGATCAGGTTCGGACAACGAGAAATCCTTGACTTCGATCTGGTTCATCAACGCCGCCGCCACCCCGCTGGCTGTGATTGCCGTACGATCAAACCGGACCGATATCTTGCGCGGCTCGGCGAGGATAATTTCCGCCCCTGATGGCAGATCCACATGCCCGGGCGTGGATAGTGTTTCAAAGGTGATCTCACGATACTTGCCAAAGCGTTCCTTAATGGTCTCAATGGGTCCATCATAGATGAGCTTGCCTGTGTCAATGATAATGACGCGTTTGCACAATTCTTCGATATCACCGAGGTCGTGAGTGGTCAAAACAACGGTCGTGCTCCTTGTGCGATTCTGCTCCTTGATAAATTCGCGGATGCGTTCCTTCACGATCAGATCCAACCCGATGGTGGGTTCATCCAAATACACTACGCGCGGCTCGTGAATCAGTGTTGCTGCCAGTTCAGCCCGCATCTTTTGTCCCAACGACATGTTGCGGATTGGCACACTAAATAATTCTTTGAGTTCCAACGTCTCGGCGAATTGGTCGAGCAACTGTTTGTAACGCACTTGCGGAACTTGATAGATCTTTGCCACCAGGCTAAGTGATTCGATGAATGCCAAATCCCACCATAACTGTGTACGCTGACCAAAGACCACGCCGATCTCCCGAGCGTTCGCCACCCGCTCCCGATGTGGATCGCGCTCCAGCACAAGTACACTGCCACTGCTCGGCACGAGGATGCCAGTCAGCATTTTGATCGTGGTCGATTTCCCGGCGCCATTCACGCCGATATAACCAACGATTTCGCCAGTGTCGATGGAAAAGGAGATACCGTTCACTGCAACCTTATCCTCATACTTCGGCAGGAATAACGCTTTGACAGCGCCAGCCAGCCCCGGCTCTTTGCGCTGGACTTTGAAAGTTTTGTTTAAATGTTCAACTTGAATAATAGCCATTACAAACCCTTCATGAATTGGACGTAGAGGTTGAATTATAAAACAGTGTACAAACTAGTAAATGGCTTAACTGCTCAGCCCATCTTAGCTTATTGAAAGTAAAAATTTCCTCACCGCTAGTAGAGTTTTTTACCTATCCAGATGACTAGGTTCACATGAAAGAAAGTACACACTGAGGGAAGAGAAATAAAACGCCGCTCCTGAAATTTGAGGAACGGCGTTTTTCACGTTCAGTCGAACCGCAAGGCTTTCTGCAACAAATCTACGAACTCTTCCATATCACGTTCCCTTGGCATGTATTCATAAATGCGGCTAGCTTCGCGATACACGGCATTGAGCGAACCGTCTTCTGCCCAATAGCTATCCTTGAGGATCTCAGCATATTCCGCTACAACGACTGCACGTTGGAAATACAGATCGGCATCTTCAAATTCGCGTTCGAGTTCTTCGGTGTAAAAGTCATTGGAGAGCTCGGTCACTGCGCGGGTATCGGGATCTTCCCAGCGCAGATAAACGGTTGCGATCTTGCCATAGGCTTCGGGATACAATTTGACTTCATACAACGCGGTCACAGAATGACCCGCACCGATCTCGCCGGCATCCACAGAATTATCACGGAAATCATCATCGGCAACCGCACGATTCTCAAAACCGACCAACCGATAGCGCATCACGACCTCAGGATTGAAATCCACCTGCACCTTGGCGTCCATCGCGATAGTTTGCAGAGTGCTAGTGAGATTATCAATGAACAATCTTTTCGATTCGCGCATATCATCCACGTAGGCATAGAAGCCATCGCCGTTATCGGCAAGTTGTTCCATGAGCGTGTCGTTATAGTTGTCCATGCCAAAGCCTATGGTGGTGAGTGTCACGCCTTCTTCCACGTGCCCGCGGATCTCGTCGAGGATCACATCCGCTTCGGTGTTCCCAACGTTCGCAACGCCATCCGAGCAAAGGATGACGCGGTTGATGCCATCGGGGTTATAGGCATGCAACGCCATTTTGTAACCGAGTCGAATCCCGGCTTCAGCGTTGGTCGAGCCTTCGGGATGCAAACTATAGATCGCGGAGAGAATGGCATCTTTGTCAGAACCAGGCGTTGGGTCGAGAACGACGCGGGCTTCCGTCCCATAAACGACGATGCTCACAGAGTCGCGTCGTCCCAATTGTTCAACGAGCAATTCCAGCGAGCGCTTCACGAGTTCGAGACGGTTATCCATATCCATAGAACCAGAGACATCGATCACGAAAGTCAGCGAAGCATCCTTGCGCTCTTCATCAGGCACGGCATAACCCTGAATGCCGACGCGCAACATTTGATAGCGCTCAGTTTGTGTGAAAGGTGAAGGCGCACCATCCACAGAAATCCCAAATGCCTGATGCCGCGGCGGGTTGGGATAATTTTGATTGAAGTAATTGACATATTCCTCCACGCGCACAGAATCGCTCGGCGGCAGGTTGCCATCGTTGAGATAATTGCGCATGACGGTATACGAGCCTGTATCCACATCGAGCGCGAATGTAGAGAGATTATCATCATCAGTATCAATGGATGGATTGACCCCATAATCCTGGAAGAACATATCGTACGGTTCATCATCGGATTTTTGGTTTGGTGCGCCAGAATTGGAAATACTCGGCGCTTGAGCCTCGTTCGCTGACGGGGCATATGTTCCGGCAGGAGCTTCCGTCGCGGCGGGCGCAGAATAATCCTGGTATGGTTCAGAGGTAGCAGGTGCTTGCGTTGCGGCAGCGCCCCCACAAGCGGATGTAAATAGCAATACGAACAGGATACCCATTAACAGGGCATTACGTTTGAGGTTCATCTTCTTCTCCTTATTGAATTTTAGTGGGGCGGGATGACATCCCGCCTTACGGCAAAAGCGGTGGTGCGAACAGACAGGTCGGCGTTCCCGTTGTTCGTGATGATTTAGCTTAGGTCGTGTGCCTCCTCTCAGGATAAGGAATGATTCGATTCTTACTCAATGCTATTGCTTTGACGTAGCGCTGTTGTAAATGTTCCCCAATGCGGTATCATAGCGAATGAAAGGACAACGACGATGAAATTCACTGATGGCTATTGGCAAATTCGCCCGGGCATGACTCCCCATTACGCGGCACAAGTTCATGATGTGGAAATCGATAACAACTCATTAACCGCCTACGCACCTACCAAGAAACTGCAAGGACGCGGCGACACACTTAACCTGCCGTTGTTGACAGTTCAATATTCCTCTCCGATGGAGAATATCATCCGCGTGAAGATTATCCATCATAAAGGCAGGCAACCATCGAAACCAGAATTCGAGATCAATCAGCAATCTGATTTGCAGGTTGTCATTTCAAATGATGAAAAGTTTGCCATGCTCACCAGTGGTGACTTGAGCGTGAAAAATCACAAAGGCGAAGATTGGCTGGCGGAGTTCATCGGCGGCGATAAAGTTCTTACTTCCAGCGGCTGGCGATCGGTGGGATTTGTGGATACGCCCAACGGACGTCACGTCCACGAGCAGTTAAGTCTCGGCGTGGGCGAGAGTGTCTATGGACTCGGCGAACGCTTCACAGCCTTCATCAAGAATGGTCAAGTCGTGGACATTTGGAATGAAGACGGCGGCACGAGCAGTGAGCAGTCGTACAAAAATATTCCGTTCTATCTCACCAATCGCGGTTATGGGGTTTTCGTCAACCAACCAGAAAAGGTATCTTTTGAAGTCGCTTCCGAAAAAGTAGAACGCGTGCAATTCAGCATACCAGGTGAGACACTGGAGTATTTTGTCATCTACGGTCCCACACCGAAACAAATTCTCGAGCGTTACACCGCGCTCACGGGTCGTCCTGCCCTTCCGCCTGCATGGTCGTTTGGGCTGTGGCTTTCCACTTCGTTTACGACAAATTACGATGAAGCGACCGTCACCGGCTTTATTGATGAAATGGCAAAACGCGATATTCCCCTGCACGTTTTCCACTTCGATTGTTTTTGGATGAAGGAATTCAACTGGACTGACCTGCAATGGGACTCGCGCTTCTTCCCCGACCCGGGCGGGATGCTGTCGCGATTAAAGAGTCGTGGCTTACGCATTTGCGTCTGGATCAATCCCTATATCGCCCAGCGTTCCATTCTATTTGATGAAGCCGCGCAACACGGATACCTGATCCGCAAGCCGGACGGTGACGTTTGGCAAACAGACATGTGGCAGGCTGGCATGGGCATCGTGGATTTCACCAATCCGAAAGCCTGCACATGGTTCGCTGAAAAACTTCGTGCTCTATTAAAGATGGGTGTTGATACCTTCAAGACCGACTTCGGCGAACGCATCCCTACCGATGTGGTCTATCACGATGGTTCTAACCCGTTCAAGATGCACAACTATTACACCTATCTTTACAACAAGACCGTCTTTGACCTTTTGCGCGAAGAACGTGGCAAAGGCGACGCGTTGGTCTTTGCGCGTTCCACCACAACCGGCGGCCAACAGTTCCCGGTCCATTGGGGCGGCGATTGCACGGCAACATTCGAGTCGATGGCAGAGAGTCTACGCGGTGGACTCTCACTCGGCTTATCGGGTTTTGGGTTCTGGAGTCATGACATCGGCGGCTTTGAACAAACCGCCAGCGCGGATGTGTATAAACGTTGGGCGGCGTTCGGTTTGCTTTCGTCACATAGTCGTTTACATGGCAGTTCTTCTTATCGCGTACCGTGGAATTATGATGAGGAGGCGGTAAATGTCTTATCCAAGTTCACAAAGCTCAAATGTAGTTTGATGCCATATTTATTTCGCGCGGCGATCCAAGCGCATGAGCATGGGACACCGATGCTGCGTGCAATGCTGCTTGAGTATCCCAATGACCCTGCCTGCGAACACCTGGATCTGCAATATATGCTCGGTGATTCGCTGTTAGTCGCGCCGGTGTTCAGTCACGATGGGAGCATGAGTTACTATGTCCCTCAAGGGCGATGGACAAATTTATTGAATGGCGAGCAGGTCGAAGGTCCAGGGTGGAAGCGGGATACGCATGACTTCATGAGTCTGCCGTTGTTGGTGCGTCCAAATTCGGTTATTCCCATAGGAAGTCATGTAGATAAACCCGATTACGATTACAGTGACAATGTCACGCTGCAAATCTTTTCATTGGATGATGGATATTCTACAACAGTAGAAATCCCGTCCCTAGATGGAAAGATCGAAACCACCTTCGAGATCGAACGCAAAGGAAATACCATTCACATTCAACGGCATGGACCGGCGAAAACGTGGAACGTCGCTTTGCGTGGTTCGACGCTCACGCGAATGGAAAAGCATATCAACGAAGCAAAAATTCAAATGACTTAACATAAAACGGACAGCGCAAGGCTGTCCGTTTTATGTTAACAATTCTATTTCAACTCATGCAAAAGTTAGAAGCACCACGATCTGACCATCTGTCGATGTAATGGTAACAGTGGCGATATTGCTGTCTTTTGAAAAGACCAACACCGCGCCGTTCTCATCGCCCGGCATACTAAAGGTGGCAGACCAGCCCAGTTTAACCATTTCTGCATTATAAAAATCTGTGGCGATTTTGACGGTGGCATCTGCTTTGAAACTGTAAGTGTTCGTATCAGCAAATTCCTGCCCAGCAGTCGCCTGCGACATAACGGGAATGCCGTTCCACTCGGCAACCGGCTCACCTTGCGGGTTGAACATATCGCCAAAATTCGGGAGGGCTGAAGAAACCGCCTGAAGGGTCTCAACCGGCATATTGGTGGCAAACGATTGAATTGTTTCCAAAGGCATGGAGGTCGCGAACGATTGGACAGTCTCAACAGCCTCCTGCGCATCGCGGACGGGTTGAGTGACGGTATTGCAAGCCAGGATGAAAACGATCACAGTAAGAAGTAGTACATATTTTGATAGGCGTGACATGGATAAATCTCCTTTTCAGGAGTAATCATAACTCTTTATGAGATGAAATGTAGGGGAATAATGTACTAACAAACAGGGTAGACACAAATCCCGGCTCAATCATATTCAGGCAACCATAAACTCAGCACTACTCACTAACGACCATTACCAGTGTTAAATCTCCATGCGGAAAAATTGAAATGGACATGACTGCGGATGCGGCGTTGTTGAAAATAAGCATGACAGAATCTGTCGCCCCTGAACCAGTCGCCATTAAACCCCACCCTACTTTGCCAAGTTCTTTTTCATAATAAGCCTGCACTTCTTCAACCGTTGCGTTGATCGTATATCTATAACCATCATTATCGCCATCACCGTAGATCGCTGCGGGCATAATGGGTATGCCCTTCCATTCTTTTTCCGGATTTCCAGATGGGAGCAAAGCAGAAATCGGATCCGGGGTTTCTGCCCGTGGTTGAGGTATGTTAGTCTGTGTGGCGGTAGGGATCGGAGTGGGCGTAGCAGTGGATATTAAAGTGGCTGTTTGTGGTGGTATGGTCGTTGGAACTGGAGCCAACACAGAACAAGCAGAAATCAAAAAAGATATAAACACAAATAAAGTGATAACTCTATTCATTTAATCCTCCTAAAGAATGTAGATAAAAAGCCTGATAGATATTCTCTACCAGGCTTTGCCTTTATTTCAACTTTTCTTCCACTACTTTAGGAAGTTTACCCAACGCTTCACTAACATTGCCGCGCGAAGCGGGCAAACTACCTTGCGCCATATTGGGACGTCCACCGCCCTTGCCGCCGATACCCATGATGAGGTCGCCGGCTTTGAGTCCACGTTTGACGAGGTCTTCGGTCACTGTCGCAATGACGGTTGATCCGGTTACGAGGACCACTGCTCCCGCCTTCGGATATTTCTCGCGGAATTTATCCGCCAGCGAGCGGAGCGTATCAGCATCCGCATTGGGGATCTCGACAGCGAGCACATTCACGTCTTTGACAGTTTGAACGTTTGAAAGTTGCAAGTTAAAGGTCGATAACGCGGACTGTGTGCGCAGGTTCGCGAGTTCTTTCTTCAAGTCAGCAACTTCATCCTGCAACATTTCCACTTTTACCGGCACTTCTTCGAGCGCGGACTTCAACGCACTCGCAGTTTGCTTGAGGGTCTTGAAGCGCTTCTGGATCAACTCATACGCGCCGCGTCCCGTCACAGCTTCGATACGGCGAATCCCTGCCGCCGCAGAGCCTTCGCTCACAATGAGGAACGCGCCAATATCGGAGGTGCGATCAAGATGTGTACCACCGCATAACTCATAAGAGTATTTTCTGGAGTCAGGCAGCAAGCTGCCTGTTTTTTCGGACAGCAAGCTGTCCGAGTCCAAAATCGAAACTGTCCTCACCACTTCGCCATACTTCTCACCGAAGAGCGCCATCGCGCCTTCCTTCTTGGCTTCATCGAGTGACTTGGTTACTTTGACCACAGGCATATCTGCCGCGATCGCTTCATTGACCATCTTCTCGACGCGCTCGATCTGTTCAGGGGTCATCGCATCGGGTTGGGTGAAGTCAAAGCGGAGATGCGTAGGCGCGACCAATGAACCTGCCTGACGGGCATGGTCACCGAGCACTTCATGCAAGGCTTTGTGAAGCAAATGCGTCGCAGTGTGATTGCGCATGATGTTGTGACGACGAGTCAAATCCACTTCGGCTGTGGCTTGATCGCCAACTTTCGGTTGACCAGAGATGACCTGCCCGATGTGCGTGATGACACCCGCCGCCGCGCGACGAACCGCAGTGACCTCAATTTCCCAGCCCCCCTCTCGGTCTCCCCCCAAAGTCTTCGAATTTTTGGGGAGATGGCGGATGTAACCTTCATCATTCACCTGACCACCAGATTCAATGTAGAAACCGGTCTTGGGCAGAATGACTTCGACGACATCATCCAACGAAGCGGACGATACCGATTCGCCGCCGACGATCAACGCGAGGACTTCGCCATCCACTTTGGTACTGGTGTAGGGGTCGTAGGCAACACCATCTTTGCCAAGTTTGTTCTTGGCTTGCAAGTCTTTCAAGATATTCGCGAAGAACTCGGCATCTTCGCCGCCGGTCTTGCCCATGGCTTTGCCACCACCAGAGGCTTTACTGTGTTCATTCTTCGCGGCATTGAATCCTTTTTCATCGACATCGAGTCCATGTTCGCGGGCAATGTCGCGGCTGATCTCGAAGGGCAAGCCGTAGGTGGCGTAGAGGTCAAAGGCTTTGTGACCGTCGAGGGTGGTGGAATTCGAAGCGCGCAGCTCCGAGAGTAGATTCTCTAAATGAGCTGTACCAGCTTCCACCGTGCGTGCGAAGCGGACTTCTTCCCGAGTCAGATTGTCGAGAATGGTCGCTTTGTTCTTTTCCAGTTCGGGATAAAAATCGCCGTAGTAATTGATCACCGATTCAGCGACTTTCGCGAGGAACGGTTCGTTGAGTCCGATCTTGGTGCCGAAACGCGCCGCACGGCGGATGATCATACGCGTGACGTAGTTGCGCCCACCGTTGCCAGGGACGACACCATCCGCGATGAGGAACGCCGCCGAACGGGCATGGTCACAGATGACGCGATAGGGCGTGAAATTCGCGTCCATTTCTTTTTCGGTATGACCCGTGAGCGAACGCAGCACATCGAGCGAGCCGGTGAAGAGATCGGTCTTGTAGTTCGAGTCGACACCTTGCAACACCGAGACGATGCGCTCGAAGCCCATGCCGGTATCTACATGTTTGGCAGGCAATGGCTCAAGGCGACCATCTTCGAAAAGATTATATTGAATGAAAACGTTGTTCCACAGTTCGAGGTAGCGCGTGCATTCGCCGTTCACGCCGCAGACGTGGTCGGTGCCGCGCAGGTTATCGCGCTCTTCGCCGAGGTCAATGTGGATCTCGGAACACGGACCACACGGACCGAACTCTGCCATCTGCCAGAGGTTTTCCTTGCGCCCGAAGAACAGTACGTGTGAAGGGTCAAAACCAGGCTGCTGTTTCCAAATATCGGCGGCTTCGTCATCGCGCGGAATATCGCCTTTGTCATCTTCGAAACAGGTGGCATAGAGTTTATCTTTGGGTAAGCCCCACACATCGGTGAGCAATTGCCATGACCAGGCGATGGCTTCCTTTTTGTAGTAATCGCCAAAGGACCAGTTGCCGAGCATTTCAAAGAAGGTGTGATGCGTATCGTCACGCCCCACCTCATCGAGATCGTTGTGCTTGCCTGCCACGCGCAAACATTTCTGCGAATCGACAGCGCGCTTATAAGGTCGGGAATCGGTACCGATGAACACATCCTTGAACTGCACCATACCCGAGTTGGTAAAGAGCAGGGTCGCATCCCCACCCGGGACAAGCGACATCGACGGCACGGCGGTATGCCCATGCTCGACGAAGAAGTCTATAAAGGTCTGGCGGATCTCATTGCCGGTTAGTTTTTTGCTCATACGATCTCCAAGTGATTAGAATGACTGGCGAATTATACCAATTGGTACATGTAGGGGCGACCCATCCAGTGCGAGGAAGTCACCTTGCTCGACCCTGACGGGTCGCCCCTACCATCCGACAGGAAATAAAAAATCCCGAACCTGTAGCGGTCCGGGACTGGAAGGACAAAGTTCAGTCTCAAGCTCACACAGGGATAGAGCGCACGCATGTAGCGACGGCAGCTGCGGCTTGAGCTAAGGCAGAGATAACGACTTGCAGGGATTTCATCTTTCGTTCCATGCCCGGCATTATATCACTGTTGAAATTTGCATGGAAGATTGAGAGCACGCCTCGTACCAAGCCGGAGGTTGATTTGGTTTCGATGGGCAGTATACCCATCATTTTCTCGCTGTCAATTCAGTCAACGATAAAGAGCCTGACCCCAGTTGTGGTGTAGGAACGATGCGGTTCGGCATTATCAGCGACTTGATAACTCATCCCTGGCGTTAGCAAAAACTCCCTGCCATCGGCAAGTTCAGTATGCAGTTCACCTTCCAGGCATAATAAGATATGTCCTTTGGTGCACCAATGATCGGCAAGATATCCCGGGCTGTATTCCACCATGCGGACCCGGATATTATCAAACTGTTGTGTGCGCCAATACGCGGTACCGGTTTCACCCGCATGTGTAGTTGGGGCGATCTGTGACCAATCGGTGGTATCAAAAGAAATATTATCCATGTTCATAATTGATTTCCAAAATATATTTCCAAGTAGATAGGCAAAAATAACTTCACAAACTTTTACCGCTCTACCGGGGGCTAAGCCCCCGGTAGAGCAATCGGATTTGCTTACTTACTGTGCAAAGTTGACAGAGGCGATCTCCCCGAAATTGGCGAAGGGCCAGTAGACCCACGCGGCTTTGGCTATGATATTTTCATAAGGCAACAACCCCCACTGATGGGAATCTTTTGAATCAGCACGGTTATCGCCCAAGACAAAATACTGCCCCTCCGGGAGTTTCCATTCGCCGCGGTAGGACATCGCGGACGAGATATACGGCTCGTTGAGCGGTACGCCATCGATCAGCACCTGACCTTGCGCGACGGTGATCACTTCACCGGGCAATCCGATAATGCGCTTGATCAGCAGGTTCGCGGAATCAGGTGACGAGGGATCGCGCAGAAGTACCACGTCACCTCTTTGTGGCAACTGCCGAAGGTACGCCTCGCGATCCGCAAGGATGTAGTCACCGTTCGGTAACGCAGACATCATGCTAAACCCGTTATTACGGACCCGCATCGTAGTAGTGTTGATGAAAAACCGCAGGGCGAACGGTAGAACCAGCCAAACCAAAACCAACAGTATCACCGAGGCAAACCAATGTTGGCGGCTGAGGCGCGCGGCGAGAAAAAAATAAATGAGACTGTCACCGAGGATGATCAACAACCAAACAAGCTTGGCGGGCGAAAGCATACGCGCAGAAGCGAAAATGTACGTAAAGACCGCACCATAGAAGAGATCCCAAATGCCCAGCAGCACGAATAATACAGCGAAGATCGTGAGGCAACCAGAGAGCCAGGCGGGTCTGGTTGCCTTTGGAGCGGGTACGGATGGATTTTGCATGGTCATGGTTTTACCTCAGCTCCAGCTCCCTTACCGATCAACCACTGAATACCATCTTCCATGTTTAAAAAATAACCGATATTGAGAATGCCGCGATTGAAAGCTACATTGCTGGCATGTTGATGCTGTTCCTGATCGTAAAAATAGATGACCGCAACATAATCTCCGCGCTGAAGACCCAAAGCCGCCAAATTTAAAACCACCTGATGGCTGTAGATCAATGGGTAGTCCAATTTTGCTTCACGAATATCCCAGATCACTTTGGAGACCTGGTGGGCTCGCAGCATGCGCACCGTTTCTACACCAATTTCATTGCGGGCTTTTTCTGATAAAGTCCCGGCAATACTGGTGTGGATCATCGTTTGTGTGGCATATTCTTTTAGCACTATGCTATATTCCATGCTTTGCCTCTGTTCGTCTTATTTTATCCCTTCTGAGCATAACATATTCAAACCCGCTCTATCAATGATCTTTTCGCAAAACGAAAAGATAGAACACCTCACAGATAAGGTCATAGCGTATAATTCACTCACTGACCCTACGAGACTTTCCATTCCAGTGGATAACGAAGTCTCGTAGGGTTTGATTATTTCTATACAATCCCATCCCGCTGGCACACAAGGGACTGTATGCCGGGCTTAGAAACTCTTGATGGAGCCAGAGACGGCAGTACCACCGGGGCGATCAGTAGCCACCACGTTGACGATGACATTGGTGCCCGCAGTGACCGCTTCGGTCGCTGTATAGACCCAGCTGCCCGAGTCAAGCACCGCTTCGCCGCTTTCGATGGAGTTGGCAGCATCATCAGTGATGGAAACATGCACTTTCACCACACCGAAATCATCACGGGCGCTGATGGTGATGAGGTTGCCAGCCTGCCCGTTGTACGCGGAGAGGTCCACATTATCAATGGTGGGGGCATTGAAGAAATCGGCAACGGTCAATGCAAAGACGGGCATGTTCTTGTTCCTGGCAACAGCTTCGTATAACTCACGGGTGGTGGCATTCGCCAACGCGGACTTGCCATATGCCGCCGCCTGCTTGAAGCGTTCGCGATGGGCAAGCTGTTCTACGGTGGGTTCACCGCTAAGGGTGGGCTTGCGAGAGACGATGGTTTCACCGCGTAATTCGCGGAAGACCATTTCGCCTAATTGACCGCTCGCCTGCTCGAACATGGGGTTCAACTTAACTTTCATTTTCACATACTCCTTATAAAATAAATTGGTTGATCGGACGATACCCATAAGACATGGGTCGCCAGTTGGACAAGCTCAAAGGCTCGGCTGAAGCGCAGATGCGCGAACACGCCACAATGCGAATAGGGCTGGCGGCTTGCCGAGCGCGATATGAATAACTTTGAAAACGTGCGGAGGGTATGACCTTCGAAAACTTGCGTCTTACAATGGTTCCCTGAATTGTGCGTATTATCGCAACGTAGCTGCATCCCGACAATACGGGAATTCCCCCATTTTACGGGAGGAGGTCTTTGATGGGAGGCTGAGTGTTATCTGAATCCTCGGGATCCCGAAACTTTTCGCAATGGGCTCGCTTCTTGCCCCGGTGCTCCTTGTCCTTGTGCTTTTCAAGGGTTCGGGGACATTTACCAGATGAGCATGAAAACATTCTGAATAGGTTCTGGCAGCTTCAAGGTATGATGTGCGCAGCGGCGGTGCGCAGGTGTTCAGTCACGCGCTCAGGCAGTTCACCCCTGCTGATAAACCCATCGGCACCGGCTGAGATCGCAGCGTGCCGACGAACTTCCACACCGTTGATGAGGACGATCGCCAGCGCTTTCGGGCATGCCTGGCGCAGTGCAGCCAAAGGCGCGTTGGACGCATGAGGGAGCAATCCCCAATCTACCACCAGCATATCTGTAGAACTGATTGGCACCTGGGCGGACGTGGTTAACCAGTTTTTAGCTTCCCCCGCAATTTCCATATTCAGGTCCAACAGGATCAGACGCAGTGCCAGACGTTCCTGAGGTAATGCGTCGGCAATATAGACACGGATCACGGTCTCATACTACATCCAGCGGACTCCAACTGCATCCGCCACTTGGGGGACATGGTTCTCCGCCACTTGGGGAGTTGATCGCAGCATGAAAGGAGATTTGGCGTATCTTCTGATAAATCCGTCACTCCCGCTTCACCAGCTTAGGCAGAGGGCACTCCGGCAGGCTGAGCAGATCATCCGGCTGCTCTCCGTCTTCTGTCGTTTTTAAGTATTTCCACCCGGATTGACTCGCGATGACCACGTAAACGATCTTGCGTCCGCGCTTGATATAGAATAAATAGGTATCCTGGATAATACTGTGGATCGCTTCGGTTTGGGATAATTTCCAGCGGGTGTGATCTGCATTGACGCCCCCCACGTTGATAATGCGGTCATGTGGATTGAGGCTGGCACTCTTATTGATACAACGGATTTCGATTGCGGTAGCCATATCTGCTTCTTTCTGGGGCTGGCATTTGATTATCGCACTCATAGAGGTGCGAGTCAATCAAAAGCGATGAGACGAGCAGCACCAAATCGAATATTTCACCTCAGACCTGACAGGTTTTAACGTGGCATGCGTCAACCAGCACCCTCGCGCGGACAGCGATTCTCGCCGGGCAAGGTATCCCGAAAACCTGTCAGGTCTTATACCCCGAGATTATTGAGTTTTACTTTTTTGGTAAAAACATAAATTCCCAATAGAAGTCTTGTACCAGGAGAATTTTCCTGTTCTCTTAACGCAACTTGGGAGATATACTTAGCCCCATGCAACTCTACGAAGCCCTTTCAATGCACGTTGCGACATGGCGGGAAGAAGGATACCAGCACGAAGAATACCCTGCCATTGCCGAAATTTTGGAGTGGGCACGCCAACCTGACGTGCCGACTTTTCGATTACGTGCGCCACAGATGCGGGCATTGGAAACTTATTGGTATTTGCGGTTGGTGGAAAATACACCGCATATTTTCGAACTCTATCAATCATTATTCCCCAAGAAGAAAGATTTACTGGATGCGTTTGGTATCTCAGATGAAGCGTTTAGCCGTGCGGACTATGATCTTGATTCACTACTCGAATCTATCAAGAGTGACACCGACTTTGTAAAAGAATTTCGACTTGAAGCCATACGTGAAACATTGACACTCGATTACCCAAGTTATATTCTTGCACTGGCAATGGGTGCGGGAAAAACTGTATTGATCGGTGCGATCTTTGCAACTGAATTTGCGATGGCACAGGAATATCCCGATAACGGCTTTGTAGAAAATGCACTGGTGTTTGCCCCAGGCAAAACGATCATCGAGAGTTTGCGTGAACTGGCAGAGATGAAATATGAAGCAGTATTGCCGCCGCGCATGTATAAATCTTTTGCGGCAACACTTAAGCTAACTTTCACGCGTGACGGCGACCCAGATATTCCAGTGACACGTGGCAGTTCGTGGAATGTGATCGTCACGAACACTGAAAAGATCCGCATTCAAAAAGAAAACATCCGTAAATCTGATTTGGGACCGCTGTTCAACCCCAAAAAGGAAGATGAAGCGAAATCCGAAGTGGCAAACCTGCGTTTACAGGCGATAGCGAGTTTGCCCAAGTTGGCGATCTTCTCTGATGAAGCGCATCATACCTACGGTCAGAAAATGGACGAGGATTTGAAGAAAGTCCGCAAGACGGTGGATTATCTGCACAATCCACATTCTGAGTCTGAAAAACGCGAAGCGCATGAAACCCAATTGGTCTGTGTGGTGAACACAACGGGGACACCGTTCTTCCAGCGCCAGCCCTTGCGGGATGTGGTGATGTGGTACGGACTCTCCGAAGGCATCCACGATGGTATTTTGAAGGAAGTGGCAGGCAATATTTACGGCATTGATTTTCAAGGCAACGAGAAAGAGTATCTTTCGTTTGTAATCGAAGACTTTTTCAAAACCTATGGTGAAGTTAGCTTACCGGATGGCACGCCCGCCAAATTAGCGATCTTCTTCCCGCAAACCGATGATGTAGCCGAACTGCGTCCGATCATCGAGACAACGCTAACCAAAATTGGGCTCTCTCCTACTTTGATATTAGAGCACCACACCAAGAAGGAAAGCAAAGCAGACTTCGATCGCTTCAAATCAAAGGACTCGCCGCATCGCGTTGCTCTTTTGGTGGATCGCGGTGTGGAAGGCTGGAACGTGCCTGCTTTATTTGCCTGTGCCTTGGCAAGGCAATTGAAAAGCAGTAATAACTTTGTTTTGCAAGCTGCTTCACGTTGTTTGCGTCAAGTGGCGAGCAATGACGCCAAAGCGCGGATTTATCTCTCACTTGAAAACAAGAACGTACTTGACCGTCAGTTACAAGAAACCTATGGTGAGACTTTTGCAGGTTTACTTGGCGGGCAATCTCACAGCAAGCAAGCCATTATCACCCTGAGAAAGATGGACATGCCGCCGCTGGTCGTACAAAAAGTAATTCGCAGTGTGTCACGGGTGGAGAAAAAGAGTAAGCCAATTCAATTGACCCGCCCAGCCATCAGCGCGGATAAAGGCAAAGTAGTTGCCTTCTCCCCAAGCGCAGGCGGCAAGCTATTACCAACGGGCGACGTAGTTGAATTGCAAGACGTAGATACCTTTGACCTATACACTACCGCCCAAGATTTTGGGCGCACGTATCGCTTGGAAGCCTTCGACTTGTTGAATGAACTGCGTCGTATATATCCCGAAGGATATATACCTGTTTCTCATTACTCGGAACTTGCACAGCAAATTGAAAAGCAGACTTCGCAATACGAAACCATTGAAGAGACGGTTGAAGTGGCGCTGGCATTGGTGAAGAAAGACGGCTTCGAGAAGGTCACGGATGCAGAAGGCAATGAGACTTACACCGCGGAGATTTCATACCCAATTGACCGCGAGCATTTGCTCATCCATTATGAAGCGTGGCAAAAGCAAGCGGGCAAGTTTGGTTTTCACTACACACCCTACAACTTCGATTCAAACCCAGAGAAGAATTTCTTTGAAGTGCTGCTGGAGATGTTGAAGCAAAAACCAGCCGAGGTGGAAGATATTTATTTCACAGGCGCATTGACCGACACAAAGAAGACTGATTTCTTTATCGAATATCGCGGGCTGGATGGACGGTTGCACAATTACACGCCCGACTTTGTCGTTCGCAGAAAAGATGGCAAGTGTTTGATCGTGGAAATCAAAAGCGAGCGCGAGCGTGGAAATGAAATTGATGGAGAGAACGGCGCAAAGGCGATTGCTACTCGTAAATGGGAAAACCTAAACCCTGACAAGTTGAAATATCAGATGATTTTTACCTCCACAGACAGTATTAGTGCAAATGATACACTTGGAGTACAAGCGCTCTTTCAGGAGAAGAAGCGTGGATCGTGATGTTTATTTGATCTTGATTGGTGCGGGAATTTCACTGGCAAGCAGTATTGTTACTATGGTATTACAGTTCTTCCTCAGTCAGTGGAGTGAGCGGATTCGTGAAAAGCGTGAAAGAGAAGACCGCAAGTCAAAGGAAATTCGAGCAGCATTGATGGATAAGTCAGGACCTGTAGAGCTGCCGGGAGTCGTCTTGAAAAACTTAATAAGAAGAAAGACGGATGTCATCTCAAACTCCATCATGCCGATTACACCTTTTCAATTTTGGCTGGCAGTTTCCATTGGTGTATTGGTATTCTTTATATGGGTAGTTATAGTGTTTACAAAGTAGGCAATGTCGATAATCAATTAAATAGGAAAATGTAAATCATGACGACCTTGAAAAAGTCCACAAGTTCATCGAAAATCAAAAGACCTGACAGGTCTCCCAAGACGGCAAAGCCAACCAAAGCCGCTGTCCCCGCACGCGCCAAAGCCAAGCAGACTTCTACCGAAGACCTGTCAGGTCTGAAACCGAAAACCGAAACCCGCGTGGAGATCAAACCCGCCAAGGGTCGCCCGATGCTCACCTGGGTGGGCAAGAAGCCTTTGCGCCATGCGATTGCCTACCCCGCCCAACTTGTAGAGTCTTTCGATGCCAAATCGTCAATCAAAAATCGTAAATCTGAAATCTGGCAGGATTGGTCTAAAGACCTGCCACAAACTGGTTTGCTCTTTCATGGGGACAACAAAGACGTGCTGGCATATTTGCTTGCCAATGGCTTTCGCGGCAAGGTGAAGCTGATTTACATTGACCCACCTTTCGACAGCGGCGCAGATTATGTAAGGAAAGTGAATTTACGGGGCGGAACAGCAAAGTTAGATTCAGAAGGATATGGTATTGGGGAGCAAATTCAATATACAGATATTTGGACTAACGATAATTATCTACAGTTCATGTATGAAAGACTGCTTCTACTCAAGGAATTACTTTCTGAAGATGGAAGTATCTTTTTGCATTGCGATTATCGTAAAGTGCATCATTTGCGTTGTCTACTTGAAGAAATCTTTGGTAACGAAAATTTTAGAAGTCAAGTTGGCTGGCAACGTTCAACACCCAAAGGCAATATGACTAGAGGTTTCGGGGCTGCTTACGACACAATCTTGTATTTCACAAAGTCAGATAACTTTGTTTGGAATCAGTTATTCTTGGAACACTCAGATGGATATGTAGAAAAATATTATGCAAGTGTTGAAGATGGCACTGGGCGTAAATACCAACTTACATCTCTGCTCAGCCCAGCGGCAGAGCGACCCAATTTGACTTATGAATTTCACGGTCATACACGAGTATGGCGTTATACAAGAGAAAGAATGCTCGATTTAGAGAAAAGAGGTAGGGTCGTAATTCCAAAAGAGGGTGGAATGCCTCGCGAGAAAAGATACCTAGATGAAATGAAAGGCATTGGCTTACAAGATTTATGGACAGATGTATCTCCTGTAAATTCACAGGCAATTGAACGCGAAGATTTCCCAACTCAAAAGCCAGAGGAACTATTAGAAAGAATTATCTCAACTTCTACGAATAATAACGACGTTATTCTTGATTGCTTCCTTGGTTCAGGCACAACCGCTGCGGTTGCCCAAAAACTAGGTCGCCGTTGGATTGGCGCAGATATCAATAAGGGCGCTATCCAAACTTCAACTAAACGTTTACAAGGTGTGCTTCAAGAACAAAGTGAAAATGCAAAAACACAAGCATTGCCTGGTATGGAAGTAAAAGAAATACCCACACCTGCGCAGTTAGCCTTCTCAGTCTATCGCGTCAATGATTACGACTTGCAAATGCAACACAACGAAGCCTTCAATCTGGCGGTCGAGCATCTCGGCATGACCCGCACGAAAACCGATGCCTTCTTCGATGGCACACTTGGCAAGAAGCTGGTCAAGATCGTGCCGTTCAATCATCCCGTCACGCCACTGGATTTGGAAGAAGCGAAGAGAGAACTCAAGAATCGCCCCGATGAAGAACGCGATATTGTCGTGGTCGGCATGGGCAAGGAATACGCCGTCGAGGCTTGGTTGGAGGAATGGAACAAACTCCGCAAGCAGGGCAACATTCCCAACAAGTTCGAAGTCATCGAACTTCGCTCCGATCCCAAATACGGCGGCTTCTTCACGCATGAACCCGCCAAGGCAAAGGTCTCTTTCAAGCGCGATAAGGATAATGTTGAAATTACGATTGATGATTTCATCTCACCCACCATCTTGGAACGTCTGCGCCAACAGAACAAAGATAATCCGCTATTCAGTCCGCAGGTCAGCGATTGGCGCTCCATGGTAGATAGCGTGATGATCGATTCTGCTTATGATGGCAAGGTGTTCAACATCACGCTGACAGATGTCCCTGAGAAGAAGAATGATCTCGTGGATGGGAAGTATGTTGTCGAAGCCAAAAAGGGCGCGACGGTTGCGGTCAAGGTGACGGATATGTTGGGTGAAGAAGTGCTGGTGGTGAAGTCCATGTAGGGAGGATAGAATGCCAAGAAACACGTTGAATATTGAAAATGGTTTGAGCATGATACTTAACGCCGAACTCTTCAAGCTGAATACCGCGTTGGTTGAAGATTGGTCAACTGAAGGTGGAAAGGAAGGCAAAGCACATGAAAAAAAGATTTCTTGAATTTATTATTTCAGCGTTGAAACATCTTTCAAACTACTTTGCGAGCATCATGATAATTATTTCAATGGACTTACGCAAGCGTCATCTGAACCGCAGGTGAACGAAGTTGTTGACGTAAATAATCTGAAAAGAGTTCGTGTTTGACTTGATAAATGGTTTGGCCTGTCTCATATGCGACTTGCTTCAAACGA